>Ga0335085_10012264_pt1 | contig 12638 bp, 12 predicted proteins | sample Lox_Sample_45_FD_206712 | JGI IMG/M metagenome (GOLD analysis project Ga0335085, IMG submission 206712) | Soil microbial communities from Loxahatchee National Wildlife Refuge, Florida, United States - Lox_Sample_4.5 | ecosystem: Environmental > Terrestrial > Soil > Wetlands | place: USA...
CCCATCCATCGCAGCCGTCGGCTATTCGTTGGTCTACCTTCTCTTTGGCGGCGGCATCGGCGGCGCCATCCTGATTTTCATCATCGCGAAAATGTTCGGCAAGTGAGCCGGGCTTGGCCTTTGACCCTCCGGAAGGGGCAGGCAGGGCCAGACCGCCTGGGGCCGAGCCGGCCCAAGACCGGCGTCAACCGACCGCGGACTTGCTGGAAAGGTTGCTGTGGGACTGGGCGACAGCGGCGAGCATTTTGGCCAGCTCCGCCGGCTTGATGGGTTTGGTCAGATAGCCGTCCATGCCGGCGGCGATGCATTGCCGGTAATCCTCGGCCATGGCGAAGGCGGTGAGGGCGATGATCGGAGTACGGGGCTTGCCCATGAGGGCCTCCTTCTTCCGGATGAGATCCGTGGCTTCGAAGCCGTCCATTTCGGGCATTTGGACGTCCATGAGGATGAGATCGAAGTGCTGGGCGTTGAATTGGGCGACGGCCTGTTTTCCGTTTTCGGCCAGCGTGATCGTATGTCCGCCTTTTTGGAGCAGTTGCACCGCCACCTTTTGATTCACCGCATTGTCCTCGGCCAGCAGGATGTGCAGGGGGCCGGATTCGAGGAGGTTCGGCTGCGGTGCGGGTGCAGCCTGAGGGAGGGAGTCGGCGGCGACGAGGGGAATGGTGAAGAAGACGGTGGTGCCGATGTCTGGCTGGCTTTCCAGACTGATCCGGCCGCCCATCAGTTCGACGAGGCGTTTGGAGATCGCCAGTCCCAGACCGGTGCCGCCGAACTTGCGCGTAGTGGAGGCGTCGGCCTGGGCGAAGGCCGAAAAAAGCCGGGCCTGTTTTTCCGCGGAGATGCCGATGCCCGTGTCCCGGACCGAGAATTGCAGGAAAGGGCCGGCCCCGGTGTCGAGGGGGGCGACGAGCAGGGCGATTTTGCCGCTGGGCGTGAACTTGAGCGCATTGCCGAGGAGGTTGAACAGCACCTGGCGCAGCCGGGTGGGATCGCCCTGGATGAAGGGCGGGCAGGCGGGCGAGAGCTCGACGCCGAGAGCCAGTTTTTTCTGCTGGGCGCGCGGAGCGAAGGTCTTGGCGCAGCTTTCGACCAGCTCGCGCAGGTCGAGGCCGATGTTTTCCAGCTGGAGCTTGCCGGCCTCGATCTTGGAGAAATCGAGGATGTCGTTGACGACGGTGAGGAGGGTTTCGGCGGACTGGGAGGCGGTGGTGAGGAAGTCCTTCTGCTGGGGCGTCAGGTCGGTTTCCATGGCCAGCGAGGTCATGCCGATGACGCCGTTCAAGGGGGTGCGGATTTCGTGGCTCATGTTGGCCAGGAATTCGCTCTTGGCCAGGTTGGCGGCGTCGGCCGCATGCCGCGCTTCGTGCAGCCGCCGGCTCTGCCAGCCCAACAGCCCCAGCATCAGTCCGAGGGACAGCGTGGCCGTGGCCAGCCATCGATTGCGCTGCTCCACTTCCGCCAGGTAGGAGAACGCGGTGGTCTCGTTGTCGGGAGACAGAAACCAGTGGAAATAAATCGACGAGACAATGCCTTCCCGGGCCATTTGGTTGATTTCGTCGCGGATGGCATCGGCCGCCCGGCTGCTGCCCGGCGTTTTCCAGGAGGCGCCGATGCCATAGCCGAGATTGCCGTTGGGCAGCAGGCGATATTTCAGCCCGGCCATGATTTCCGGGGGCAGCTCGCGAAAGACCGAGGCGTCGGCCTTGCTGGCGGTGATCATCGCAGCATCCGTTTTGCCGTCATCAGCGGCTTCCATGGCGGCGACCACACTGGGCTCGGGAACCAGCCTGGCCCCGGGAAACCCCGCCTCAGCCATCTTCTGGGCGATGCTGAATGAGTTGGGATATCCGACGGTCCGTCCCACCGTGTCCCGGGGCGTGTTGATGTCGCTCGACTTCAAGGTCGCCATCCAAAAGCTGATCGTGACCCAGGGGGCGGAGATGTGCAGGACTTTCCTTCGTTCGGGGATGTCGCCGAGCAGGGGCCAGAGATCGACCACGCCGCTTTTCAGGCTGGGCTCCGGGCCCTGCGTGATGTGGACCCATTCCAGGGGAATGTGCCGGCGTTGCGCGGCTTGCTTGATCATATCGACGGCCGGGCCCTCCGGCTGGCCGTCCTTGCCCACCATCTGATAAGGCGGCGACTGCTGGAAACCGATCCGGAAAGGACGCGAGGCGCGTGAGGGATCGGTCAGGAAATTTCTCAACCACCAGCCGGCGACAACACAGACGCCCGCGGCTCCGAGCGCGGGCCAGAGCCATCGCGCGTGCAGACGGAGCGCGCGGCGGGCGGGCGCGTGATTTCCGCTTTCCGATTCGGCGGCGGAGCCGTTGGCGCCCACGGAGCGGATGATTTTTTCCAGCTCCGCCGGCTTGATGGGTTTCGCCAGATAGCCGTCCATGCCGGCGTCGATGCACTGCCGGTAATCCTCGGCCATGGCGAAGGCGGTGAGGGCGATGATCGGAACATGTGAGCCGGTTGCGGCCTCCTCCTTCCGGATGAGGGTGGTGGCCTCGAGGCCGTCCATCTCCGGCATTTGCACGTCCATCAGGATGAGGTCGAAAGTCCCGGCGCGGAACTGCTCCACGGTTTGTTTTCCATTTTCAGCGACCGTGATCTGATGGCCGCCCTTTTGGAGCAGTTGCCGCGTCACTTTCTGGTTAACGACATTATCCTCGGCCAGGAGGATGCGCAGTTTGCGGGCCGGGGATTGGGCCGGGGCCTGCGTTCCCGTCGCGGCGGATTTTTGCGCCGGTGACTCGACGACGTTTCCACTCAGCAGGTTTTTGATCGTGGAGAGAAGCTCATGCTGCCGGATGGGTTTGATCAGGTAGGAATTTATTCCGACCTGCTGGCAGCGCGCACTGGTCACGTTGCAGTCATCGGAGGTGAGCATCATAATCACGCTGTCGGAAAGCGCGCGGTCGGCGCCGATCTGGCCCGCCAGCTCCAGGCCGTCCATTTCAGGCATATTGTAGTCGACCAGCACCAGCCGGTAGGGGTCGCCTTCGTTTTTTGCCTTGAGGAGCTCCTGGAGCGCGCTTTTTCCGTCGGACACGCTGGACGTCCGGATGTGCTGCCGTTCGCAGATTTCCTGGAGGATGCGTTTGTTGGTGTCGTTGTCGTCGACAATGAGGATCCTGGCTTGTCGAAGGTTGCTGAAATCCGGCGAAGCCGCGGCCGGGGGGAGGGAGTCGGCGGCGACGAGGGGAATGGTGAAGAAGAAGGTGGTGCCGACGTCGGGCTGGCTCTCGAGCCAGATCCGGCCGCCCATCAGTTCGACGAGGCGTTTGGAGATCGCCAGCCCCAGGCCGGTGCCGCCGAATTTGCGCGTAGTGGAGGCGTCGGCCTGGGCGAAGGCCGAAAAAAGCCGGGCCTGTTTTTCCGCGGAGATGCCGATGCCCGTGTCCCGGACCGAGAATTGCAGGAATGAGCCGGCCTCAGTGTCGAGGGGGGCGACGAGCAGGACGACTTCGCCGGTGAGGGTGAACTTGAGGGCGTTGCCCAGGAGGTTGAACAGCACCTGGCGCAGCCGGGTGGGATCGCCCTGGATGAAGGGCGGGCAGGCGGGTGAGAGCTCGACGCCGAGATCGAGTTTTTTCTGGTGGGCGCGCAGGGCGAAGGCCTTGGCGCAGCTTTCGACCAGCTCGCGCAGGTCGAGGCCGATGTTTTCCAACTGGAGCTTGCCGGCCTCGATCTTGGAGAAATCAAGGATGTCGTTGACGACGGTGAGGAGGGTTTCGGCGGACTGGGAGGCGGTGGTGAGGAAGTCCTTCTGCTGCGGCGTCAGCTCGGTTTCGAGGGTCAGCGAGGTCATGCCGATGACGCCGTTCAGGGGCGTGCGGATTTCGTGGCTCATGTTGGCTAGGAATTCGCTCTTGGCCGCGTTGGCGGCATCGGCCGCCTGCCGCGCCTCCCGCAGCCGCCGGCTCTGCAGTCCCAGCAGCGCAAGCACCATTCCGAGAACGGCGATGGCGGCGATCATGTAAACGTTTCGCTGCTCCAGCTTGTTCAGGTAGAAGATGGAGGTGGTCTCGTTGTTCGGGTCTGAAAACCAGTGGAGGTAGATGGCCGAGAGGGTTCCATCCTGCGACATCCTGACGATTTCATCACGGATTTCGTCGGCTGCGGCGATCGCGCCGGGCCGCTTGAAAGAAGCCGCCACGCCCAGGCCGATATTGCCGCCCGGCAGGGCAAAGAAAGTCAGCTGGGCGTTGCGGGCCTTTGATATCTGCTGAAAACTCGCGGCGTGGGCTTCGCTGCCCGAGATGATGCCGGCATCCGCCCGGCCCGAACACACGCCTTCAAAAACGGCCGTGTTGTCCGGCTGGGCGACGGTTCGTGCGTCGGGAAATTCCGCGGGGAGGAGATGATCGGTCATCCGGTCTGCGCGATACCAGACGATGCGGCCTTTGGTGTCCCCGGGCGTGGCGATCCCTTTCGAGGCCAGCGAAACCATCCAGTAGACATTGCTGATCCAGGGTTCCGAAATATAAAAAAAATCGCGCCGTTCGGGCAGTTTCATGAGCTGGGGCCACAGATCGACTGTCCCGCTCGTCAGCGCTGCGTCCGGCCCGGGAGAATAAACCCATTCCAAGGGGATATGCCGGCGCCGGGCGGCTTCGGAAATGATTTCAACGGCCGGGCCTTCAGGGCCGCCGCCTTTTCCGCGATACTGCATGGGACGCGAATCCTCGAAGCCCATGCGAAACGGCTGGGTGGCGTATTGGGGGGCGGCGCGGCTTCGGACCAGCGTCCAGATTCCGCCCAGGCACGCAAAAAACACAGCCAGCCCCAGGATGATAAGCCGTTTTTTCCGGGAAAAAGCGGACCAAGCGCTCCGGGTAAAAGGCATATTGTCTAGTTAGCGGACTGACGGAGCGAACACGATATGGTTGCGGGCCCGCTACCAGCCTGGCTTTTGGGTTGTGGGGCAAAATTGGGCAAGAAGGCCTTTCTTGCAGCAGTGCCAATTTAATCGGCCCGCGGCTAGGCCATGCTGGGGGAGGGCATGGCCCCCGTCAAGGTATCGGGCATCTTTATAAGTTCGGCTGCATGGAATGTCCTTGGGCCAGACAGCCATCCATACCCGCGTTCAGGCAGTTGTCCCGGGGTGCAAAGGGATCATGCTTTGCCGCTTACCTCATGGGCGGCGGCAAAGCCATCGCGGCGCAAAACTCCGGACCGCGAAATGACCGCGGCTTGAGCGGCTGTGGCGGACAAACAATAGCTCGCGCCTGCCTGTCCTTGCGGGTAGACTGCGACATGATAACTCAACAAGCAGTCAACGGCGCGCTCAGCGTCCTGGTCGAAGCCGCGATCAACCACGACACGGACAGCACCCTGATCGGCACGCGAGCCCTCCGGCAGGCCACGCCCGATCAGCTCAACAACGCCCGGCATTACTGCCGGATAAAATTCGGTTACGCGGACAACGTGATCGCATCGGCCATCACCAGTCGTCCGTCGCTCATCCAGGCGCTCGGATCTTGAATGCGCGCTGGATCTGTCCAGGGAGCCCGGGGGCAAACCAATGCGTTTGCCCCGGGCCCAGCCGGCTTACTTTTTCTTCTTGCGGGCGGATTTGGCTTTCGGCCGCTTCACCTTGGTGGATTTTTTTGCAGGCATGGTTCGGACTTTCTTTTTTGAGAACGTTGATGTGCCTTGACCATGTGATGCTACGCGCCGCTTCCACGTTCGCAACAGATTAAACAGGAGATCGGCGAGGACATCCCGCCCGCCATTTTCTTCATGCCGCCGGTCGCGCTCCGCGCCTTGGCGTCTTTGCGCTGAAAAATCCTAACGCCTGACACCCCAGGCGGACGGCGCCGGGGGAAACGCGATTTTTTTTGCGATCTGTTCTGGGGAGCCTGCATGACAATCCGGCGACAAAATTCCTCCGGCAGCGGATCGGGCTTTCATTTTTTGTTTCCGGCCCCATGAAAAAATCCGTTGCGATCGGCATCCGTCCTGCTGCGCTGTCCGGCTTTCAACCCATGAGGTCATGCCCCGTCCTTGCCTTTTCCCTCGCGCTGGCGCTGCCAGCCGTCCTTCCATCCGCTTTGCACGCCGCTTTCAGCTACACCATCACCGACCTCGGCACCCTGGGCGGAAGTAACTCCTCGGCCAGCGGCGTCAACGACTACGGCCAGGTGGTGGGAACCGCGACGACCGTTTACGGTGTTTCCCGCGCTTTCGGCTATTCGGCCGGCGTGATGTACGACCTCGGCACCCTTGGCGGTGATTATTCCTCGGCGAGCGCCATCAATGATCACGGCCAGGTGGTGGGAACCGCGACGACTTCGTCCGGCGCATCCCACGCCTTTCTTTTTGCCAACGGCGTGATGACCGACCTGGGCACGCTCGGCGGCAATTCGTCTTCCGCCAGTGCGATCAACAACAACGGCCGGATCGTGGGCACCTCCACGATTTCCTACGGTGTGCAGCGGGCCTTCCTCTTCGCCAACGGCGTGATGTATGACCTGGGCACGCTGGGGGGCGATTATTCCACCGCCACCGCCATCAACGACAACAATGTGATCGTCGGAACTTCAGGCAGCACCAATCCTCCGAATCCCGACAACGGCGATGATTATGGATTCATATTTTTGAACGGCCGCATGCAGAACCTCGCGACTTTGGGCGGCCCGGGCGACTTGTACGTCTTTCCGATTAGCATAAGCAATTCCGGCCAGATCGCGGGCACTTATACCATAAGCTATGGGGAAATCGGGTTTGCCAGCTTCATCTATTCCGGAGGAACGACCGGGTATCTGGGGAGCGGCATCAGTGAATCTCTCCTCGCCAGGGGAATAAATGACGCGGGACAGGTGGTGGGAAGTTATCAATCGCTGTCCGGCGGCCCACAGTATGGATTTTTGTATTCGGGCGGCGTGCGGTACGACCTCAACGCGCTGGTCGATCTTTCGGGCAGCGACTTCACCCATCTGTCGAATGCCGTGGCCATCAGCAATACCGGTTACATTGTCGGGACCGGCACGACCACGGCCGGGAATACGCATGCTTTTCTGCTCACGCCGATTCCACCGTCGTTGTGAGGGCACCGTGCGGCCAGCGAAGTTGTTCTTCCCAGTCCCTCGAAAAACAACCTCGGCGGCTTTTGCGAGCGCCAGGGAGGTTTTATAGCTGTGCGCGTTAACGTTGTTTTTCGTCCGGGGCGTCCCTAGCGTCGGCCCGATGAATAAATCCGGTTTTTTGCTGTTTATCGGAATGGCCGCGGCGTTGCACGGCCAGGTGGCGCTCTATGTCCAGGATGGCCAGTCGATGGCCCTGGTGCAAGACGCCCGGAATACGACGCTGACTTACACCGCGCCCCTGATCGAAAAGGCCGGCAAGCTGGTGGAGGCGTCCACCCGCCGCTACGCGCTGATGCCCCTGTCCGAATATGAGCCGATCTTCATTTCGGTGCGCGACTTCAAGGTCAGTAATTACCAGATCACCATCGTGAATGAACCGCGGGAGATGAACCATGAGTTCATGTTCAGCGCTGAGTTCGAATCCTCCTATCCACTGGACCATGTGTTCATGGCGCTCGAGCTGATCACGAAAAAAGGAGACAAGATGATTTATCTCCGGGAAATCGGCTCGCTGGCGCGGCACGAGCCGAAGGTCGTTTCGACCGACCTGCCGGTGGACGCCAGCCTGGGGCTGCAGCGTTACAACTTTCATCTTTTCGTCAAAGGCCGCGAAGTGTTGTGCTCGCTGATGCCGCCGGAGGTGCGCGAAAAGATCCTCGACCAGATGGTGGCCCGGCGGATCGAGGGCGCCGCGGACGGGCCGCCCCAGCTGTTCGTGGATCCGGCGCCGGCCTATCCCGAGTCCCTGCTCGCGGCGAGGGTGACGGGCGACGCGGTGGTGCGCATCCACATCGACACGCACGGCCGGGTGCAAAACCCGGAGGTTGTGAAGGCGTCGGATCCGGCGTTTGGCGCGGCGGCGCTCGAGGCGGTCAAGCTGTGGCGGTTCCTGCCAATGATCCGTCACGGCCAGCCGGCGGAGATTGCGGCCGAGATGCCGTTTTCGTTCGCGCCGCCGCAGCTGAAGGCGCCCGGCGGCGGCTGAGGGCTTTCCCTGCCATGGAAATTTTCATCGAAGAATCCCGTCTCGGCAGGGTTATTTATGAGTTGAGCGCTGATCATCTCGCAATCTCCGGCAAGCGTCTTTTAACCAAATTTGCCATGAAGGTGCCTCTCTCAGACGTTTCATTAAACGTTGTGCGGCAAAGTCAGCGCTTTTATCAGCCGGTAATACTTCTCTGCGGAATTGGGATTTTGCTATTTGTTGTTCCGCTTAAGCTCTATCTCCTGGATTTGATCCCTAAAGATTTTGCCATTCCGTTGCTGATTGCGGTTGGGCTATGGTCGATTGCTTTTTTAAGAGCGGGTATTCGAAGCATTTTTCCCCTCGAAGGAATTGGATTTAAGAGCACATTGGGCGAGACCTTGTTCGTTATGATTAAAGAAAAGGAATACGCAGAAGAATTTGAGGTGTTTGTAGAGAAAGTGCGACAAAACATCCGGCGCTGCAAGGAGCCAGGCCGGACCTCATGGCCGGCGACACCGGTCGTGCCAACCGTGGCCCCAAAGATCCAAGAGCATTGGTGGAAATTGTCCCTGGCGCTGGGCATCATCGCCGTCGTGCAGCCGTGGATCAAGCCGCTCGCCGAATGGCTTTATGCAGGGCAATTCTTTGTGTCGTTTGTCTGCTGCGCCGGCGGGCTGGGATTTTGCGTGGCCTCGTTCATCAAGAAGGAGCGTTTCCGATATCTTTCCATCCTCGGCGGCATTCTCTCGTTCATTCCTCCCTTGTGCTATTGAGCAGGGCGCGCCGGCAACGGCCTTGCATTGGGTCGGTGGGAGTGTTGCGGCCGGAGCCCACGATTTTGGCTCGGTGATAGGGTCTTGATTGTCCAAGGGCCGTAACTTTCCGCCCCCTTGATTCGTCAGGCTTTGCGATCCCGCCGAAATCCCGTGAAAATCATCCCGCTTCTGCCGGTGGCCCTGCTCGCAGGCTGCACCTCCGCTCCGCTGCCGGAGGGTTACAAGGGCCCGCTGGCAAAAATTCACGATACGTCCACGCGGATTTCATCGACCGAGGTTTACTTCTGCCGGCTGACAGATGTCGATGGCCGCCGTGTGGCCGCGGATGCAGATCAGGATGTTCCGGCCCAGCGATGCCTGTTATCCATCGAAGGAATCGATCATGATGCTTTCGACATTCTGGGTTATATCCTGGGGATGCAACATGTGGATGGGCAGGTGGTCGTAACCCTGGAGAGCGGCAGAGAATATTATGTGAGAGGCCGCCTGTCAGAATCGGGTTCGGGCCTGACCCTGGCGGTGTGGCTGGAGGATGACACGCACCGCCGTGTGTCCGCGGAGGTGCAAAGATTCATCAGAGCTCCACCCGATCCCCCGGAGCGTTTCCCGCCAATTCAAGACTGGGTTGTCCGGCCCCATTATCCTCGCTCAATTCAAAATCAATGAGGGCCGGCTGGCGGGCGATGACACAACGGGTCATCGCTCTGCGCTTCACTCCTCCTCGTCCTCGTGCAGTTCGTCGCGGTTGTTGGGCAGCTTTTGCGGCAGAAAATAGAAGTAGACCATGAGCCACCAGCTCCAGGAGCAGCGGTAGAGCAAGGCGGGAATGAGCACCGCGCCGGTGCCCGCCAGCGCGAGCGTGGCCGCGCCGCCGAGCTTGCCGAAAAAGTAACAGAGGACGACGGGGACGATGAAGCCGAACGCCGTCACGCCGTAATTGACGACGAACGGTCCGAGGAAGAAGCCGTCGCCGCGGTCGAATTTCAGCCCGCAGTTCGAGCACTGTTCGTTGACTTTCAGGATCGCGCCGGGCTCGAACAGAGTGGGCGCGCCGCAATTGGGGCAGTGGTTGGCGAGCCCGCGGGCGATGATCCGGCCTCGGCTGACGTTCATACCGCGCCAAAATAGGCACAAAACCATTTTTGCCAACACCTACGGCCGGGCATCGCGGCGCCCCGAGCCGGGCGGGAAGGTGCCTGGCGGTCCAGGGCGGAACTTTTGATCCGTCGGTCCGTCAGGCCCATGGGTCAGGCCCACCATGAAATCCTCCTTTCCGCTTCCATTGATTGTTCTTCTCGCCGGGTGCGCCTCCACGCCCAAGCCGGCTTCGGAAGTTTACCGCGGGCCGCAGGGACCGCAGGCCAGGGTCATCGACACGGCCACGCCAATTTCCCCGTCCGAAACGATTTTTTGCCGGCTGGCGCAGGTCGACGGCCGTGTCGTTCCGGCGGGTGCGAGCGAAAACACCGTCCCGACCTCCGCCAGAGCCGCGGGCGTCAGGCCGTCGCATGCAGTTCCCGCCCAGCGGTGCTTGCTCACGCTCGAAGGCACCGATTACGGCACCTACGATATCGTGGGCCGCATCTTTGGCATGCCCCGCGTGGAGGGAACCATCCCCGTAAATTTGCAGAGCGGCCAGGAGTATTTTGTGAAGGGACAGATTTCCGGAGGCGATCTCGTGGTGTGGCTGGAAGACCGCGCGGGCAACCATGTCTCCCTGACGGTCCGGGAAAGCGGACGCCTTTCGGGCAGCGAGCGGATTCCCGAACAAGGCCTGCCCGACGACACGGCCCATTATTATAGCGATGATCCTCATCCCAACTCGCAATGAGGAGATAAAAAGCGCCGCGGACTAAAGTCTGCCCGGGGAACAGTCGAGCGGGTGGATCTTCACGATCCATTCCGCCACGGGGCGGCCGCCGGCGAGATGTTCCGCCACGATCCGTTCACACCGCTCCGGCGTGACGCCGCCGTACCAGATGCCGTCGGGCTGGACAAGCAGCCACGGCCCGCCGCGGCAGATGCGGAAACAGGCGGCCTTGGTCCGCAGGACGGGCAGGCCCAGCTCGTGCAGGCGCGTCTTGAGGCAATTCCACGTGGCGAGTCCGTCGTCGGTGGCGCAGCAATCCGGACCGACGCAGAGGAAGGCGTGGCGCCGCGCCGACTCGAGCCCCATTTTTTCGAAGGCCGCCGCGATGGGGGGATCTTGCGTGTTGCTCATCGGCGTCATCCTACAGCTCCGGCTGGCGCGCGGGGCAAGATCAATGCGGCCGGCGAGGCGCTATCTCTTCCAGAATTTCCACCAGGATTTTTTCGGGGGAGGCGATGGCGGTTGCGGCCGGGCCACCGCGGCTTCATTGGCGTCGTGCAGCACTTGCCAGAGCGCGACGCCGCAATCTTCGGTCACCGAATGCCCGCAGACGGTGCAGCGATAGGCGCGCACTTCCCGGCCGGTGAAGGTATGCTTTTCCTCAAAAACCGTCGCGCCGCCGCAATGGGGACAAACTGGATTTGCCGCGGGCATGAAGAAGTTCCTGTTGCTTTGACGAAAAGCGCTGCGGGCGGGGAAGATTACACGAAAATTTATGGCGAAGGCGGAGAGGCCGGCTTGGCGTTGGCCTTGGCGCGGTCGAGTTCCGCCGGATCGATTTCCCTCGGGCCCGTGCCGCCAATGGTGGCGGAGGCCTCATAATGTTCGACGGGTCCGGCGCGGCCGGTGTCGCGGTCCACATCCGTCGTTTCATAGCTGTCGTGCTTTACCGTCCAATGTGCGCAACCAGCAAACGCCAGGCTGGCGCAGGCGAGAAGGATGGCGCGCGAGGTCTGCATGGTTTTGCCGGACCGAAGGCGGGGCCAGCCTGCCGCCGCCGGGCGGCCCTGGCAAGCGCGGCGGAACGGGATCGCGAAGTTGATTGCAGTTTTTTGGGGTTCGTCCTAGCTGGCTTTGTTTTCCATGCGTCACGCCGGCAAACCCGCGATCGCCCTTGTCGCCGTCCTTATCGTGGTCGCCGGATGCCACTGGCGGGGCGTCGAAGGCGATGGAAACATCAAGACTGAATCCCGGCCCATGGCCGATTTTTCCGGTCTCAAGGTCACCGGCGGCTACCGGATCGAATGGTCCGGCGGCAAACCGTCGCTCACGATTTCCGCCGATGAAAATCTTCTGCCCCTCATCCGCACGGACGTCATCGACGGGACGCTGCAGGTCGACTCGAAAGAAAGTCTGCGGCCGACGCGGGATATCACGATCATTCTCTCCAGCTCCGCGCTGGCGGAGGTGCATTTGACGGGCGGAAACAGCTTGCAGGCCCGGCAGGTCTCCGGTCTCCAGCTAAAGCTCGGGTCGACCGGGGCCTCGGACATCACGGTTGACGGTTCGGTGACGACACTGGACGTGACCATGACGGGCGCGAGCAAGCTCAGAGCGAAATCGTTGCAGGTCCGAAACGCCGCGTTGTCGCTTACCGGCGCCTCGGATGCGGATGTCAACGTGACGGACAAGCTCAAGGTGTCCGTGACCGGCGCGGGTTCGCTCACTTATTCCGGCAATCCGGCGCTGGACCAGCGTGTGACCGGCGCGGGCAGCATCCGCCACCGGGAGTAATGGACTGGTTCGCCGGCTAATCCGGCGTGTGTGCGAGCCAGAGCAGGGTTGCCAGTCCGGCGAAGACGAGAGTCGGGCCGACCACCCACAGCGGGTGAAACGGCACGTTCCAATGCCCGATCGCCCACCAAACCAGCACGCACTTGGCCAGGATGACCAGCCAGGCGATGGCCATGAACCAGCGTACCCGG
>Ga0335085_10012265_pt1 | contig 12638 bp, 10 predicted proteins | sample Lox_Sample_45_FD_206712 | JGI IMG/M metagenome (GOLD analysis project Ga0335085, IMG submission 206712) | Soil microbial communities from Loxahatchee National Wildlife Refuge, Florida, United States - Lox_Sample_4.5 | ecosystem: Environmental > Terrestrial > Soil > Wetlands | place: USA...
ATATATGCGGACGCTTCGTTCAAAAACACCGGTGCTTTACGGAGATGGTGGCGAATTCCACATTGGTGGTTCCAGGATATTGCGGCAATCCGGGAACGACCAATTAACAGTGGCCGCAACAGGGATCACTGTATTCGAAGCGATTAAGGCTGCAGACGAGTTGCAAAAGGAGGGGATCAACATTCGCGTCGTCGATTGCTATTCAATTTGTCCGATTGATAGGGCCACATTAGTCAGATGTCTCGGCGAAACAAAGACAAGAGTTGTGATCACAGTTGAAGATCACTATGAGCATGGCGGCATGGGTGATTTTGCGGCTTCTGCACTCGCAGGCGAAAATGCGCACATGGTGAAAATGGCCGTGACCAAGATTTCGCAATCGGGGACTAAAGATGAGCTACTCGATGACGCAGGTCTTAGCGCCCGTCACATAGTGGCAATGGTGAAAGAAATGGTGACTGAATTGGTTTCAACCGAAGTGTGAGTAGCGGATTTCTGTTTTTGATTTGGCTGCGGCTGAGTATGCGGAGCAATACTAGTTCAATTCTCGTGGTTGGCTGGTAAAAATTTTGTTATCTGCCTTTAACCGCAGCTCCCATTTCCAGGCTGTAGACATCATATCATCCAATGAATATTGCGGGTTCCAGCCCAGCACTTCCCTTGCTCTATCATTGTTTGCATAAATGGCAACAATATCTCCAGGCCTGCGGGGGCCAATTTCATAATTGAGTCTGATCCCGTTTGTTTTTTCAAAAGAATGGATGGCCTCAAGCACAGTCACTCCGTTTCCGGTGCCGAGGTTGAAAACCTCGCATCGCAGATCCATCTTTTGATTTTGCAAATATCTTATTGCGAGTGTGTGGGCGTGTGCGATGTCGCACACATGGATGAAGTCGCGGAGGCAGCTTCCATCGCGCGTGGGATAATCGTCGCCATACACATGCATTTTCTTAATCTTGCCAATTGCCGTTTGTGTAATGACCGGGACCAGGTTCTCAGGCTTCCCTAATGGCATTTCCCCGATCATCGCAGACGGGTGTGCGCCCACAGGATTGAAGTAGCGAAGCAGGATGCATTGTGTGCCAGCTGACTTTGCAAATTCGTTTACGATTTGTTCTCCCATTTGTTTGGTATAGCCGTATGGGGATGCGGCTGGTTTTGGTATAGTTAGCTCTGTCACGGGGATGTCATCGGGATTGCCATATACAGTGCACGACGAAGAAAACACGAACCAGGGAATTTCAAATTCCTGCACGCACTTTAATACGTTGATGAGTGACAGAAGATTGTTTTCAAAATACATGAGAGGCTTCTCAACTGATTCCGCAACAGATTTAAAAGCCGCAAAATGGATAATGCCTTCGATGTCCTCATTTTCCTGAAAAATGGCAAAAGTGTCGTCGAAATTGCAGAGATCAACTCTGTAGTTTTTAATTTTCTTCCCCGTAATATTCTCGACGCCGTCGAGTATTTGTGGATTAGATCTTTTGTTGTTGTCGACGGAAATTACCTCATACCCGTTTTCGGTCAGATCGACGATAGTGTGTGAACCAATATATCCGCAGCCACCCGTGACAAGGATCTTTGCCATAAGAATTTTTGAATCAGGCAAAAGTCTGCAAATATTTCAAAAGGCAAAAAGATCAAAAGAATATTCTCATGAGCGAATATATCCCTGCCGCGAGTAGGGCGCTCACGGGAATGGTCAGAACCCACGCCCAGAGGAGATTTATCGTTACGCCCCATCGAACTGCAGAAAGCCGCTTTGTTGCTCCTACGCCGACAATCGATCCGGCAATCGTATGGGTAGTGCTGACCGGAATGCCGAGAAGTTCCGTCAATATCAATGTGCTCGCGGCGGCTGTTTCGGCGCATACTCCTTCCAGCGGGGTCACCTTGGTGATTCGTGTACCCATTGTTTTTACGATCCGCCATCCGCCAAATGTCGTTCCAAGTCCCATTGCTACATAACATGTGAGGGGAATCCATAGCGGCATTGCTTTTATGCCCGGGATTAATTTTTCAGTTGTCAGTGCCAGGGCGATCAATCCCATCGTTTTCTGTGCGTCGTTGCCGCCATGTCCGATGCTGAATATTGCAGACGTGACGAGTTGCAGCCTTTTGAACCACCTGTCGGCCTTGAACGGCTGGGAATTGCGACTTGTCCAGACAACGACAACCGTAATAAAGAAGGCGAGAATCATTCCAATCAACGGTGAAAGAAAAATGAAAGACACTGTTTTTATCAGGTTTTTGTAAACGATTACATCAAAGCTTCCCACTTTCGCGATGGCGGCGCCGATGAAGCCCCCAATCAACGTGTGGGATGAACTCGAAGGAATGCCGAACCACCAGGTGAGCAAATTCCATGAAATCGCTGCGATGAGACCGGCAATCACGATATGGAGATCTGCGTATTGCTGATGAACGATTGACGCCACCGTGTTGGCCACCTTGTGATCCCTGAAAATGAAATAGGCTGCAAAATTGAAAAGCCCGGCCCACAAAACGGCCTGGAAGGGCGTTAGTACTTTGGTTGAAACGATAGTGGCGATGGAATTGGCGGAATCGTGAAAGCCGTTAATAAAATCAAATACCAGTCCAAATGCAATAATGACAATTAGCAACACATTCATGCAGCGAATTTTTCGAATGGGCCTATGCGTACTTAATTATGATCGATTCTATCACATTGCTTGCGTCTTCACATTTGTCTGTCACGATTTCCATTACCTGGTAGATCTCCCGCTTTTTGATCACCTCCTTCGCATCAGGCTCGGTGGCAAATAGCCGCTCAATGCTCATGTCAAATACATCATCTGCCTGGTTTTCGATGCTGTTAATTTTGACCAGCGCCTCCGTCATCTGCCTCATATTTCTCATATCTCTTAGATGACCAATGGCATTCTTCACCTGGATCGTACTTTGCTCTATCATGTCTGCAAGCTTCTGCAGGCCGCTGTCAATCGGGTTGACCCGGTAAAAGTTTATCTTTTTCGCAGAGGCATAGATGGTGTCTACCACATCGTCCAGCGCCGAGGCCAGATAGTGGATATCTTCCCGGTCGAACGGAGTTATGAAATTCCGGCTCAGCTCTGTGAAAATTCGATGGGTCAGGTCGTCGCTGTCATGCTCAATATCCTCCATCTGGCTAATGATTGCCGCCCTCTTGTCAAACTCCGGCTCGTTCATTACATCTTTAAGCTTTGCGCCCATCATCGCTACGTTTTCGGCTACCTTCTCGAAAAGGTCATAGAAAATTTTATTCTTCGGAAGGAAAAATTTCATGATAGAGTTCAAAGCCATAATATCGATTTGAATTTGCGAAGTTACCGGTACTGATAAATCCTGAACGATAAGAGCAGGCTTTATTTGTTCTTATTCCCGGCGCATGTGTCAGTTGAAAAGGCCGACAATTCAGCAGATGTTGTCAGGATTGCGATTTGAAAAATCCTGTTAACGAACATTTGCTTGCTTATAAGTAATTGAATAACATTTAGTTAATTGGCCAAAAAAAGGGTAACATTAAGTTAATATTGGCGGGTCTGCGGTAGTCGAATTTTTGCAATAGTTTTCAATGAAAATCTTTGGTATGGATGATAAATTCCTGATTGACGTAGCCAAATTGCACAGATCGGCAGAGGTAACCAGGAGACCATATAGCCTGAGCATTTTGCGTGAAGGCCTTTTTTCGGTTTCGGTGGAAAGGCTACCGCTCATTGAATACTTCGTTTACTTCGATCATCCAGTCAAAGCGGAACAAATAAAAGTCAAATTATATAGAACGCTCGACGGAAAATGGTACGATAAAAACTATTCTGAGGAAGCAGAACTCTATTCTCCTGAATTTGGAGTCCCCGATTTAAATAAGGAAATAAAAGAAGCCATAGACGCTTACGAATCACTTCACGAAAAAGTCGCGGCGTTCGTATAAAGAATAACAGAATTACCCTTATCTGATTTGCCGATACAAGGACTTGGCATGCGGTCCAGAACGTTCTATTATTATCGGCTTTTGTATGTTTTTCCTGCCAAGATTTTCTCAAATCCTGGTAGTTTTTTTATTGTCACCACTGCATCTCTGTTGCCTTGCAATTAACATTATGGTAATATTCAGTTAACATTCCAATAATCGCGCGGCTATTCTTTTGTGCTCCTAATTGCAACTGATATGAATAAGAAACCCTCTACTAAGACTGCTCTGTATTTGCTTTTTATGCTCCTCATGGTCGGAATCTCCCGACTGGCAAAAGCCCAGTACATGTGGAACAACGACTCAGCTTTCAAAGCCGCCGCACCGAATTCGGGAAGAATTTGGGGTTACGCGTTTGGCGACCTAGCCTATAAAACTCATAAGGATTCATTGAATCGGGGCGGCTCCAACCAGTACACCGGAATTCCGAAAAACAGGACGACGTTTCAGTTCAGGCGTATCTATCTTGGATATGACTATAACATAAGTAAAAAATTTGCCGCTGAACTTCTCCTGGCCGCTGAAGATAACTTTCCCGCCGGCAATCCGCCTTCCTCAGCCGCACCGAGCGGGGACGAGTTGCTGAATAACAAGCTGACTTTTTACATAAAGCTCATGAATATTCGATGGAAGAACATTTGGAAGGGAACTGACCTTGTTGTCGGCCAAATCGCCACTCCCGCGTTTCCACTCCTCTCAGAAAGAGTGTGGAACTACCGCTCCATCGAAAGAACTATTTCTGATATACGTCGCACTCCGTCTTATGATATGGGTGCTGCTCTCCAAGGTGTATTTGATCCCGCAACCAAAAATTTCGGGTATAATCTGATGGTGGCAAATGGAAGCAGCGCGAAACCGGAAGGGGACAATTTCAAGTGGTTCTACGGAGATGTATATGCTTACTTCGCAAACAAGAAACTGGTTGTTGACGTGTATGCAGACTACGAAAGATTGAACTGGACCAAACATTGGCAACACGCGCGCCAAATGTGGAAGGGCTATATTGCCTATAATAGCTCGGCAACGGCAAAGGGCATGGATCCCGGGACGGGATTTACTGTTGGTGTGGAATATTTTATCAACAACCTGAAGAATGACAATTTCGCCACGAAGATCGCGGGCGGCGTTGATACGCTGTCTACAGCCCCCAACGGGCTCTCAATGTATGTCCACGGGGATATTGTCAAGACGAAGCTTAGGTTTTTTGCCCGCGTCGACTTGTATAATCCCAACAATAAGGTTGACAACAACGTCTACAGCAAATACACCGGCAATACCGGCAATTACAACGACAATTCCTACAGCTTAGGCACCACAGCAACAGGAGATCAAACGTATAAGCAAACGTTTATGACTCTTGGTTTAGACTTCACGCCGGTGAAGAATGTGCACTTCATGCCAAACATATGGTATAATCATTTTGCAACGCAACTTCCCCAGGCGAATGACGATCATGATTTGGTGTGGAGGCTCACATTTTACTACGTATTTGGCAAATAAATCACAACAAAAAATAATGTTTATATGATACAGATAACTAAAAATTTAAGAAATCACCTCCTCACTTTTTCCGCCCTTGGTTTGTTCGGTGCAATTTTCAGCCAGGCGTCGGCGCAAGACGAGAAGACACTGCTCGGCGCCGGCAGCACATTCATCAATCCGCTTTTTTCCAAAATGTTTGCCGAGTACAACACGAAAACTGGCATACAGGTCAATTATCAATCAATCGGTTCCGGAGGCGGCATCCTTCAACTTACCAACAAGACCGTGGATTTTGGCGCTTCCGACGCTCCACTGAATGACGAGCAGACGACAAAAATCGGCGCGCCCGTATTGCATATTCCGATGGCATCTGGTGCAGTCGTGTTGACATACAACTTGCCTGGGGTTACTGCCAGCCTCAAGTTGACACCGGATGTAATTGCCGACATTTTTTTGGGAAAGATCACAAAATGGGATGACAAAAGAATTAGTTCTTTAAACGCCGGCGTCACCGTTCCTTCATTCCCGATCCTGATAGTTCACAGGTCGGACGGAAGTGGAACGACCAATATCTTCACTAACTACCTCGCAAAGGTCAGCCCGGAGTGGGGCACGAAGGTCGGCAGCGGCACAGCAGTTAACTGGCCAACCGGTTTGGGCGGCAAGGGTAGTGAAGGCGTTTCCGGTCTTGTAAAACAAACGCCCGGAGCAGTAGGATACGTCGAACTCATCTATGCTTTGCAGAACAAAATGTTGTTTGCACAGGTGAAGAATCTAAAAGGGAAATATATCGTGCCATCACTTGCCTCAGTGAGCGCCGCCAGCAACATAAAATTGCCCGATGACGCAAAAGTGTTCTTCACCAATAGTGACGCTGCAGATGGTTACCCGATCAGCGGGTTTACGTGGGTGATTATTTATAAAGAACAAAACTACGGTGGCCGCTCCGCGAAAAAAGCACAGAACCTCCTGCAACTGCTTTGGTGGAACATTCACGACGGGCAGCAATATGCCACGCCTTTGAACTATTCACCATTATCCAAAGGAGCGCTGGGGGTGGCAGAAAAAATTCTCAGGTCCGCAACGTATGGCGGAAAGCCGATTTTGAAGTAGATTAGGATCATTGTCCGGATCTCATGAAATTACCCGCAAATTATTTATCTGCGGGTAATTTATCATTTCGATATGGAAGCAGTACAAGATAAGATAGAAACTGTACCGGCAAGGAAGATCAAGGCGTCCAGCAGGCAAGTTCGAATGGAGTCTGTCTTCAGACAAACGCTGGTCATTATAGCCCTGCTTGTGGTGATCCTGGTATTTGGCATTATGCTCACCCTGATCGTTGAGTCGGTTCCCTCATTCAGGGCACTGGGCATAAAATATTTGTGGGGAAGGACCTGGGATCCAGTGAATAACCTGTATGGCGCTTATCCTTTCTTGTTGGGAACATTGCTGACGTCATTCCTGGCCTTGATCATTTCAATACCCTTCTCCTTCGCCGTGGCAGTTTACCTGGGAGAATACAATACCAAGGGATGGTTCTCGACCTCGCTACGGAATATAGTGGACCTTATCGCGGCGGTACCTTCGGTGATTTATGGGTTTTGGGGCTTGCTGGTTTTGGTACCGATAGTCCGCAATTTCGAGATAAAAATGGGCATTCTGCCCTATGGTATCGGGATCTTTACGGCGTCGCTTGTTCTTGCCATAATGATCATTCCCTACGCCGCAGCTCTCGGACGCGAAATGATCAGGCTGGTTCCGTCTTCATTAAAGGAAGGGGCCTATTCGCTCGGGGCGACAAGGTGGGAAGTAATCCGCAGCGTGATCTTACCTTATACAAAATCCGGCTTATTTGCCGGGATTTTGCTTTCTTTAGGAAGGGCGCTCGGAGAAACCATGGCGGTGACGATGGTGATCGGTAACACGAGCATGCTTCCTCATTCCATATTCGCGCCGGGCAACACCATGGCGAGCGTGATCGCTAATGAATTTACCGAAGCAGATCACACGGTTTACCTGTCCGCGCTCATCGAGCTTGGACTTGTATTGTTCCTGGTGACCGTCATTATCAACATGGTCGGCAAGCGTATCATCAAACGATTCACCAACGAATAAAGAATGAATCCAGCCAGCATTAAGTTCAGGATCGTGAAGAGCAAGTTGCTGCAAGTCATCATTATTGTATTTGCATTCGCCATTACACTGCCTTTGATCTTCATTATTTATTACATTTTTAAAGAGGGAGTCTCCAGGATCAATTGGACTTTCTTAACACACATACCAAAACCCGTGGGCGAAACCGGCGGTGGCATTGTAAATGCACTTCTTGGCAGCATTCTGATCGTGCTTGTCGCATCCGTCATAGCAATTCCGTTCGGAATCTTGTGTGGGATTTATTTAAGTGAAAACAGGAGCGGGCGGTTGTCGTATTGGAGTCGTCTCACGGTGGATGTTTTGCAGGGTGTTCCCTCAATTGTAATCGGCATTGTTGTTTATTTCTGGTTAGTGAAGCCGCTTGGAACCTTCTCTGCGTTATCCGGAAGTGTAGCTCTTGCGATTATGATGCTTCCGATCCTCATCCGTTCAACGGAAGAGACACTTAACCTGATTCCTCCGACTCTGAAAGAAGCGGGGCTAGCCTTGGGAGTACCTTACCACAAAGTAATATTGAGAGTTATTGTGCCTTGTGGCACCAGTGGAATTCTTTCGGGAGCTATTTTGTCTGTTGCAAGAATCGCAGGGGAAACGGCGCCACTTCTGTTTACTGCGTTCGGTAATCCTTACCTGAGTACCAATATTCTTAAACCCATGCACAGCCTGCCGTTGCTAATATACAACTATGCCACGAGCCCTTATGATGAATGGCATGAGCTGGCGTGGGGGGCAGCATTGATACTGTTGTTCACTGTGCTGTTACTTAATATTATCACTAAGATCACCACACGAAGATGGAACGTACAATTATAAGTAGTAAGAACTTCAATGCATATTTTGGGACGAATCATGTTGTAAAGAACGTGAACATCGAGATTCCCAAAAATCATATTGTGGCGGTGATGGGTCCCTCGGGGTGTGGTAAGACGACCTACCTGCGATGTATCAACAGGTTGCACGAATTGACCCCTGGTGCGCACTCCGACGGCAAAATGTTTTTAAATAACCAGGACGTGTATGAAATGCACCCAATTTTTGCCCGGTTAAAAATCGGGATGGTATTCCAGCGCCCGAACCCGTTTCCTAACCTTAGTATCTACGACAATGTAATCTCCGGATATAAATTGAATGGATTCAAACTGAAACGAGGGGAGCGCGACAGGGTCGTTGAAGAATCACTAACAAGAGCTGCACTGTGGAATGAAGTGAAAGATTCCCTGCACAAGAAAGGAACTTTTCTTTCCGGCGGCCAGCAACAGCGGTTATGTATTGCACGGGCTATTGCGATGGAACCGGAGGTGTTGTTGCTCGACGAACCCACGTCGGCATTGGATCCCATTTCGACTTCAAGTGTTGAAGAGCTTTTGCATCACCTGAAAAAGATCCTGACCCTGGTGATCGTTACGCACAATATGCAACAAGCAGCCCGCGTGAGCGACCGCACTGCTTTCTTTTATTTGGGAGAGCTCGTTGAGTATGACGAAACGAGGCGGATGTTCACCAATCCGAAGGATACACGAACCCAAAATTATATTACCGGCCGGTTTAGTTGAGATAGACGAACCATCTAACATCTTACGATATGATCCAAATAGAAATAGAACTACAACATCTGAAGAGAGAAGCGATCAATATGTGGAGCCTGGTGCACTCACAACTCGTAAAGTCTATGTCAGCCCTGATAAATTTTGACAAAGATCTTGCGCGTGAAGTAGTCTCCCTTGAAAGAAGAGTAAATGGCCTTGAGTTAAAGATCGACCGGGATTGTGAGAATATTTTTGCATTGCTTACGCCTGTTGCGGTGGATCTTCGCTTTGTACTTGCGGTTCTGAAGATCAATTCAAATCTTGAGAGAATTGGAGACATCGCCGAAGGGAGTGCAAAATACATCCTTGACGCGGAACAAGCCTTCAAAGAAGAGTTGCTGGACACTACCAGGACGTTAACCATGTATGATGAGGCCATTAAAATCCTCGAAGCCACTTTAAAAGCCTTTGAAACAGAAGACACTCTTCTCGCAAGGAGCGTGTTTAAAATGGATGAATCGCTGGACACGATAAACGCCCACGCACATGCCGCCACCATCGAGTATCTTAAGAAACACCCGGAAGATATTCACCAGGCGTTGTATAACCTCTCCATCATCAGGAAACTCGAAAGAGCAGGCGACCAATCAAAGAATGTTGCAGAAGAGATCATTTTTTATTTGGAAGCCAAAGTCCTTAAGCATAAGGACAAGCACTATCCCGCGCCGTAATAGCTTGAATTCTGGTGTCGTGTTTTTGTGTCGGAAATTCCACCCCATCTTTATTAATACTAAGATAATTTTTGAGTAATTGCCACTTAACAATAGACGTGCATCTTGCATGCAGTTCTTATCTTCTTTCGCAGAATTTGCTCCTTCGCTCGATTTGAGCCATGGGTTATGAGTAGATTTTCTCGTGCAGTTTTCCGGCCTGCTATTCTCAATGGCAGGCCATTTTTTTGTCGATCCCCCTCAATGTTAATAAGGTGAATGTGGGCTAAGAGTTTTCCACACAAATGCGTTCCCGCTCGAAATTCTTGATGAAAAATTCACATTTCATTAATCATTACTTCATCCGCGGGTAAGATTCTCTTCATACTGCAGGCTGAATTTCGTTGGGTCAATTACTTGAGCAAAACCAAAATCCAGTTTGTATGCTGCTTCAGTTATTAGTCCTCTCGAGAAACGTCCTTCTGACTGTTTTTTTCCTTTCTATGTCCTTTATGGGGTTCAGTCAACGAACGGTTAACGGTAAGATAGTCGACGAAAATCAAAAACCGGTCAGTGGCGCCTCCGTTGTGATAAAAGGCACGACGAGACAAACGGCGACGGACGACCAGGGAAAATTTTCCATCCAGGCCAATGATGAAGACATTTTGGTCATTAGCCACGTGAGCTTTTTTCCCATGGAAGTGAAAGCCTCGCAGGCTGCAAACATTTTATTAAGCAGCAATGCGAAAAATTTATCCGAGGTAGTCGTAACCGCACTCGGAGTGAAGAAGGAACTAAAAAGAATTGGCTATTCAGTGCAGGAAATAAAAGGTGATGAACTCGTGAAAGCGAGAGATCAAAATCCTATCACCGGGCTGACTGGGAAGATAGCCGGTCTCTCAGTGGGACCTTCTGCGGAGTTGCTTCGCAAACCAGTAGTGCTGTTGCGGGGAAATGAAATTAATCTTTATGTAGTGGACGGGATTCCGATAAGTTCGGATACATGGAACATTAGCCCGGATGATATCGAATCGATAACCGTGTTAAAAGGTCCAACGGCAGCTGCGTTGTACGGCAGCAGGGCACAGAATGGTGCGATTCTGATTACGACAAAGAAGGGTACGAGAAGTCGCAAGGGATGGACCGTCGAATTTAATTCGACAAACTCCATTGACAAAGGATTTCTTGCATTCCCACGAGTGCAGACGGAGTATGGGCCTGGTGAAAATGCATTGTATGCTTTTGGGGACGGAAAGGGAGGAGGACTAAATGATAACGATTATGACGTATGGGGACCCAAATTCGAGGGGCAACTGATCCCGCAATATGATGGCAAATATGATCCAAACACCACGTATACTACTACGTTCCCGGGCGGATATGTGTATCACGGCAATATTGAACCAACTCCCTGGGTTGCGCGCGGCAAAAACAACCTGGACAATTTTCTAAGAACAGGCTTTCAGACAACAAACAATATTTCATTAAGTGCGGTGGGCGACAATTACAACCTGAGATTTTCTCTCTCGCACTCTTACCAGCAAAGCATTATTCCTAACATGGGGTTGAATATTACAAATTTCAATCTCTACGGATCTTACAGTCCTTCCAAAAGACTGAAGATCGAAGCGAACATGAATTTCAACCGACAGTATTCTCCCAATTTTCCCGATGTTGATTACGGTCCAAATAGTTTGATCTATAATATCTCAGTGTGGACCGGGGCAGACTGGGATGTTCTTTCGCCTGATATTAAAGGAGAATGGCAACCTGGAAAAGTGGGAGTGCAAAGCATCTTTGCAGAATACCAGCGGTACCATAACCCGTGGTTTATGGTGAACGAGTGGCTACGTGGTCATTATAAGACGGATATCTACAGTTACGTTTCTGCCAATTTCAAGATAAACAATAATCTAAACATTACAGGTCGCTCACAGGTGACTACATATAATCTATTGAGAACGGAGAAAATGCCCTATTCCGCACATCCTTATGGAAGGGAAGGGAACAAAGGCGATTACAGGGAGGACCATCGGGATATGTTTGAAAACAACACTGAGATATTGTTGAACTACAATTACACCGTCAAAAAATTCCTCAACCTGTCTGGATTTGTTGGTGGCAACATCAGGTCATTCTCTTATAATTCAAACTTCACCTCGACCGATTATTTAAGTGTGCCCGAGGTTTACAGCTTTAGCAACTCCCTGAACCCCGTCCAGGCAAACAGCTTTGAATCAAATATGAGAGTACTGAGCGGCTACTATTCGCTGGATGCTTCGTTGGATAAATATGCGACCCTTTCTTTCACAGGACGGGTTGATAAGTCGTCAGCTTTGCCGCAAAATCATGACAGTTATTTTTATCCAAGCATTTCGGTCGCTTCCGTCGTTTCCGACTATGTAAGGCTGCCAGAGATCATTTCGTTCCTTAAACTTCGTGCTTCGTATGCAACGGTACACGGCGACGCAACACAACCTACGGTGGGTGTAGCGCCGTATTCCACTATCACCGCTTTTGGAGCCTCACCTTCCGGTAGCTCTATATATGATTATCCATTGAATTATGGCAATAATTACTTGTCTCCATACGGGGGGCCTGACTATTCCCTGATTCCTGTGTTTTCAACGAAGAAATTATATAATAACCAGCCGGCCGCGGTTTATTCGGACGCCCTTGTGGATCCAAATATCAAGACCTTTAATCGTGTCAATTATGAAGCAGGTTTCGATATGAAATTTCTGAAAAACAGGTTGGGATTGAACGCTACCGGCTTTGAGTATGTCGACG
>Ga0335085_10012266_pt1 | contig 12637 bp, 13 predicted proteins | sample Lox_Sample_45_FD_206712 | JGI IMG/M metagenome (GOLD analysis project Ga0335085, IMG submission 206712) | Soil microbial communities from Loxahatchee National Wildlife Refuge, Florida, United States - Lox_Sample_4.5 | ecosystem: Environmental > Terrestrial > Soil > Wetlands | place: USA...
CGATCTCCTCGATGATGGAGGGCTGGATGCCCTCGGTCGGCTCGTCCAGCAGGATGAGTCGCGGCCGGCCGCACAGGCAGCGCGCCAGCGCCAGCAGCTGCTGCTCGCCGCCGGACAGCGCGCCGCCGGGGCGGTCGAGCAGCGCCTTGAGGCGCGGGAAATCCTCCAGCACCGGCTCGATGACCTCGGCATCGGAGGCACCGGTCGCGGCCGTCGCCATGCGTAGATTCTCCAGCACGGACAACGTCGGGAAGATTTCGCGCCCCTGCGGGACGTAGCCGATTCCCAGGCGCGCCCGCCGATGGGCCGGTAGGGCCGTCACGTCCCGCCCCTCGAACTGCACGTGACCGCCGGTGGCCCGCACGGCGCCGATGAGCGCCTTCAGCAGCGTGGTCTTGCCCATGCCGTTATGGCCGAGGATGCCGACGAACTCGCGCTCGGCAACGGCAAAGGAGATGCCGTTCAGGATCTGGATGCGTCCGTAGGCCGCGCGCAGGTCGGTGACCGCGAGCATGCTCACGCCGCCGCCTGCCGCCCGAGATAGACGTCGCGCACCGCCGGGTTGGTCATGATGCGGTCGAAGGCGTCCTCGACCAGGATGCGGCCCTGATGGAAGACCGTGACCTTGGTGGCGATCTGCCGGATGAACTGCATGTCGTGCTCGACCACGATCATGGTGGTGGTCTTGTTCACCTCGCGGATGAGCGCGGCGGTGCGGTTGGTCTCTTCCAGGCTCATGCCAGCCGAGGGCTCGTCGAGGAGCACGAGCCGGGGCCGGCGCGCCAACACCATGCCGATCTCGACCCATTGCCGCTGGCCATGCGCAAGCACGCCGACCGGGCGAAGGACGATCTCCGTCAGCTGCAGGCGCTCGATGAGCTCCGTGACGATCTGCCGGGTGGCGGCGATGGCGTTGCCGCGCCGGGCCGCCAGCCAGAGATTCTCGCGCACGGTCAGGCCGTCGAAGACGTCGGGCACCTGGTTCTTGATGCCAATGCCGCGCCGGCCGATCTCATGCGCGGCGGCGCGCGTGATGTCGGTACCGGCGAAGACGATGCGGCCGGCGGAAGGTGGGATCTGACCGGTGAGCATCTTGAAGAAGGTGCTCTTGCCGGCGCCGTTGGGACCGATGAGGCAGCGCAGCTCGCCTTCGGCAAGCGCGAAGTCGACGCCGGCGATGGCATGCACCCCGCCGAAGCGCTTCTCCAGGCCGACCGTCTGCAGCACCGGCGCGCCGTTCATGCGGCGCTCCCGCGAATGCGGCGGTAGATCCAGGCGGCGGCGCCGCCGATGCCCGGAAGCAGGCCCTCGCGGAACAGCAGCACGACCAGCATCAGCACGACGCCGAGAATGAGCGGCAGCCACTCGCCGACCGCCTGGGAGCCGAGCCTGGTCTTCAGCATCTGGATGATCGCCGTGCCGACCACGGGGCCGATCAGCGTCGACTTGCCGCCGACGATCACCCAGACGATGACCTCGGCCGCGCGCTTCAGGCCGAACATCTCCGGCGCCACGAAGTTGTTCCAGATCGCGAACAGGACGCCCGCGAGCCCGGCGATGCCACCGCAGAGGGTGAAGGCGGCGAGCTTGTAGCGGCGGCTGTCGTAGCCCAGCAGCTCGATGCGCCGCGTGTTCTCACGGATGCCCACGAGGACGCGGCCGAACGGCGTGGTCAGCAACAGCCGGAGACCGATATAGACGAGCACGAGCAGGCCAGCCGAGAGGTAGAAGACGCCGTCGATGCCGAGTTCCTTTGCCGGGTGCCAGGGGATCTTCAGCGACGGGACGGTGGGGATGCCGTTCTGGCCGTTGAGTCGCACCTTGCCGATGACGTACTGCTCGCCCGACGTCGACTTGATCGCCTTCTCGAAGATCAGCGTGACCACCAACGTGATGACGCTGAGATAGATGTCGCTGATCCGGCCGTAGATCATGAAATAGCCGAGCACGGCCGCGAACAGCAGCGCCAGCAGGATGGCGGCGAACAGCGAGAACGTCGTCTCTCCGAGATTGAGCGCCAAGACGGCGAAGCCGTAGCCGCCGAGACCGAAGAACGCCGTCTGCCCGAAGCTGAGGATGCCGGCGTAACCCCAAAGGAAGCTCATGCTGAGCGCCAGCAGCGCCAGGATGAAGACGATAGAGATATTGAACTGCTGGGCGATGTTGAGAAACGACGGAAGGATCATGAGGGCGGCGAAGGAGGCTGCCACCGCCGCCCACCACAGCAGGCCGGGGCGCTCGCTGGCCGTGGCCAAGCCGGGATCGCCCGCCCCCATGGGTTACAGCCCCGTCCGCAGCCGCCCGGTGATGCCGAGCGGCAGCAGTCGCAGCAGGACGATGGCAACGAGCAGCACCGCGACCTCGCTCACGACCGTGCTGCTCTCGTAGCTGACGATGCCGTCGATCGTGCCGAACAGGGCCGAGGCGGCGCTCGTGCCGATGAGCGGCAACGGACCGCCGGCGATCACCGTGATGAACGCCTTGGCGATGTAGGAGAGGCCGAGCTGTGGCGACGCGCCGACGACCGGGACGAGCACCGCGCCTGCAAGTCCCGTGAGCGCCGAGCCGAAGCCGAAGGTGAGCATATAGACGCGGCCGGTGTTGATGCCCATGGCGCTGGCCATGCCGGCATTCTGCATCGTGCCGCGCACGATCAGGCCAAAGCGAGTGAAGCGCCAGAGCGCGTAGGTGCCGACCAGCAGTAGCACGGCAACGACGATGACGATGAGGCTGTAGCGCGAATAGGCGATGTCGCCGATCTGGAAGCTGCCGAGCGTGGCGCCGACACTCTCGCTCTGCGGGCCGTAGACAATGGTCACGCCGCCGACGAGGAAGAGACTCAGCCCCCAGGTCGCCAGCAGGGTGTCGAGGATGCGGCCGTAGAGGAAACGGATGATCAGCCGCTCGACCACGATGCCGAAGGCGCCGACGGCGAGGCCGGCGGCGATGATGGCGAGCCAGAGCGCGAGCCCCGCCTTCGTCGCCTCGACGCAGACATAGGCGCCGAGCATGAGGAACTCACCCTGGGCCAGGTTGATCACGCGCATCATGCCGAAGATGACGGCGAGGCCGAGGCTGATGAGGACGAAGATCGCGAAGGAGTAGCCGATCAGATAGAGGTAGCTGGCGAGGTGCTGCATCGCGTCGTCGCGCGGGTCCGCTGAATCGAGAGGGGCGACCGGACGGTCGCCCCTCTGTGAACCTGACTCAGATCTTCGGTTCGTACTGCGTCGTGTCGTCGGGGTTCTTGACGAGGTCGCAGACGAGCTGCGTGTCCTTCGGCGGCCGCTGCGGGAACGACTTGATGACATCGAAGGTCTGGGTGGCGTTGCCCTTCACGATGTGGATGTCCATCGTGGTGTGATTGGTCTTGCCGTCGATGGTGTACTTGCCGCCGCCGCCGTTGACGCTGACGCCGTCGAGCGCGGCGATCACGTCGTCGGGCTCGGCGCTCTTGGCCTTCTTCACGGCCTCGGCCCACAGCGAGACGCCGCGATAGCCGTATTCGCCGTACTCGCCGACATATTCGTCATTCCCCGCATACTTATGGAATTTGTCGACGAAGGCCTTGGCCTCGGCCGTCGGCAGCGAGTCCACGAACGAGGTGCCGATGATGATGCCGTCGCCTTCCTGCGGGCTGAGCTCGGTCTGCTCGCGGCCGACGCCGTAGGTGGTGGAGGCGAGCATCATGTTCTTCTTGCCGATGGTGGCCTCGAACTGGCGGTAGAAGGCGATGTGGGCGCCGCCCACCAGCACCGACCACACGACGTCGGGCTTGGCCGCCTGGATCTTGGCGATGACGGGCGCGAAGTTGTTGACGTCGAGCGCGAAGAACTCGACCGCCATGTCCTCGCCGCCGGCCTCGCGGATCAGCTTCTGCATCCATTTCGAGGTGATCTGGCCGTAGTTGTAGTCGGCGGCCAGGATGTAGCCCTTCTTCTTGCCCTGCTCCTTCACAACATAGTCGACCAGCGGCTCGAGCTGCTGCGCCGGCACCATGCCGGTGGAGACATGGCGCTTGTCGCAGACGCCGCCCTCGTAGAGGGAGTTGTAGAACAGCAGGCCGCCGAACTTGCGTACGACCGGCCGCATCACCTCGCGCGAGGAGCTGGTGATGCCGCCATGGATCACCTTCACCTGGTCCTGGGCCAGCGCCTGGGTGGCGTATTGCGAGTTGAACTGGTTGTCCGACTGCGAATCGTAGAAGTGCAGCTCGAGCGGTCGGCCGAGGAGACCGCCGGCGGCGTTGATCTCGTCGCAGGCCATGGCGACGCCGACGATCTGCTTCAGGCTGTAGATGTTGAGCACGCCGGTCTTGTCGAGGATGTTGCCGACGCGGATCGGCTCCTCCGCGTGCAGGCGCGCGGCCTTCAAGAGACTGGCGCTGCTGGCGTAGGCGAGCGCGCCGGTGGCGGTGCGGAACAGTTGTCTGCGGTTGAATCTCATCGGTCGTTTCTCCCTGCCTCTAGCCTTCGGCGGCCGGCATCCGGCCGCCGGTTTCGTTGTGGCCAGGCACGTTAACAGCGAACCGGCGTCACGGCAATTCGCCCTACGCGGTCTTCTCCTCGGCGAGGCCCAGCTCCTTCTTCATCTGCTCGCGCATCAGGTATTTCTGGATCTTGCCCGTCACGGTCATGGGGAAGGCGTCGACGAACTTCACGTAGCGCGGGATCTTGTAGTGGGCGATCTGGCCCTTGCAGAACTCGCGGATCTCCTCGGGCGTGGCCGACTGCCCAGTCTTCAGGCGCACCCAGGCGCAGAGCTCCTCGCCATATTTCACATCGGGCACGCCGATGACCTGGACGTCCTGCACCTTGGGATGGCGGTAGAGGAACTCCTCGATCTCGCGCGGGTAGATGTTCTCGCCGCCGCGGATGACCATGTCCTTGATGCGTCCCACGATGTTGCAGTAGCCGTCCTCGTCGAGGGTGGCGAGATCGCCGGTGTGCATCCAGCGGCCGGCGTCGATGGCCTCGGCGGTCTTCTCGGCGTCGCCCCAATAGCCCTGCATCACGGAGTAGCCGCGGGTGCAGAGCTCGCCCGGCGTCCCCGGCGGCACGATGTGCCCCTCGGCATCGACGATCTTCACCTCCACATGCGGGTGGATGCGGCCGACGCTGCCGACGCGCTTCGCCAGGGGATCGTCGGCCGCGGTCTGGAAGCTGACCGGGCTGGTCTCGGTCATGCCATAGCAGATGGTCACTTCCGACATGTGCATCTCGGCATTCACCCGCTTCATCACCTCGGTGGGACAGGGCGAACCCGCCATAATGCCGGTGCGGAGAGTGGTGAGGTCGAAGCGCTTGAAGTCGGCATGGCCGAGCTCGGCGATGAACATGGTGGGCACGCCGTAGAGGCCGGTGCAGCGCTCGGCCTGGACCGTCTCCAGCACCGCCAGCGGATCGAAGGCCTCGCCGGGATAGACCATGGCCGAGCCGTGGGTCACGCAGGCGAGATTGCCGAGCACCATGCCGAAGCAGTGGTAGAGCGGCACGGGGATGCAGATGCGGTCATTCTCCGTGAGGCGCATGGTCTCGCCGATGAAGAAGCCGTTGTTGAGGATGTTGTGGTGGGTGAGCGTCGCTCCCTTCGGGAATCCGGTCGTGCCGCTGGTGAACTGGATGTTGATGGGGTCGTCGAACTGGAGCTTGCCGGCGAGGTCTCTCAGATGGGCGCGCTGCGTATCGGTTCCGAGGCCGGCGATCTCGTCGAAGCCGTACATGCCGGGCGACTTGCCGCCGATCTGCACGAGGGTGCGCAGGGCCGGCAGCTTCGCGGCCTTGAGCGCGCCCGGCTTGCTCGGGGCCAGCTCCGGCGCCAGCTGGTTCAGCATGCCGATGTAGTCGCTGGTCTTGAGCGCGGTGGCCGTGATCAGCGCCTTGCAGCCGACCTTGTTGAGCGCGTATTCCAGCTCGGCCAGGCGATAGGCCGGGTTGATGTTCACCAGCACGAGGCCGGCCTTGGCGGTGGCGAACTGGGTGATCACCCATTCGCTGTTGTTGGGCGACCAGATGCCGACGCGATCGCCGGGCGCGAGGCCGAGGGCGAGCAGGCCGGCGGCGAATTCATCGACCCGCTGCTGCAGCTCGCGATAGCTCCAGCGCACATCTTGCTGGCGGACGATGAGGGCGTCGGCGTCGGGGAAGCGGGCGACCGTGCTGTCGAAGTATTGGCCAAGAGTCTCGCCGATGAGCGGCACGTCGCTGGCGCCGTGCACATAGCTGCGGGTCAACCGAGCCATGCCATCCTCCCTGGATTTCTTGCGCTTATCGTTGGCGCCAGAAGATCACGCTGAGGATGCGATTGACAAGCGCCTCCCGCGGCGCAGCTCGTCCACACCCTCGAGCAGGCCGGCGCCGACGATGAGGACGCAGCCGATGGCCTCGCGCCAGCCGAAGGGATCGCTCGTGAGCAGCGAGGCGCTGACCACGGCGCCCACGACCTCCAGCAGCAGGTAGATGGAGACGCGGCCGCTCTCGACATAGGCGCAGCCCCAGAGGAAGAGCGCCAGCAGCACCACCTGCCAGATCATGCAGAGCAGCAAGGCCGGGATCGCCGCGGTCACCGTGGCCACTGCCGGCGCCGGCCCTTGCGGCAGCAGCGTGACCGCGACGAGGGCGGCCAGGGCGGCGAAGCCGGTGGTGAAGAAGGTCTTCTCCCAGCCGCCGATCTCGCCGCCGACCTTGCGCATGTAGACGGTCATGCAGGCGAAGCTGAGGCTCGACAGCAGCGCCAGGCCGTCGGCCGTCGACAGCGGTGCCGTGCCGCCCTTCTCGATGCCCACCAGCACCGCCGCCCCGGCAAGCCCGCCGACGATCGTGAGCAGCCGCATGGCCCGCACCGGCTCCTTGAACACGACCAGGCTGAGGGCCGTGCACCAGACCGGCGCCAGGTAGAAGAGGAGCGTGACACGCACGACGCTGCCGGTGAGGAGCGCGATGTTCCACAGGCAGAGCGAGATGCCGGAGACGACGCCGATGACGAGGAGCGGGCGCAACTGCGGGGCGAGGCGCCGGCCGACCCGCAGCGCGAAGGGCGCGCTCAGCAGCGCAGCCAGGGCGTAGACCGCGAGGTTGGCCCAGTTGCCGACGAGGCCGGCCTCTTCGAGCTTGCGCAGCGGCAGCCACCAGATGCCCCAGATCAGGCCGGAGCTGGCGACGGCGAGCGATGGCAGGAGCGTGGAGCGCGGCGTCATGGCCGGCGCACTCTACAGGCGGGCTTGCGGCGGCGGTAGGGTGCCCGGCGGCACCAGGGCCCCTTGCATGCGCAGGCAGCGATGCCGATGATTGCGGGCAGGATCGCCTTGCGTCCTTCGACAAGCTCAGGATGAGGAGGAGTCTTGGTGGCACGGACACTAGCCTCATCCCGAGCTTGTCGAAGGACGCAGGATGGCGATCCAGCAGGAGGTGACGCATGGACACGGCGATTCCTGACACCAAGGCGCTGCTCGGGCAGCTGCGGGCGACCATGCCGATCCGGATGGAGCCGCTGGCGGTGGGGGCGCAGAAGACCGGGCTGGTGATCGTCGACGAGGTCAACGGGTTCGCGACCGTGGGGGCCGGCTATCTGGCGCCGCCAGCGCCGAACGCGCAGGTGACGCAGATGGTGGAGGAGACCGACCGGCTCGCGCGCGCCTTCAGCGAGCAGAAGCGGCCGATCCTGGCCTTCCTCGATACGCACGTGCCGGGCAAGCCGGAGCCGCCCTACCCGCCCCATTGCGAGGCCGGCACCGGCGAGGAGAATCTGGTGCCGCAGCTGGAATGGCTGGAGCAAGACCAGCACACCACGCTGGTGCGCAAGGACTGCATCAACGGTTTCGTCGGCTCCATCGCGCCGGACGGCCGCAACCGCGTGGTCGACTGGGTGAACCAGCACAAGCTGGAGGCCGTGCTGGTGGTGGGGATCTGCACGGACATCTGCGTGATGGATTTCGTGCTCACCTTCCTCTCGGCCCGCAACCACGACCTGATGCCGAGCCTGCGGGACATCCTGGTCTACGAGGGCGGCTGCTCGACCTACGACCTGCCGAAGCAGACGGCGGAGAAGCTGGGCCTGCCGCCGACCGCCGCCCACCCCCAGGACGTGACCCACTATATGGGCCTCTACTTCATGGCCTCCCGCGGCGCCCGGCTGGTGGACCAGGTGACGGTCGGGGCTTAGGCGAGGCGCCGACGCGAATCTGAGCGATCGACCCCATGTCCAGCGGGGATATTCGCTGGATCGGCGGGGTGCGCTGCGCGCGTGGGTTTCGTAGGGGCGCTCCCGCGTGGGCAACCCTCTGTCCGCCCTCCAGAAGGCGACCACATGCCTTTCCGAGCGAAGGACCCCATGCCCAGCGGTGCTGCCCCGGTGTAGAATGCCGGCTGCACCGAACCCTTGGGAGGTATGGTCGCATGACTCCTCCATCAAAGGCATTCGCACGTCTGCTGGCGACCCTGGTGCTCTTGCTGCTCGTGGGCGGCTGCTGCCCGATGTTCGATCCGCTTGGCGACCAACCCCGCCCCTGGTGCGACTAGCACCAGCTGAAGGGGCGCGTCGGCCTCAGGCCGCCCGAGATCGATCGATGGACCCCATGCCCAGCGGGCCATCCGCTGGACGAGCCCTCCTGTTGCCGACCCCGGCGCTCGGGCGGCGAGGCTGCTGTTCCTATCCACGATGTCAAAAATCGAGCCGGCGCTTGACACGCCGACTTAGGAACATTACAAGAACGATGATTTGATTGTCAAGGAGGCTCCATGGAGGAACGCAGGACGCTGCGGGCGCCGGCGCTCGACCCGGCGGCCGTCGAACCGCGGATCGGCTCGGACTACCCGATCCGGTTCCGGGCGATGGTGGCGAGCCGCGAGCGGCGCCGGCTGGGCGACGCGCTCGGCCTCAAGAACTTCGGCGTCAACCTGATGCGGCTGCCGCCCGGCTGCGCCTCCTCCCAGCGGCACTGGCACAGCCGGCAGGACGAGTTCGTCTATGTGGTGGCGGGCGAGGTCGTGCTGGTCACCGACGGCGGCGAGCAGCTGCTCGCCGCCGGCATGGCGGCCGGCTTCCCGGCCGGCAAGGCCAACGGCCACCATCTCATCAACCGCGGCACCTCCGACGCGCTCCTCCTCGAAGTCGGCGACCGCACGGCCGGCGACGAGGTCGACTATTCCGACATCGACATGATGGTGCGCTGGGTCGACGGGGAGGAGCGGTATCTGCGGAAGGACGGGGGGCTGTACCTGGCGCGGATACCGGAAGAGAAATCTGAGCCGACCTGAATCTTATTGTCCGGTGAGCGCGACGGAAGGACCTATGGCCATGGAGGAAGGCAAGAGACTGCGGGCGCCGGCCCTTGATCCGATGACGGTGGCGCCATCGGGGCCGACGACCTATCCGGAGCCGTTCCGCGCGCTGGTGGCGGCGCGCGAGCGGCGCCGCCTCGGCGAGGCGCTCGGCCTCAAGAACTTCGGCGTCAACCTGCTGCGGCTGCCGCCGGGCTGCGCCTCCTCGCAGCGCCACTGGCACAGCCGGCAGGACGAGTTCGTCTATGTGGTGGCGGGCGAGGTCGTGCTGGTGACCGACAGTGGCGACCAGGTTCTCACCGTTGGCATGGCCGCCGGTTTCCCCGCCGGCAAGCCCGACGGCCACCACCTGATCAACCGCAGCGCCGCGGACGCGCTCGTGCTGGAGGTCGGCGACCGCACGCCAGGCGACGAGGCCGACTACTCCGACATCGACATGCTGGTCCGCCTGATCGGCGGGAAGGCGCGGTATGTGCGGAAGGATGGGACGCCGTATTGAGGCGCGAAGGGGGCGGTTGATGTCGCGATGTCTAGTTGTTGCCATCACGATATCGATCCATGCGAACGACTCTGACTTTGGATGACGATGTGGCGGTCCTGCTGGAGCGGGTGTGCAAGGCGCGCAAGGCTGGGCTCAAGGACACCGTCAACGAGGCGCTGCGGGAGGGCCTCCGGCAGATGGCGGCACCGCCGAAGCGGCGGAAGCCCTATCGCACGCCGAGCACGGACCTGGGGCCCAGCCTCATCGGCAGCCTCGACAATATCGGTCAGGTCCTGGAGACAGCCGAAGGCCCGCTGCACCGATAGCGCAGGCGCCGGTGATTCTGGTCGATGCCAACCTGCTGATCTGCGCCCGCTCCGCGGCGTCGCCGGATCATGCAGCGGCGCGGACGTGGCTCGATTCCCGGCTGAACGGCGGCGCGCCCGTCGGCCTGCCCTGGCCCAGCCCGCTCGCGTTCGTGCGCCAATCCGCGCATTCACGCGCGGCCGCTCGCGATGGACGCGGCCTGGCGGCAGGTCGAGGAATGGCTGGAGTGCGAGCCGGCCTGGATACCCGCACCCACCGAGCGCCACCGCGCCCTGCTCGGGCCGTTGCTGGCGCGGCCGGACCGGCGCGCCGATCTCGTGGCCGATGCCCATCTGGCAGCGCTCGCCCTCGAGCACGGCCTGATTCTGTGCTCGACCGACGGCGACTTCGCGCGCTTCCGCGGCCTGCGCTGGGAAAACCCGCTGCGGGCGGCGGAAGCGTGATGCGGGATGGCAAAGACCCGGGGCGGCATGCTCCGACGTCGGTGCCGCGACTGCCGAGAGCGGCGTACGAAACCGGCCCGCGAACGCGCGCTTCCGGCTACCCGATGTTGCGTTTCAGAAACGCCAGGGTCTTCTGGTTGAAGTCGGCGACGTTCTCGTAGATCGGAGCGTGCGAGCAGTCCTCGAACACCACGGTCTCGCTCCGGCGGATGCCGGTCTTCAGGGGGTCGAGGAAGCGGGTCGAGGTGACGAGGTCGTGGCGGCCGAAGGTGATCTGGGTGGGGGCCGCGATCTTGCCGAGCTGCGATTGGGCGTCATGGCCGATGACGGCATTGGACTGCTGCAGGAATGCTTCCAGCGGCTGCACCGGGCGGCCGCGCACGAAGGTCGCGAGCGCCTCGATATAGTCCGGCTTGGCGGCGTAGAGCTCCGGCGTGAAGCACCAGGGGAAGATCCCCTGGATGATCATCTCGGTCACGCTGCCCAGGCCCTTGGCCATCGTCTGCCAGCCCCGAACGACGGTCGTGAGGAAGGGGTCGCTCTTCGTCCAGGCGCTGTGGAGCGACAGCGATTTCACCTTGTCCGGATACTTGGCCGCCAGCCACAGGCCCGTCGCCGCGCCCAGCGACAGACCGGCGACGTGGGCCCGGCCGATCTCGATCGCCTGCAGGAAGGCGGCGATGTCGTCGGCGAACAGCTCGGTCGAGTACGCTCCCGCGGGCTTGTCGGTGGCGCCGGCCCCGCGCGGGTCGACCGAGATGCAGGTGAAGTGCTTCGCATAGTCAGCGAGCTGAAACGCGTAGCAGGCATTGTCGGCCGCCAGATAGGGAATCAGGACCAGCGGCTCTCCCGCGCCCTGCTGCTCGTAGTTCATGGTGATGGCGTTGACCTTGACCTTCGGCATTGGGTCTCTCCTTTTCGTCCAAGGGGCGTGCGTCGCCCTCTCGCACAGGGGCGCAACGGATCGTCAGGATCGTTTCGAAAGCGGACCGACAGCGTCGGCCTTTCCGCTTGCCTCTGCAATCGCAATCGGGCAGCTGCAAACAGCTCGGCTGGCGGACAGCGGTGCGGGGGATGACGGGCGCAGCCCGCCCCTACGCCTGCCGCCTCGCCTCTGTCAGCCCGAACGTCTCGCGCATGGAGCTGCCGGCGGCGAGGCTGGCCTGCCACTCCGCCTCGCGGGCCAGCCGGGCTTCGGCGGCGGCGATGCGCGACCGTACATTCCCGGGCGAGAGGACGATCAGGCCGTCGTCGTCGCCGAGGACGAGGTCGCCGGGGGAGACGAGGCGGCCGCCGATGACGACGGGGAGGTTCACGGCGCCGCGCTCGGCCGACGAGGGACCGCGCGGCGTGATCGAGCGGGCGTAGACCGACAGATCGTCCCAGCGGGCCAGGGTGGCGACGTCGCGCACGGCGCCATCGCAGACCACGCCGCAGGCGCCGCGGCGGCGCAGATGGCCGCCGAGGATCTCGCCGATCATGGCGGTCTCGGCGTGGCCGGCTGCGGCGATCATCAGGACGTCGCCGGGCTGCACCAGGTCGAGGGCGTGGAGGACCGCGCCGAAATCAGGCGGCTCGCAGAAGACCGTGACGGCGGGGCCGCAGAGGCGCGGCTGCTGGCCCGGCGGGCGGAGCGGGCGGATCGCCGGGTCGATCTGGCCGACGTCGCGGCCGAGATCGACGGCGACCGCCACCGGCACCGCGCGCCACCGTTCGATCTCCGCGGGCGTCAGATCGCGGGCGGGGGCGGCGTGGATGGTGACGGGCATGGGGATCAGGCCTCCGGCGCCAGGGAGCGGGCGGCCGCGGCGAGGCGGCGGACGCCTTCGGCCAGCCGGTCCGGCGGATTGAGGGTGAAGTTCAGCCGGAGCGCCCGGCGATTGCGGCCGGCGGGATCGAACACGCTGCTGGGCGTCACGCAGACTCCAGCCTTGAGCCCAGCCTCGAAGAGCCGGTCGGTATCGAGCGACGGATCGCGCGCCACGGCCCAGACAAACATGCCGCCGACCGGGACTTCCCACTCGAACCATTCCGCGAGCTGCTCCGTCAGCGCGGCGCAGAGCGCATCGCGGCGCGCGCAGTACAGGCCGACGATGGCGGGGTGCAGG
>Ga0335085_10012267_pt1 | contig 12636 bp, 9 predicted proteins | sample Lox_Sample_45_FD_206712 | JGI IMG/M metagenome (GOLD analysis project Ga0335085, IMG submission 206712) | Soil microbial communities from Loxahatchee National Wildlife Refuge, Florida, United States - Lox_Sample_4.5 | ecosystem: Environmental > Terrestrial > Soil > Wetlands | place: USA: Florida...
GAAAGCGCTACGGGAACCATCACGCACAAGCCGGAAGACAATCGCGATGAAATCGCCACCAGCCGCGCGTTCATCGAATGGTATCGCAAACTGTTCGCGATGCGCGCGCAAAAAACCCTGGCTCATTTGCTGGAGTGCATGCCGGCGCTGAATGACGCCCTGCCCTCCGCCGCCAAAATGCTCGGCGCCGCCATGGCCGAAGCGAAAGTGGAAACGGCGGCGGCTTGAGGTACCATTTCGATCTCCAGCAAGGGCCGCCCGCCTATCGATGGATTTTGCTCACATAGTATCCAAGGCGATTTTCGACATCTCCTGGCTTGTGGAAGCCGCGCGCCATCAGCGCCTTGATTCCCTCCTGGGCGGCGGGTCGCCCAAGTGAAGCGATGCACGCATCCCACCCGGCGCCGAGTTCGACCTCCGGCGGCAAGCTGGTGTTGACGAGACGCTTGGTGTTGGCGATTGCCCATTTATCGAAGTCGGCGATCCGGGTTGCCAGCGCGTCTACGAACCCGTCCAACTCAGCGTCAGGAAGGGCGCGATTCACATAGCCGTAGGCTTCGGCCTGGTCTCCCCGGATATCTTCCGAGCTCAAGAGCACCTCAAGGGCGCGGTTCCGGCCGATGAGTTCGGGCAACCGGGCCATGGGGCCACCGCCGGGAACCATTCCCACGCCCACTTCCCATTGCGAGAGAATGGCCTTTTCACGGCTGACGAAACTCATGTCGCAGGCGAGCGTGATCTCACTGCCGTTGCCCGTCGCACGGCCGCGGATGAGCGCGATGGAAACCACCGGCACGCGGGTCAGGCGCACGAGAAAATCCGGCCAGGGCGGCAACCCTGTCGGACCGGCCGGCATGGCGGTCAGGTCCTCCAGCTTGGCCGTAAAATCGGAGTGATTCAGAAAATAGCCATCGACCGCGCTGTCGAAGACCACAACCCTGACCTGCTCGTCGGCCTCGACGGCATTGATGATTTCCTGAAACTGCCGCACCATTTCCGGTCCCATCACGTTGATCGGGGGGTTGTCGAACGTGACGCGCCAATAGGCGGGCGACCGCCTGGCCAGGCGAAGCTGTTCCGGTTTCCTGCCGGGTGCGGGTTTCGCAGGTGTGCTTGTTGCTGTTGCTGTTGCTGTTGTCATGAAATTCTCCTTTGCACTGGTTGGTGTCCGAAATGGATTGATTATGCTTAACGCTTTCTTGAGATCTGATTTATTTGTTGGTCGCCGGGAGCTGGTTAATGACTCCCGCGCCGGCTTTGCTGACGATCTCGTCCTGGGAATCCGTGCCTCCCGAACAGCCGATTGCGCCGATAATCGCTCCCCGCTCGATCAGTGGAATGCCACCGCGAGACGCGATAATTCCATCGAACGCGAGCAGATAGTTGAGCTGCATCCGCTGGACACCGTCCTCGAAAATCCTGGTCGGGCGACGAAAGGTCGCGGCTGCCCGCGCCTTGTGTTCGGCTATCTGAATCGAGGCAAGCATCGCGCCGTCCATTCGCTGGAAGGCAACCAGGTTCCCGCCGGAATCGGTGACTGCCACGTTCATCTTCCACTTCCGCCGCGTCGCCTCCGCCACGGCGGCGTGAATAACCGCTTGAGCTCGCGCCAATGAGATCGGGAGCCCATAAGGCACATCAAATGGCATTTCGTCCGGGACGGCATCCAGAGGATTCGGCGCCGCGAGCCTTGAGTCATTGGCGAATTCTGTTTTGTCGCTTGGCATATTATTTTGCTCCCACCAGGTGCAAGCGAGCGCCGCTAACGCATTTGCCCTTCGCACCTAAAAACTCGAAACACTCCCACAGGCTTTGCCGATCAACTATGAGGAGAACACCCACTTTGCAGGTTGGTTCACGATTCCTCTGCCGGAACGAGGGTCTTCTCTGGTGTGGAACCACACTAATACCCCCCATAAGAGGGATGAGAAAAATGGCCGAAAACCTTACGTAATCAATTCGCGGGTGCGTCCGCCAACTGTCCGCCGACTGAATCATGAAACACAACTACTTCATCGTTCTGCTGGTCATGGTCGTCTTCGTCGCGGTTTCCTTCGTCACCAACATCATGGATCCCGTGGGCACGGACATTCAGGCGTCCTTCCACCTGACGGAAGCGCAATTGGGCTATTTGTCCTTCGGCCTGTTCATCGCCTACGCGGTCATGTCCATTCCCGCGGGTCTGCTGGTCGAGCGATTCTCCGCCAAGACCATGCTGATTGGCGCGTTCCTTTCTTCCACAGTGGGCGCGTTTGCCATCGCCGCGCATCCGAGTTTTGCGGTGGCCATTCCTGCTTACTTCCTAATCGGGGTGGGCTTCGCCGTTCTTCAGGTGGTCACCATTCCACTGCTGCGCGTGGCTGGCGGCGGGGAAAACATGGCGTTTTTGGGGAATATGTCGCAACTGATCTTCGCTCTCGGCTCCGCGGTCAGTCCCTATGTTTATGTCTATTTGGATAACGGGCTGAAAAGTCCCGCCGCCTCCCGCGACGCGCTCATCAGCGTCCTCGCCAAAGTGGCGCCGGCGGGTTTGTACTGGGTTTCCATCTACTGGGTCATTGCGGCCATTCTGCTCTGTTTGATTTTGGTGATCGCGCTCGTCAAATGGCCTCACGTGGAGCTGATGGAAAACGAAAAGGTCGGCTCGCTCCACACCATCGTCCAACTGCTGAAAAGCAAAACGGTCTGGCTGTATTTCGTCGGTGTAGTCTGTTACGTCGGCACCGAGCAAGGAGTCGCCACGAAAATCAAAGGCTTTCTCGTCAACTGCCATAACATCGCTCCCGACCTCGCCAATAAAGTCGCTGTGTCCGGCTTTTGGAGCGCGATGGCGATTGGCTGTGCGGTGGGAATGGGGCTCGTCAAACTCCTGGATTCCCGCAAGCTTCTCTCCCTATTCATGGCCGGCGGCTTTTTGACACTGCTGCTCGCGCTGTTCACGCCCAATCCGAAAGTAGCCCTGTTTGCCATGCCCATGATGGGTTTTTGGTGTTCCGTGGGTTGTCCCATTGTTTTCGCGCTCGCCCTGAATTCTCTCGAAAAGCACCACGGCGCCCTTACAGGAATTCTGTGCGCCGGAATTGTCGGCGGCGGATTTCTTCCGCCCATCATCGGGAAAATCGCCGACCACTTCGGCCCCACCGGACTTCGCTATGGCCTGCTGGCCAATCTGGTGACGATCGCCTTTTTGTTCAGCATGGGCCTCTGGGCGCGTCCGCTGATTAACAACTCCACCATTGGCGTTTCGCAAAAAACCAGGACGCCGGTTGCCGAAGAGGCTCATGTATAACCTGGCCATCGATCAGGGCGGCACTAAGACCGCGGTCATCCTTGCTGACGACGAAGGCCGCATCCTGGGCAAAGGAATGGGCGCGGGCGCCTGTCATTTTTTTGACGGCATGGCCAGGGCCATGGCCGCCGTGAGCGATGCCGCGCAATCAGCCTTCGCAGACGCGGGTTTGCCGCCAAAAAATCTCAACACCATCTCGGCCGGAATGGCCGGCGCCAATTGGCCCGAAGAATTTGTCGCGCTTGAAAACGGGCTTCGCTCCCTGTTTCCCGCCGACAACGTCCGCGTCTATAACGATTGCCTCATCGCCATGCGCGGAGGAACGGCGGCATCGCGCTGCGCGGTGCTTTGCGCCGGAACCGGGCTCAACGCCGCCGCGCGCCTCAATGGCGGTCCGCCCTTTGTTTTCAACAATTACGTCGAGGACCTCGACCAGGGCGCCAAAGGATTGGGAGCGCGGGTCTTGCAAGCTGTGTTTTTTTCGCAAATCGGCGCGCTGCCGCCCACCGCCCTGACGGAAACGGCGTTGCGACTTTTTGAATTGGATAAAGTCGACGAACTGTTGCTGGCGCATCAGCGAAAACAACTGCGCAAACCCATCCAGGATTTGAGCCCGCTGTTGTTCGAGGCCGCCAAAAAATCCGATCCGGTCGCGCGTGAAATCATTTCCCAGTTTGGCATTTCCATCAGCCGCTACCCCATCGCCGCCATCCAAAAACACAAAGCGCAAAATCTCGCAATCGACGTCGTCCTTTCCGGCGGCCTTTTCAAAAACAAAAACACTTCACTGGTGGAAACCATCCGCGCCGGGATCCATCGCGTTGCTCCCGGCGCGCACATTGTCGAAGCCGCGTACGAACCCGTGGTCGGCGCATTGCTCATGGCTCTGGATGCAAAATATCGCCATCAGATTCCCGCCGCGGTAATGCAAAATTGCCACGCCTCGGCCGAAAAGTTAAATCTGCTGCGCACTCAATCCCGATAAATGAAGATTACCGTCGCAAAAATTGAGAGCGAATTTTTCCACGTCGCAGCCTCGCGCATCGTCGCGCAAATAAAAGAGAAGCCCGATGCCGTGGTCGGACTCGCCACCGGCCGCACCACCAAACCCATCCACGCCGCCGTCTGCAATCTGCATCGGCAATCTCCCTTCGATGTCTCCCGAGTCACCGTCTTCGCCATGGATGAGGTGACGAATGTCCCGCGGGAATACGCCGGCAGCTGCTACGACATCATCCTCCAGCAAATCGTAAAACCTCTGGGAATCCCGCTCGAACATTTCATCATGCCGCCGACGTATTCGGACGATTTCGACGCCGAGGCCAGGCGGTTTGAACAACAACTCGCCGCTCGCGGCGGAATTGATTTCCAATTTCTCGGCATCGGCGAAGACGGGCACCTCGGCTTCAACCAGCCCGGCACTCCCTTCAACAGCACCTGCTGGCATTCCCGGATGGACCGCGAATTGGAAGCCCGAATCCGGCGCGAAACCCAATCTCCCGACGGCGCCAAACTGGGCGGGCTCACGCTCGGCATCAAAAACATCATGCAAAGCCGCAAAATTGTTCTGGCGGCCAACGGCGCCCGCAAAGCGCGCATCATCAACACCTCCCTTAACGGTCCCATCACCACGGACGTGCCCGCGTCCGTGCTTCAGCTTCATCCCGCCTGCGAAGTGATCCTCGATCCCGCCGCCGCGGAATTTTTGCATTAGGCATTTTCGGGAGGACCCCGCAGGCCGCTGATATCCCTAAAACGCAGTGTTCGCCTCCATCACGGCTTTGCCGATGCTTCCCTCCGACATGCTTCACAATGACCGCAATGCTATTATCGCCGCCCGTCGGCGCCGCGAAAAACTGCTCTGACGTGATTTGCGCCATCGCACCGTCCGCCAGCGCCTTCATGCGCTTAAACTCCCGCACCGCGAGCTGAATGTAATTTTCTTTTGGCATATCACAGATGGAATCTCAAAATCGCCTCGGGAGAAATGGCCTATTCCTTGTTGCGAGTGTAGGTCACGAGATAAAGTTTTGTACCCGCGACGCTCTTGAACTCTGTCGGCCGCCTGGCGCCGGAAAGATCGTAGCAAATGCGCAGCGTGTCTCCGTGAAGTTCGTAGATCGCCGGAAAAGTCTTGCCGTTATTGGGTCCTTCCGTGCCGGAAACACTCATGCCCTTTGGCGCGGTCGCGGAATCGAGCGTATAAGTGCCCCGGTCAGGTTGTTCCCCGACAAAGACCTCATACCTGCCATTGTCGAGTTTAAGACTGATGCTTTTCAACACGGCCTCAGGCATGGGCTGTCCGGCCAACTCCGCCTTGATGGGCTTCCAATTTCCCTGAATCGCTTTGGCGTCGTCAGACGAGTCAGCGGCGAACGTGCTCGATGAGACCGCGATTGCGAGACCGAGGGAAAAGATGTACTTCATGTGGTGTCGATTTGTTTGGAGAGGCGAATGCATTTTACGCAAAACGTCCAGCCATGTTTATGCGACCATTACATTCGCATATTGAATCTTTTTTCCAGCCCTTGACCGATGAAACCATCTCTGCAAATCCGTATCAAGGATTATAGCCATGGTGCGCTCCGCCCCATATTCATCAGCGCGTAAAACCCTCCAAAATAATTCGCGAAAATGCGCGCAATTCGCGTAAACCCTCTCCAGCCCGAAGGGCTGACCTTGCAACCCTCAACCCTTCCTTTCTCCACTTACATCGATTTTTCACCCAAAATTTTCACCGCTTTTTAATTAAATCCGACTCATCCAAAACAACTTGCAACGAAATACTTACCGTAAGTTTTTCCGCGTAAGTGTTTTCTGATAAAGTGCCCATCGATGCAAAAAGAGGCATGGTCAGAAGACAAAGTTCGAGGCGTGCGCGCTGTAGCGCAGGCGTCCTCGCCTGCGAGTCCTGGCACCGTCCCGGTGCCAGGAACGCTTCAGCGTTCAGCGTTCGATGTTCGACGTTTCCCACTCCTCCAATTTTGGAGACTTTTGGAGGAATTTGGAGCCGATTTTTTTTTGGGAGATCACGCGCCCCGTTGCTCACCCCTCTCACCTAACGCGATCACCATGAATCACGCCAAATCACACTCGATGCTAGCCCCTCGATGTTCCCACAAGTCCCTCATCCACAACCTCCGTCAAGGTAGATTTTCCTCCCATGAAACCCCGTTCCGCGAAGATGTTTCTATCAGACGCTCTTGAGTTTCTTCATCACCAGCTCCGAAGCGTCGTTCAGATCGTAGGGCTTGGAAAGAATACTGGCGCCGATGCGAAGAATGCGCTGGCGGGTCGAGTCGTCGAGATAACCGGAAGCGAGCACAAATTTAATCTTCGGCCAGCGACCGGCCACTTGCTCGATCAATTCCACGCCGTTCATGCCCGGCATGTTGTAATCCGTGAAAACGAGGTCCACCGGTTCCGTTTCTTTTTCCAAAACCTGGACGGCTTCGATGCCGCTGCCGGCCAAAAGCACGGTCAGGCCGGCGGTCTCGAGAAATGCCTTGGTGAATTCGCGCAGCAAATCCACATCATCCACCACGAGCACCCGGCCCGAGCCTTGCGCCAGTTCCGCTTGCTCCGGTTTGTTGACCGGCGTGGCCTCTTCCTGCGCGATGGGCAGGTAAAGATGAAACGTGGTCCCGACGCCAACGGTGCTGTCGACGCCGAGAAAACCGCCTGCTTCCTGCACGACGCGCTGGACGATGGGCAATCCGAGGCCCGTGCCTTTGCCTTTCGCTTTCGTCGTGAAAAATGGCTGAAAAATGCGCGACAGCATTTCCGGCGCGATGCCGGTGCCGGTGTCCGTGACGCTGCAGCGCGCAAAAAGCGCTTCGGGGCTGCAACCGTGTTTCGCCGCGAGCTCAGGCGGCGCCGTGGCGACGGCGTTCGAGAGCGTCAGGCGTCCGCCCTGCGGCATGGCGTCCTGCGCGTTCACACACAGATTCAGCAGCAATTGGCTCGCGCGCGTGGGATCCATTTTTACCAGCAACGGCGCGGCGGCGGGCTGCAATTCGAGAACCACATTGCCGCGCAAGGTGCGGCGCGCCAGTTGCGAGGCCTCGTGGATGACCTGGTTCAAATCCACGATGTGCCGTTTCTCTTCCGATTCGCGGCTGAACGAAAGCAGCTGCTGCGAAATTTCCGTCGCGCGCATTGCGGCCAGGTCGATTTGCTCGATCTCATGGCGCACCTTCGGGTCCAGCGCGGTTTTCCGCAGAATCAAACCGCTGTTGCCGCGAATGGCATGGAGGAGATTGTTGAAATCATGCGCGACCCCCGCCGCGAGCGTGCCGATGATTTCCATTTTTTGCGCCTGGAAAAGCTGATCCTGCAATTCGTGATAATGCGTCTGGTCGGCAATGTTGCAAATCAGGCCGCGGACATAATCCCCATCGCGCCACGGCGAAATGCGCAGCAGCCAATGGCGGCCATCCGCCGCGTGAAAACGATCATCCTTCGGGACGCCGGTCGTGAGCACTTCGTTGAAGATGAGGCGCAGTTCCTCGCGGCGCACGGCGTCGGGAACATATTCCAAAAGCGAGCGCCCAATCACCGGCAGCACGTTCATGCGCACGCCACCATGTTCATTGGGCATCGTGCGCCAGCCGTCATTCGCATGCGTCAGGCAAAAATCGTGGTCCAGGCTGTAAATCGCACCGTCGAGCGATTTCAGAATGCTCTGGATGAAATCGCTCTTCATGCGCAGTTCATTCTGCAACTGCTTGCGCATGGTGATGTCGCGCTCGCAAACGACATAGCCCATGAACCGCGACGCGATATCGCAAATGGGCGAGATGGTGACTTCGACGTGGTATGTGGAGCCGTTGCGATGGCGGTTGACGAGTTCGCCGATCCATTCCTGCCCGTTCATCGCGCACTCGCGATAGGCCGTGACCTTTTCCGCTTCGGAAGGTTCGCGGAGAAAATCATCGGTGCGGCCCAACACTTCCTCGATGCTGTAACCAGTGCCGGTCTGGAAGGCGGGATTGACGAAGGAAATGCGAAGCGCGGAATCCGTGACGAAAAAAACATCAGGCGTCGCATCGATGGCGGTGATGAGCCGTTGGACATGTGTTTCCAGGCGCAGGCGGCGGCTGGCCTCCTTGAAAGTCAGCAGCGTGTGCTCATACCCCAGCGGAATCAGTTCCAGGTCCACGAGGGAATCCTGTCCGGAAGCCTGGGAGACACTGACAGAGTAAAGCGTATCGGCGCGGCTCAATCCGCGCTGCCAGATGGACCTGAGTTTTTTGTCCGCGGGCGCCGCGAGAATTTTGAAAACCGAAAAAACGCCTTCATCGCAGAGAGGGTCGAGATTGAAGAGCCGGGCCGCGCGGGGATTGAATTGTTCCACCGTGCCATCCGCCCGGCAGACCATTTGCGCGTCGGCGGAAGCTTCGAAAAGATGCTTCCACCAGCTGCCGGCAACGTCCGGCGCGGTATTCGCAACGGGCAGAACTTTCATCGCGCAACTGTGCAATCGGTAAACCAGTTCGTAGCGCGAGTCTGCGTCGCCGACCGGCTTCGGCGTCACCGTGAAATCCCGAGCCATCCAGGGTTCAGCCCGTTTGCAGATTCCGAAACCGCGCTACCGCTTCCGCTTATCAGCAATACACTATCAGTGACTGTGTTATCGGCTGAATCCGGTTATGGTTTAGCAGTTTTTCAATGAAAGTGGCGTTTAAACGCTGGCCTTCGGGGACCAGCAACAGGCCGTTATTCGTGTAAATCCCCCGCGCCAAAACCATGCCGGGACGCAGGTCGGGCAACCCGACTTCGCGTTCCTTGCGCGGAACCGTGGTGACGCTGAGCGCTTTGAGAAAAGCGCGCACCGCTTCGGGATCAAAGCGCGTGTCGGAATCTAGTTTAATTTTGTCCACGGCATCCAGGTGGGACAGCGGGCTCGATGCATACGCAACGGCAATGGCCAGCAGGCGGGCGAGCCACGGAATATTTTCGCCGGCCGATTGATCCGGATATCCCTTCCCGTCGAATCGCTCGTGATGCGCGCGAATCACTTCGCCCACCTTGACCAGGTCGCTGGTGAAGCCAGCCAATTCCTGGCCGAGGATGGGATGCTGCTCCACGAGCGCCTTCTCGGCCTGGCTGAGTGATTCCGGATCTTCCTGCCAGCGGCGAATGATATGCCGCGGCACTCCCACGAGTCCGATGTCGTGCAACAGCGCCGCGCCATCGAGCACGCGGCGTTCCTCGGCGGGAAGCTCGAGCACTTCGCCGATGGATTTGCACAATTGCGAGACGCGCCGGGCCTGGTTGCCGAGCGAGGGATAAAACGTCTGCATCGTGTGAACGCACAATTCCATCGAGCGCACCAGATTCCGCGCGAGCGCCTGGTTCACATCCGCCAGCTGCTGGTTCTGCTGCGCGACGAGTTTGACCTGCTGTTCCAGCGAGCGATTCAGCTCGATCAACTGCCCGTTCATCGATTGCGTCGTCTCCTGCAAGTGCGCGTTCTGGCAAATCAACTCATACCGTTGCACGGCGTTTTTCACCGTGGTGAGAAATTCCTCGCGCAACCAGGGCTTGACGATGAAACGGTAAATTTCGCCCTTGTTGATCGCATCGATGACCGTGTCGAGATCGAGCACGGCCGTGACGAGAATGCGCGTGGCGTAGGGTTGAATCTCGCGCGCCTGCCCGAGCAATTCCAGGCCGGTCAGGTTCGGCATGCTTTGGTCGGTGATGATGGCGGAGAATTCCCGTTTCTTGATTTCCTCGAGCGCCGCGACCGGATCGGAAATCGGAACAACATCGTAATTGGCGCGCTTGAGCGTTTCCTTGAGCGCAGCAAGGACAATATCCTCGTCGTCTACAATTAAAATGGGCGGTGGTGGTTTGTCGGGAGCAAACTGGCCGGGTGACTTCATGATTTTTCCAGCACGGATTTCAAGCGGGAAACCAAATCAGCGGAGGATGTTTGCAGCGGAATGACCACGTCCACTTTGCCCAGGAATTCCGCGTCTATTTCGTCCTGGTTGCAACCGAGCAAACAAAATGCCTTCAGCGGCGCCTGCTCGTTGAAGACACGTTCGAAAAGCAGAGTTGGCTCGCGAAATTCGCTCGTGCAAATGAGGAGCAGCCCGGTGAACTGAAACGCAGGGGAATTCAGGATTTCGAGCGCCTCCGTTTCGGAACTCGTCGGCGCCACATAAAATCCACTTTCGCGCAGGCTGGCGACGATGCGATTCAGAACCTCGCCAGCCGGCCCGAGCGCCAGCAAAGTGTGGCGCGTGGGATGAATCGCCGGCGCGGCGGCAGATTCCGCCTCGGTGAAATTCGCCACCGGGAACCAGATGTGGAATGTCGTCCCGGCGCGTTCCTTGCTCTCCACCGAGATGGCCGCGTTGTGTTTTTCCGCGAACAGCCGCGTGTTATACAGACCGAGCCCGGAGCCTTTGCCCAGCGGCTTGGTGGTGAAGAACGGATCAAAAATCGAATTCAACATCCGCTGCGGAATCCCGACGCCCGTATCGGTGACAGAGAGGCAAACCGAAGGTGTTTTGGGCAGCGCGCCCTGGACATTTTCGGCCGCCGGCGGTTCCTGGTGGAACGATGTGCGGAAAATCAAGTTGCCGCCATTGGGCATGGCGTCGACCGCGTTCATCGCGAGATTCACGATGACCTGGCGGAGTTCGAAGGCATCCGCATAAATCGGCAGTTGCGCCTTCTCAAGCTGCGTTTGCACGCGCGCGCGGCGCGGCAGGACTTTTTGCAGCACGTCGCCGATGGTGCCGACAATTTCGTTAAGATCGTGATAATTCTTTTCGCCGGGGCTGCCCTGGTGCAATTGGCGCAGGCGATGGCTCAATTGGCCGGCTTGCGTGGCGGTGCTGCGGATCAAATTGAGTCCCTGGCGCAACTCGCTTTTTTCGTCGAGCGAAGCTTCATACGTTTCGCTCAAGGAAATGATGCCGGTCATGATATTGCAAAAATCATGCGCGAGACCCATCGTGAGCGTGCCGAGATTTTCCTTCCACGACATGTTCAACAACCGCCGCTCCGCAATGGTCTGGCGGGTGATGTCGAGCCAGATTCCTTCGTAACCGATCAACAGGCCGTTGCTGCTGAGCACGGGCTGGCGATGTTCCCAAAGGTAAGTCACGCGGCCGGTCTGGACGTGGCGGACGCGGAACATGCCGGTCATGTCGGCCGGCGAACGAACGCCATCGCGCAATCGCGCCATCAGCGGCTCCGCGTCGGACTCGTGAACGACCTGCCAGAAATGTTTTGAATTCCGCCGCCATTCCTGCGCGGAGATGCCCGTGAGTTCTTCAATTTTGGGACTCACAAATGCAAAACTGAAATCCGGCCGCTGGCTGAAAATGATTCCGGGCCAGCGATGACTCAGATTTTCCAGTTGCGCTTCGGCGCGAATGACACGTTGAAATGTGTGATGAACGGCGAGGCGGGCCCAGGAAGGCGCCGGAAAAATCTCTTCGAGCTCACGCGCGAGCGGCACGACCGATTCAAGCCGCACGAATTGCGAATCGCCCTGGCGGCACATTTCCGCCGCGAGCCGATCGGTGGCGCGTTGGGCGCTGGGGAGTTCGAGGCGATCGAAAGTTGCCGATTGCGAAAGAAAATCACGGAACAAACCCTCCCATTCCGGGTCACGGTGGCCGAGGAGCTTTGCGAGTTCCTGGCCGGTGAGTTCGCCAGGCGTGGCTTCAAACCACATGGCGAGCGCGTCGTTTACGGAGACGATCTCGCCTTTTTTGTTCAAAACAGCGATTCCGCCATCCAGCCATGTGGCGGCAGAAGGAGGGCACGGCGGCACGGCGGATTTTTCCGCGTCCGGCGGATCCGAAGGGCATCCCGAAGCACAATTTGATTCAACCATAGCGCTTGGCACACAGGAGCACTGAACGTCCCGAGTGACTACGAAACCGATGCCAACACATCTCTTCTCTTTGGGAAATTTAACGATCCCGGAGAAATTTGGCGAACCTTTTTTGTTCAATCTTTCCAAAAACAAATTTTCTGAGAGAAAAGCGGCGGAAGGCCGCACTTCAAAAACCCGCGACGCTGGACATTCCATGGTCGCGTGCCTTAAACTCCCTTTGGTTCGCGGCCCTATTTGTGCCGCAAAGCCTTTATGCCAGAGAGCAATGATTCCAGGGACCCATCCGCGGCGCGTCCGTCGCCCGGGCAACAAATTTCCTCCTCTCCCACTGCCGGAAACCAACAGTGGTGGGACCTCGCATCGGATGCCATCGTCGGCCTCAACGAGCAGTGGGAAATCCTCTTCGCCAACCGCGCCGCCACCGAACTGTTTCCGGGAGATGGCCCGGTTGAGACCGGCAAACCAGCGTGGCAATGGTCCG
>Ga0335085_10012268_pt1 | contig 12636 bp, 10 predicted proteins | sample Lox_Sample_45_FD_206712 | JGI IMG/M metagenome (GOLD analysis project Ga0335085, IMG submission 206712) | Soil microbial communities from Loxahatchee National Wildlife Refuge, Florida, United States - Lox_Sample_4.5 | ecosystem: Environmental > Terrestrial > Soil > Wetlands | place: USA...
CGGCCGAGGCGCCACCGGCCGGGAACGAACATCCGCGCAGCGCGGTGTAGCGGTTCTCATTGAACTTGACCGTTCCGCTTCTTCGTCCTGGAAAAATGCCTGGTCAGAAACTCCGCCAGCACGTCCACACGCGCAGGACGCGGGCCGCCCGGCGGCGTGACCAGATGCACGGCGCCTTCCGGCTGCTTCCAACCTTTGAGGATCACCTCGACCTCGCCTGACGCAATCGCATCGCCAACAATGAAATCAGGCAGATCGGCGATGCCGAGGCCTGCGACCAGCGCCGGCATCAGCGCCTCGCCATTGTTGACGCGCAATTGGCCGGCGGGGCGCACGCTCGCCTGCTCGCCGGCCGAATTGGTATAATGCCAGACATTGCTGGAGAGATAGGCGTAGCCGAAGCATTTGTGCTCGGCGAGATGCATGGGATGCGTCGGCCGGCCGTAGCGCTTGAGATAAGACGGCGCGGCGACCGTATAGCGCGGCATGCCGCACAGCCGGCGCGCAATCAGCGAGGAATCCGGCAGGCGCGCGATACGAAGCCCGGCATCGAACCCCTCGCCGATCAGGTCGACCGTGGCATCGCTCAAATGCAGGTCGATCGAGACATCGGGATATTGCGACAGAAACTCCGGCAGCAGCGGCGCCAGGGTCTTCACGCCGAACGACATCGGCGCCGCAAGCCGCACCGCCCCGCGCGGCGCGGTCGATTGCGCCAGCGTCTCGTTCTCCGCCTCCTCGCCGTCCGCAAGCAGCCGCGCCGCCCGGCTGGCCAACCGCTGCCCGGCATCGGTCAGCGCGAGGCGCCGCGAGGTCCGGTTGAACAGCCTTGCGCCCAGCCGCTCCTCCAGCCGGCTCACCGCCTTGGAGACGGTAGCCTTGGACAGCGCAAGCTCGCTCGCCGCCCCCGCAAACGAGCGAAGTTCCACGACTTTGGCGAAAATCGCCAGCGCCTCGAAGTCCGGAAGTTTGGCCATGCCCCGACCCGTCAATAAATGGAAACAATGAGTTTCGATAGTTTCTATTTCTATACGATGTCGAACCGCCTATCCAGAGCGCAACGGAGATTTCGAACAGAGATTGAGAGGACCCGTCAGATGATCGAACTCAAGCCCTTCGCCCAGCTCGGGCATGCCGACCACGGCTGGCTGAACGCCCGCCACCACTTCTCGTTCGCCGACTATTACAATCCGCGCAACATGGGCCACGGCGCGCTCCGCGTCTGGAACGACGACGAGATTGCGCCGAACACGGGCTTTCCCGCCCATCCCCACGCCAACATGGAGATCATCACCTATGTGCGCGAGGGTGCGATCACCCATCAGGACAGCCTTGGCAACCGGGGCCGCACTGAAGCTGGTGACGTGCAGGTGATGAGCGCGGGCAGCGGCATCCGCCACTCCGAATACAATCTGGAGCCGGGTACGACCAAGATCTTCCAGATCTGGATCCAGCCGACTGCACGTGGCGGCGAGCCGACCTGGGGCTCGAAACCGTTTCCCAAGGCCGACCGCTCGGGCAAGCTCGTCACCATCGCAAGCGGCATCAAGGGCGACGAGGATGCGTTGCCGATCCGCGCCAATGCGCGCGTGCTCGCCACGACGCTGAAGGCCGGAGAGAGCGCCGAATATGCCACCGGCAAGACGCGCAACCTCTATCTGGTGCCGGCCGCGGGCGCGGTCGAGATCAACGGCGTGCGGGTCAATGCCCGCGATGGCGCCGCGATCTCCGGCGAAGACAATCTGCGTATTAAGGCGCTCGAAGATTCCGAGCTGGTGCTAGTCGACGCCGCTTAAGCAAACGCAACCTCGTCATGCCCGGGGCCCGGCCATGACGACCTCCCAACTTCAATCCCTGAGGAGCACACCATGACCAAAGTCCTCGTCCTCTACTACTCCGCCTACGGCCATATCGAAGCGATGGCCAACGCCGTTGCAGAAGGCGCCCGCGAGACCGGTGCCACTGTCGACATCAAGCGCGTACCCGAGCTCGTGCCGGCCGAAGTCGCCAGGGCCTCCCATTACAAGCTCGATCAGGCCGCCCCGGTCGCCAAGGTCGAGGACCTCGCTAATTACGACGCCATCATCGTCGGCACCGGCACCCGCTTCGGCCGGATGTCCTCGCAGATGGCGAATTTCCTCGACCAGGCCGGCGGCCTCTGGTTCAAGGGCGCCCTGCACGGCAAGGTTGGCGGCGCGTTCACCTCCACGGCGACCCAGCATGGCGGCCAGGAGACCACGCTGTTCTCCATCATCACCAACCTCTTGCATTTCGGCATGGTCGTGGTCGGCTTGAATTACGGCTTTGCCGGCCAGATGAAGCTCGACGAAGTAACCGGCGGCGCGCCTTACGGGGCGACGACGATCACCGGCGGCGACGGAAGCCGCCAGCCCAGCGAAAACGAGCTCGCAGGGGCGCGTTATCAAGGACGCGTGATCGCGGAGACCGCGAAGAAACTGCATGGCTGATGCGTGCAGGGGCGGCATTGTCAAGGCGAGCTGCCGCCCCATCTCCGCATCACACGAGAGATGCGATGTCAGACGAAAGATTGCATGATGGTTGAAATTCTATTCATGGCCCAGGTCATGCGCAAGCCGCTACAGGCCGTTGCGCGGCGCTGGTATTGTCGCAGCCTGTTCCGCGCGTCGAAGGGCCGCTTCGGCTGCGCCGAGTGCACGCGTTCGTGATCGCTGCGCCGCCGGACAATGCCGAGCAAGACAGGAGCATAATGAAGGCCGGGTCCGTCGGGTCCGGCCTTTTTGCATCAGGCGATGCCGATAGATCAGTTGGGTGTGGAGCTGTCGAACAGCGCGGCTTCCGTGAAGGCGAGATCGCCGAGCCGCGGCGGGTGGGGACCCTTGGCGTATTTGCGGCCGCGCCTTTCCGAGTACCAGCCGACAATTCCCGCAACGGGCGCATTGGCGTCGAACCGCACCAACAGTCCGCCATGGCGCGCCAGGAAGCGCCCGAGATTGCCGGCGAATTGCCTGACATCGTCGATATCGCGGCAGTAGATCAGCCGGTACACGGGGAAGACATCTTTCACGCGGTGCTTCTGGAACACGAAGGGATAGGCCGCCGTACCGTCGCGGACGACCAGGCTGAGGCAGCCGAACTCCGCGTGCTGCCGCAACAGATCGGCCTCATACGCGTCGAGACCTTCCGCCGTCCCTTGCGAAAACCGCTCCACCTTCGCCTGCGCGACCTTCCGCGACAGCGCCAGCGCGCCATAGACCTGCCCTTTGCAATAGACCGAAAAGCCCTGAGCCTCGACGGTGGACCAGGTGTGCGGAGCCGGCGTGATGTTGAAATAGGTCACGCGCTTGTCCCTGGTCGCCGCCCGCACCATCAGCGGCGCGAAGGCGCGGAACGCAGGCTCGACATACCAGCTCGAGACGTTGCAGCGGATGATGCGTTCGGCGCCCGCACGCACCTCCGAAAACAACAGGAGGATGACGCCGACCGGCACGCCGTCATGATCGAGGCAATAGCCGAATGTGGGATAGACCCAGGGACGCGGGCGATCGGCGTGGCGCTTGAGCCCGCGCAGCCAATAGTCGATCGAGCGAAACGCAAAGCCGCGGTTGAGCAGGGCAGCGATCGCCGGAAGATCGGCCTCGCGGATCTGTCGCACCTTCAGCTTCGCAGCCGGTGCCGGCTCGTCAGGCTGATTGTCTGGTTGCATGGCTCTGGCTTCGATCTGCACCGGCTCGATCCGCAGCAAATGGCGACCGTTTGATTGAGCATGATCCTATCGGAAAATCGCCAAAGACTCTTCCGGACCATGTTCCAGAATTGACCAATGCCATTCTGGAACAGTCCGGATAACAGCAAGTTGCGCGCCGGATGCAAGCAATACCGCCGCGCCTGGCGCCTTCACTCCGTGTTTACCTTAACGCGCCGACGATTTGGGCACGCGAATCATGATGGTTTCGTTCTCTTCCAGCCCATCCAGCGTAACGTCGCCGCCATCGACCACAACCTTGTGCCGCAGGCCATCCCATCCCCACACCTCTAACCTCCGCGCCCCCTCAGGCAGCTCGAGCCTGAGCGAGCGGCCCGGTTGATCGGTCCAGCCGGGCAGGTTCTGCCAGACGATGAGTTCGGCATCGGCGCCGGCGAGCCGCGTCAGCCCGCGCGGCTTGTCGATGGATGTGATGGCCATGTCGCCAGCGAGCTGCAGCACCATCCGCAACACGATTGCACGGGGATCGGGCGACCACGGATTCTCCGTCGCCGCCATCGCATAAGCAGGCCCGTCGACGCGCACGGTGTCGCCGAGATTCCAGGGAAACGCCAGCGCCATGGCAGGAGTCCGTCCATCCGCGCCGACCACGCTGACCTGGTCCCAGAATGCACTGAGAAACAGTTTTGCGGCGAGCTTCGGGTCCTCCCAATCGTCAAGCCGCGCGACGTTGAATTCTGTCGCATAGAACTTGATGTCGCGGTTTAGGCCCATCGCCTGCTTGATGCGGTCGAAGCAGGTTTGCACCGAGAACTCACGACCCCTGGTCATCGGATACCATTTGGAATGGTAGTAGGTGTGCAGGTCGATGCCGTCGAGCCTGCCGTCCTCGAACAGATCGGCAATCGCGGGGCCATAGCCACGCAGTGTCGCGTCACGGTGCGAGTTGCAGGTCGCAAAGCCGCCCGGCACGACCTTCAGCGCGGGATCGACGCTATGGATGCCGTCGGCAAGCCCCGCCAGTGCGTCGTGATACGCCGCGCGCGGAATGCTATTCTGCACATCGGGCTCGTTGATCGCGGTGAAAACGGTCGCGCCCCATCCGATGATACCGTGCTCTTTTCCCCATTCACCATCAGGACGAAAACGCCTCGCCATCGCTTCTCCGGCGGCAAACCAGTCGTGATACGATCCGATCGGTTGCGGCGGATCGAGCGTCTGGTAGCTGCCCTCATATTCCAGCAAGATGATTGGCGTGATCGCGTTTTCATGAGCCTGAAGCATTTCAGCATCGAAGTCGTGCGGCGTGGGCCTGCGATCGCGCGTGCGCCAGCCATAGGAGTCCATCCGTCCCATGGTGGCGCCGACCCCATGCAGCGCCGAATAGAGCTGTGCCAGCGGCGGCTGCCCCGCCAGATGCGTCACCAGATTGCCGCCCCCGATGTGGTCGCGTAGGCGGTTGCCGCCTGCGGCGGTTCCGGCACTCGCCAGTGTCGCCGCGCCGCATGCCAAGGCAATGGTTAACGCGATGCCCTTAAAAGCCGGCAAATTGAAAGGGTTTTTCAAGTCAAAGCCCCTAGAACACGGCGCCATGGATGTTCAGATCGTACAGGTCGTGCAGGAATTGAGCACTGCGGGCGGCGTCGAAACCGTCGCCGGCGAACTTGCACGCGTTTTTAGCCGCAACAAATTACCGAATGTAGTGCTGGCAAGCGCGGTGAGTGAAGATTCTCAAAACTCCGTCATCCAAGGCACGACTCGAATCGAGCGGATCGCGCCATGGCTGTCGCTGATCCCGACACGCGGGCCGCTGAGGCATGTCGGGCGCATCATCGTGGTCCCGATCTTCACGCTAGCGGCGAGCTGGGCAATCAGGCGCCGTTACACCGATGCCATCGTGATCAGCCATGGCGACTCGCTTGCGGGCGACGCGCTGGTGGTTCATGCGGTGAATGCGCAGAGCCTTGCGGAGAAACGCAATGCGGGCAGCTGGGGCTGGCTGCTCAATCCGATGCATCTGTGGGTGAGCCTGCGCGACCGCTTCATGATCGGCGGCCTGCGCTACCGCAGCTTCATCGCGGTCTCCTCGCGGGTCGCGGCAGAGCTTGAGCAGATCTACGCCGTGCCGCCCTCGCGCATCCGCGTGATCTCCAATGGCATCGATCTTGCGCGGTTCAGGCGCTGTGCCGAAAGCGGCAACGCGATCCGGCGCGAGTTCAAGATTCCGCTGACCGCGCGGCTCCTGCTCTTCGTCGGCCATGAATTCCAACGCAAGGGCCTCGCCCATGTGATCGGCGCGCTGCAGCGACTCGGCGCGGACGCGCACCTCCTCGTGGTCGGCTCCGACAATCCCGCGCCGTATCGCAAGCTTGCGGGCGACGTTCAGGATCGCGTGATCTTCGCCGGCCCCCGCGCCGACATGCCCGCGCTCTATTCCGCCGCCGACGCCTTCGTGCTGCCGACCGCCTACGAGACCTTCTCGCTGGTGTGCATGGAGGCGATGGCCTGCGGCGTGCCGGTGTTTGCCACCGCTGCAGGCGGCATCGAGGAATATCTCAAAGACGGAGGCAACGGCTTCCGGATCAGGATGGATGCCGAGGACATCGCGGGCAGGCTTGCCGCCGCCTTTGCAGATCCCGCTCTGATGAGCCGCCTGCGCGAAGGTGCGCTCACGACCGCCAGGAGCTACGGCTGGGAGCGCATTGGCCAGCAATATATCGAACTGCTGCAGCAGATCGACGCCGAAAAGCGTGGCGCGGTTGCGCCGCCGCTGGCGCTGCCGGCGTGAGGCGAGCCGAGCGGCACCTCACGGTGAGAGTTTGGCACGCGCCTCTGCGGCTGCTGTGCAGGCGCTCAGCAACGCGCTCGCCTGAAGCAACGCCCTGTTGCCGGCGATCTCGTCGAGCACCTCCCGCAGGCCCCTTGCATCGCGTTCCGGCACGATCCAGCCGCCCTCGCCGACGACGTCAGGAATTGCGCCGCAGGTCGAGCCGATCACCGGAACGCCGCAGGCCTGCGCCTCGATGATCACGCGGCCGAACTGCTCACGCACTGCGCTGGTGGTGCGCGTCAGCAGCACCAGAGCGTCGAGGCTGCGGATGAAAGCGGCAACATCGGCAGGCACGCCCCAGCCGCGGAATGCCACGCGATTGGCCAGCCCCAGCGCCAAGGCGCGCTCGCGCAGTCTTGCCTCATGGGGCCCCTCGCCCATGATGCTGAGATGGACCGGCGCGCCGCGGAGCGCCATTGCCTCGAGCACATCGTCCAGGCCCTTCTCCGCGATCAGGCGGCCGACATAGCCGATCCTGACCGCCTCGCTTGGCGCCCGCGCGGCCGGGGTGGAAGCCGGCGCGAAGGTCTTGAGATCCACGCCGTAACCGATCGGCGTGACGGGCCCCTGATAGCCGCGCGCACGCACGACCATGGTGGCATCCTCGCTCCGCGAGAGCACGTGGTCGGTTCGTCCCAGCACATATTTGCGGATGCTCTCGAACGGCGGCGGCAGGCGCCTGAGGATGTTCTGGTCGACCTCCAGCACCAACCCGCTGCGCCCCTTGAGGAGCTGCGCCTGCAGCGCGACGATGCTCCAGGGCTCCTCCCAGAGATGGATCACGTCGGGATCGATCCTGCGCAAGAGCCGCCGCAGTCCCGGATAGAAGTGCAGGTACCAGTTCATGGGCCCGGCCTGCGGCAGCAGGATCGGCAGCACATGAACCGCAAAGCCCGGCTCCCTGGGCGGCTCGGCGACGATGGTCCGGCCGAATTCCTTCCAGACCGCCGGCAGTACCAGATGCAATTCGACATCGCGCTTTGCCGCGAGAAACGGGTAGCGCAGCCGTCCGGCTTGGCTGCTCACCGCCGGATGGGCAATGGAGACGATCCGCAAGGGGCTCGGGTCAGACACGCCCGGCGATCCGTGCAGCGGCTCCGGTCAGGCCCATCAAATGCATCTCCATCGCACCCAGGCTGCGATGGCCGCCATTGATGGTGTTGCGCGGCAGCATGAAGCGGTCCTGTCCTCCGCGCAGCAGCCCCTTGCGCGTGGTGGCCGCGCTCAGGAAGCCCGCGCGTCGCGCCAGCGCAAAGTCGCGCGGCCCGCAATCGCCGGAGCGGCCGTAGGGAAACGCGAAGTGCTGGACGTTGAGATTGAGGCGCTCGTTGAGCCGCGCACGTGATCCTTCCAGCTCGGCAACCACGGCCTCCGGCGACAGCTCGGAGACCCGCGGGTGATTGATGGTGTGGGCACCGATCTCGATCAGCGGATCCTTTGCCAGCACCTCCAGCATCTCCCAGGAGATGGCATGCTTCCAATGCATCGCCTCCATGTCGATGCCGTTCGCGGCGCAGAACGCGGCATAGCGGCGCGCGGCATCCGGCCCGTCCCACCGGGAAAAGACGCGCTGGAATGCCGCGCGCCGTCCTGCAGGTGTCGCCAGCTTTATCCGCTGGTCGTCCAGCACCACTTCATCACGCTCGACCAGGGCGTCTTCCAGACCGATCGACCACAACGGCAGGCTTCCATCGGGGATGCCGGTGGTGACGAACAGCGTGAGCGGCACGTTGTGGCGGCGGAACACCGGCGCGACCAGATCGAAACTGTCGCGATAGCAATCGTCGATCGAGAAATTGACATACCGCTTGTAGCTGTCGGCGCTGCCGGATCGCCGCACCGCCTCTGCGATGGTCACGACCTCCCACTCGTTTGCAGCGAGATGGGCGAGAAAGCGATCGAGAAACGCGACGTCGATATAGAAATCGCGGTTGGGCAGCTTGTGCCAGTCAGCCGAGAGTGCCGCGCGGTGGAAGGTGAACAGGCAGCCCCGCGGTCCGAGCATGCGGTCGGCGGCTTTTACAAACGGCAGCGCCAGCACATTGGCCGCAAACATGGCTGTCGAGGTGCCGATCATCCGAGCTCTCCCTTCACGCGAAAGGTTCTGCGGAGACGATTGAGAACTGATAACGCAGCTGTCGGCACCAGTAAACTCAGCGCGACGGCGAGGCAGAAGACGCAAGCGAGGCCGCCGAAAAAGAGCCGCGGCAACAGCGCGTCCACCGCACCCTGGATCAGGAGCCCCAGCGCCGCCATCAGGAGCGCGGGCAAGCCGGCGAGTGCGATCAGGCTCAGGATCCTGCGCCGCTCGGGCAGTGCCAGAGTGACGCCAAGCAGCAGCACCAGGCTGCGGCTCGCTTCACCAAGGCCGAGCAGCAGCATGCCCTGATCCGCCGCCGGGTGCAGCATCGGGGTCAGCGCATTGAAGGCCATGTTGACCAGATATCCGGCTACCAGGATCAACGCGGCGACCCCGTTGCGCCCCGAGCCGTTGAGCAGGCGGATCAGGATCCAGCCCAGCGTCGCAGCCCAGACGCCGAAGGCGATGCCGCGCAAGGCATGCGAGGTCAGGAGCAGCGCTTCGTCGCCGAAGGCACCGCGGAAATACACCAGCCGCACGATGTCGGTTGCGAACACCAGAAGAAAGGCCGACGCCGGCAGCGTCAGCGCGAGCAGCGGCCGCAACAGCTGCTCGACCTGGGCGTGGATGTTCCTCGGCGCATGGTTGGACAGCACCGCCATTCCAACCGGCTGGCTGATCAGGAGCAGCGCGCTTTCGGTCAGGGACCGGGCATAGTCGAGCGAGGCGACCGCGCCGGTGGTCAGCCGCGACGCCGTCAGCCGCTCGACCCACACATTCCCCTGCTCCAATAGCGGCACCGCCAGCAGCACGCGCAGGCGGCGGAAGAATTCCTTGCCCGACTGCGCGACCATCCTCGGCGTAAGCCCATTGAAAGCGATCACGCCGCCCCGCCACAGGCTGAACAGGCCCCAGACCGCGAGCGCGTTGAAGGCGAGCGTGAAAGAGCAGGCGAGCGCGTAGGCGTCGCCGGTGAGCACCAACAGGCCGATGCCGGCGAGCACCGCAAGATTCAGCACGCTGGCCCGGATATTGGTCAGGCGGGTACGCCCGATGGCGATTTCGCCGGCGGCAAGCACATTGAGGATGGCGGATGCCGGCATGCCGAGCGACATCATCCGCACGAAGTGCAGAGTGAGCTGGCGTCCCTGCTCGGTGAAGCCGCCGACCATGGCATCGACCCACCATTCCCCGAGCAGCTCGATGATGACCATGACCACGGCGGCGACGAGCCCGACGACGATGGTCAGCGCACCCAGGCTCTGCGGCGCATCGTCCCGCTCCATCGCCTCGCGGTGCATGGGGATCATGATCGCGGGCACGCTTTCGTTCTGCAGGAAGGCGAGCGGGATCAGCACGGCCGCGAGCGCCGCGCGGAACCCGTCGGCGACCAGCGAGGCGCCGAGCACATGCGCCATCATCACCTCGCGCACGAACCCCAGCACCTTGCTGGCCAGCGCGCCGGAGATCAGGACGGCGGAGAAGCGGCGCATCGCCTGGTGGCGAGGGCTCATGGCAAGACCCTCGGCCTGAGCTTCGGGGTCAGCAGCACGACAAAGGTCCAGAACAGGAATCCGTTTTCACCCGAGGTAATATTGGCCAGCGGAATTTGCGACAGCGCGCCCAGCGCCAGCGCGCCGATCACGACCGCTTCGGGCGCGGGATCGGTCCAGGCAACCCTCAACGCATTGCCGATCGCCCAGAGCAATGCGGTGAGGCAGAAGCCGCCGACCATGATGCCCATCGACAGCCAGCAGGCGATGATCATGCCGTCGATCGGCATGGCGCCGGCCGCGCCGACATCGGTGATGGTGAAGCCGCTGCCGAACAGCGACGAGTCGGGCAGATTCCACAGCGTGACGAATTCCGCCAGCCGCTCCTGGGCGCTGCCGTCCTGGGTGCCTTCACTCAAGGTCGAGAGGCGGTCGACAACGATGTCGCCGAACGGCGTGAAGAGAACGGCAAGCAGCACCGCCAGAGCAATGCCGACGAGGATCATCCCGGCGCGCCGCCGCGTGCCCGCAAACAGCAGACAGAACAGGATCGAGAGGGCGAGCGAGATCCAGGCCGTTCGATACAGCGAGAGCAGCAGCCCGAGCGCCGCGGGAATGGCGAACAGTGCCGCCCACGGCCGCCTCGAGAGGCCGATCAGGAACAGGCCAGTTGCAGTGAAGGTCGCAAAGGCGGCCGGCGCGTTCATGGTGCCGAAGACGCGAACGCCGTAGGGCACGGGCAAGCCGACCGAGGGGATCGGCGCGAACTGCATCCAGTAAATATCCCAGTCGGAGGGATCGACATATTGGTAGAGGGCGTAGACGCCGGTCAGCGGAAGGATGACGGCAAAGGCCGAGGTCGCGGCCTTGATCATGTCCTCCCGCTCGGCGCTGACCAGAAGCAGCGCGGCATAGAGCAGCGGGGCCAGCCATTTCAGCATGCCTGAGGCGGCATTGGTCCAGTCGCCCTGCCCCATCGACAGCATTCCGGCATAGACGACGCAGGCTCCGACGATGCCGAGCGGCCAGATCAGATATTCCCTCACGCGATAGCTCTCGAGCTGGCGCGGCAGATGAACGGAGGGCACCAGGATCGCAAGCAGGGGGCCGATCAACATCAACCCGAGCTGGTCATAGCCGACACGGAGATCGACGACCCGGCGCACGAAGGGCGCGAAAGTGAAGAGGATGAGCGCAGCCTGCAGATGCGCGGCCGGCCCCTGCCGCCAGGCCCACCAGCCGACCAGTCCGCAGGCCAGCACAAAGGCCGGACGCGACAGGCCGCCGAGTGTGGAGCCGACCACGGCCGTCGCAATGATGAGCACCGCGGCGAATACCCAGCCGGGCACGGCCGCGAGGCTGATCCCTGCTGTCGTTGCGATGCGTGCGGTCATGCCGCCGCTCCGGTCTGCAGCTTGCGGATCACAAGGCCGATCGCCTCGAGCATCTGGGTCAGGCCGTACTGCGCCGCCGCGCGCCGCGAGGCATAGGCGAGCTGGCCGTCAAGCGTCTCGGGCCTCGCGAGCACGGCAGCGATGGCGCGGGCCAGCGCCGGCGCGTCATTCGGCGGCACCAGCGTTCCGGCCCGGCCGCCTTCGAGAATGTCAGGTGCGGCGCCGGCATTGGTTGCGATCACGGGCACGCCCGCGAGCATCGCTTCGACCAGCGTGCGCCCGAATGGTTCAGGATCGATCGAGGGATGCACCATCACATCGACCGCCTTCATCAGCCTCGGCACGTCGCTGCGGTGGCCGAGAAAGCGGACCCGGTCGCCAAGCCCGCGTTCGCGCACCATCTGCTTCAGTTCGGCCGCATAGGCCTGCTCGCCGAACAGCGCATCGCCGACGACGACGCAGCCGACACCCGGCAATCCGGCAAGCGCCTCGATCAGGACGTGTTGGCCCTTCCAGGCGGCGAGGCGGCTGAAAACGCCGACCAGCGGCCCATCAGGCAGACCGAGGCTCCGCCGGAGCTCGGCCGCGCTGCGCGGCTCCGGCGGCAAGGCCAGGCCATTGGGCACGATCTCGACCAGCTCGCGCCTGCCGCCGGCTTCGATGAAGGCTTCTGCTGCTGCCCGCGAGGGCACGATCACTCTCGTCGCCCGCGCGTTGGCCAGCATCACCTGTGTGCGGCGCTGCAGGCCGCCGAAATGCTCAGCCGACATGATGTCGTGCAGATGCCAGATCAGCGGGCGGCGGACGAAGACGCTCGCGATCGCCGCCAGCACGAACGCCTTTTGCGAATTGGCATAGACGAGGTCATGCGGCTTCGCGGCCAGGGCAAGCTCCTCGACAATCAGAGCGAGCCGCCCGGCAAGCGGAACGGCTGCAAGCCATTTGCTGTCGCGGCGGAAGCGCGACAGGCCGCGGCCCCATCTGGAGATGATGAGCTTGAGCTTCCGCTCGGCCAGTGCTTTGGCGAGCGGGCCATCCTCGAACAGGAAGGCGGACGAGCTCTCGCGGCCGGCAACGACGTCAAGCAGGATCAGCTCGGCGCCGCCGATCTGCCCGGTGTGATCCACGAACAGGATTCGTTCGTCGGCCATCAT
>Ga0335085_10012269_pt1 | contig 12634 bp, 12 predicted proteins | sample Lox_Sample_45_FD_206712 | JGI IMG/M metagenome (GOLD analysis project Ga0335085, IMG submission 206712) | Soil microbial communities from Loxahatchee National Wildlife Refuge, Florida, United States - Lox_Sample_4.5 | ecosystem: Environmental > Terrestrial > Soil > Wetlands | place: USA...
TTCTCAAGCGCCGCTGGGTGGTCGAGCGCACCTTGGCCTGGCTCAACCGAAACCGCCGCCTCGCCAAGGACTTCGAAGCCTCAGTCGACAGCGCTCTCGCTTGGCTCATGATCGCCAGCGTCAAGCTGTTCACCAGACGCCTCGCCCGTCCATAACCCCACAGGGGCCATTACAAGTCAGACTCTAAGCAGGCGCCTTCACCCGCTTTTTTGCGGCAAGGAATTTTCGGTTCATCGCGGCCCGGTCCTCATCGGAGAAATGCTCTTCGACGTCCGACCAAATGTTCTTTTCCTCTTCTTCGACGTGATGCTCGATGAGTTCTTTCAGCACTTTAGCGCCAGCCGTGAATTCCGGCGCCGCCATGTCTTTCATCTTGCCGAGCTGCCGTAGCATCTTGTCGCTCAAGGCGTGCTCCAGGTAACCCTCTTCGCTGTGGACCTTCTGTTCCTTGCCGAGCAGTTGACCGACGGCGTCGTAAACCACCTTCTCCTCGGCGCGCAGATGCGGGACCAGCGCAGTCTTGATCGAGGTAAGCAGCGATTTGCGTTGAGCGGCGGTCGTACTTTCGACCAGCTTTTCAAGCATTTCGGCTACGTCTTCATGATCCTGCTTGAGTGTGGCGAGGATGTCGGCATCCTCGCGGTCAGCGTCGTCGCCAGACAGTGCACGCTTCAGCATATCCATCGTGCTCATAGCAAATTCTCCGTGTTTTTCCACATGGGGCGTTTTGGTTGAACGGCGTTGATGGAAAGCCGTTCCGCCGGGGCCGTCGTGCGGGTTTTCGCGGGGTCGCGGGGGGCTTATATTCGGGTGAACTGGTTTCGCCGGGATTGGAGATGCCCGATGATGACTCCGCGTCAGCAGGCCTTTCGCACGGATTACCGTGCCCGCATCTCGCCGTGGTATTCAGGTCTTGCCCATGTTGTCGTGATTGCTGCGATCGGCATAATGACGATCTGGTATGCCGCTGCTCATGTGCATCAACCGAGTTGGGCCGAATGGCTGGTCGTGCCGGCGACGTTTCTTGGCTGCAACCTGTTCGAATGGGCGCTCCACCGCTTTCTGCTGCACCGCCCGGTGCCCGGTTTTATGGGCATCTACAAGCGGCACACGCTGGCGCACCACCAGTTTTTCACCGATCACGAGCCGACGGTCGACAACGCCCGCGATTTCCGCATCACGTTCTTCCCGCCCTATGCCTTTACCACCTTTATCTGCATGTCCGCGGCTGGCGCAGGCGTGCTCGGCCTCATTTGGTCGGCCAATGCGGGCTGGCTGCTGGTGTGCACGACGGCCGCAGTTTACCTCAATTACGAATTTTTTCATTGGGGCTGCCATGTGAAGGACGATCGGATCGTCCGCCACGTCCCGTTTATGAACACGATCCGCCGTCACCATATCGCCCACCACAATCAGGCGATCATGATGAATATGAACATGAACCTGACCTACCCGATCGCCGATTGGCTGTTTGGCACGAGCGACCTCGATCGCGGGCTGATCGGCCATATATTCAATGGCTATGACAACCGGTTCATAAAGCGCAATCTGAAGAAGGCTAAGGCCACCGCCGCGGATTCCCGCCTCGCCCGTGCCGCATAGATGGCGCAGGCGCATCTCAAGCGGTCGATGCCGTCGCTGATCGGCGGCATCTTTTCGGGCATCGTCGTCTTTGTGTTATGGCTGTTGCTGTTTGGTACGGGAAGCGTTGCGATGATCGCCCTTGGCGCGGTGATTGCTGCCGGGCTCGGTACTTGGATCAGGCTCGCGGACCTGTAATTCTGACATCGGCGACGGGGCATGGCCAACGCTAATCGACAGCCGCGGCGCAGGCGCGATGCCGCCGAATGGCTCGCCGACGCACGCCATTGCGAGCGCGAGGGCGATCTTTTCCAGGCCTATGACCTGGCGATGCGCGGACTCGCGCGTTATCCCGGCGATCTGCGCCTTCAACACCGAGTGGTGGTGTGTCTCGCCTCGACACACGCGACGCAGCAGGCCTGTGATCTATTCGACCGGCTTGAGCTCGAGCCGACCGAGACAAAGCTGGCGCCGCTGCCGCCGGGCTTGCGGATGGACATCGCAACCCTCAAGGCGCGACTACTGAAGGATGCGGCGCTCGCCGCGCGCGGTCCCGAGCAACACGCCCGTTTCGCCGAGTCAGCGCGCGCTTACGAGGCTTGCTATCGCCGCGAGACGGCTGCGGAAAATCCCGAAGCCTATTATCCCGGCGTCAATGCCGCGACGGTGTGGCTACTAGCGGGCGAGCGCGACACGGCAAAGCGTATCGCCGCCGAGGTGCTGCGGCACCTCAACAGTGACGGCAAAGCGAGCGACTATTATCGCCTGGTGAGCGCGGCGGAGGCCCATCTCGTTCTCGGCCAGGTCGAGCTCGCCGCCGAATTGCTGCGCCGCGCTCGCGGCGAAATCGTTGGCAGCGGAGATGCCGATTTCAGGGCACTCGCAAGCACCAACCGACAATTGCATCTCGTCGTGGCGGCCAATCGCGTCGATCCATCGGTGCTGTCCATTCTCGCGCCGCCGCGGGTCATGCATTATTGCGGACACATCATCGCGCGACCGGGCGAGATGGGGCGGTTTCCCGCGCAGGAAGAAGACCGTGTGCGCCGCGAGATCGACGCCAAGCTGGCGGAAGCCGATATCGGCTTTGCCTACGGCTCGCTTGCCGCGGGGGCGGACATCCTGTTTGCCGAGGCCATCCTGGATCGCGGCGGCAGCCTGCATGTCGTGCTGCCGTTCGAGCGGCGGGAGTTCGTCGCGGAGTCGGTCGCGCGATCCGGCCGAGGTTGGGTCGGGCGATTCAACCGCTGCCTCGCGGCTGCTACCGCCGTCCGCTATGCGACGCACGACCGGTATCTTGGGGACGATCAGCTTTATACCTACTGCAGCCAATTGGCGATGGGCTTGGCCTTGCTCCGCGCCCGCTTTCTCGCGACCGAAGCCGAGCAGGTCGCGGTGTGGGATGGCCGCCGCGCGGGTGGCCTCGCAGGCTCCGCGATCGATATCGCCAATTGGCGACATACTGGCAGGACTTTCACGCGTATCGATTCCCGGGGCAAACGCGGTGGCGCGGCAACCGCGCCCGCTTCCGCCACCCAACGCCGCACCCGCGCGATGCTGTTTGGCGACATGCACGGTTTCAGCAAGCTGACCGACAGCCAGCTTCCGGCCTTTGTCGAATTGGTGCTTGGGACGTTCGCTCGCGTGATCGCGCGCTATCGCACGAATGACCGCCGCGTTTTCGCGAATACCTGGGGCGACGGCCTGTTCCTCGTATTCGACGACGCGGGTAACGCCGCGTCTTGCGCCCTCGACCTGCAGGACGAGATTGCGGCGCTCGACTTCCCGTCGCACGGTCTGCCGGAAACGCTCGGTCTTCGCCTCGGCGGACATCTCGGCCCGGTTTACGCGGCGCGCGACCCGGTGCTGGAACGCGACAATTTCTTTGGCGCCCATGTCAGCCGCGCCGCACGCATCGAACCGGTGACCCCCGAACGTTCGGTCTACGTCACCGAGACCCTCGCCGCCGTTCTCGTGCTGCACAATGGCGACGAGTTCGAATGCGACTATGTCGGGATGACCCAAGCCGCCAAGCATTACGGCCGGATGCGGATGTTTCTGCTGCGCCGTGCCGCGACGACGTCGGTGCCGAGCGGATCCGACGTGTGAAATGGAAGCGGTGAGGAGTACGATCGGTGCAGCCCAGAGAGAAAGCGAGAGTAACGCCATGAAAATCTCGTCGATCCGCACCGGCATCGTGAACCTGCCGGCCAATGAACCGCTCGCTGATGCCGCGGCCAATCCGAACGGCAGGCGGCCGATCGTCTGGGTTCGCGTCGGCACCGACAATGGTGCCGAGGGCATCGGCGTCGCCTATTTCGGCGGGGCGCTCACAGGCACCCTTTGTCACGCGATCGACGAACTGGGCGCTCTTCTTGTCGGCGACGATCCGCAGCTTACCGAGGGAGTGCACGCCAAGCTCAAGGGCGCGGCTGGCGGTTCGGCCGGGCCGGGCGGCATCTATCATCTGGCGTTGTCGGCGCTCGACATCGCGATGTGGGATTTGAAGGCCAAGGCGGTTGATCTCCCGCTCTGGCGGCTGCTCGGCGGCGCGCGGGAGCGCGTGCCGACCTATGCTTCGGGCGCGCTGATGCGCGAGCTGTCGCTCGATCGTGTGGTCAAGGCGGCGGCCGCGCTCAAGGACCGCGGCTGGAAGCAAATGAAGACCCAGCTGGCGCTCCCCGGCCACACCACGCCGGCCATCGAAGTCGAGCGCATGGTGAAGATTCGCGAGGCCATCGGCCCGGACATCAAGCTGATGTGCGACATCAACCAGCGCTGGCGGCCCGAGCAGGCGGTCGATATCGGCAAACGGGTCGAGGATGCCGGGGTGGGGTTGTTCTGGCTCGAGGATGTGACGACAGCCGACGACTATCCCGGCTTGGCGCGGGTTTCCGATGCGCTGTCCACACCGGTCGCCGGCGGCGAATATGTCTGGGGGATCGTGCCGTTCCGCCACATGATGGAGGCGCGCTCGGTCGATGTGCCGATGGTCGATCTGGTGCGAGTCGGTGGCATCACCCAATGGCTCAAGGTCGCCGGCATGGCCGAGGCGTTTAATCTGCCGGTGGTGAGCCACCTGATCCCCGAGGTGCATGTCCACCTGATCGGCGCGGTGCCGAACGGCCTCACGGTCGAATACATGCCGTGGCTGGGCATGATGTTCAGGGAGGTGCCGGTGCAGCAGGGCGGCGAACTGGCCATGCCCATCAAACCGGGGCTGGGTCTGGAATTCGACGAAGCGACGCTGGACCGGTATAAGGCTTGATTGCGGGAGTGGGGGACTCGCGACAAAGGGGGACAACAAATGCGACCAACAGCCGCGTGTACACTGAGGTACGCCGGAACGGCGGCTCTCACAGCACGCATCGTTTTGATTGCCGCTGGGCTGCTTGGGCTTTCGGCGTGTCATGGCGGAACGCTCGATGCCATTTATCCAGGCACGCTCGGCCATGATCCGCCGCCCGCAATGAATCTGCCGCCGCAAGATGCGGGAATGGGTATGATCGCTCCGCCTTTGGGGCCGCACCCATGAAGATCGCCTCGCTTGAAACCGACATCGTGCTGCTGCCCAACGACGAGCCGCTCGCCGGGTTTTCCGAAAACCCCAATGCCAAGAATCCGATCGTCACCCTTCGCGTGCGGACCGATGACGGCACCGAAGGGCTGGGCGTCGCCTATTTCGGCGGGGCGATCACCAAGACGCTGCGCCACGCGATCGATGAGCTCGGCGCCTTGATCATCGGTGACGACCCGTTCCGGGTCGAAGCAGTCGCAGCCAAATTGCAGACCGCCGCCGGTTCCGCCGGCCCGGCGGGCATCCTGACGATGGCCATGTCGGCGATCGATGTCGCGCTGTGGGACATCAAAGGCAAGGCCCTCGGGCTGCCGCTGTGGAAGCTCCTGGGCGGGAACCGCGACAAGATCGCGACCTACGCGAGCGGTGCGCTGCGTCGCGGTCTTAAGCTGGGGGAAGCGGTGACTGCTGCCGGCAGGCTGCGCGAGAAGGGCCATCGCCAAACCAAGATGCAATTAGGCCTGCCGGGCGCCACCAACCCCGCGCGGGAAGTCGAGCAGGCCAAGCTGATTCGCGAAGCCTGCGGTCCCGACATGGATTTGATGTGCGACATCAACCAGCGCTGGCGGCCCGAGCAGGCGATCGATATCGGCCGGCGCGTCGAGGATGCCGGAGTTGGACTATTCTGGCTGGAGGACGTCACGATGCATGACGATTATGCCGGTCTCGCGCGCGTCGCCGATGCGCTGGCGACCCCCGTCGCGGGCGGCGAGTACCTCTACGGCATCGTGCCGTTTCGTCACATGCTGGAGCACCATTCGGTCGACATCGCGATGATCGATCAGGTGCGCTCCGGCGGCATCACTCCCTGGCTCAAGATTGCCGGCATGGCAGAGGCATTCAATCTTCCGGTGGTCAGTCACGGGGTGCCGGAAATCCATGTGCATCTGGTGGGCGCCGTGCCGAATGGGCTCACTGTCGAGTACATGCCGCGCCTCTTTCACCTTTGGGAATCGGTGCCTGAACCGAAGAACGGCCTGCTCGATATGCCGACCGCTCCCGGGCTCGGCCTCAAATTCGACGAAGGCGCATTCCGGAAATACCGCGCCTAAGCTCGTCTCTTCGTCCGAGGACGAAGCGCGGTTCATTGCTTCGCCGACGTAACCGGCCAAAATCCTCTGCATGAGCATCCCGTTTGGCGAAATCGCCTGGCTGGTGATCGCGGCGATTGCGGCCGGCATCGCGACCGGCCTCCTGGCAGGCGTCTTCGGCGTCGGCGGCGGGGCCATCGCAGTCCCGGTGCTGTACGAGCTGTTCCGACTGCTCCAGGTGCCCGAGGACGTGCGCATGCAGCTTTGCATCGGCACCTCGCTGGCGATCATCCTGCCAACCGCTTGGCGTTCCTATCGGGCGCACAAGGCGCGAGGCGCGGTCGTGCCTGAGGTGATGCGGTTATGGATGGTGCCGACCGTGGTCGGCGTCATCCTCGGCTCGGCCATTGCGGCGGTAGCGCCGTCGGGTGTCTTCAAACTGGCCTTCGTGCTCATCGCCGCGATTATCATCGCCAAGATGTGGTTCATCAGCGATCGCTGGCGGCTCGCCGACGACCTGCCGGGCCGACCGGCGATGCGGGTTTATGGTTTCTCGATCGGGCTCGGCTCGTCGCTGATGGGGATCAGCGGCGGTTCGCCGGCAACGTTGGTGCTGACCCTTTACGGCAAGCCGATCCACACCGCCGTGGCGACCTCGGCCGGCATCGGCGTGCCGATCGCCATCGCCGGTACGATCGGCTACATCCTCGCGGGCTTGCCGCACATGGGACAGTTGCCGCCGCTGTCGCTGGGCTTCGTATCGCTGATCGGGGTCGTGGCGATCGCGCCGATCTCCGCTTGGGTCGCGCCCTGGGGCGCGCGCCTCGCGCACGCACTGCCCCGGCGCTGGCTCGAAATCGCGTTCGGCGCGTTTCTGTGCCTTGTCGCGGCCAGATTTTTGGCCAGCCTTATCTGAACATTGGGCTTATCTGAACATCCGCCCGAGTGGCGGCAGCCCCATCAGCATCTGCCCGACAGTCTCGAAATGGATCGGACGGCCCTGGCCTTGCTGCGTGCCGGCGTGGATGTCGCGCATGCGGCGCTCCAGCGGGTTGTCCTCGAAAATCGCTCCGGAGCCGGCGGCGTGATAGACCGTCGCCACCACATCGCGCGCCTGATGGATCGCCCAGGTCGACGCGAGGCGCAGTTGCGGGTGATGGTCGGCGCTGATCGAGCCTTTGGCCTGCGCCTCCTCCCACATCTCGGCGATCACTCCGCGCAGATAGGCCCGCGCCGACTTCAACTTGGCCTCGCATTGCGCGATCTGCGACTGGATGACGTTGTTTTCGCGCAACGTGCCCTTGGCGCCGCGCGGGGTCTTGTCGCGCGCGATTTCGATAAAGGAGTCATAGGCGCCGCGCGCGATCCCCATCGCTACATGCGGAAAGCTCATCGCGTAGATCATGCCGCTGGTGATCTGGTAGAGCGGCCCGGTTTCTTGCAGTTCCGAGAGATCGTCGCGGAGGGCAGTACGCGCCTGCGGCACGAAATGGTCTTTCAGCTCGTAGCTGTCGCTGCCGGTGCCTCGCAGCCCCAGCACCTGCCAATTGTCGATAATCGTCGCTTCTGATTTGGGGACGACGATCGTGCGGACGACCGGGCGGCCGTTGGCGCCCATGCGCGGGCTGCCGTCCCGCTCGACAATCGGACAATGCGCGCCGAGCCAGCTCGCGTGCCGGCTACCGGTTGCAAAGCCCCAGCGCCCGGTCACGCGGTAGCCGCCTTCGACCGCGACCATTTTGCCGGCGCCGGGAAGCTCCGGCCCCCAGGCGAGGATGCCGCGCGGCCCGCCGAAGACCTCGACCGCCATCTCGTGCGAAAGATACGGCGCCAGCATCGAGCAGCCCGAATTCTGGCCGAGGCTCCATGCCGTGCTGCCGTCGCCGGTCGCGAGGATTTCCAGCACCGCCGTATAGGTCAGCGGGTCCAGCTCGCCGCCGCCGATCGATTTCGGCAACAGCATCTTGAAGATGCCGCGATCGATCATCGCCTGGATGATGGGCTCGGAGGTTTGGCGGTTCTTCTCGATCTGGTCGCCCGCCTCGCGCAGCATCGGCACCAGCTCCCGCGCGCGCTGAATGTAATCCTGCCTGATCGCCGCATCGGTGACGCTGCTGCCGTCCATGACAATTTCCTCCGTCGAACGGGCCTATTCTGCCGGCATCGCCGCGCGATGTGAAATGCCGAGCACGCATGATGCGCCATACGCGCGGCGAATTACGCGGCTCGCCACCCTCGCCGACGGCTTTTAACAGGCGGTTCACCGCCTGTTCTCCGCCTGATACCCTTTGGGTAACAGGCGGATGGCGTCGCCTGTTTTCGCTGGCCGTGGCGGCACCTTGAAATCCGAACGCCCTCTTTTGCGGGGATGCTTAGATCATCATTGTGGCAATCTTAGCGGGACGCTGCGTGCCACAGTGTCAACGAAGAGCATCTATTTGTCGTGGGTGTGCCGGTAAAATAGGATACTTGCCGCTCGCGGCGCTATGCGGGGAGGCAATAATCGATGGCGAACTACAGCATCTGTCTTGGAACGGCGGGCTGGGGCGTATGGCACAGTCCGGATTCCGGCCAGTCATGGACTCGGCATCGCGCTCCCTTTCCGCTCAACAGTCGCGTTCAGGCGCTGGTTGCCCATCCCGCCGAGGCGCATACGGTTTTTGCGGGTGGCGATACTGGCTTGTTCGTGAGCCATGACAGCGGCGAGCATTGGGAACGCATCGGCGCTCAGGGCGATCTGCCGACGATCTGGTCGCTGACGATCGATCCGGTTGATCCCGACATCCTCTTTGCCGGGACGCGCCCGTCCGGGGTCTACCGCTCGCGCGACCGGGGCCGGCATTGGGAAAAGCTGCAAGTCGACATCGCGCCGGAATGCTCCATCGGCGAAACCTTCGTCACCGGTCTTGTCGTCGACCCCGAGGATCATCGCCGGGTCTGGGCGGGCGTCGAAATCGACGGCATTTACCGCAGCCTCGACGGCGGCGACACCTGGACGCACCAGAAGACGGGCTTGTACGACCCGGACATTCACTCGATGGCGATCGCGGCGACGCAGCCCAAGCGCGTCTATGCCAGCACGGCGCGTGAGGTCTTTGTCAGCGACAATCTGGGCGACACCTGGCAATCCCTGGAGATCAGGGAGAAATGGCCGCTGCCCTATGCCCGCGGTCTCGCGGTCAAGACAGACAATCCGGGTGTGCTGTTCGCGGGGTGCGGCGAGACCACGACCGGCGAAAAAGGGCATGTGCTCCGCACCACCGATTACGGCCAGCGGTGGGAGATACTGCCGCTTCCCAGCGAGGCCAATGCCACGATGTGGGGCCTCGCGACCCACCCCGCCGACGCCGACCGGATCGTCGCGTTCAGCCTGTTCGGCGAGGTGTACGTTACCGAGGATGCCGGTGTGTCCTGGCGCAAGATCGCGCGGGAATTCGGCGAGATCAGGACGGCTGCCTGGCTGCCGAATTAGACCGCTTTCAGCTTCGCCAACCCCTGAGCCAGGTCGGCCATCAGGTCGGCGGGGTCTTCGAGGCCGATATGGATGCGGACCAACGGCTCGCGCGCGTCCCATTTTGTCGCCGAGCGGATACGCTCGGGATAGGCAGGCTGGATCAGGCTTTCAAACCCGCCCCAGCTCGCGCCGATGCCGAACAGGTCGAGCGAATCGATCATCGCGTAGACCTGTTCTTTAGACACCGGTTTCAGAATCACGCCAAAAAGCCCTGACGCGCCGAGAAAATCGCGCTTCCAGATCGCGTGACCGGGGTCTTCTGGCAGCGCCGGGTAAAGCACGCGCGATACTTCGGGCTGGGTTTGCAGCCATCTGGCGACCTCAAACGCATTGCGCTGGTGCCGCTCCAGCCGCGCACTTAGGGTTCGCATACCGCGCAGCGCGAAGAACACGTCGTCGGGCGCGGCGGAATGGCCGATCTGCGCCATCGCCGTGCGCACCGGCAGAAAGCTTTCCTCGTTGCAGATCACCACCCCGAGCATCACATCGGAATGGCCGCAGATGTATTTGGTCGCGGCGTGGATCGAGACATCGACCCCGTGCTCGAACGAGCGGAACAGGTAGGGCGTGCCCCAGGTGTTGTCCATCAGCACCTTGGCGCCGTGGCGGTGAGCGACAGCGGCGATCGCCGGGATGTCCTGCACCTCGAAGGTCAGCGAACCCGGTGACTCGCAATAGACGACCTTGGTGTTCGGCCGCATCGACTGCGCGATGCCTTCGCCGATCAGCGGATCGTAATAGGTCGTCTCGACACCGCATCTCTTGAGGATGCCCTCGCAGAAATTGCGCGCCGGGCCATAGGCGCTGTCGACCATCAGGCAATGGTCGCCGGCCCCGAGCAGCGCCTGCAGCGGCGCGGTCACCGCCGCCAGCCCCGACGACATCAGCATCGCGCGATAGCCGCCTTCGATCTTGGTCAACAGTTCTTCGAGGGGAAACGTGCCGGGCGTGCCGTGCAGCCCGTAGCGCACGCCGGTAAAGGGCGGGGCGGCGCGTTTTGCTTCCCATTCCGCCATGTCTTTCGAAAGGATCGTCGACGCGTGATAGACGGGCGGGTTGACCACCCCGAAATTCGCCTCGGGGTTGCGCCCGACATGGGTCAGCAGCGTGTCTTTGCGATAGTGACGCGGGCGATCATCGTTTTTCATGGCGGAGGTAATCCCTGGCGTTTTGCGGTGCAACCTGGGCGGAATTTACAACGTGTTCGTGGCACGCGCACAACCCCGCGCTCCCCGGCAGGCACGGCATCTTTCGCAAGAGACCTGACCGTTATTCGGGCGAGCCGTTGCCCGAGGCGAGACGCATCACCCCGCCAATGAGACTACGGAATGCGGCGTCGTAGCTGACGCCGCTGATGCCCCAGTGATGGTCGCTGCCGTGCCAGCGGCAATGCCACTCACCGATCCAGCCCGGCAGGCTCTCGCCCCAATCAAGCGTACCGACGACGATGGCCTCGCCGTCCGGCGATGGCGGCGGATCGGCCGCGAAACGATCGGTTGAAAACCCCCACGTGGCGAACTCGGCTTGGGAGGGGATGCGGAATTTCATGCCGAGTTCGCCGGCCCAGGTTGCGAAAGCACCGCGCTGTTCGGCGCCCTGTGGCGCTTCCGCACTCAGCAGATAGGCGGGCGGCCTCGGCCCATGCACGAGCAGCACCGGCACGATCACCGGGCGCGCGCCCAACCAGGGTTTATCGCCAAATTGCGCGAGTATCGCGTCGATCTTGGTGGGGTCGAAGGTGACGGTCAGCCGATGCGGCCGGTCGGAGGTCCCCTGGTCGTCATGCAACGGAATGCCGGCCATCATGTCGGCATAGCTGAAACAGGCGACGAACTCGCTCGCCCGCGCCGCCACCGTTGCCGTGCGCGAGTCGTCCTTGAGCCGCGCGTCGCCCGACGCCTTGACCAGTACCGCGCGTAGGGTTTGGCCGAAACCCCAAGGCCGTTGTCGCATATCGGTGCCGGTGACGATGACGTCGGCGCGATAAACAGGGTCGATATGCGGCGGGCACGGTGTCTCCGGTTTCGGCGCCATCAGCAGCGATCCCAGATAATGCCCGTTCGGGCCTGAAGCCGGCGCTTCCGGGTTCCCGGCACCCGCGGCAGGCGGCTGCTGAGCCTGCGCAGGATGCGGCGTGAAAGCCGCGAGCAACAGCGCCAACGCCCAAACCAGCCTTTGACGTTTGGCTTTGTGCATTTGTCCTTGCCTCGGGAAGAACAATGCTAGGATCGGCAAATCGTCGTCAACACGGGCTCGACCCGCCGAGGAGAAGCCAATGCCCGATGCTCTCACCGTGGTCCGCGAAGAGGACCGCCCGGTCGTGCCGTTTCCGGGGGGCGCCACCTACCGCACGCTGATCGGCGACGATAACGGCACCGATATTCCCATCCGCACCGGCATTCAGACCTCGCAGCCGGGTTACGCGACGCGTGAGCACTCGCATCCCTATGTCGAAATTCTCACCGTCCTGTCAGGCGAGGGCGAGGCTTGGCTCGACGGCGAACCGGGGACCACGGCGATGGCACCGGGCGTCACGATCTCGATCCCCGCCGGCCGCGTTCACGGTTTTCGCGTGCTCGGAGACGAGCCGCTCGTCACCTACGGGATCCACACTTTCCCCAAGCGCATCGTCAATTACAAGGACCGGTGTAAGGCCTGGGCCGCACTAGACCTTCCCCAACCAAGGAGCTGAAATCATGGCTGTCACCCGCATTGATGTCGGACAAGGCCCCGGCCCGCGCATGAGCCGCGCGGTCATTCATGACAATCGCGTCTTTCTCGCCGGACTCACCGCGTCGGATGCCACCCAGGACGTCCAGGGTCAAACTCGGCAGATCCTCGCCAAGATCGACGATTATCTGAAGCAGGCCGGAACCAGCAAATCCAACCTGCTGACCGCCAATTTGTGGATCAAGGACATGGCGCTGTTCT
>Ga0335085_10012270_pt1 | contig 12634 bp, 9 predicted proteins | sample Lox_Sample_45_FD_206712 | JGI IMG/M metagenome (GOLD analysis project Ga0335085, IMG submission 206712) | Soil microbial communities from Loxahatchee National Wildlife Refuge, Florida, United States - Lox_Sample_4.5 | ecosystem: Environmental > Terrestrial > Soil > Wetlands | place: USA: Florida...
GACCGTCTATCGTCCCGCGGACTTCCAGGCGCTCGGTAAGGTCGAGGTCACCGGCAATGGCAGGCGCATCCTCGCGAGCCTCAATGTCGTCGATCACGACGACCTGCTGCTGCCCGACGAGATCGGCCTGAGCGACGCGGGCTTTGCGCTGCTGGGTCTTCCCGAAGGCACAGAGGTGAGCGCGGAGCAGGCGACGCCGCCCGAGAGCCTCGACGCGGTGCGCGCCAAGATCGACGGCCGTGAGCTCGCGCCCGAGCAGCTCGAGGCCATCGTCCGCGACATCGCCGAACTCAAATACTCGAAGATGGAGATCGCGGCCTTCCTCGTCTCCTCCGCCGCTTTCCTCACCACCGCCGAGGTCCTGGCGCTCACGCGCGCGATGGCCAATGTGGGGAACCGGCTCGCCTGGCCCGAGGAAGTCGTCGTCGATAAGCACTGCATCGGCGGCATTCCCGGCAATCGCACCTCGATGATCATCGTGCCGATCGTGGCGGCGCATGGGCTTACGATTCCCAAGACCTCCTCGCGCGCGATCACCTCGCCCGCGGGCACCGCCGACACCATGGAGGTGCTGGCGCGGGTCGATCTCTCCGGCGAGGAGATGCGGAGGGTGGTGGCCGCCGAGAGCGGCTGCCTCGTCTGGGGCGGCCATGTGAACCTCTCGCCGGCGGACGACGTCCTCATCGCGGTCGAGCGACCGCTTAACCTCGATGCGAGCGGCCAGCTCGTCGCCTCGATCCTCTCGAAGAAGCTCGCGGCCGGCTCCACTCGCCTCGTGCTCGAGATTCCCGTCGGACGCTTCGCCAAGGTGCGCAGCGCCGTCGAGGCGGCGCATCTCAAGAAGCTCTTCGAGTTCGTGGGCGACCAGATCGGGCTCACGATCGACGTCCTCATGGCGGACGGCGGCGAGCCCGTCGGACGCGGCGTCGGCCCGATGCTCGAGGCGCGCGACGTGATGAAGGTGCTGGAGCGCGCGCCGGACGCGCCTCTCGACCTCCGCGAGCGCGCCCTCCTGCTCGCGGGACGCATCCTCGAGTTCGACCCCGCGCTCCGCGGTGGCAAGGGCGCGGCGCGCGCGCGCGAGCTCCTGGATTCCGGCGCCGCGCTCGCGAAGCTACACCGGATCGCCGCCGCCCAGGGGCCGGCGCCGGAAAACGGCGGGCTCGGCCATCTGGTCCGCGAGGTCCCCGCCGGAACGGACGGCAAGGTCGCAGCGATCCACTGCGATCGCATCGCCAGGATCGCGCGCCTCGCGGGCGCGCCCACCGACAAGGGCGCCGGCATCGACCTTCTCAAGAAGACGGGTGACGCCGTCGAGCGCGGCGAGCCGCTCTACCGCATTCACGCGGCGCTGCCGGCCGACTTCAGATTTGCGACGCAGGCGGCGGAGAAGGACAACGGCTATCGATTGGAGCCGCACGGCGCGCGCTGAGTTCTTGCGCACTCAATTCCAGTGCCGAACGCGGCCCACGTCGACGTGAACGAAGTCCGAGGCGGGGTAATAGCCGACGCCGCCGCCCGCGAGGTCGAGCGCCGCCGCGCGGACCTCTCGGAGCGCGCGCCCGGGCACGCGGATGTCGATCGCCATGCCGTCCATGTGGAGGCTGTGGCCCGCGACGCCCTCCGAGCTCGCATGGAGCATTGCGTTGGTGCGCGGCGAGCGATAGCCGGAGATGACATGCATCGGCTCGCTCGTGCCGAGCCTCTGCCGGAGCCGCACCAGGAGGTCGAGGAGGCGCCTGTCGATCGGATGGACGTCGCCCGTGCGGAAATCGCGCAGCACCATATCGATGCGCCTCAGTGCATCCGGAACGTAATCGCCGTCGGCCCAATAGACGGCGTCGAGAGACTCGCCGGTGTGAAGATTGTGGAAGGAGAGCCGCCGGCGATCGTCGCTCCGCGGCACCGCGATCGCGGGACGCGCCAGCGCCGCGGCGAGCGCCGAAATACCCAACAGCATCACCTGGCGGCGCCCGCGCCTCGTCCTGCCCACGATTGGATCCTCGTCTACGGTCCCTTTCGCAACGCCCGGATATCACTGCGGCGGTTAAAAAAGCAATGAGAAGACGCGCGCTCAGCCGGCCGGACACCCCGCCTCTAACTTCTCACCCGCAATGCTGGCGGCGGCACCCGTCCTCACTATGGATGATAGCGCCTCGATCAGCCGGCCGTCGCGGCCATAGGCGTCGTCGCGGAACTGGACCGTCCCGTCGGCATCGACGAACGCCGTCAGGTAGAGGATGTAGACGGGCACGCTCTCGCGAAGATCGACGCGGCGCGTCGTTCCCGCCGCGATCGCCTCGTCGATTTCCGCCATGGTCCAACCTTCAGCGAGGAGCGCGAGTGCAAGCGGCTTTATCGCCGCGACGCGGATGCAGCCGTGGCTCAGCATGCGCTTGGAGCGCGCGAAGAGCGCGCGCGAGGGCGTGTCGTGGAGGTAGACGTCGAAGGGGTTGGGCAGCTCGAGCTTGATGCGGCCGAGGGCGTTCCAGGGGCCGGGCTCCTGCTGCAGCCGTCCGCCGCCGAGCTCGACATAGTGGTTGCGCGCGAGATAGTTGGGATCGCGCCGCACCTTCGGCATGATCTCCTTGCGCACGATCGAGGTGGGCACCTTCCAGGGCGGATTGAACAGCACGAACTCCGCCCGTGCCGCAAGGACCGGCGTCGGGTGCATCGGCGCGCCCACGATGACGCGGCTCACGATCTCTGGAGTGCCGCCGCGATAGAAGGCGAGCGTCGCCGCGGCGGCGTTTACCACGATCCGCGTTGCGGGCCAATCCCGCGGCATCTCGCGCCAACGCTCGAGCGTCGCTCGGATCTGCGCGACGCGGTCGGCGGCGCTCACATCAAGTGCGGCAAGGGTCGCGACCCCGACGCGGCCGTCGGCGTCCAGCCCATGCCGGGACTGAAAGCGCTTCACCGCCTCTTTCGTCGGCGCATCGAAATCGTCCCCCTCCGCGAGCGCCGTTGGTAAATCGCCTTCGGCAGCGAGACGCGCGCGCAGCGCGTGGACCCGCGGGCCCTTCTCGCCTGGCTCGATCTTGCCGCCGTCGAGCGTCCTCCAGCCGCCGGCCTGGGCGATCCCCCGATAGCGCGCGAGCGCCGTCCGCAGACGCGCGTAGTCGTCCGCGCTGGGGCGCAGGCTGCTCGCGATCCCCGCGAGGTCGTGGGACTGAGCGAGCCGGCCGAGTACCGCGCCCGCGTCGAAGCCCGGGCGACGGAGCGCCCAATCCTGCTCGAGCGTTGCCGGGTCCACTTGTCCCTGCGCCAAGGCGCGGGCGTAAGCGAGGAACCGGTCGCTCAAGAGAAGCTCGCGCTCGACTGCGGAGCGTGCGGGGTCGGCGAGCGCCGCCGCGAGCAATCCCGCCCGCAGGCTCTCGGGCTCGATCCCGTCCGCGGCTGCGTCCGCAAACGCCGTCGCGAGCGCCTTCGCGAGCTCGGGCTGTCCGATCCAGACCGGCTGAAAGCCGCGCTCGCGATAGCCGAACCAGAGGCTCGCGCGGTCGAGCTCTTGTCCCGCCACGACCAATGGCGCGGGGTCCTCGAGCTTGGCTCGAATCTCCGCGGGAAGGTCCGCGGCGCGCGCCGGCACGGCGCCGAGCGCGACTAGGGCCAGCGCGAGGAGGGTCGCGCGAAGGCGATTGATGCAACCCGGGATCGAAATCATGGCGCGCAGATGCTGCCGGTAACCCCACAAATGCTCCTTGAGCTGGATCAAGGCAATGTCAGGGCCGCGACGGCCCTTGCCACGACCTCCGAGGGCGCAGCGGAGACGTCGACCGTTACCGCGCCTTCCTCCGGGCTCGGCGGCTCGAGGGCGGCGAATTGGCTCGAGAGCAGCGCGGAGGGCATGAAATGGCCACGGCGTTGCTCGAGGCGTCCCCGGATGAGCGCCTCCGAGCCCGCGAGAAAGACGAAGCGGACACCCGGACAGCCATGCCGGAGCCGGTCCCGGTAGGCGCGCTTCAGGGCGGAGCAGGCGACGACCGCGCCCCTCCCTTCGCGATCGAGCCGCGCAAGCTCCGCCGCGATCCGGTCGAGCCAGGGCCAGCGGTCGGCGTCGCCGAGCGCCTCGCCGCGCCGCATCTTCGCGACGCTCGCGGGCGCGTGGAAGCGATCGCCCTCGAGGAACTCGACGCCGAGCGCCTCTGCCAGCCTCTCGCCGACGGTAGTCTTGCCCGCGCCGGCGACGCCCATCACCACGATCGCCGTCATTACGCGCGATCGATGTGGAAGCGGCCCTTGCGGTCGACCCGCTCGAAGCCATGCGCGCCGAAAGTGTCGCGCTGGAGCTGGAGGAGGCTCGCCGAGGAGCGCTCCGCGCGAAGCCCATCGTAATAGGCGAGCGCGGAGGCGAGCGCAGGGATCGGCACGCCGAAGCTTGCAGCGCTCGCCACCGTGCGCCGCCACGCCTGCAGCCGAGGCGTCACTGCGTCGCGCAAAACCCGCGCCAGCAGCAGGCGCGAGGACCCCGCGCGCAAGGCTGCCGCTATGGGATCGAGGAGCGCGCCGCGGATGATGCAGCCCGCGCGCCAGATCTCCGCGAGCTCCGCGAGATCGCCCGTGATCCCATGCGGCTCCGCGGCCGCGCGCAGCAATGCAAAACCCTGGTCGTAGACGGCGACCCGCGCGGCGAGGAGCGCCTCGCCCAGCTCCTCCGGCACCGGCGATGCCGCGTCGACCGGGGCCGCCGCGAGGGCGCCGGGAGCGGACGGCTCGCGGAGCGCCGAGAGCGAGCGCGCTTCCACCGCCTCGATCAGGGTCGGCACGGGCACGCCGAGCTCCAGCGCTTCGGCCGCGGCCCAGCGTCCCGTTCCCTTCTGCTCCGCGCGGCCGACCACGATCTCCAGGAGCGGCAGGCCGGTACTGCGGTCCCGCGCGCGGAGAATCTCGGCGGTGATCTCGAGGAGGTAGCAGGCGCCGAGGCCGCGGTTCCATTGCGCGACGCTCGCGGCGATCTCCTGCCATGCCGCGCCGGTGGCTGTCCGCAGCAGGAACACGGCCTCCGCGATGAGCTGCATTTCCGCGTATTCGATGGCGTTGTGCACCATCTTCGCGAAATGCCCTGCGCCCGCTCCTCCGAAATGAGCGAGACAAGGCTTGCCTTGCGCAATCGCGGCCACCTGCCGCAGCAGCAGCGAGATGCGCTCAAAGCCCGCGGCATCGCCCCCCGTCATGATGGAGGCGCCGTGCCGCGCGCCGGTCTCGCCGCCGGAAATTCCGATTCCGAGGAATCCGATTCCGCGGGCCGCGAGCGCCGCCGCACGGCGCTCGCTGTCGCGGAAATGCGAATTGCCGCCATCCGCGAGAAGCGCACCCGCCGGCAAGAGCGCGGAGAGGCATGCTATCGCGTCGTCGACGGGCTCGCCTGCCTTGACCATCAGGAGCGCCGTGCCGGGCTTCTCGAGCGACGCCGCGAAGGCCTCCAGCGTCGCGGCGATCCCGGGGACGCCCGCGCCCGCAGCCTCGGCCCGCGCTTCGGGCCAGGGATCGTAAGCGGCGACGGCGACGCCCTTCTCCGCGAGCTGCAGCGCGAGGCTGCGTCCCATGACGCCGAGTCCGAATATGCCGATTGCCGCGCCCATGACTCCTCGTGCCCATCGAAGCGGAGCGCACCCTAGCGCAGCGCCGCGGCGCGAGCAAAGCGCGGCGGATTGACCGCCCTCCGCTTCCACACCATGATCCCGCCCGCGGAAAAACACTGGGAGCCATCATGCCGAAGAACGACCGCGAGCCCACGATCGTCAAAGCCGAGATGATCAAGCCGACCTATGACTGGAAGCGCCCGCTGGCTGCTCCCGGCCACGGCGCGGTCGACTTCGAGGAGCGCGTTAATTTCCGCCGGCTGCACGACTACCGCCTGGCGCGGGCGCGGGCGGCGCTCGCGCGCTCCGGCCTCGGCGCTCTCCTCTGCTTCGACAACAACAACATCCGCTACATCTCCAGCACCGCGATCGGGGAGTGGTCGCGGGACAAGATGACGCGCTATGCGCTGCTCTGCGGCAACACCGAGCCCTATGTCTGGGACTTCGGCTCGGCGGCGAAGCATCACCGGCTCCACGCGCCCTGGCTCCCGCAGGATCACTGCCGCGCGGGGATGCTGGGCCTGCGCGGCACTGTGCCGCCCGATCACGGCCTCGTCGAGAATGCCGTGAAGGAGATTAAGGCGCTCCTCAAGGAGAACGGCGTCGCGGGCATGCCCTTGGGCGTCGATCTCGTGGAGCCGCCGGTGCTCTTCGAGCTGCAGCGGCAGGGGATCGAGGTACGGGACTGCCAGCAGGTCATGCTGGACGCGCGCGAGATCAAGAGCATCGACGAGATCATGCTCCTCAACATGGCCGCGAGCATGGTCGATGGCACCTACCAGACCATCGCCGAGCACCTGAAGCCGGGCGTGCGCGAGAGCGACATCGTCGCGCTCGCGAACAAACGGCTCTACGAGCTCGGCTCCGACGACGTCGAGGCGATCAACGCCGTCTCCGGCGAGCGCTGCAGCCCGCATCCCCACAACTTCACCGACCGCGTGCTCAGGCCCGGCGACCAGGCCTTTTTCGACATCATCCAGGCCTTCATGGGCTATCGCACCTGCTACTACCGCACGCTCAACGTGGGCCGCGCTACGGACTCGCAGAGAGACGCCTACAAGCGCGCGCGCGAATGGATCGACGCCGCGATCCACACCATCCGGCCCGGCGTCACCACCGACAAGGTCGCGCGGCTCTGGCCCAAGGCGACGGAGTTCGGCTTCACCGACGAGATGGAGGCCTTCGGCCTGCAATTCGGCCATGGCCTCGGCATGGCCTTGCACGAGCGCCCGATCATCAGCCGCCTCGTCTCGCTCGAGCATCCGCTCGAGCTCAAGGAGGGCATGGTCTTCGCGCTCGAGACCTATTGCCCCGCGAGCGACGGCTACTCCGCCGCGCGCATCGAGGAAGAGGTCGTGGTGACGGACAAGGGCTGCAAGGTCATCACGCTCTTCCCGGCGGAGGAGCTCTTCGTCGCGAACAAGTATTGAGGCGGAGCGCCGTCATGCGCACGCAATTCCGCGTCGAGGACGCGACGATCCACAGGATCGTCGAGAGGGAATACCCGTTCGAGCAGGTGTTCAAATTCCTTCCGGCCCTCGACCCCGGCCTTCTCCAGGAGAACCGGTCGTGGCTCGAGCCGCGGGCACTCGACCGCGCATCGGACTCCGTCATTTTTTGCTTCCAATCCTACGTCGTGAAAACGCCGCACCACACCGTGCTGGTCGACGCCTGCATCGGAAACGACAAGACCAGCCGCTACCCGGAATGGGACCGCAAGACGGATCCCACCTGGATGAACGCTCTGAAGGCCGCCGGACTCGGGGTCGAGGACATCGACTTCGTGATGTGCACGCATTTGCACGGCGACCACATCGGCTGGAACACGCGGCTCGAGAACGGCCGCTGGGTCCCGACCTTCCCGAACGCACGCTACCTGCTGTCGCGAAAGGAATACGAGTATTGGAGCAGCGTCCACAGCAAGACCCCGATCCCCGGCATTGCCGAGAGCGTGCTGCCCATCATCGAGGCGAGGAAGGTCGATCTCGTCGCGAGCGACCATGCAGTCGACGACCAGATCCGGATGCTTCCGACCCCGGGACACACGCCCGACCACTTCGCCGTCGCGATCGGCCGCAAGGGCGACGCGGCGGTATTCACCGGGGACCTCATCCACTCGCCGCTGCAGACGCGCTATCCCGAGCTCAGCTCGCGCGCCGATTCCGACCCGCAACAGGCCGCTGTGACCCGGCGCCGCTTTCTGGAGCGCTATTGCGATACCGAGACGCTCTTCTGCACGATGCACTTTCCCTCGCCCTCGGTCGGTTACCTCAAGCGCTGGGGCGACGGCTTCCGCTGCGACTATCTCTCATGAGGCGCCGGGCTCGAGCGTGAAGAGCTCCTGCGGGCGGCCGACGCCGCGAAGCGCGTAGCGACCGACGGAGACGAGCCGGCTCCGCGCGGCGCCGAGGGCGTCGGCGAAGGCAGCCGAAGCCAGCAGCGGCTGATCGACCGAGCGGCACATGGCGGCGATGCGGCTCACCTCGTTGACGGCGGGTCCGATCACCGTGAAATCGAGCCGCTCCTTGCTGCCGATGTTGCCGTAGAAGACCTCGCCGACATGGAGGCCGAGATACATCTCGGTGGTCGGCAGGCCGTCGGCGCTCCGCTTCTCGTTCAGCGCGGCTATGGCGCGACGCGCGGCTTCGGCAGCACCGAGCGCCGCGAGGCAGGCGCGCTCGCGGTCCTCCGCCGAAAATATCGCGAGGATGCCGTCGCCGATCAATTTCAAGACATCGCCGCCGGGCTCGTGGATCGCGGAGATCACCGCATCGGCGTAGTCGTTGAGGAGCGGGATCACCTGCTCCGGCGCCGCGGTGTCGGTGATCTTCGTGTAGCCGCGGAGATCGCTGAACCAGAGCACGGTGCCGATACGGTCGGCGACGCCACGGGCGATGCGGCCGCTGAGCACGCGCTGAGCGGGGTCGCGTCCGAGATAGGTGCTGACGAGCGTCCCCGCGATCCGCGCGAGCGAGGCGCATTTCACCGCGAGCGCAAGGTAGGGCAGCAGCTTCTCCAGCACGCCGAGCTCGGCGTCGGAGAAGCCCCGGGGCGCGTCGGTCAGCCAGGAGGAATAGACGCAATCCATCTCGCCGATGATCCCCGCCTCGGCGAAGCGGTTCACGACCGCGAGGTAATCGGTCATCCCCTCGGTGTGGAAATCTGCGATGCTCGGAAATTCCGCCGCGGCCTCCGCATTTACGCGAAGGCGGAGCGTGGCGGCTCCGGTCTGCAGCATCCGGTAGAACGGCGAGCGCCGCCACGCCTCGGCGGCGGGTCCCTCGCTGGTGCGGCCGTATTCCGCCTCGGTCGCCGCGCCGCCGTCGCGGCGCCAACGGAAGACGCGTCCCTCGTGGATCGGATGCAGCGTGTCAATGACGACGAGCGCCCGCGCGAGCGGCAGCCCTGCGCCAACGACACGCTCGCAGAAGCCCGCGAGCATGGCGGTCTCGGGCTTCCCGGCGAGACCCGCCGCGGTAACCCATCGCGCGATTGCCGAGCTTTGAGCCTCATCCATTCGACTTGCCTCGAAAGCAGTGACTTATTGCGGCGCCGCTCGCTCGACAATCGGCCGCGTGTCGATTCCTGCGGGCAGCGTTCCAAAGGCCCCGCCGGCCTCGTTCTCGAGCCGGCTCGCGCAGAAGGCGTCGGCGACCGCCGGCGGCGCGTGCTTCACCAGGAGCGCCGCCTCGAGCGCCACGGCCATGCGGCCGACTATGCGCCGCGCGAGGCCTTCGGACTCCTGCTGGGCAGCGTGCAGCTCGGTCCCGAGCATCGCGAGGAAGCGGTCGAGCCGCGGATTGCCGCCCCGCGCGCGGCCGATCTCCGCGAGAAAGGCATCGACGGCGCCGGGCTCGCGCGTCATCGCGCGGCGCACGTCGAGGCATATGATGTTCGCCGAGCCCTCCCAGACGGAGTTGACGGGCATCTCCCGGTAAATCCGCGGCATGATGCTCTCCTCGACATAGCCGTTGCCGCCGAGCGCCTCCAACGCCTCGACCGCGACCGCGGGACCGCGCTTGCAGATCCAGTATTTCGCGACCGGCGTGATGAGGCGGCGGAGCGCCGCATCCTCGCCGTCATAGGCGCGGGCGAGGCGAAGCGCCAGTGCGCAGGCCGCCTCCGTCTCGAGCGCCAGATCCGCGAGCACGTTCGCCATCAAGGGCTGGTCCACGAGGTGCTTCTGGAATGCCCTGCGGTGCCGCGCGTGATGCACCGCCTGCGCCACCGCCTGCCGCATCAGCCCTGCCGTGCCGATCGCGCAATCGAGGCGCGTCAGGTTGCTCATCTCGATGATGATGGGAATGCCGCGGCCCTCCTCGCCGACGAGCGCGCCCCAGGCCTCCACGAACTCGACCTCGGACGAAGCGTTCGAGCGGTTGCCGAGCTTGTCCTTTAGCCGCTGCAGACGGAGCCCGTTCCGCGCGCCCTCGGGCGTCCAGCGCGGCACCAGGAAGCAGCTCGGCCCCTTCGGCGCCTGCGCCAGCACGAGGAAGGCATCGCACATCGGCGCCGACATGAACCATTTGTGGCCGGTGATGCGATGAATGCCGCTGCCCTCGCCGCTGGGCACCGCGCGCGTGGTGTTGGCGCGGAGATCGGAGCCGCCCTGCTTCTCCGTCATGCCCATCCCCAGGAGCGCGCCGGTCTTCTCCGCCGCCGGACGGAACCCGCGGTCGTAGTGGCGCGAAAAGATCCGCGGCAGCCATTCCGCCGCGAGCGACGCCTCGCGCCGGAGCGTCGGCACCGAGCCGTAGGTCATGGCGATCGGGCAGCAGACGCCGCTCTCGATCTGGGTGAGCATGTAAAAGCCCGCGGCACGCGCGACGTGGGCACCGGGCCGCGGCGTCGCCCAGGGCGAGCTGTGCAGCCCCGCCGCCACCGCGAGCCCCAGCATCTCGTGATAGGCGGGATGGAAGACGACCTCGTCGCGGCGGTTGCCGTAGCGGTCGAAGGCGCGGAGCTGCGGCGGATTGGTGTTCGCGGCAAATCCGCTCTCGATGGTTTCCGGCCGTCCGAGGGTCGCGCCCAATTCCGTGAGCTCGCGGATCGCCCAGGCCGCGCCTTCCCGCGCGACGGCCTCGCCGAGCGCCCGGTCGCTCGAGAAGAGGTTGTAGTCCGCGAGCGGCGGCGGCTGGTTCAGGACCTCGTGCGTGGCGTCAAGCGAAGGCGGCGATTGGGGCATGGCCGCATCTCCCTGTCGCGCCGGCGATTGTGGCGGCCCGGCGCTTCCCCTAGGATGCCGCGCCTTCCAATTCATTGCACGGTTTCTGAGAGGACGGACATGGCGGAACATCGGATCGGCTGGATCGGCGCGGGACGCATGGGCTTCGCGATCGCGGAGCGCCTCCTCAAGGCCGGGAAGAAGCTCGCGGTCTACAACCGCACGCGCGCCAAGGCCGAGCCGCTCGCCGAGCGCGGCGCCCGCGTCGTCGACAGCATCGCCGAGCTCGCGGATTGCGACATCGTCTTCGTGATCGTCGCGGAATCGAAGGACCTCCTGGAGGTGATTTCCGGGTCCAAGGGCCTGCTCTCGCGGCCGGGACACGCGCCGCGGATCGTCGTCGACAGCTCGACCGTCTCCGAGAGCAGCTCGGCCGAGGCCCGCGCCAAGCTCTCGGAGCGCGGCGCCGCCTTCCTCTGCGCTCCCGTCAGCGGCAATCCCAAGGTCGTGCGCGCGGGAAAGCTCAGCGTCGTCGTCTCGGGACCGCAGCAGGCCTATCGGGAGGCGGCGCCCTACCTCCAGATCTTCGGCCGCGGCGTCTCCTATGTCGGCGAGGGCGAGCGCGCGCGGATCGTCAAGATTTGCCACAACGTCTTTCTCGGCGTCGTCGCGCAGACGCTCGCGGAGATCACCGTGCTCGCGGAGAAGAACGGCGTGCCGCGCCACGCCTTCCTATCCTTCATCAACGACAGCGTCATGGGCTCGACCTTCTCGCGGTACAAGACGCCGGCCTACGTGAACCTCGATTTCGCAGCGACCTTCACGCCGCCGCTTCTGCGCAAGGACCTGGACCTCGGCCTCGAGGCCGCGCACGAGCTCGGCGTCCCCATGCCGATCGCGGCGGCAACGCGCGAGATCGTGCAGACGCTGATCGGGCACGGCTATACCGACTGCGACTTCGCGGCCCTCGTCGAGCTCGAGGCCAAGGGCGCCGGCCTCGAGCTCGTCCCGGAGAACGTCAAGGTGAGCGACGGGCTCGAGCCGCAGGGCTGAGCCGCCGCCCTCACTTCGGCGGCGGCAGCCCCGCGATCTTCCGCGCCTCACCGGCGAGCTGCAGGATGTGCATACCGGTATTGGCGCGGTCGACGATGTAGATGTAGCCGCGGTCGTCGACCTCGACGTTGTTGGTCTGGATCGCGACCTTGCAGCGGTCCTTGCCGTCGACCTTGACGCAGCGCTTGTCGGTATTCTTGGTGATCGCCGGAATGAAATAGGCGACCTCGCTTGGCCGGAGCGGATTGCGGATGTCGACCGCGCGCACGCCCGCGTTGAAATGCGCGAAGAACATGATCTTCCCGTAGTAGATCGGCGTCATGTTCTCGTTCGAGGAATGCGTCCCGAAACGGCCGCCGCGCGAGCAGAAGTCGCCGCTCGCCTCGGGAACGTAGAAGTTCGAGACGATCATCGGGTGGGTCTCGACGGTGACGTCGGCGAGCCACACCATCTGCCGTGCCTCGCCGCACTCGTTCAAGATCTGCTCGTCCGTGATTACCACGATGTCGCGCGTGCCGCCGATCTTGTCGTGAGCGAATTCGGGAAGCTTCATTCCGAGCACGGGGAAGGTCGTGTGCGCTCCGTAGGAGAGGGAGAGGTCGAGCCGCGCGACCTGCGGGTAGAGCAGGTTTTCCGGCGTCGGCTCCGCCGGTCCCTTCAGCAGCTTCTCGCGATCGACGATCTGCAGCACGCCGCCCTGGTTCGTGCCGTAGCCGAAATAGACGCGATTGCCCTTGGGCCCCGTCGAGATCATCCCGTGCAGCGAGGTCGGCACGTTGCCGGCGGCGCCGGGCTGCTGTCCCGGCAAGCCGAAGTTCCGGATGAAGACGGG
>Ga0335085_10012271_pt1 | contig 12634 bp, 4 predicted proteins | sample Lox_Sample_45_FD_206712 | JGI IMG/M metagenome (GOLD analysis project Ga0335085, IMG submission 206712) | Soil microbial communities from Loxahatchee National Wildlife Refuge, Florida, United States - Lox_Sample_4.5 | ecosystem: Environmental > Terrestrial > Soil > Wetlands | place: USA: Florida...
CTGCTTTCGCGGCAGTACGAGCAGCAGACCATTCTGTCCTTTTTCGATACCGCCGGCGAGAATCTCACGTCGGCGGAAAGCGTGGAGCTGAACGTTCGCTACCTGTCGAGCGCCGACGCCATCATCATGCTGCTCGATCCGTTGCAGATGGCCGGCGCGCGGTCGCAGGCCCTGGAGGACACGATCCTGCCCAGCACCGCCGGGGCAGGCATCGACCGGCCGTTCAATGTACTGAGCCGCGTGACAGACCTGCTGCGCGCTTCGGCTACCAGCCACCCGTCTCAGCGGATTCAGACTCCCGTCGCCGTCGCGTTCTCGAAACTTGACGCGCTCGAGCACACGTTCCCGCGGGAGAGTCCGCTGACCCGGCGGCCCGAACCGCGGCCGGTGTTCGACACCCAGGACAGTCTCGCCGTGCATCATCAGGTTCAGGCGCTGCTCGACGAGTGGGAAGGGCCGCAGATCGACCAGCTCATGCGGCATCACTACGCACGCTACCGGTATTTCGGCATCTCCGCGCTCGGCGCGCTGCCGCTGACTGCCGACACCGTGTCGCACATACGGCCGCACCGTGTCCACGACCCGTTCATGTGGCTGCTCAGCGAGTTCGGAACTATCCCCGCTACCCGAGGCTGACATGGTACTTGAGCAGCTCTACTACACATCCTGCGAGACCGGCCTGTCCGGCTTCGCGGGCTTCCAGTTCAACGCGGTCACCCCGGGCGTTCCGCCCGATGTGCTGCGCACCGTGGAAGCGCTCACTTCCTACAAGCCGCCCCGCTGGCTGAGCGCCCGGCCGACCCCGGAAGAGATCGCCGAGTGCCCGGTCAACCTCGTGTACACCAGCGCGCCCACCACGATCCTGGCCCGAGTGGTCTTCGTGGGGACGGATTTCTCCCAGCGATCGGGTAATTACTTCGCGCACGCCCTGGTCAGCCGGACCGGCGTCGACGCGCTTGAGGAGATTCTCCCGATCGAGCTCTGGGGATCCCGCATCTGGGTGTCGGAACCGGTCAGCGACACGAAGCTGCCCGTCATGCGGCAACTGCCAGAACCATCGCCGGACGGCCCGCTGAGCCGGGCCGACGTGGCCCGCTTCCTGGACCGCGGGTCGCGCCGGAGTTACCTGCCCGCCTTGCTGACGGCGGCCGAGAACGCGGTCCTGCGGGGCGGCCGCCCGATCGTCATCGTCCACCGGGACAGCGTCGACGCGGCCCGGTGGATCGCCGCGATCTCCTTCCTGCTGTCACCTCGGCTCGCTCGCAAGCTGTCGTTTTCCACCTACCACCACGATCCCGCCCACATCGACGTGCACGTGATCGCCACGCTGCCGGACTCCGACTTCGAGGTCAGCGAGTGGGCCTTCCGCAGCTACGTCGTGCTCGACGAGGGCGCTGGGCGCATCAGCGATGTCCGGCCCGAACAAGCTGCCGACCTGCTCGTCAGGGTCGGCCCAGACCAGGCCGCGACGCTCTGGGAGCACGCGGCGCGGCTGGCCCGCATCCCCGGTGATGCGCTAGCGGACTGGCATCCCGCACTGGTTATGGCCGCCATCCTGGACGGGCACGAGGTGACGGCCGGGGACCTTGACGTCCTGGGCGAATGGCTGTCTCAGCAGGCCACCCCGGGCCCGGCCGGCGAGCGGGCCGCGGTCCTCCGCGGCTTCCTGAGTAGCGCTGCGTTCCAGCCCCGGCACCTGGCGGCGCTGGCCGCGGCGTCACGGCTCACCGGCGATCACCAGCTCACGGTGCAGATCGAGCAGGCGGTCGTGGAAGAGGAACTGCACCGGGCCCTGCATCTCGCCGGAGCCGATATCGGGACCGGAGTGCGGGTAACCACCGACGAGGGCCGGGCGTTTGCCACCAGGCAGTGCGCTGAGCTCTTGCCCGAGGCGTCGGCTCCGGTCGCGATCGCACTGCTGGGCTGGAGCACTGACCATAGCCTGGAGTTGCCCGAGGCCACGCTGCGGGCCTGCGGTGAGCACATCCTTGGTCCGCAGCTGGCCGAACGGCCCGACGAGGACACCCTGGGTGTCCTGGCAGGTGCCCGCCCGCTGATCGAAGGGGCTCTGGCCTACCTGGCGGCGGTAGTCAGCCAGGAGCCCGACGCTGTCGTCCGGGCCCTGGCCGAGGGCCTGGATGACGTGGCCAGCCGGGCCCAGGTGCCCATGCCGGACGCGCTCGCGGAAGCGGCCCTGCGGGCTTCCGTGCGCACGCACCCGGAGAACAGGATCGCCGCGCTCGGCCGGTTCACGGCTCGTCCGGGCGGTCCCCAGCTCAGCGAGCACCTGCTCAGCGGCATCTGGCCGGACGGCAGGTGGACGGCCGCCGAGGCGCGGGAGGCGCTCGAGGTTCTCCAGCCGGAACAGGTGCTGGCCGAGCCGGCCAGCGGCTGGGTTGCCCGCGCGGTCCTGGATCCGCCCCGGTACGACGGCTACCTGTCGTCATACCGGCAGCTATGCCAGGTCGTCGAGGCCACCGGTCTGGCCGGGAAGCGGCCAGAGGTCAGGAGCCGGCTGGACTCCCTCGCCGACGTGTCACGGGAGATCGAGCGGGCCGAGGAAGAGCAGGGAAGGCGCCGGGCCACGATCGTACGCCGGCTGGCCTCCTCCTACCCCGGCCAGCCGCCGCCGGTGCAGGACCTGCTGTGCGAAGCCCTGGCCAGCCAGCCCGAGAAGATGGCCGGCTCCCGGCACCTCGAGTATGCGGTGGAGAAGTACCCGAGGCGCGTGGTCTCCGCGTTTCTCGGCACGGCCAGGGGCCGCCTGGCCGGGCCGCCGGATACCGATACGGCCGCGCGGCTGTTCCGTTGCCTGACGACGCTCAAGCACGCCGGGAACAGGCTGATCGCGCCGGGCCTCGAGGACATAATGCGGGAGGGGTTGGGTACATGGCGCCGCGCCGATCTGGACCAGCTCTACGAGAGTCTGCTCACGATGGATCAAGCAGCCGCCGCCGAGTTCGCCAGCTGGCGGCAGGAGCACCTGGCCGCCGCCAGGCGCGGGCTTTTGCGGCGGCTGTTGCCGGGCCGCTCCTGAGGTGCACGGTGCGGCGCGAGCCCGGCCGGCGAGCCGCCGGTAAGAGCGGCCGGGAACGCCGGTGACAGCGGACCTGGCGGCCCTGGCCATCGTCTGGTTGAGTGCCGCGCTGATTGCGCTGCCGGTCATCCTGGTGCGCGCGCTGCGCCAGGTATGGGGCTGCGGCCATCGCTACGTCTCCGCCTTCTGCGAGGTCCTCGGCATCCCGGAGGCGAGCACGGCCGCACCTCCTCCCGCTCCGCCGCAGCACTACTCCAAGGACGGCGGGGAGCCGGCCTATGAGCACTACCTGTTCGGGCAGGCCCGGAGGGACCTGAGGCTGGCGCTCTCGCGGGTGGTCACCCGGCTGCGCAGGGACTTTTCCGCAGACGCCAAGCAGATCGTCAACGCACGCCTGATCGGGTCCTGGACGCTGCCCTTCCTGTGGCGGCGCCTGTTCGGGCTCATGTTGCTGGCCGGGCTGGTCCTGGGCACCCTGGCGGGCGCAGTCCTGCTGGCCGCGGCCACCACCGTCCAGGTCCTGTTCGTGATCATCCTCGCCTGGATCGGCATCTCGGCCATCTTGGCGCTCCGGGCCGTCGACAGCACGCTGCTCCGGATCAAAGGCATCCGGATGACATGCCCGCGCTGTTACCGGCACATCTCCTACCCGTCGTACCGGTGTCCCGGTTGTGGCGCACTGCATCACGACATCCGGCCGGGACGGTACGGCGTCCTGCGCCGGCACTGCGGCAGTTGCGGCAAGAGCCTGCCGACGCTGCTGATTCTCGGCAGTCACCGGATGACGGCGTTCTGCCCGTTCGAAGGCTGTGAGGTTCAGCTCGCCGACGATGAGGGTACGGCGGCCGAGCTGATGCTGGCGTTCTTCGGCGGATCGAACGCCGGTAAAACCCGGCTGCTGACTGCCATGGTGATGGGCCTGCAGGACCGGGCCGGGCAGCAGGCAGAGACGATCAAGTTCGCCGACCGGCTGACCGCGCGCCGGGTCGGCGAGCTGACACCGGCCGTCTTCAGCAATATGCCGACGTCCCGGACCGGGCCGGAACAGCCGCGGGCCTATTCGCTGTACGTGAAGTGGGGTCGCAAGAACCGTCGGCTAATTCATCTCTTCGATACCGCGGGCGAGAAGTTCTACGAGTCCGAAAAACTGGCTGCGCTGCAATTCTTCCGGTCATCCGGCACGTTCATCTTCGTCATTGACCCGCTCTCGATCGACAGCGTCTGGGAACAGTTGGAGCCTTCCCGGCAAAGCGAACTGGCGCCACGCGCTGACCATTCACCCGCGTATGTGTTCCAGCAGGTGGTGCGGAACGTAGAGGAAATGAACGTGGACCTGAAGCAGATACGGCTCGGCGTCGCGGTCAGCAAGGCGGACGTGCTCGCCGGGGAAGAGCTGCCAGCTCCGGGGCAGGACAGCGCGTCCGTGGAGAACTGGCTCGAGGAGATGAGGCTCGACGACCTGGTGCGGTCGATGCGGCACACGTTCGGCGAGGTGAGGTTCTTCCACACCTCGGCCATGCTGACCGACGGCCGCATCTCGGCCAGCGTCGATGAGCTCATCGACTGGAGCCTGGCCGGTTCAGGCCTGACCCCCCGTTCAGCGGGAGGGAGTAAACAATGAATCCCTATCGCCCGTGGCGTGTCGCCTTCTTCGTCGCGACCCTACTCGCCATGCTGTGCACCATCACCACCATCTGCCTCGCGGGGATCTATCTTGGCTGAGGCCAGGTCGGCGTCCTGCGCTCCCGGCGCGCTGGGCGCTGATATATCGAGGAGCGCGGCGAGCAACCCCGGCTCGACGTAGTCGGCGAGCAGCTCGGTGAACCGCTCGTCACCGAGCTCGGCGCGCTGCCGCCGGAGCCAGCCGACCTGCCGTTCAGCCTGCTGGTAGTCGATATCGAGCCAGGCGAGCAGGCTGGCCGCGGTGAATCCCAGCGCTTCGTCAGGCCGGCCGTCCGTGGTCAGCTCCGTCCCGATCTCGCCCCGCCGCGCGGAAAGGCGAGAATCGGCTGGCGGGCCGGTGTCCAGGCGCCCGACGAGGACCGGGTGCGCGGCGATCAGTTCGGCGGCATGCTCTTCTTCGCCGGCCCGGAAGGCGGCCACCAGAAGCTGCTGGGCGCAGGCGGTGACGGCCCGGTCGTCGCCACCCTGCTCGGCCAGGGAAAGAGCCCGGCCGTACCAGTACTCCAGCGAGCCGTGCTGCTCGTCGCGCTCCCAGCGAGCCAGGCGACCCAGATCCCGGCAGGCCGCGATCATCGTGTCCCGATCGGACACCCGCTCCGCCAGGGTCAGGGCGCGCTGGTGCAGCGCCCGGGCGCTGGCCGTGTCACCGCTCAGCTGGCTGATCAAACCGCCTTCCTGGCAGGTCAGGCCCATCAGATCATCGCGCTTGGCGCTTTCGGCCAGTTCTGACGCATGGCCAATGGCGTCCCGCGCCTCCTCGTGTCCGCCCCGTTTACGGAAGCAGCGGGCCAGCTCGAGCCAGGCCTCGGTGGTCACGGGAAACAACTCGTCCCGGCCCGCACGGTCCAGGGCACGCCCGCAGCACAGAATCGCCTCGTCCAGGTCGAAGCCCGCGGCGAACTGGGCCGCCGCTATCCAGATGCTGGCCGCCCTGAGCTGATACCCGTGTGCGTCATAGGTCTCGGCCGCGCGCTGGTACCACTCCATCCTGGCCCAGAAGCCGGCGCTCAGCCGCCCGAGCCGGATACAGAGCTCCGCGATCTTCTGGCCGTCCCGGAGAACTTCCGCCAGCGCCAGGGCGCGCCGGTAGTAGCCGACGGCGGCGCCGCGCTCACCGCCATCCTCGGCGGTGGTACCGAGCTCGAGCAGGCATTCGGAGGCCACCGCCTGGTTCCTCATTTCCGCGGCGTTCTCGTATGCCTCCTTGAACAGATGGGATGCGTCGTCGTGGTCGCCCCGGCGCCGCGCGACGGTAGCCAGGCCCATCTGACACCGGGTCACGCCGACCTGATCACGATTTCGCCTGGCGATCTGCCGGGCATCCCGGTAGGTATGCTCGGCCGCGGCCAGATGCCCGGACCGAAGGCTCACCGCAGCCAGCCCGAGGCGGCTCGACACCATGATCTGGGGGTCTTTGGTCTGCTCTCCTATCTCCTCTGACCGCCGGTACGAAGCTTCGGCTGACTCGGCGTCTCCCCGCGCCAGGTGGATCTGCGCCAGCCGCCGGTAGGCCTCGGCCAGCAGCCGGGGCTGCTTGAGCTCTTCCGCCAGCTTCAGGGCTCTCTCGTGCCAGCTCTCGGCGCCCGCCCAGTCGCCGTGGGCCTCCGCTAGCTCGCCCATCTGGTGGTAACAGCCCACCGTGCCGGGCCGGTCGCCCATGTCGTCGGCCAGGTTGATGTACTGCTGGTAGCTTTCCCGCGCCTGGGAGAGTGCCCCGCGGCGCTGGTAGACCAGCCCTAGCTGCAGGTAGCAATCCTTTCTCGTGACCAGGTCCCGTGACTGTTCGGCGATGCCCCTGGCTTGCTCGAAGGCCGCCTCGGCGCCCTCGAGATCGTCGCGCCGCAGTGACACCTTGCCGATCTGCAGCAGACTCTGCCCGGCCACCTGCTTCAGGTCGTCGACACTTTCGCCCCCGTCCCGGGCCAGCTGCGCGGCGGTGCCGGGATCCCCCCGGGCCCGGGCCAGCTCGCGGAGCTGCTGGCGGCCGTAAATGATCATCTGCTGCCGCTGCAGTCGCTCACCGGAGCGGAGATTCAGTGCCCCCCGGCTGTAGCGCTCGGCTTCGTCGTCATCACCCTTCGCCAGCGCCACAGAACCGAACCCCTGGTAGCAGCGAGCTTCGATGACGACGTCCTGCAGCTCACGAGCTAGGTCTATCGCCGTACGGTAAGCCCGCAGCGCCCGATCGTATTCGCTGCGCTCGGCCGCGATGCTGGCGAGCCGTTCATGGCAGATGGCTATCCACCGCAGGTCGTCCAGCTGCCCGGCTAGGTCCAGGGCTTCACGGCACAGCTGGTCGGCAGCGCTCAGGTCCCCTTGGACCTGGGCGGTCCGGCTCAGCCAGTGCAGCAGCTCACAGGACTGCACCCCGGGCGCCTCGATGTCCGGGCGAGTCTCCTCACACAACCGCTGGAGAAGGCTGAGCGCACCCCAGCGGAACAAGATCGCCGCGGCGCGCATACTCATGGCGGCCGCCGACTCACGTTCCCCGGATTCCTGATAGTGATAGCGAGCCTCGAGCAGGTCGGCGACGGCGTCTGGCCAGAGTTCCGCGCGCCACTCGTAATAGGCGGCTGCCCTCTGATGCGCCGCTGTCAGCTCCGCCGTATCGACCAGCTCGGCCCGGTCCGCCTGGACCAATGACCGCAAGCCGCGCGCGGTCCACCGGTGTACGAGGTACTGCGGCTCATCTGTCGCGGAGTCTGGTACCAGGGACAGCAGGCTCATGTCCAGCAGGGCCTCGATGGCGTGGCCGAGGCCCGGTCGCTCCGGCGGACGCCCGAATACAGCGCAGTCCCGTTTCAGCTGCGCGAGCAGCTCGGCGGGCAAGCCGAGCTGCTCGAGGGTGAAGGCCGAGCCGGCCTCCCGCGCGGCGGCCAGTTGCTCATAGGCGCGCGCGAGCCTGGCCTCGCGGGCCGGGTCGGGAACCGGATCGAGGGTGTCGGCAATGGCCCAGTTGAGGCCGGTGGCATCCACCGGCGTGCGGAACACCGATGCCGTCACGAACAGTCTGAGGGCCAGCGAGAATGACTGGAGGCGAACCAGCAGGCGGTCGACCAGAACGTCGTCGACGATGAGCGTCACCGTTTCGGCCAGGGCCCGGTTGAGATCACGTGGCCCAGACGGCAGCCATCCCGACGGATCCTCGATCCCCCGGGTCCGCAGCGCCGCCTCCATCCTGGCCGCGACGTCCGCAAAGCCGACCCCGTGGCCACGCAGCAGCGAGTCGATGTATTCCAGGGCCCGGTTGAGATCACGTGGCCCTGACGGCAGCCATCCCGACGGATCCTCGATCCCCCGGGTCCGCAGCGCCGCCTCCATCCTGGCCGCGACGTCCGCAAAGCCGACCCCGTGGCCACGCAGCAGCGAGTCGATGTATTCCAGGGCCCGGGGATGCCCGCCGACGTCCTCGTACGCCCGGTCACGGTCACCGGGTTCGAGACCATCCAGCGCCGTCAGCCGCCACATCAGCTTGTCGGTCTCGACCCGGGAGAGCGGTCCAAGGTGGTGCAGGGTCAGCCGGCTGATCACCTCGCTAGCCATTGCGATCGGGTAGCGGCTGGTTACGAGCAGCCGGGCGTTCCGGCCGAACGCCGCCCAGCGGCCGATGAAAGTGGCCAGTTCGGGGTCGGTGAGCTCGCTCGGCGAGTCGCTCATCGGGCCTTGCCCCGCATCCCGCATGTTCTGCTCGGCCTCGTCCAGCACGAGGACTACGGAGACGCGAGGCAGGACGATCTCCTCGACCAGGGGGATCTGGTCAGCCCAGTCCTGCCTGGGATTCTGAAGCTCGTGGGCTACCTGGGACAACGGATCGGTCTGGGCCAGGTGCCATTTCATGCAGAGCGGCCGCAGTCGCTGGCCCAGCTTCCGGAGGATCTCGGCCGGCGTGATACGCCCTTGGATGAACAGCACCAGCTCGATTTCCGCGCCTAGTGCCTGGATCAGCCGCGTGGCCAGGCTGGTCTTGCCCATCCCGCCGATGCCGTAGATAACGACGGCGGGCTGGTCTCCACGCAGGACGCGCAGCAGCTTCCTGAGGTCGCTGCGCCGGCCGACGAATTCGTCCACGCCGCGTCCCGGGCCGGCCAGGGGCCGATCCGGTACCTCGACCGGGTCCGCGGCACCGGGCCGGTCCGGGTTGAAGAGGGGGACGGGCGGGGTGCGCAGGTGGAGTACTGGCATCCACCACTCGGCGAGGGCCGATCCTGCATCCTGCGGAGGGAGCGCCGCCCGGGCCTTTTCCAGTTCGCGGCGTGCGTCCGAGAGCGCGGCCAGCGGGTCGGGCGCCTGCTGCCGGCTGGCCAGCACCTCGTAGAAATGGCTGGCGAGCTGGATGGTGTAGCGGTCATTGGTATCTGAGAGCATCGCCAGGACAGCCGGAACCCCGTGCGTGAGCAGGCCCTTGGCCAGGTTGGGCAGCACCGTGCCTGCTGAACCCGCCTCAGGCCCGGCGACCGTGGCGCCGCTGGCCAGGATGACCAGCGGGACGCCCCGGTCAGGAACGAGTACCTCAGCCGCGAAACGCTCGGCGTCGACCGGATCCGGACTCCCGTCTTCCGTCTCGAGCACCAAGGCGCCGGGACGGATCTGACATGAGATATGCAGGATGTGGTACCGCTCTTCGCGCAGCGCGGTGCGGATGGCGGCCGCTGAGCCCCAGTCAAGCACCCGGACGATAGCTCGCTCCTGGCGCCGGGCGCGATCCACCGCCCGGAGTATCCGGTCAAGTTCAGCCTCGTAGTCGAGCATTTCCCGAGGGCCTTGCTCGGGGCTGGCGATGACCGCGAGCACCCGCAGCGGCCCTGGAATCGAAATCGCCGGTGTACTGCCGAGACCGGGCAAGAAGCGGTACATCTGGGTTCTCGGATGCAGGATCAACGGCTCGGTCTGGCCATTCAGGCACATGGTCTCCCACGGCAGAGCCCCCAGTGTGCGATCATCCGACACCTCGAGCGCGATCTGCAACGCGGCATTCAGCCGGTCTGCCGCTGTCAGTTCGGCTTCGAGCAGCTCGCCTACGGGCCCGGTCAGGAATTGGTTCCCGATCCCCTGCCCGAGCCGCAACAGAAGTTCATGCAGTCCCGGTCCGGAGCCAGCGGCGGCTGGGAAACCTGGCCGTAGCCTGGCCGCGGCGAGCCGGCTCCGCGCCCGCTCGACAAGCCACAGGCGCTCCTGGATCCGGTGGTCGGGCCCGTCGTGCGCCAGGTCGGCTTCCCGCTTTCCGCACTTTATGCTGACCTGCTCCCGTCCGATAGTCAGCGTGACCCGCCGCGGTCCTTCGGGTCGGCGCCCCATGTCCTCCGCGAACCTAATCGTGCTATCGGCATCGGAGCGTACCGGACGCTCATCATTGAGTACCCGCTCGAGCTGGAGAAGACAGCTCCGGTACTGGGATTCTGAATCGCAGTACCGAAAATCCGCGACCACCTGCGTCCCGAGAATAGGGGGCAGCGGCACGTCGTCACGCAACACCGGGATGAGCCTGGCCTCGCCGCGCATCATCCGCTGGACCAGTGCGCTGTATTCCGTGTACACCCAGGTACTCGCGGCGGTCGACCGGCCGAAGACGATGAGGCCACTGGATGCGCTGTTCAATCCTTCATCCAGGCGACGGACGAGTCCGTCGCCTGGTGCGATGTCCCACTTGTCGAAGAAGACCCTGAAACCATCTCGTTCCAGGTCCGCAGCGAGTTTGGTCGTCCACTCGGCATCATCGGCATGGGCGTAAGAGATAAATACAGTGCCGATAGAGTTCACCCGGCTGCTCCCTGATCGCCGACACGGACCTCTTTATACGGTAACTTCGGCGTGCCAGGAACGGGAGATAGCCGCTCATTCCGTTCATTGTGGCCTGAGTCGAACAGGGAGCCATTTGACCTGCACGAGCATTCTGATTAACTCAGGCGGCTCCCATCATGCCGAGCCCCGGTCCCAGCGACCGCAGTCATGTGCTCATCCGCCCGGTCACCTCGGCCTCGACCAGCGCGAAGCCGGTTCCGGCCCGCATGGCGCCGTCCTTCCCGGCTCCAGGTTGCGTTGTGCCGGCCTGCTGCCGGTGCGAGGATAGGGCCAATGAGAGGAGCCAATCAGCGACATAGGGGCCTGCAGCTGTCCTTGGAGATGAGCGGCGCGCTGGAAGGATGGCGGCTGGGCGAGGGGTCGCTGCAGCGACGGCTCGCCGCGGCGCTCGCCACCGCCGTCGAGCGGCACGATCTGCTCCCGGGCACGAGACTTCCCCCCGAGCGTGTTCTCGCCACGCAGCTCGGCGTGGCGAGAACCACCGTCTCAGCGGCCTACCAGCTGCTTGAGCGGAAAGGACTGGTCGACCGCAGGCAGGGCCGGGGCACGCACGTGACCGGGAGGGATGGGACGCCGATGGCTCTGCGGGCGGCTGACCTGACGACATCCCTCCAGCGCAACGTCATCTTCCGGCGGCTGACGGAGGGATCGCCGGGCGCCATCGACCTGCTCGGCAGTTCCGCACCCCCGGGCACCGCGATCCGCCAGGCCGTAGCCGCGGCCACGGAGGCGATCGACCTGGATGAACTCATGAGAGACCATGGCTACTATCCGCTCGGCTACCCGCCACTTCGCCGGGCGGTCGCCGCTCACCTCAGTGCGCGAGGGCTGCCGAGCACCGCGGAGCAAGTCCTGATCACCGGCGGCTCTCAGCAGGCGGTCAGCCTCCTGGCCGCGTATTACCTCAGTCCAGGCTCGGTCATCGTGCTGGAAGATCCGACGTTCCCGGGCGCCGTGGACGCGTTCCGCGCCGCCGGCGGCCGGATCCTGAGCGTGCCGGTGCACGCGTCCGGCGCCGATACCGAGCTCATCGCCGCGACTATCTCGGAGAACGCAGTCCGGGCCGTCTACCTGATGCCTACGTTCCACAACCCGTCGGGCGCCGTGATGCCCGAGGCGGCCAGGCGCGAGCTGGCCCGGCTCGGCCGCGCCAGCGGGGTTCCGATCATCGAGGACACCACGCTCACCGAGCTGGCGCTCGGATGTGAGCCGCCGCCGCCGCTCGCCGCATACGGCCGTGACACGCACGTCGTTTCGATCGGCTCGCTGAGCAAGCTCTTCTGGGCCGGGCTGCGCGTCGGCTGGATCCGTGCCTCGCGATCCACCATCGCCCAGCTCGGACAGCTGAAGGCAGTCGCCGACCTGGGCAGCTCGCTGGTCAGCCAGGCCATCGCCGTCAGCATGCTCGCCGATGCAGAGCGGATCACCGATCTCCGGCGCAAAGAGCTCGCCAAGAGGCTGACGCTCGTGGAGGATCTCATGCACAGCATGCTGCCGGACTGGCGCTGGCGGCGGCCGAAGGGCGGCCTGTCCATCTGGGCCCGGCTTCCCGCCGGTAACTCGACCGAACTCGCGCAGATCGCCGGCCGGCACGGCGTGCTGATCGCCCCCGGGCCGCTCATGTCACCTTCCGGGCAATTCGAGGAGTTCGTCCGGCTGCCGTTCGACCACGCGCCGGCCGTTCTCCGTGAAGGCGCCCGGCGGCTGGCATCGGCATGGGAATCGTACGCGGACGCGCTGGATTCCTGCGGGCCGAGCCGGATGGACGTCATCGTCTGACGTACTGGCCGCGATAGGGCCAAGATCGCGTAGATTGGCCTTAAGCGGGTGGCTTACTGTCTTCCCAGGACCACTACTCAGCGACCGACCGGGCTAGCCCGGTGCTGGTGTGTAGTGCGCAGCAATCATCGGAGGTCCACGGTGTCAGTCCCGGTTTCGCCCGCAGCCATCAACCAGCCATCCCCGGCCGGCGGGCCAGCCGAGCAGACGGGGACCGCGCGGGTGAAGCGCGGCATGGCTGAGATGCTGAAGGGCGGGGTGATCATGGATGTGGTCACGCCGGAGCAGGCCCGGATCGCGGAGGATGCCGGGGCGGTGGCGGTGATGGCGCTGGAG
>Ga0335085_10012272_pt1 | contig 12634 bp, 12 predicted proteins | sample Lox_Sample_45_FD_206712 | JGI IMG/M metagenome (GOLD analysis project Ga0335085, IMG submission 206712) | Soil microbial communities from Loxahatchee National Wildlife Refuge, Florida, United States - Lox_Sample_4.5 | ecosystem: Environmental > Terrestrial > Soil > Wetlands | place: USA...
TATCGCCAACTCGGTGGTAAACTTGACAACGTGCTGAAGACCGTCGAGATGCTTCAGGCAAAAGGGTTCTGGCTGGAGATCGTTACGCTGTTCATTCCCGGCTTCAACGACAGCGAGGACGAGATGCGTCAGATTGCGAAGTATCTATCGAACATTTCGCCGGACATCCCGTGGCATTGCACGGCGTTTCATCCCGACTACAAGATGACCGACCGCGATTACACCAGCGTGCGCACGCTGATCAGAGCTTGCGAGATCGGCAAGGAAGCGGGCTTGCGATTCGTTTACGCCGGCAATCTGCCCGGTCACGTCGGCGACTGGGAGAACACGCGCTGTCCGAACTGCAACGAACTGCTCATTGAGCGTTCGGGGTTCACAGTTCTCCGGTATCGGTTATCAGACGACGGCAACTGTCCGAGGTGCGCGACGCCGATTCCCGGCCGCTGGGACGCGAAACGCACGCACGCGGCGCTCGACCGCTTTGCAGTTTTGGATCGAATTCCTCGCGCAGTGCGGCCAGACTGAAGCATGGTCAGTGAACAGAAGCACCTCTTCGACGGACATGCCGCGTTAATCGCAGCGATCTTCTTTGTGGTCGCGTTGCTGATGCGCGTGCCGTTGCGAAGCCAGTACGCTTATCACTGGGACAGCGCGGACTTTACGTTGGCGATGCACGATTGGAACGTGGCGTTGGGGCAGCCGCACCCGCCGGGCTATTTCCTGTATGTGATGGCTGGCAAGTTGGTGAGTCTTTTCGGGGTGGATGCTCACTCGAGTCTGGTCTGGGTGAGTATGGTCAGTGGCAGCGCGTTGGCGGCGGTCATGTATTTGGCTGGCGTGGCGATGTTCGGTCAACGGGCGGGTACCGTCGCAGGGTTGCTGGCGTTGACCAGTCCTTTGACATGGTTGCACAGTTGCGTGGCGTTGTCCTACACGCTCGATGCGCTGTTGGTCAGTGTGTTGGTGCTGTGGTGTTGGCGGGCAAGCGGGAGTTGGCTGGATGCAGTGGGGATCGGGGCTACGCTCGCTGTAGTGGGGGGCGTGCGTCAGCAGAGCGCGATTGCTCTGGTGCCGCTAGTGATTTTCACGGCGTGGAAGTTCGAGCGGCGCGTGGCGAAGTTGATCGTGATGGGAGCGAGCGCGGTGACGTGCGGCTTGTTGTGGTTCGTGCCAATGGTGGAGATGTCGGGAGGTCTGTCAGTGTATCTCGAAGCGGTGCGCCAGTTTTCGGCTTCCGTAGGGCATAAGACACCGATTGGCGGCGGCGGCGTGGATGCAGTTTTGTGGAATCTGTTTTTCACGGCGGCATTTTGCTGGAATGGATTGTTGGCGGCGGCGCTGTTGCTCGTCGCCGCGTTGGTTGGGCGACAATTCGGAATGGCGCGCGAATGGGACGCGACAGAGCGCGACGCGATCCGGCTGCTGACGATTTGGGTGGTTCCGATGATGTTTGTCGGAATCTTTCTGGCCTACACGGATGGACCGGGGCATGTGCTCAGTTTCCTGCCCGCGCTTTTTCTCTTGAGCGGCGCGGTTGCGTCAAAGCTGCGCATTAGGAGGATCGCTGTGAGTGTGGCGTGTGCGGTGAACGTGGGTGTATTTTTCGCCTGGCCGACTGCGTGGGGCGGCGCACTTCTGCACGTCGGTCACCGCGCGAGTGAGATCCATGACCACGATCAACTACTTGCCGAGACCGTCCAACTGATTCGGGCGAGATTCGATCCGAAGGGGACAATGCTTTTCCATGCGCGCGAGTTTTATCACTATGGGCTTAGGCACTTTCAGCTTTATCTGCCTGAGTTCGACCAATACCAAGCGGCCCCGGACCGCGCTTTGATCAGTCCACCGGATAAGCCCATGCTCGCTGTGCACGATGGGCGGCTGTCGTTTGTGAATCCGAAAGACCTTCCGCGCGACCGTGCCATCGTGGTGCTGGTTCCGGCCGGGGAGAGCATTCGATTATTTGCCACACTGATGGACGTCTCGAACGCCGTCCCGCTGAACGGGCCGCCGGCCACAGTGTTCTTACTCCCGAAGGAAGCGGGACGCTGGTAGAAAATTCGGGTTGAAAAGTGAGGCGGCTTGCGGTAGAAGCTTGGCTCGCTTTCAGGGCCACAGAGTGGTGGGTGTGGCCTTGATTTTTGGCGAGGAAACGAACCAGCGCCGTGGAATCAGCAACAGATTTGAAGATTTTCTCGGGCAACGCCAACCGCGCTCTCGCTCAGCGCATCGCCGATTCCGTCGGCGTGCGGCTGGGCGATGCGACGGTGACGGCGTTTCCGGACCAGGAAACCTTCGTCAAGATCAACGAGAACATTCGCGGGCGGGACATTTTCATCGTGCAGCCGACATGTCCGCCAGCCAACCATCATCTGATGGAGTTGCTGATCATGATCGACGCCTGTCGGCGTGCGAGTGCAGCACGCATTACGGCGGTGCTCCCGTTCTTTGGATATGCGCGGCAAGATCGCAAGGACCAGCCGCGCGTGCCGATCACGGCGAAGTTGGTGGCGAACCTTATCTCGGCCGCAGGCGCGAGCCGTGTGCTGACGATGGATTTGCACTCGCAACAAATCATGGGTTTTTTTGACATTCCCGTCGATCATCTGTATGCGGCACCGGTGATCTACAGTTATTTCAAGAAGAAGAACCTTTCCGATCTCATCGTTGTATCACCCGACATCGGGGGCGTGAAGATGGTCAATGCGTACGCTCAGATGTTTCACGCGCCGCTGGCGATCGTTGCCAAGAAGCGCAAGAACGCTTCAGATGTCGAGATGTTGAGCGTCGTCGGCGAGGTTGAAGGCCGGAATGTGCTGCTGGTGGATGATTTGACCGAGACGGCGGGAACGCTCACGCGCGCCGCTGAAGCACTGAAGAAACGGGGCGCAAAAAAGGTGTTCGCCGCGGTCAGCCACGCCGTGCTCGGCAACGCCGCGCTGGATCGGCTGAAGAAGTCGGAACTGGATGAGTTGGTGACGACTGACACGGTACCGCACTCGAAGGTGAGCGGATTTAAGTTGACCGAGTTGACGGTGGCGCCGCTATTGGGTGATGCGATCACGCGTATTCACAATGCCGAGTCGGTGTCGTCGCTGTTCGAGATCGGCGGCGTGCACGCCGAGATGTAGAGATAATTTGAGGAGACAATTCGTATGGCCAAACAAGTACAGATCAAAGCCAAGTCGCGCACCGAGACAGGCAAAGGGCCGGTCAAACGGATGCGCGCATCTGGCGTGGTTCCCGGCGTTGTGTACGGCGCCCACGCGAAACCATTGAGCATCACCATCACGCTGCTGGAGTTGGACAAGGCGTTGCATCATGCCACAGGCGAAAACGTACTGGTGGACCTCGTCGTCGAAGAGGGCGGCAAGAGCAGCAACCGGCTCGCGTTGATTCAGGAAGTGCAGCATCATCCATTCGAAGACCAGATTCTGCATGTCGATTTTCACGAGGTCAGCGCGACGGAGAAACTCCGGACAGCAGTGCCCGTGCGCGCCATCGGCGAGCCTGCGGGTGTAAAGACGGGCGGTGGAGTGCTGGAGTTCGTCATGCGCGAGTTGCGTGTCGAGTGCTTGCCGAAGGATTTGCCGGAGGTCATCGAGGTCAACGTCGAGAATCTGGAAATAGGCCAGAGCATTCACGTGGGTGATGTCACGCCGCCAGCGGGCGTGGCCTTCCTCGACAACAAAGATCAGGCCGTGTTCATTGTGGCTGCGCCGATCGCCGAAGAGGAAGTGGCCGCCCCAGCCGAAGCGGGTCCGATCGAGCCTGAACTCATCGGAGCCAAGAAGGAAGAAGGCGAAGAAGGCGAGGAAGGCGAAGCCAAGCCGGCAGGCAAGGCCGAAGCGGGCAGGGGCGAAGCAACCAAGGGCAAAGCCGAGGCGGGCAAACTCGACACCGCCAAGGGCGAAGGCAAGCCGAGCGCCGGCAAGGCGGAAGCGAAACCCGCTGCGGCGGGCAAGGCGGCTGCACCCGCGAAACCCGAAGCCAGAAAGTGATAGGAGCGCGCCGCGGTGTCGGCCCGCACAAAGTTGGTCGTCGGGCTGGGGAATCCGGGTCGGTCCTACGAGGGCACAAGGCACAACATCGGGTTTGAAGTTGCCGATGCGGTGAGAGTAAGATTGGGGTGCTCATCGCGGAAGAGGGGGAAGTTCTTGGCGCGACTTTCCGACGTCGAGATCTGGACGCGTCCAGTATCTCAGGACGTTTGGTTGGCAAAGCCGTTGACGTTCATGAATCGGAGCGGTGTCGCGGTGAATGCGCTGGTCAAGTCGCTGGAGTTGGCGCCGACGGAGTTGCTTGTGGTTGTCGATGACGCGGACCTACCGCTGGGGCAACTTCGGTTGCGGTCATCGGGCGGCAGCGGCGGACACAATGGACTGCGCTCGATAATTGATGCGCTCGGCAGCGAGGAGTTCCCGCGGTTGCGGGTCGGGATTGGGCGGACGCGACCCGTCGGTGATGACATCACGGATCACGTGCTTGGAAAGTTTGCGCCGTCGGAACGCGACGCTGCGCAGCAGGCGAGTGAGCGAGCAGCGGAGGCGGTCGAGTGTTGTGTGAAAGAAGGGTTGACGACGGCCATGAATCGTTTTAATCGAAGGAAGGGAGACACAGATTGAAGAAATACGAAGGATTGTTCATTGTGGACACCGCCGGCAAGGAAGAGGCGGAGAAGGAAATCATTGACCGCATCCAGAAGGCGATCGAGCACGCCGGCGGGCACGTCGAAACGGTACAGAAAATGGGCTCGCGGCCGTTTGCGCGGACGACGCAGAAGCGCAGCGCCGGAAACTACGTCAACGTGATCTTTGCCGCGCCGCCGAAGGCAATTGCCGAGTTGGATGCGAAGTTTCATCTGGAAACGGACGTGTTCCGTTGGCAGTGCACCGAGGTCGTCCCCGAACCTGTTCGGAAACCGCGCATGGGCGTTGCTGCGACAAGCGGACGCGAGTAGGCGACATGGCGAATTTCAACAAAGTCTTCCTGATGGGCAATCTCACGCGCGACCCCGAAGTGCGGTACACGCCGAAGGGCACGGCGATTGCCACAATCGGGTTGGCTGTGAACCGGGTTTGGACCAACGAGAGCGGCGAGAAGAAAGAAGAAGTGACGTTCGTTGACGTGGATGTGTGGGGACGACAAGCGGAGACGATCGGTCAATATATGTCAAAGGGCCGCCCCATATTCATCGAGGGCCGATTGAAGTTGGATCAGTGGGACGACAAGGAGAGCGGCCAGAAGCGAAGCAAGCTCAAGGTTGTTTGCGAGGGTTTTCAGTTCCTCGGCGCGCCGAAGGGGAACGCGGAGTTCAGCGAAGCGGCGCCGTCCGAAGAGCGACCGACGCGACCCGCGGCTCGCGGGGGTCGCGCCGCGTCAGCACAGGCACAATCCCGCGGCGAAGAAGAAGCGCCGCCGGCAGCGGAGAGCGACGATAACATTCCATTTTAGTTGGGAGAATCATGGCAAGGACATTCGAATCCACGGAACCGAGACGATCGAAACGCGATCTCATCATCAAGCGCGATTGCAAGCTGTGCAAGGATCAGATTGCGCTGGATTACAAGCAAGCCGACCTGCTGCGAAAATTCATGACCGAGCGCGGAAAGATTCTGCCACGTCGGATATCGGGCAACTGCGCCAAGCACCAGCGCCAGCTTGCTACGGCAATCAAGCGTGCGCGAGCGATGTTGTTGGTGCGTTGAGGACCAGACACATGAGCATACAGATCATTTTGACGGCCAACGTCGAGAAACTTGGCGGCGAAGGCGATGCCGTGACGGTCGCCGACGGTTACGCCCGCAACTTTCTGTTTCCAAAAGGACTGGCGATGCCAGCCACGCCCGGCAACCTGCGGCGGGTCGAAACGTTGCGCAAGCGGCGCGAAGCGGCACGCGAAGCCGAGTTGGTAGGCGCCAAGGTCGTCGCCGCGAAATTGGTGAAGCAATCGTTCACCATCACGGCGTCAGCCGGTCCCGACGAGAAGCTCTACGGCTCGGTCACGGCGGCGGACATCGCTGGGGCCCTGCGGAAGGAAGGTATCGAGATTGATCGCAAGAAAATTGTGCTCGAGCATTCGATCCGCACGACAGGCGTGTTCGATGTCGACGTGAAACTGCATCCCGAGGTGGCGACGAAGGTGAAGATTTGGGTGGTCGCCGGCGAGAGCGCGACTCCGCCGGCAGCCCAAGCCGACGACGAGAAGACGGAGAAACCGAAGAGGACGGTAAAGAGGAAGTAGCCGCGTGGGGACGGCTCATGGGTTCAACCAAACCAGCCGCTGCGGAGAAGGTGCCTGCCGGGGTGACCCCGTCCAAGATTCGGCCAGTTGGAAGTGGCCGCTCGCTGTCCACACTGGCACTTGACCGTGTGCTTCCCAATAGCATGGACGCCGAGATGGCGGTGCTCGGCGCGATGTTACTCAGTCCCTCTGAAGCGGGCTCGCAGGCTCGCGAGCGGCTCAGTGAACAGCATTTTTACTACGCCCCTCATCAGGTGATCTTTCGCGAGATCGCCGCGCTGCAGGACTCGTTGCAGGCGATTGACCTTGTTACGCTGACCCAGAGATTGCAAGACAGGAACCAACTCGAAGAAATCGGCGGCCCCGTGTACCTGACCGACCTGATCTCGCGGGTGCCGACGACCGCCAACGTAGAGCAGTACATCGACATCGTCTGGGAGAAGCATTTGCTGCGGCAGTTGATTGGCGCCGCACACGATATTATTGGGAGATCGTTTGAGCAGCAAGACGACGTGAAGAGTTGGGTGGACGAAGTCGAGCAGCAAATTTTCGGCATCACTGCGGAAAAGGCGACGAAGGGCGCGACGGCAGTCAAGGACCTGATCAAGGACGCGATGCACAGCATCGAGCGACTCTATGATCAGCGCGGAGCGATTACGGGTATTCCCACGGGGATTCGCGATCTCGATCGTCTCACGTCGGGGCTGCATCCAGGCAACATGATCGTGATTGCGGGACGCCCTTCGATGGGGAAGACGGCGTTGGCAATGAACATCGCCGAGACCGCGGCCATCGACCAACAGATTCCTGTGGCGGTGTTCAGTTTGGAAATGTCGTCGGAGGAACTGGTCAAACGCTTGTTGTGTTCGCGAGCGAAGGTCAACCTGCGGGCCGTGCGCGACGGATTTCTCAGCGAACGCGATTTTCATCCGTTGACGGCCGCGGCCAGTCTGTTGATGAAGGCGCCGTTGTACATTGACGACTCGGCGGGGTTGGCGATCAGTCAGATTCGCGCGCGGGCGCGGCGGATGAAACTCCAGTACGGCATTCGGCTGCTGGTGATTGACTACCTGCAGTTGGTGCGCGCGCCGTCGCGTCGTGCCGATCTGAATCGTCAGGTGGAAATTTCCGATATTTCCGCCGGGATTAAGGCGCTCGCTAAGGAACTGCAGGTGCCGATCATTGTGTTGAGCCAGCTCAACCGCCAACCCGAACAGCGCGGTGGTAAACCCAAGTTGTCTGACCTACGGGAGTCCGGCAGTATCGAACAGGACGCTGATGTGGTCGGGCTATTGGTGCGGCCGGAGTTATACGCCGAGGACGAGGACGAAAAGGTCGCGGAGAAGGGCAAGGCAACGTTGATTATTGCCAAGCAACGCAATGGGCCGACGGGTGACGTGCCCCTGACGTTTCGGCACGAGTACACACGTTTTGAAGATGCGGCGCGGGTCGAGGAGGAGGATGTTCCGGACTTCGACAGGAGAGAAGAATGAGGCGGCTGCTGTGGGGACTTGCCGTCGCGACGGTCCTCATTCAACAGCAAGCTCGGGCCCAGGAGGAAGCGCCGATTGTCCGCGAGATCGAAGTCCGCTTCGACGGTCCTGAAACAGTCAGCAAATCCATCGTTATGGCCAACATTCAGACCACGGTCGGCAAGCCGCGGTCACGTGATTTGATTGAGCAGGATGTCCGGAATCTGATCAACACGGGGTATTTCTCTGACGTGCGGGTCGTAGAGGAACCGGTGGCGGACGGCGTCAAGATCGTTTACCAGGTGCACGGAAAAGCGACAATCAAAGAGGTTGTGTTCGTGGGCGAGCAGCATTTCAAGGAGGCCCGGCTGCGTCGGGAGTCCAGTCAGAAGCCCGGCGACATCCTCAGTGAACGCAAAGCTCACGCCGACGCGCTTAAGATGGAAGAGATTTACCAAAAAGCGGGTTACCCTGATGCGAAGGTCGAGGTGCTCGTCAGTATCGACAAAGACACGGGCAAGGCGATCCTCACATTCAAAATAACGGAAGGCGATCGAGTTTTCATCAAAGCGATCCTCATTGCGGGCAACAAAACCTATCCAACGGCCCGGCTCCTGAAGATGATCAAGACCAAAGCCCGTTGGTGGGGCTCATTTCTGGCGGGCTCGGGCGTGTTGAAGGACGAACAGTTCAAGGAGGACTTGGAGAAGCTGCGGGACTTCTACCGCTCCAACGGGTTTATCGACATGGAGGTTCGCACCAACTACGTTGAGAGAGTGGCGCGTCAATGGATCGACATCCACATCGACATCTTCGAAGGGCAACAATACAAAGTGGGCAAGATTGCCATCGAAGGCAACAAGCTGTTTCCGACGCTCGAGCTTGAGAAGCGGCTGACGATGACCACGGGCAAGGTGTTCACGCCCGATGGACTCAACAAAGATGTGAAATCGATCGAGGATTACTACGGGGCACGCGGGTATCTCGATACCAACGTGCGGCCTACACGCATTCCCAATGTCGAGACGGGTCGAATCGATATCACCTACACGGTTCGTGAAGGCGAGTTGACGTACATTGAGATGATCAAGATCCGCGGCAACACGAAGACAAAGGACAAAGTCATTCGCCGCGAATTGGCGGTCGCGCCGGGCGACATCTACAACACGGTCCGCGTCGATGCCAGTAAGGAACGTCTGAAGAACCTCGGCTACTTCTCGAAGGTGGAAACAACGCCCGAGCCCACGACGATTCCCGGCCACAAAGACCTGGTCATCGACGTTGAGGAGCAGCGAACGGGAACGGTTACGTTCGGCGCTGGCTTCAGTTCCATCGACAGTTTGCTGGGTTTTGTTGAGGTAACCCAGGGTAATTTTGATCTGTTCAACTGGCCGACCTTCACTGGCGGCGGCGAGAAGCTGCGGCTGAGGGCACAGTTAGGGTTGGAGCGACAAGATTACATCTTATCGTTTGTAGAGCCATGGTTCCTTGACCGGCGCCTGTTGTTGGGCGTCGATCTGTTCCACACATCCGCAAGCTATTACAGCAACGAGTACACAGAGCAGACCACGGGAGGCTCGATCCGGTTGGAGAAGGCCTTGACCGAATTCCTCCGTGCCGGACTCAAATACACGCTCCAGAGCATCACACTGAATGTCGACAATAATGCCTCTCAGGAGCTGCAATCTCAAAATGGAACCCAACTGCAAAGCTCGCTGGAGGCGACGTTGACCTATGATTCGCGCGACAGTGTTTTCTTGACCCATCGCGGAAATCGGACCGAACTGAGCGCGGAGTTGGCGGGCGGTCCGCTGGGCGCCGACGTGTCGATGTACAAGTTGACAGGCCAGACGACGTTTTACTTCCCGTTCTTCAAAGAGCATGTGTTGGAGATTCTGGCGGCCGCGGGCGTCGTCCAGGCATACGGCAATACCTTCGGCAGCGGACCGATTGTGGATGAGGACCCGAGCCCGTTTGTGGACTTGGTCAAGGTGGATGACGTGCCGATCTTTGACCGGTTCTTCCTCGGCGGCGCCAACACAATGCGCGGGTTCGGCTTCCAAAAGGTCGGACCGAAGGACGTTAACAACGATCCGATCGGCGGCAATACCAAGTTCAACGGCACGGCGGAGTACACGTTCCCGATCGTTGAGCGAGTTCGCGGCGCGGTGTTCTATGACGTCGGCCAGGTGTGGGAAAACTCGTACGAGGTGAACTTTGGGTCCCTGCTGTACGACGCCGGTGTTGGAGTGCGGCTGAATCTGCCGGTCGGCCCGGTGCGGTTGGATTACGGCTACCCGCTCAAGACGAGCAGGGGGTCGGGACATTCGGGGAGATTTCAGTTTAGTGTTGGCTACCAGTTCTGATATACTGGCGGTTGACAATGAAAGGAAGAAAGAAAGGTTCAATTAGACTATGAAAATGAAACTCGCGGCAACCGTCTCGGTCACTACCATGGTGTTGGCCCTGTCAGCGTGGGGGCAAGCCGCCACGGGACGCATCGTCACCGTCGACCTCAACAAGCTCTTTACCGATTACTACAAGACGCCTATCGCGTCTGCCAAACTGAAGACGACCGCCGATGGTTACACCAAGGAGCAGGAGGAAATGGTTGCCCAGTATCGCAAAGAGGTTGAGGAGCTGAACAAGCTCCGCGAAGATTCCGAAAAACCCGAGTACACCGCTGAGGTGCGCGAGCAGAAGAAAAAGGCGGTTCAGGAGAAGCTGGCCGATACGCAGAAGTCCCAGCGCGATATTGAAGAATACGCGCGCACCCATCGCACGGAACTTGAGCAACAAACCGCGCGTATGAGGTCGAGCATCGTCAAAGAGATCACTGATATCGTCGACAAGCAGGCCAAAGACGCAGGGTACCTCCTCGTACTCGACAAATCGGGCAACACGCTTAACAGCGTGCCGGCCATCGTCTACTCGCAGGACGCCATTGACATCACCGACGACATTCTCAAGATTCTTAACAAGAACAAACCAGCCGATTTGCCGAAGTCCGATGAGAAGACGTCCTCAGAGAAGCAGTCAGACGACAAACAACCGGCCACGAAGTAGACGTGCAGATTACCGCTCGTGACATTGCCGAGATTGTCGGCGGCAAACTCTCGGGCAATCCCGACGAGATCATCGCAGGCGTTGCGGGAATCAAGGAAGCGCAACCGGGCGACCTGACCTTCGTCGGGTCGCCCAAATACTTTTCGGCGCTGAAGTCAACGCGGGCCTCCGTCATCATTCTGGCTAGCAACGCGAAGGTCGAGTCTGACCGCACGCTTATTCGCGTGGACGACCCCATGGCGGCGTTCGTGAAGGCGGTCCAGCGCATCGTCCCACCGCCGATTTGCTTCAAGCCCGGCGTACATCCGTCCGCCGCCATCTCGCCGACCGCGACACTCGGCAAAGACGTTTCCATTCAGCCGTTCGTCGTCATCGATGACGGCGCGATGATCGGCGCCCGCACGGTCATCGGCGCTGGCAGCTACGTCGGCCACGAATCGCAAGTCGGCGCCGACTGCATCATCTACCCGCGCGTGACGATGCGCGAACGCACGAAGCTCGGTGACCGCGTGGTCCTGCACGGCGGCGTCGTTCTGGGAGCCGACGGATTCGGTTACGAGTTCACGGGCGGCAAGCACGAAAAAATCCCGCAGGTCGGCAGTGTCGAAATCGGCGACGACGTTGAGATCGGTGCGAACACGACGATTGACCGCGCCCGATTCGGTAAGACGCGCATCGGTAAGGGCACGAAGATCGACAACCTCGTCCAGATCGGCCACAACTGCGTAATCGGCGAGCACTGCATCATCTGCGGCCTCGTCGGCATGGCCGGCAGTACCATCATCGGCGATCACGTGACGATTGCGGGCCAGGTGGGCATCGCCGGCCATCTCACGATCGGCGACAAATCCATCATCATGGCCCAAGCAGGCGTGACCAAGGACGTGCCGCCCGGCAGCTTCATGCTCGGCGCGCCTGCCGTCCCACACACCAAGTTCAAGCGCGTCAACGCCGCCACCCAACGCCTTCCCGAACTCGTCGAGAAATTGCGCGAATTGGAACAGCAACTTGCGGAGATGCGTGGGAGACTCCGGTAAGGCACGCCGTTGACCGGTGCACGACCTAGTAAATCTTGGGTCGGAGGCGATAGAACGCATTTGTGAGCGTATTCATGTCGCTAGTCACATCGAACAGTAGATTAGAACCGGAGCCTTGCAGTTGGGAAATTGGTTGCCAGGCTCCTGCCGCGAGATCGGTTGTTCGTTGGAGTTCGTAGAAGCGGGCAGATGAAGTGTTCTCAACTGCTAGATGAGCATTTGTCGTCCATTTCAGCTGGAGTGCCGGTGTAGGTTCTGTAGGATCAGTGTTGAGCTTCCATTCCTGAAGATTGGTGTATCCGTCGTTGTCGGGATCCTGTCCCTCGACAGTATCATTGGTGCTCAGACCATATTGCTGCAACCATCGATACGGAATGCCATTTGGGGTGGCCTGTTCGATTACATACAGGGAGCTGTCCGCGGCATCGTAGGCATACAAGACATCTGCCTGACCATCGAAATCTAGAACCGTTGTCGAGAAAGGCATATCCACAATCTTGGTAGCGTCTCCATGAACTTGAAAGGTTGTGGTGTCCCAAATAGCTGTCTGACCAAAAGCGACGGAGCCATCATAGTTGAGCGCGTACACTTGTTCTTGAAACAAGCCAATTTGATTGTAGAGGTTCATCGAGTCGAACAAGATCTGCCCATAGGCAAGGTATTGATCATTGCCTGACAAACAGTAGTTATCGTATCCCCACCCATAGTCCCCGCCGTATCCGAAACCGGATATCAGCCCAATGTTATCTGTGGACACATCGAAAATCCCCATCTGACCTAGATTACCGTAATAAGTGTATTGTCCATACAGTCGC
>Ga0335085_10012273_pt1 | contig 12633 bp, 8 predicted proteins | sample Lox_Sample_45_FD_206712 | JGI IMG/M metagenome (GOLD analysis project Ga0335085, IMG submission 206712) | Soil microbial communities from Loxahatchee National Wildlife Refuge, Florida, United States - Lox_Sample_4.5 | ecosystem: Environmental > Terrestrial > Soil > Wetlands | place: USA: Florida...
CGTCATCCACTGCCCGCTCGTCCACATGCGCGCCGGGTCGCGCGAGGTGAGCCGCGGGACCGCCCGGTCCACCAGCGCGGCGTTGCCGGCCTCGAGGAGCGTCCGCGCCGCGCCGTCGGTCATGGCGAGCGGGCAGGTGTACACGTCCGAGGACGGGTCGAGCACGTGCACGAGCGCGAACTGGTGCGTGCGCGACAGCGCGCCGAGCCGGCGCTCGTACGCCACGGCGACGAGGCCGTGCCGGGCGGCGAGCCGGCTCGCCTCGCGCCACAGGGGCGTCGGCTCGATGCGATCGACGCGGCGGCCCCAGGCGTCGTAGCTCGCGAGGACGGGCTCGACGAGGCGCTCGGCGGCCTGCTGCTCGAAGAGCGGCCCGCCGGCGAGCTCGCCCAGCTCCAGGAGCTCGGGCTCGACCTCGGCGAGGGCCGCGGGCGGGAGCGTCCGTGCGAGGTGCTCGCGGAGCAGGACGTCGGCGGCGTAGGTGTTCCCGAGGCGCGGGGGATCCTGGAAGAAGGCCATGGCGGGATGCTACGCCACGGGCCCGGCCGCGGGTGAACTCGGGGGCCCGCGGGCGGAGCGGCCTATCTCGCGAACTCGCCGTCGGCGGCGTCGAGGAAGCCCTTCACGTCGAAGGAGCCGCTGTTCGCGATCACCACCGAACCAAAGCGGGCGACGGGATCGATCCGCATCTCGGAGTGGAAGCCCGCGCCGCCGCCCTCCTTGAAGTAGTACCCCTTGCCATGGGGGGCCACGTGCCATCCCAGGGTGGTCTCGACGAGCTCGCCGGCGTCGTTTCGCTGCCGCTCGAAGAAGAGGCGCCGGGCCTCGAGACCGAGGAGGACCGACCCGGGCGCGATCTGGTCCTGAAGGAAGCGGCTCATGGCACGCGCCGAGGTCACGATCCCTCCGAAGGCGGCCCCGTCGAGGAAGTTGTCCTTCACGTGGAGCCACGACCCCTCGTACTCACCGACGAACTTGCGGTCGATGAGGAAGGGCTTCAGGAGGTTCGACAGCGACCACCTCGGCAGGTACCCCTTGGCGTGGTTCGCCCGGTCCGGGATCACGAACCCGATCGCGGCATGCGAGAGCCCGAGCCGGTCGAACACGTTCGCCCGCACGTAGTCCTGGTACGGCAGTCCGCTCGCCTTCTCGACCACCCGGCCGAGCAGCCAGTAGGAGATGTTCGAGTACGCGTACCGCTCACCCGGCGGGAACCGGAGCGTGGGGTTCTCGGCGAGCCGCCGCGCCAGCATCGCCTGCTCGTCGTAAGCGGCGTGCTCCTCGGGGAGGTGAACCCACTTCAGGGGAATGGGGTTCGGGATCCCCGAGGTCTGCGCCAGCAGATGGCGGACGGTGAGCCGATCGCCGTAAGGGATCTCCGGGACGAGCGCCTTCACCGGGGCGTCGAGCGCCAGCGCGCCTCGTTCCACGAGCTGGAGGACGGCCGCGGCGGTGACGGTCTTCGTCATGGAGTAGGCCATCATGGTCGTCCCCGGCTCCAGGGGACGCCGCACCGCGAGGTCGGCCCAACCTTCGGCGCCGTCGAAGAGGGTGGAGGATGGGCCCACCACGACGTACTGGATGCCGGGGGCGTCGCCGTTCGCCACGACGGCCTGGAGTCGCGCGCGGACCCGCTCGGTTGCACCACTCGCCGTCACGTCGGATCGACCTCCCGGAAGGGCGGTGCAGGCCGCAGCCAGGAGCAGCGAGAGGCCGAACGTGCGGGCTCCCCTCGCGTGCTCACCCGTCGTGGCGACCGCGTGCATCCTGGCGCAGGCTCCCTGGTGCAGCCGGCCGATCTACTTGCGTCGCCGGCCGAGCTCCCGCAACTCGAACGACCGTCGAGCGCGGCGACCGAACGGGCTGCGGCCGCCCTGGGATGGGAACGAGGACCGACCGCCGGGGTGAGCGCCGCCGCCCCGTTGCGATGGCGAGATCGCGTCCGGTTCAGCCCCGGCGTCGTGCCCCGTCCATGCGAGCCGAAGCGAGGAAGACGACGTGGCGGTTGCCGCCGCGGTGCGGCCGGATGCTGCGCGCCTCGGCGTCGCACCCCAGGCGCCGGAGGCGCGCGAGGTAAGCCTCGTCCGGGCCGGCCGACCACACCGCAAGGACGCCCCCGGGAGCGAGCGCGCGCAGGCACGATCGCACGCCCGCCTCCGAGTAGAGCCCGGCGTTTCCGGCGCGGACGAGGGCGGTCGGGCCGTTGTCAACGTCGAGGACGATGGCGTCGTAGGCGCCCCGCGCCTCGGCGATCCGCTCCCGCACGTCGCCGCGCTGCACGCGGACGCGCGGGTCGTCGAGCGGGCGGCCGGCGAGGTGGGCCACCGGCCCGCGGTTCCACTCGAGGAGCGCGGCCGACAGCTCGACCAGCACCACCTTGCCGTCGGCGGGCATCCGGTCGAGCACCGCACGCAGGGTGTACCCGAGGCCGAGGCCGCCCACCATCACGCTGCGCCTTCGTGAGAGGCGGGCCAGGCCGAGCTCGGCGAGCGCCACCTCCGAGCCCCCGGTCCGGTTCGTCATGAGCACGCGCCCGCGGGTGCGGACGGCCCAGTCCTCGCCACGGCGGGCGAGCACGAGCTCGCCGTCCTCGGAACGGTCGGTGGCGATCGTCCGCCAGGGCAGCATGGCGCCCCGTCGTAACCCGCCGCGGCCGGTCCGTGAAGGGCCTCGCGCGTCACGGGCCCGGCCGGCGCGACTCCGGTGTGCATGGTCCTCGCCCTCGCGCTCCTCGCCGCCGCCTCGGCCGCCCCATCTCCCGCGCTCCCGTCCGGCAGCCGGCTCGTGGCGGTGAACGGCCATCGCCTCCACGTCCGCACGCTGGGCGCCGGCAGACCCGGGCCGGCCGTCGTCCTCCTCTCGGGGCCGACGGGCCACTGGCACTCCGACACGGGCTGGTTCGCGCTCCTGCAGCCCTTGCTCGCGGAGCGCCACCGCGTGCACGCCGTGGACCGGGCGGGGCAGGGCTTCTCGGACATCGTGGACGGCGCGTCCTACGAGTCGTTCGGTGCCGACCTCGCGGCGCTCGTGCCGGCACTCGAGCGCGAGCCGCCGATCGTGCTGTCGTTCGCGAGCGGGAACCTCGGGCTCGTTCACGCGCTCGCCCGCGGAGGCCGCGTCCACGCGGCGCTGCTCGTGGACCCGGATGCGCTCCACACGGGGCTGATGGCGTTCTACGCGGACCAGGCGGAGCCCTTCCGGGAAGCGGCCGCGCTCTCGGAGTACGTGAACGCGGGGAAGTACGACGCCCGCGCCGAGAAGTTCCGCGTGGAGGAGCGCGCCCAGCTGGCCGGGCTCGTGCCGCCGCCGCTCGCGGCGATCATGGACTGGGCCTTCTACGATGCGATGGCGCGCCAGCGCACCGACCGCGCGCGGATCCTGGCGCGCTTCGCGGAGACGGCTCGCTACGACCGCGACGTGCGCGGGGCGGCGGCGGTCCCCTGGCCGCCGGCGATTCCGGTCTGGACCTACGACACCGACTTCGAGCGGGCGGACGCGGAGGCGGAGAGGGACCCGGCGCGCGCCCGGGAGCTCGCGCGCTGGCGCGATCTCTCCACCGAGTGGATGGAGGGGCTGCCCGGAGGCTGCCGCATCGGCTCGACCTCCCGTGAACACCTGGCGGTGGTGGCCGAGGCGGAGCGGCTGGCCGCGCTGGTGGACGCGCTCGCCGCCGGGGAGTCTTGTCCGGGTGAAAAGCGAGGGTTGACGCCCTGATGGGTGGTGACGCCACGTCACTTTCACGGGCGCCGCGTTCGTTTTTCGCTAGAAGAGCGCGAACCTTTTCTCGGGGAATGCCTGCATGAAGAGCAACGCCCGTCTCTGGGCCCTCGTCGGCCTCGCCGTGTTCGTCCTCGTCGTCGTCCTCGTCGGCACCAAGGCCGCGCAGATCGTCGCCATGATCAAGGGGGGGAAGGCCATGCAGCCTCCTCCGGAGTCCGTGGCCTCCGCGAAGGTGGCGGCGCAGCCCTGGCAGGGGTCCGTGCACGCGGTGGGCACGCTGGTCGCCGTCCGCGGCGTCACGCTGGCCTCGGAGCTGCCGGGCCTGGTCCGCGAGATCACGTTCGAGTCCGGCTCGTCGGTGAAGCAGGGCGCCCCGCTCGTCCGGCTGGACACGAGCGCCGAGGAAGCCCAGCTCGCGGCCGCCCGGGCCGACGCCCAGCTCGCCCGCATCACGCTCGACCGGACGCGCGAGATCCGCAAGGAGGGCTCCGGCTCGCAGGCCGACATGGACGCCGCCCAGGCCCACTCCGACGCCGCGGCGGCCCAGGTGGCGGCCCTCCAGGCGGTCATCGCCAAGAAGACCATCCGCGCCCCCTTCGACGGCCGCATCTCCATCCGCCAGGTCGAGCTGGGGCAGGTGCTGCCCGCCGGCGCTCCCATCGCGTCGCTCCAGTCCGTGACGCCGATCCACGCGGAGTTCTGGCTGCCGCAGCAGTCGCTGACCGAGCTCTCGGTCGGCCAGAAGGTGGAGGTGCGCTCGGACGTGTTCCCGAACGAGGTCTGGAAGGGGGAGCTGACCACGGTGAACCCCGAGGTGGACGCCTCCACCCGGAACGTGCGGGTGCGGGCCACCGTGGAGAACCCGGACGGCCGGCTGCGACCGGGCATGTTCGCGACCGTCCAGGTCCTCACCAGCGCGCCCAGGGACACGCTGGTGGTGCCCGCCACGAGCGTGCTCTACGCACCCTATGGCGACTCGGTCTACGTCATCGAGGAGAAGGAGGAGAACGGCAAGAAGGCCCTCCTCGCGCGCCAGCGGTTCATCCGGCTGGGCGAGCGGCGGGGTGACTTCGTGGCGGTCTCGTCCGGCCTCAAGGCCGGGGAGAGCGTCGTCTCGGCCGGAGCGTTCAAGCTCCGCAACGGCATGGCCGTGGCGCTGGCCACCGACGTGGCCCCGGCGCCCGACATCGCGCCGACTCCGGCCAACAAGTGAGCGAGGGGCGAGGCCTCACCATGCGATTCACCGACCTCTTCATCCGCCGCCCCGTCATCGCCATCGTGGTGAACGTGGTGATCGTGATCGCCGGCGTCCAGGCGATCCGGTCGCTCAACGTCCGCCAGTACCCGCGCAGCGAGAACGCGGCCATCACCGTCCGGACCGTGTACGTCGGCGCCGACGCCGAGCTGGTGCGCGGCTTCATCACCACGCCGCTCGAGCGCGTCATCGCCTCCGCCGACGGCATCGAGTACATCGAGTCGGACAGCGCCCAGAACCTCTCCACCATCCGGGCCCGGTTGCGCATCAACCAGGACGCCACCAAGGCGCTCGCCGAGATCAGCTCCAAGGTGGACCAGGTGCGCGGCGATCTCCCGCCCGAGGCCCAGGTCCCCGTCCTCAACATCGAGTCGGCCGACAGCCAGTTCGCCTCGGCCTACCTCGCGTTCACCTCCGAGTTCCTGAAGCAGAACGAGATCACCGACTACCTGGTGCGGGTGGTCCAGCCGCGGCTGTCGGCGATCCCGGGCGTTCAGCGGGCCGACATCCTGGGTGGCCGCACCTTCGCCATGCGCATCTGGATGAAGCCCGATCGCATGGCGGCGCTCGAAGTCTCGCCGGCCCAGGTGCGCCAGGCCCTGGCCGCCAACAACTACCTCTCCGCCGTGGGCCAGACGAAGGGGCAGCTCGTCCAGGTGAACCTCACCGCCAACACCGACCTCCGCTCCGTCCAGGAGTTCCAGAAGCTGGTGATCCGCCAGGAAGGCGGCGCAACCGTGCGCCTGGGCGACGTGGCCGACGTCGTGCTCGGGGCCGAGGACGAGGACGTCGTGGTGAACGCCAGCGGCCAGACCGCGGTGTTCATCGGCGTGTGGCCGCTCCCGAACGCCAACTCCCTCGACGTCATCAACCGGGTGACGGTCGAGATGGCGAAGCTCCAGAAGGATCTGCCCGAACAGATCCAGGGAAAGGTCGCCTTCGACGCGACCTCCTACATCCGGAACGCCGTCAGCGAGGTGGAGAAGACCCTGGGGGACACGCTCCTCATCGTGGTGATCGTCATCTTCCTGTTCCTGGGGTCGTTCCGGTCGGTGCTCGTCCCGGTGGTGGCGATCCCGGTGTCGCTCATCGGCGCGGCGTTCCTCATGCAGGTGTTCGGGTTCACGGTGAACCTGCTCACCCTGCTCGCCGTCGTGCTGTCCGTCGGCCTCGTGGTGGACGACGCCATCGTGGTGGTCGAGAACGTCGAACGGCACCTGCGAGAGGGGATGAAACCCTTCGACGCCGCCATCACCGGGGCGCGCGAGCTGGTGTCGCCCATCATCTCGATGACCATCACCCTGGCGGCGGTCTACACCCCCATCGCCTTCCAGGGGGGCCTGACCGGTTCGCTCTTCCGGGAGTTCGCGCTCACCCTCGCCGGCGCGGTGCTGCTCTCCGGCGTCGTGGCCCTCACGCTCTCGCCGGTCATGTCGGCCGCGCTCCTGAAGGAGCACCGGGAGACGCGCTTCTCCGCTGTCGTGAACCGGCTCTTCAACCGGCTGCGCGACACCTACTCCCGGCACCTCTCCTTCGTCCTCGACCACCGCCCCAAGGTCTACGTGGTCTGGGGAGTCGTGTCGGTACTCGTGCTCCTCATGTTCCAGCAGGCCAGCAGGGGCAAGGAGCTGGCGCCGCTCGAGGACCAGGGCTTCCTCTTCGGGCTGGTCAACACCCCGGCCAACTCCACCATCGAGCAGACGGCCGCCTCGACCAAGGAGATCAACCGGCGGGTCTTCACCGTGCCCGAGACGGCGTTCACCTTCCAGGTGACCTTCCCGGCCACCGGGTTCTGGGGCGTCGGCTTCCAGCCCTGGAAGGAGCGGAAGCGCAGCGCGTTCCAGATCCTGCCGGACGTGCAGCAGAAGATCTCCACCATCCCGGGTGTCCAGACGTTCGCGGTCAACCCGCCGGTCCTGCCCGGCGGCGGCCTGTTCCCGGTCGAGGTGATCATCGCCTCGACCGCCGACACGGCCGAGATCCTGTCGTTCGCCCAGCAGCTCCAGGCGAAGGCCATGGAGAGCAAGAAGTTCTACTTCCCGCCCCTCATCGACGTGAAGTTCGATCAGCCCCAGACCGAGATCGCGATCGATCGCGACAAGGTGGCCGAGCTGGGCCTGAACCTGGCCCAGGTGGGCCAGGACATGGCCGCGGCGGTGGGCGGCAACTTCGTGAACCGCTTCAGCGTGGCCGGGCGGAGCTACAAGGTCATCCCGCAGATCGTGCGGGCCGGACGCCTCAATCCGGAGCAGCTCGGCGACATCTACGTGAGCGGTCCGAACGGGAAGCTGGTGGCGCTGTCGTCGATCGCCACGATGCACGACAAGGTCTCGGCGAGATCCTTGCCTCGCTTCCAGCAGCTCAACTCGGTGAAGCTCTCGGGCGTGTCCGGCGTCCCCCTCAACGAAGCGCTCAAGTTCTTCGAGGACGAGGGGAAGAAGATCCTGCCGCAGGGCTACTTCATCGACTACACGGGCGAGTCGCGCCAGCTGCGCACCGAGGGCGACAAGTTCCTGCCGGCGTTCATCCTCGCCGTGATCCTCATCTTCCTCGTCCTGGCGGCGCAGTTCGACTCGTTCCGCGACCCCTTCGTGATCCTCGCCGGCTCGGTTCCGCTCGGCATGTTCGGCGCGCTCGTCGTCGTCTTCCTCAAGATGCCGAACCCGAACATGCCGTTCTTCACGGACGGGTGGACCACCACGCTCAACGTCTACTCGCAGGTGGGCCTCGTCACCCTGGTCGGCCTGGTGTCGAAGAACGGCATCCTCATCGTCGAGTTCGCGAACCAGCTCCAGGCGGCCGGAAATACCAAGCTCGAGGCGGTGAAGCAGGCCGCCCTCACCCGCCTGCGCCCGATCCTCATGACCAGCACCGCGACCATCGCCGGTCACTTCCCGTTGACGCTCGTCACCGGTCCCGGCGCCCACGCGCGAAACTCGATCGGCCTCGTGCTGGTCGCGGGCATGCTGGTCGGCACCGCGTTCACGCTCTTCTTCGTGCCGGCGATCTACATGCTCATCGCCAAGGACCGCCGCGGCACGGTGCGCGCCGTCACGCCGGTGCCCGAGGGCGCCCCCGAGGGCGAGCGGGTGCTGGGGTAGGTCCCGAGAGAGAGTCCGCCAGCGAGAAGGCACGAGGCCGGAGCCCCCAACCCCGGGGCCCCGGCCTTCGCCTTCTGCTCCTTGCTGCTCCCCCGGCTGCTACATGCCCGGGAACGGGTAGGGCGTCGTCCCGGTGAAGTCGATCGTCGAGAAGTCGAAGTCCTTCGAGTCGTCCGCCAGGATCGGCACGTCGCCGAACACGCCGTCGCAGGCGCTCGCGTCGGTGCCGTTCGCCTCGTGCGACTGGCCCACGACGGTGGCGCCGGTCGAGTCCTCCGCCTTCATGAGCCAGTAGCTCTCCACGGCGTCGCTCGAGCCCTCCGAGGGAAGCGAGTGGCAGGTCACGCCGACGACGTGGTCGAGGGAGTGGTCGGGCAGCTGGCCGTTCGTCATGAGCGCGTCGGAGCGGCCGTGCACGGCGCCGCCGGTGGTGCGGTACCAGCGCGCGACGAGCTGGACGTCGGCCGACTTCGTGTCGGGGTTGGCCGGGCAGGCGAAGACCATGTCCTCGTCCACGAGCAGGCTGCCGCCCTTGCCGAGCTCGTGCAGGAAGACCTCGTGGGCGGAGCGCGGCGAGGCCCGGACCGGCGAGAGCGCGTCGGTGTCCCAGATGACGTCCTTGGCGTCGGCGATCACGCGGCGGCTGCCGGCGAGCGACGAGAAGTCGAAGTCGAGCGTGCCAGCGATCTCCTGACCGGTGACCGAGGCGATGGCCGTGAGGTCCACCTGGACCGTGCCGGCGCCCTCGCGCGGCGTGGTGGCCCCGGTGCGGTCGAGCGTGCCCGTGGCGATGGTGGTGAAGCTGACGGAGGCGCGCAGCTTGATCTCCAGGGTCCACGTGTAGGTCATGTCGCCGGTGCGGTTCACCGTGAGCTTCCGCTCGATCAACGGGCCGACCGTGTCCCACGTGGCGCTGTCGCCGACCGCGACGGGCGTGCCGCGAAGGGCGAGCGCCGCGAAGCGGAGCGCATGCCAGAGGTGGCGGTTCACGCGGTGCACCGCCTCCTCGGTGCGGAGGAACAGGTGCGGGTGGCACGGGTCGCCCGCGGTGAGCGCAGCGGCGGAAGCGTCCGAGGCCGAGAGCGCCGGCACGGGCATCTCGCTCGGGGTGGGGGCGGTTCCGTCCGCCGTGCTGAGGTCCATCGCGATGGCGCCGTAGGCGGGCGCCCCGGCGGCGAGCGGGTTCGAGGGGCTGGCGCTGCTGGACGTGCCGCCGCCGCAGGCGGCGACGAGCAATGCGGCGGTGAGGAGGGCGAAACGCTTCATGTTCGTCTCCGGAGGGTTTCGGGTTTCCGGGAGTACGAACACCTGGCGGCCGGGATCGGTGCGCTCCCGGACGTGACGCGACACCCCGTGCGATTCCGCGCCCTTCGCTCGTGCGACCTTCGCCTACCCCTCGCGGAGCCGATCGTCCGCGGCGAGGAGGGCGGCGAGCTCGGCCTGGCCGCGGGCCACCTTGCTCACCGCCGACGCGAGGTCCGTCGCCACGCGGCGGAGATCCGCGGCGGTCCCGGCCAGCTCCCGCATGGCCTGGGCCACGACCTCGATCTGCCGCTGCTGCTCGCGGCCGCCCTGGGCGATCGACTCCAGGCTCCGCGCGGCCACGCCATAGCCCTCGAGCACGTCGTTCACCCGGTCGCGCGCGCCGCGCATCGCGTCGAGGTGCGCGGACAGCCGCCCGGAGGCGGCCTGGCTTCGCTCCCGCACCGCCGTGGCGTCGGCGCGCACGGCCGCCAGCAGCCGGCGCCCCTCGCGCACACCCGCCTCGGTGCCGGTGATGAGCCCGCCCATCTCGGAGGCCACCACCGCGAACCCCTTGCCGGCCTCGCCGGCGCGGGCCGCCTCGAGGCGCGCGTTGATCGACAGCACGTTCACGGCCTGGTGCACGCCCTCGACCGACTCGATCACCTGCTCGGTGCCGGCCGACCGCCGGGAGAGCTCCTCCACCCCGACTCGCATGGCCTCGAGGTCGCCCTGGAATGCGGCGAGCTCGCGCTCCACGGCAGCGAGCGCGTCGGCGGTCTCGCTCGAGCTCCTCAGCGAGGCATCGCCCACCGTGCGCGCCTCCTCGGCCGACGAGGCGGCCTGGCGCGACAGCGCCTCGAGCTGGTGGGCCGCCGCGGCGACGCGCTCGACCGTGACGGCCTGCTCGGAGGCGCTCGCGGCGAGCTGGGTCGCTCCGCGCGAGGCGCCGTCGGCGACGGCGGAGATCTCCGGCACTGCGCGGGCCACCGCCGACACCAGGCGGCGCTGGGTGGCGACGGCGGTGTCGAGGTGGCGGAGCGGGATCTCCTGCAGGCGGTGGCCGAGGCGCAGCCCGAGCGCGAGGAACGGCACGATGGCGAGCGTGTAGGAGAGGTCGAATCCGAGCGAGAGAGCGGGTGGCGGGGTCACGGCCGGCAGGACGCCCGCCCACATCGCGACGCGGGAGGCGACCGCGGTGAGGATGACGATCACCGTTGCCGCCGTCGTCCCTCTCGGCGTGAGCAGCCAGATCATGACCACCATGACCGCGAAGGCGAGCTGGCAGACGGCGAAGGCGTCGGTCCTGAGGAGGAGGGCGCCCAGGGCGAACGCCCACATCGAGAGGAAGGCCGTCCACGCGCCCGCCTCGACCCGATCGCGCACGAGGAGCCCGCGAGCCACCCAGAGCCCGGCCCACATGACGGCCGTGAGGACGAGGAGCGCCCGGAACTGCCAGCACGGATGGAGCCAGACGTGGACGACGTAGATCGCGACGGAGCTCGGTCCGACCGCGAACGCGAGGAGCTGGCCGACGAAGCGCGAGAGCGCGAGCAGCGCCTCCCTGCGCGCCGCCTCCGCAGACGCGGTCGCGTCTCCCGGGATCGCGGGCCGGGCGCCCACGGCGGCACGGCCGGGCGCCTCCGTGCTCGGGTGCTCGGGTGCGGGCATGGGGCGTCGATGCTAGCAGGGTCCGGGCCGCGCGCCAGCAAGGTCACCGCCGCAGGACTCCCGCGAGCCGCTCGAGCGCGAGGGCGAGGTCGGCGGGCGGTACCGCCGTGAAGCAGAGCCGGACGTGGGTACCGAAGTCCCTGCCCGAGGCCGAGCCGGGCGTGAGGAGGACGCCGGCGTCGAGGCAGCGCTCGAGCAGGCCCTGGAGCGACTCGCCCCGCTTCAGGAAGGGCGCGGCGTCGGCGAAGAGGAACGTCCCCGCGCGCGGGACCGGTGCCGCGAACACCGCGGCCGCCGCCCGGGCCGCGGTGGCGTAGTCCACGCGGGCCTCCTCGAGCCACCGGTCCCCGCCCTCGATCGCCCGCGCCGCGGCGAGCTGCATGGGCCGGGCGGCGCAGTAGTGCATGAAGGTCTGGACCCCGCGGATGGCCTGCATCGCCTCGGGCGGCCCGAACGTCCACCCCACCCGCGCGCCGGCGAGCGCCCAGCTCTTCGAGGCGGTGGCGCACACCACCACGCGGTCCGCCACGTCCTCGCGCAGCCAGATGGGCCGGTGCTCGGGCCCGGGCCCGTGCACGAGCTCCTCGTAGGCGACGTCGGCGAGCAGCCAGAGGTCGTGGCGCCGAGCCACCCGCGCGATGGCCGAGTGCGTGGCCTCGTCGAGCACGGCCCCGGTGGGGTTGCTCGGGTCATTCACGTACAGTGCAGCCGTGCGCGGCCCGACCGCACGCTCGAGCGCCTCCTCCGGGTCGAAGGCCGGATGTCCGAGGCGCGTGAAGAAGGGGACCTCCACCGCGATGCAGCCGCGGGAGGTGACGATGCCGCGGATGAGGGGCCAGAACGGGGAGGGGAGCAGCATCTCCTCGCCCGGGTCGAGGAGCGCGGTGAGCACGGTGGCGAAGCCGCCCGTCGCGCCCGGCATGATCTGGAGGTTCTCCGGTTGCACGCGGTGCCCCCAGCGCGTCGCCAGACGCCGCCGGACGGCGTCGAGCAGCGCGGGCTCCCCGCCCACCGGCGCGTAGGCGTGGAGGCGCGGGAACTCCGACTCGCGCTGGTCCTCGGCGCGCGCGCCCTCGGGCGGCGAACGGTACGTGTCGCCGACGTGCAGCGGGTAGACGGGTCCCGGCCGGCCGCGCGCCTTCTCGACGAGCGCGCTGTAGACGCGGTCGGAGAGCCCGGAGGCGTGGGTGGACGTGGACGGGGCTCGGGGCATCCGATCCGTGTACCACGGTCCCGCCCACTCCCGGCGGGGTACCCCGGGCGTCCGATCCTCGGCTGGTGGCCGGTGCCGGAATCCGTGGTCGGACGCCCACGAACGCACTAAGGGTCCGGGACGCCGAGGAAGGGTTCGAGCCAGCGCGCGGGAGACGGTCCCGAACGAGACCGCGCCACCGGTGCCGGCGAGCGCGGCGGGGCGGGCGCGCCGTCGGGGACGGTCGCTGCGGATCCGGGCGTCTCCGCGCCGCTGGAGCCATCCGCCGGGCCGCTTCCGGCCCCCGGTCCGCCGCCGGGAACGCGCATCGGCGACCGGTACGAGGTGGTCCGCGAGCTCGGGCGGGGAGGCTTCGGCGTCGTGCTCGAGGCGCGCGACGCCCTGCTCGGGCGGCCGGTGGCGCTGAAGCTGCTCCGCGCCGGAGCGAGCGA
>Ga0335085_10012275_pt1 | contig 12632 bp, 11 predicted proteins | sample Lox_Sample_45_FD_206712 | JGI IMG/M metagenome (GOLD analysis project Ga0335085, IMG submission 206712) | Soil microbial communities from Loxahatchee National Wildlife Refuge, Florida, United States - Lox_Sample_4.5 | ecosystem: Environmental > Terrestrial > Soil > Wetlands | place: USA...
CTGGTACGAACGCTCGGACATGCAGCCGAACATAAAATATCTCCCCGGCGCGTATCGGGGTTTCTACGATCATCACCTGGCGCTCACGGAACTGGCGCTGGCCGAGGCGATGAAGAAGTGCGGGCTCCGCGCCGAAAAAGTGATCCTGCGTTTCCTCCCCTGCACGATGTCGGACAATAAGAGATATCCGATCCGGACTCTGCGGCTTTACCTGGCTGGTCCTGTAGTCTGGCTGGTGTTCGGGAAGCTGTTTCTGGTGATCGCACGCAAACCCCATTGAGCGAAAATCCGTTGCCTCGAACCGTTCTCTTCATCTTCGGAACCCGTCCGGAAGCCATTAAGCTGGCGCCGCTGGTGTTGCACCTGAGCCGCTTTCCGGAGCGCTACACGGTAAAGATCTGCGTGACGGCGCAGCATCGCGGAATGCTCGATCAGGTGCTGGCGGCGTTTCAAATCCGCCCGGATTTCGATCTTGACCTGATGACTCCCGGGCAGACGCTTTTTCAATCCGCTTCCCGCATGATCGGCGGTCTGGAACCAGTGTTCGCCGCGGCGAAGCCCGATCTGGCGATCGTGCAGGGCGATACGGCAACCACGCTGTGCGGCGCGTTGGCGGCGTTTTACGCCCGCGTGCCCGTGGCGCACGTTGAAGCGGGCCTGCGCACCGGCGATCCGGCTCAGCCCTTCCCGGAGGAAATGAATCGCGTGCTGGCCACGCGCATCGCCTCGCTGCATTTCGCGCCGACGGAGGGGGCGGCGGAAAATCTGGCGCGGGAGGGGATCACGCGCGGCGTCTCTGTCACCGGAAACACCGGTATCGACGCGGTACTTTATATCCGCGACCGGCTGGATCGCGGCGAATTGCCCGCCACCAGCGCCGGTTTCGAGTCACCCGGAAAGAAGCTCATTCTGGTGACCGCACATCGGCGGGAAAGCTTCGGCGACGGATTCGAGCGGATCTGCCGCGCGCTTTCGCTGCTGGCCGGCCGCGGCGACGTGCGCATCGTCTACCCGGTTCATCCCAATCCCAACGTGCAGGGCGCGGTCAACCGCTATCTTCGCGATCAGGATGCCATCCTGCTGACCGAACCGCTCGATTACGTGCCATTCGTCGACCTGATGCGCCGCTCCTACCTGATCCTGACCGATTCGGGGGGCATTCAGGAAGAAGGGCCGTCGCTCGGCAAGCCGATTCTGGTTCTGCGCGAAAAGACCGAGCGGCCCGAAGCGGTGGCCGCGGGAACGGTGAAGCTGACCGGCACCAGTGTCGAACGCATCGTCGCCGAAGCCGCCGTGCTGCTGGAAGATGTGGCCGAGTACCAGCGCCGGTCGCGCCGCCACAATCCCTATGGCGACGGCCGGGCGAGCGAACGAATCGAAGCGATCCTGCGCGAATTTCTGCGCTAGCGGGCCCGTCCCGGTTCATATTCCCCCGGCGCAGTCCGATAAGGGCATCATGGAAAGCCCGCGCGACAGGCGCAGAGAGCCGCGGCTGAGGATCGGAATGGCCGTGACGCTGACCGTTCTCGACCCGCGCGAACCGTTCACTCTAAACGCGCAGGTGATCGATCTTTCCGGCAGCGGGATGCTGGTCTCGGTACCATCCCCGATTCCGTGCGGCGCGCCGGTCAAGGTGGAAGGCAACGATATGCTCCTGCTGGGCGAGGTGTGCCGCTGCGATGCGGGACGGCACCAATACCGGGTCGCCTTAGAGATCCACCATTCGCTTGCCGCGCTGAGCGAACTGGAGCGAATGAATCGCGCGATTCTCGGCGAACCTGCCCGCCGGCCAGCGACCTCTTCGCGCCGCTGAGCCTTACTGCGATCCGCGCCCGAACAACATCGTTTTGGCGGTGTGAAAAATGATGTAGGCATCGAGCGACGGCGCCAGGTTCTTGATGTAGTAAAGATCGAACTCCAGCTTGATCATGGCGTCCTCGATGGTGTCGCTGTAGCGATGATTGATCTGCGCCCATCCGGTAATGCCCGGTTTGACGCAGTGGCGCAGCCGGTAGTACGGGATCTTTTGTTCGAGCACCACCACGAATTCCGGACGCTCCGGCCGCGGCCCGACGATGGACATTTCGCCCTTTAGCACGTTAAAAAGCTGCGGCAGCTCGTCCAGGCGCAGTTTGCGAAGCCAGCGCCCCAGCGGCGTGACGCGCGGGTCGTCCCTGCTGGCCCATACCGGACCGCTGCGGGCTTCGGCGTCCTTGAACATGGAGCGGAATTTGTAGAGCGTAAAGGGCATGCCGTTGAAGCCGACGCGCGTCTGGCGGAACAGCACCGGCCCCGGCGAGCTGAACTTGACCAGGATCGCAACAATCATCATCACCGGCAGGGCCGGGACCACGGCCACGATGCAAATCAACAGCGAATAAATCGATTGCAGCATCAACTTATGCGGATTGGGACCCAATTCGGCGGAAAAGACCAGATCGGAAGGACGCAGATCGCGCATGGAGACGCGATGGAAAATGTTTTGATAGGTCATGGCCGCATCTTCGACATGAATTCCGGAGAGGCGCAGGTCCATTAACCGCTCGACGGGCAGCGTCTGGCGGCGTTCGGTCATTCCCACCACGATGGAATCGGGACGCTGCAAGGCGACCACGTCCGCCAGGTCCGAAATGGCCCCCAGGCGCGGCGATCCGGCGAGTTTTTCCGGGCTGCGCGGATCGTTTTCCAGATAGCCGATGGGCGCCAGTCCCAGTTCCGGGCGCTCGAAGATTCGCGCGATGATTTCTCCGACCACCGGCGAGGATCCCAGGAACAGCAGCCGCCGCGCGCCCACCGCTTTCAGGACCACACCGGCAAACATGATTCGCCACAGCGGGACCGCGACCAACGCGAGTGTGCTGCCGTAAACCATCGCCCACTTGGGCAGAACCAGGAACGTCCAGCGGCCGTAGTTGAGCAGCGCCTGAAGCAGAAACGCGATTCCCAGGACGGTGCAGAACTGCTGCACCAGCGCGATCCGCGAGCCGACCTGGTAATGATCGTAGAGGTCGGCGAAGTACAGGCCCATGACAATCGCCAGCACCACGAAGCTCAGGCCCCAGGTGCCGTTTTCATACATCAAAAAGACGTCGGGCGCTTCCACGGTCCAGAAGATGGCCAGAACGTAACAGCACGTCAACAGGACGATTTCGGAGACAAGAAGCGCGATGATGCTGCTCGGAACCGAAACTTTGAAAAGCCGGATCACAGACTAAATCGCGGGCGAACACAGACCGGTTTGTTATTTTAACATCGATCCCGGAAGCGAAGCTTCGTGCTAACATTTCCGGGGGGAAATCGCGTGGCTGCGGCACGGAAGATCGCGATCGGAATCGCTTTCATTGTGCTCCCCCAGTGGCTCGCGGCCCAGGCGGCTCCGGGCGTTCGCGTGTGGCTGGATACGCTTCGTCTTCCCTCCTACCGGCTCGGCGAGCCGGCGACGCTTCCGCAATTCGCCGCCTGGACGCCGGACGATTCGAATTATCCTTACCCGCTCCTGAAAAATTTCACCCGGCAACGGGAGGAACGGGCGTGGCGATCGCTGAATCTCGAAAACCAATACCTGCATTGCCGCGTTCTGCCGGATCTGGGAGGTCACCTCTACAGCTGCCGCGATAAGCGCAACGGCCGCGAGATGTTTTACGCGAATCCCGTGGTCAAGCCGGCCAACGTAGGGCTGCGCGGCGCCTGGGTGGCGATGGGCATCGAATCGAGCTTCCCGGAGGGGCACACGCGCCTCAACATCGCGCCGGTCGATTTTGCTCTCGGTTCGGCTCCGGATGGATCGGGAGTCGCCACGGTCGAGGCCATGGACCGCCTCAGCGGCATGGAATGGCGGGTCGAGTTTATCCTGCGGCCCGCGAGCACGGTGCTGGAGCAGAGGGTTCTGCTCTACAATCGCAGCTCGCAGAGCTGGCCCTACGATTGGTGGGCGAACGCGGGCATCACCCTCGATGATCCCGCGACGCGGTTCGTTCTGCCGGCGCACGTTGTCAGCAGCCACACCACTCCGCCGGAACGGGTGGCCTGGCCGGTTCAGATCGGTGGAAAGGACGGGACGGCCGCCGCCAATTATCAGCAGGAAACGGCGTGGTTCGCCTATCATTCCCGCGAGCCATTTTTCGCGGTGTATAAACCGGGCTCGCGCAGCGGGGTCGCCCATTTCGCCGATGCGCGCGCGGTACCGGGAAAGAAAATCTGGACCTGGGGCGCTTCCCAGGATCGCTGGGTGCAGAGTGAATTGACCGACGCGTTTCCGTCCTATGTGGAGATGCAGGGCGGCGTCTTCGAGGATCAGAATACTTTCCAATTTCTCGATCCGGAGCAGTTCCGGGCTTTTTTGGAATCCTGGATTCCGCTGTACGATGTCGGCGGAGTAAGCCGGGTGACGCGCGACGCGGTGTTGAACTTGCAGCGCCGCGGCTCGACGCTGGCGGTCGAACTGAGCGCAACGCGCGCGATTCCGGACGCGCTGATACGGATTTTCACGGCCGGGGGGAAGGTTGAGGAGATTCGCACCGCGCTCGATCCGTCGGCCACGTGGCGCCGCGATATCGAAAATCCCGCGGCCTCGCCCTACACGGTCGAACTGGCCGATGCGACGGGAGCCATTCTGTTGCGCCACACCGAAGGCGTTTATGACGCCGATACGCCGGACCAGGTGGCGCTGGGCAAGATCCCGGCGACGGACTGGACGAAGATGCCGCCCTCGGAGGCGCTTTACCTGGATCGGGGAAAGGACGAGGAACTGCATCAACATCGGTTCGCCGCATTTACCGATTACACCGAAGGTCTGCGCCGATATCCGTCGAGTGTGGCGCTGAAGAGAGCCGCGGGACGTTTTTTCCTGAGCCTGAACCGTTTCGGTGAAGCCGCGGATCTTCTGGCGAAGGTGGCGGAGGGGTCGCCTTCGGACGCCGAATCCATCTATGATCTGGGAGCGGCTCAGGCGCTGGGCGGTCACGATCGGGAAGCGGCGGTAACGCTCGCGCGGGTGGGCGCCGATTCGCCTTTTGGGCGCGCAGCGGCGCTCCAGCTTGCCTTGATCGCGGCTCGAGGCGGAGACGCCGCTGGCGCGCTGGCGCGTCTAAAGCCGCTGCTTGAGGACCATAACGGTCCGGTTCGCGCCGGGGCCTTGGAGGTCGCGCTGCTGCGCCGGTTGGGGCGCAACGAAGAGGCCAAGGCGGCGCTGGCGGTCTGGCGGGCGGACGATCCGGCCGATTCCATGCTGCGCTTGGAGAACACCCGGTTCGGCGCCGCCGATGATGACCTCTCAAGACATCTCAGCGCGGACGCCGAGCGGGTGCTCGATCTGGTGGACGAATACTTGAGCCTGGGTATGGAAGCCGAGGCGCTGCTGCTGCTCGACCGTTCTTATCCACCGGTTCCCTCGATGGAAATTGAGCCGGGCGCGGTGCCGGTGGAGTTGAGTCCCATGATCGCCTACTATCGCGCGTGGTGCCGCTCGCGCCTGGGGCAGGATCCTTCGGCGGATCTGCGGCGCGCCGCCGGCGGCTATACGGCGTACCTGTTTCCCTATCGCGCGAGTTCGTTCGCAGTGCTGGAAAATGCGGTGAAGCTGAATCCGAACGATGCGCTGGCGCATTTCCTGCTGGGCCGGCTGGAGCTGCACAGCCTGAACGTCGACGCGGCGATTGCCGAATGGAGGAAGGCGTGCGCGATCGATCCCAAGCTCCCGGAAGTGCACCTGGAACTCGCCAAGGCGCTGATCGAGGTAAAGAAGGACATGCCCGCGGCGTTCGCGGTGCTGAAAGAGGGCCTGAGCGTCAACCCGGGAAATGCCGACCTCCGCAGTCTGGCGCGGAGCGCCGGCGAACCGGCGGGTGCGGAGACTTCGAAGACTGCTCCTAACCTTCCTGCAAGTCCGGTCGAAATAGCTCGGGCCGCTCTTCTGAAAGCCGCCGGCGGCCACGCGGGCGATGCCGCCGCCATGTTCGATCCGAAGGTCTTCCCAGCGGAAAAACAGCCTGATGAAGTGCGCCGCGACTACATCGAAGTTCAATTGCAAAAACTGCTGGCGCTCGGCCGGGCGGGCGATTGCGGCAGCGCTCTCGATCAGCTATTCAAGCTGGGCGATGAAGACTCCTCGCTGGCGTTCACCCTGTACGGCTTTGACGGTTACATGAAGGCCGCGCATTTTCAGTATTACGCCGGCGTTCTGGAGGCGGCCTGCCACGACGAGAAAAATGCGCGCAAACGCTGGACCAGGCTCGCGAAGCGATCCGAGACGATGTCCTCTCCCGAATACGTTTTCCCGATCCTGGCCGCGGCGCGGCTGGATGCGAACCCGGCGCGAGTCGCCGCGGCCCTCCAGGCGGTTCGTGGCGAGCTGGCAACGGCCGATGTGGGCTCCCAAGCGCGGCTGACCTATCTCGAAGGGATGTTGCTCGCGGCGTCCGGGAACAGCGAGGAATCTCTGCGGAAACTTCAACAGGTCGCCGGTTCTTCCGGCGACGTGTGGCTGAAGTATCTGGCCGCGCTGGCGGTGCGGGAAAACTTCAACACCGTTCGATGAAGGCTGGGTATTGAGGGATAATGATGCAAGTGGGAACGCGAGCCGGCCCGCCCGCGGGCATTCTCTCCGTGGATGTCGAGGATTATTTTCAGGTGGAGGCCTTCGCCGATCGCGTGGACCGGAATCGCTGGCAGGAGTATCCCAGCCGGGTGGAGCGCAATACGCGTATCATACTGGATCTGCTGGATGAGAACGGAGTTAAGGGAACCTTTTTCACACTAGGCTGGATCGCTGAGCATTTTCCCGGCGTGGTGCGGGAAATCGGTGCGCGGGGACACGAAATCGCCTGCCATTCCTACTGGCACCGGGTGGTGTACCGCTTATCGCCGGAGGAATTTCGCGAGGATACGGTGCGCGCCAAGCAGGCCATTGAGGATGCGGCGGGCGTTGCCGTGGTGGGTTATCGCGCGCCGAATTTTTCGGTTACCAGGAAGTCGTTGTGGGCGCTGGAAATCCTGGCGGAGTGCGGATTCCGTTACGACTCCAGCATTTTTCCCATCCGCCACGATGTTTACGGCTTTCCGGAAGCTCCGCGCGCGCCGTTTCGCGTGGATACGCCGGCCGGACCGTTGGCCGAATTTCCGATGACCACGTTTCGCTGCTGGGGAAGTCCGAATCTGCCGATCGGCGGCGGAGGGTATCTGCGCATTTTTCCGGAATTCGTCACGCGCTTCGGCGTGCGCAAAGCGTTTGAGGATGGGCTTCCGCTGGTGACGTATCTCCATCCCTGGGAAGTAGATCCGGAGCAGCCGCGGCTGGCCGGCCGGTTGACTTCCCGGCTGCGCCACTACACCAATCTTCAAAAAACCGCGCAGCGCCTGCGCAACCTGATGGGCCGCGTTCGCTTTTCCAGTTTTCGCGACAGCGGATGGATCGACACGGCGCTGCGGGCCGAGCCCGAATCGCTTCTTCGGACCCCTGCATGAAAAAAGACAATATGCCGCAAGTCGCGCGCTTCTGGAACGACATCGCGGAGGAATTCGACACGATTTATACCGGGCGGAAATCGAGCTTCGCCCGGTTTCTCGATCAGCGGCTGCGCAAGGATATTTATCAGCGCTTCGACTGGGTGATGGAACGGTGCGGTGACGTGCGCGGGCGGCGCATCTGCGATATCGGTTGCGGCTCCGGCCGTTTCGTGACAGAGTTCGCCAAGCGCGGAGCCGGACACATCACCGGAGTGGACGTGGCGCCAGAGATGCTGCGGCTGAGCAAGGAACTGGTGACGGCCGACGGGGTCGCGGACCGCTGCGATTTCGTGCTGGCCGACGTGCTCAACTGGAAAACCGATCAGATTTACGACATCACCATCGCCATCGGTTTCTGGGACTACATTCAGGATCCGCCGGAGCGCCTGCGCCTGATCCGGAAATTGACGAAGTCGAAGTTTCTTTCGGCTTGGCCGCGTTTCTGGACCTGGCGCATGCCGGTGCGCAAGGTCCGGCTGCAAGTGATCCGCGGCTGCCCGGTTTATTTCTTCCGGCGACCGCAAGTGGAAGCGATGCTGCGCGGCGCCGGCTTCGAAGTGGTGCGCTGCGACACGGTCGGCAAGCTGTTCTGCGTGGAAGCGCGCCCGGTTTGACTGTGCCGCTGGCGAAGACGCTTTTCTGGGTGGGTGTGGCGATTCCGCTTTACGCCTATCTGGGCTACCCGGCGGTGCTGATGCTGTTGCGGGCGATGTTTCACCGGCCGGTTCGCAAAGCTCCGTTCGAGCCGTCCGTCACGCTGCTGATTCCGGCCTACAACGAAGCCGAGCATATCGCTGCAAAGATCCGGGATTCGCTGGACCTGGACTATCCGGCGGAGAAGCTGGAGATCCTGGTGGCGTGCGACGGCTCGCGGGACCGGACGCCGGAAATCGCCGGCGCGATGGCGGACGGCGATCGGGTGCGCGTGCTGGTATTCCCGGAGAATCGCGGGAAGATCAGCACGCTCAACGAGGGAGTGCGGCAGGCGAGGGGCGAGATCGTGGTCTTCTCCGATGCCACGGCGCTGCTTTATCCGGATTCGCTGCGCTGGCTGATGACCAACTTCGCCGATCCACAGGTGGGGGCGGCCAGCGGACGCTACACGGTGGTGCGCGCCGATGAGGTGGGCATCGGGAAATCCGAGGATTTTTATTGGAAATATGAAGCCTTCCTGAAGGTTCAGGAATCGGAGCTCGATTCCATGCTGGGCGCGCACGGCCATCTTCACGCCATTCGCCGCGAGCTGTATCCGTTCCCGGCGCCGGGCACCATCAACGACGATTACGTGATCCCGGTTTCAGTGCTGGCGCGGGGCGATCGCGCAGTGTATGAACCGAAGGCCGTGGTTTATGAGGAGGCGCGGGAGATGACCGGCTTCAGCCGCCGCGTCCGCATCATGGCGGGAAACCTTCAGCAGCTCCGCGAAATCCGCGGCCTGCTGCATCCTTTGCGGGTATGGGCGCTGTTCTTTTTTCTTTCCCATAAGGCGATCCGGCTGCTGGTTCCGCTGGGGATGCTGACCGCGCTGGTGAGCAATTTCTTCCTGCTGGCGTCGCCATTGTATTTGGCGCTGTTCTGGATGCAGGCGGGTTTTTATCTGCTGGCGGCGGCCGGTGCGCTGGTGCCTCTGCGGCCGCGCCCGCTGTTGTTTCCCTACTATTTTTCGATGATCAACGTCGCGGTGTTCTTCGGCTTGTATCACACGCTGACCAGCCGGCGGCGGATGGCCTGGAAGTGATCATTCCAGTTCCGGGTGCTGCTCCGACCAGGCGATGGCGGCCCGGCGAGGCCACATCGCCAGCGTGGTCTTCAGAATCAGCTCGCCGCGTTCGAAGCGTTCGCGACGCGCGGGATTAAACTTTAGAAACCCGGATTCGACCGGCGCGGGCCCCAGGCTGGCGACGATGCGTCCGCCCAGCTTCAGATACGGCTCGTTCATCGCTGCCAGATGCGGATATTCTTCGAGGGCCGCGGGATCGTGAAACCAGGACGCGCACATGATTCCCTTGATGGCGGGCTGAAGCATCAGCGAGCGCGCCATACGGTAATAGGAGCGGCGAACCTCCTTTTCGAGGATCAGGGAGCGGTTGCGCGGCGGATGCGCGACGTGCATGTAGAAGGCCGGACGGATCCCGCCGAACTCGCGGAAAATGAAGCTCAGCGCGGGAAGCATCCGGGCGGGTGGGATCCTGGCGAACCAGGAGCGCGGCATTCCGGAGACGACCCAGTCCATGGGGCCGGAGGGAAAACGCTGGAGGGTGCAGATGCGGGCGGCGGCGGCGAAGGGATCGGTTCCAGCCAGCAGTTGGCCGCCGGGCCCGCGAAAGCGCTCGAATTCGCGGCGGATCAGTGCCTTCACGGGCGGATGGATGTTCAGCGAATCCACCAGCGGCGCGGATTCGGCGACGGCGTGGGCCAGGAGGACGCGTTCGAGTTCGTCGGCTTCGCATTCGATCCCCTGATTGCGGAGCGATGTTTTGAGCGCGATCACCGGCCTCGCATCCTGCGCCGGACCGGCGGCGCGACGGACCAGCGCCACGCAATCCCGCGGCGCGAGACCGGCGCGGGGCAGCGCTTCCGCGATTCGATTCAGCTCGGGCGCGGTTTCCATGGTGCGGCGAGACCGTGTAACATGACGAAATGACCCGGACCGAATTCCAGGGCGCCGTGGAGGATATTCTTAAAGTACCACGCGGTTCCTTGAAACCGAGCGACAGCCGCGAGACGATTGAGGCGTGGTCCTCTTTTGCCGACGTGGAGATCGTCGAGGTAATCGAACAGAAATTGGGAATCGAGCCGGAAGCGGACCTAATGGAAGCCGACACCTTCGGTGACCTGCTGCGCCAACTGGATGCCAGGCGTGCTTTTGCGAGTTGACTTGGCGGCTTGGGACCTAGCCGGCCACGCATCGGCAGGATGAAGGGAACATTCCGGCCGTCCACCGCGGAGGATCTGCCGCAAATCGCCGGTTTATTGCGGCGCGCGTTCGCCGGATCGGCGCCCGTTGCGCCCGATCTGATGACCTGGAAATACTGGTCGAAGCGCGAGGATTGGAGCGAGCCGCGGAGCTACGTCTACGAAAAAGACGGCGCGATTGTGGCGCACGCGGGTCTGTGGCCGGTGACATTTCCTGGGCAGGAGCGGCCGGTTCGCGGGATTCAAATGATCGATTGGGCCTCGTCGCCGGATTCGCCGGGAGCGGGCGTGGCGGTGCTGCAAAAGCTGGTGCAGCTTTTCGATTTTATCTATTCGATCGGCGGGTCGGAGGCGACGCGGCGAGTTCTGCCCAGCTTTGGATTCGGGGAGGCGGCGCGAGCCTGGACGGGTGCGCGACCGCTGCGCCCGCTGCGGCAGATCCTGACGCATCAGAGGCGCGGGTGGAAACTGGCGCCGCGGCTGATCCGCAACTGGATGTGGTCGCGCGGCGCAGCGGGGCAGGGAACGGAAGGCTGGCACGCCGCCGAGGTGGATCCGCCGAAGCTTTCGGCCGATTTGGGCATCGATCCGGTTTTCAGCCGGCGCGGGCGGGCGTTCTTCGAGTATCTGGGACGCTGCCCGGCGGTTCCGTTTCGAATTTACGAGATCCGCCGCGACGAGGCTTCGCTCGGGTATTTCGTGCTTGGGCTTTCGCGCGGGCAGGCACGATTGGCGGGCCTATGGCTGCGCGAGGCAGGTCCGAAGCCGTGGCGCATCGCCTTGACCCTGGCGCAAGGCGCCGCGCGAGGCTGGCCGGGGGCGAACGAATTCGCCGCCATGGGATCGCTGGGACCGAGCGCGGAGGCGGCGGTTCAATCCGGATTGCGGCTGCTGCGCGAAACGCCGGTTTACCTCCTCAGCAGGAAAGGATTCCGGTTCCCGGAGAATTATCAGTTCCAGATGGCCGACGATGACGCGGCGTTTCTGGATCCGGGTGAGGCGAACTACCTGACCTGAGCGTCAGCGCTTGTATCCGATCTTGCGCAGAAAATCACGCCGCCATTCGGCATCGAGCTCCGATTCGATTCCTTTCGGCGACACGCCGTCGATCACGCCCAGCACTCCGCGGCCCTGCTCGGTCTGCGCCACGATGACCTCTACCGGATTCGCCGTCGCGCAGAAGATGGAGCACGTCTCGGGAATGTCGCGAATCCGGCCCAGCACATTAATGGGATAGCCGTCGCGCATGGTGATCACGAACAGATGGCCGGCGCCGATCTCCTGCGCATTTTCCGTGGCGATGGCCTTCAATTCCGGATCGTTGCCGTCGATGCGCGTCAGGCAGGCGCCGGAAGCTTCGTTGAAGGCGATGCCGAACTTCATCTGCGGCACGGTGTTGACAATGGCTTCGTACAGATCCTCGACGGTTTTGATGAAATGGCTGTGGCCGACGATCACATTCCCGTTTTCGGGAATTCTCAAGCGAATCGCTTTCAGCTCCATGATTCATAAATGATAATGGATCGTGGCGAAGCCGATCCGAAAATCCTCGGCGATTGAGGGGCGCATCAGCGTTCATCGCGACGGCTACGCCTTCGTCATCCCCGATGAACCGATTCCTGGCCTGAAGGGCGACATCTATATCGCCAAGGAATCGGCCACTCGCGCCATGCATGGCGACCGCGTCAGCGTGCGCCTCCGGCGCATCGATGCCGACGGCCGGGCCCATGGAGACATCGTTGACGTTGTGCGGCGCGCTCATCCGAGCGTGGTCGGCGAATTTCACCTCCGGCGCAAATCGAACGTGGTGATCCCGCACGATGAGCGCATCCGGCAATGGATCCGCATTCCGGAGGGAATGGAGTTGCCCGCGGCCCAACCCTTCGTCCATCGTGTGGGGGCGCGAGCGGTACAGATCGAATCAATTGAGGATCTGGAAGGAATGATCGTCACCGCGGAGATCCTCGATTTCGGCGAAGACGGCGAACGGCCCATCGGCCGCATTATCGAAGTGCTCGGCCATCCGGAGGATTTCGGGATCGACGTGGAGATTCTGATCCGCTCGCATCACATCCCGCACCAGTTTCCCGAAGACGTGTTGGAGCAGGCGCGCGGCATTCCCGGACCCCTCCCGGAAAAGGAGCTCGCGCGCCGGCACGATTTCCGCCATCTCGAGATCGTCACCATCGATGGCGAGACGGCGCGCGACTTTG
>Ga0335085_10012277_pt1 | contig 12628 bp, 8 predicted proteins | sample Lox_Sample_45_FD_206712 | JGI IMG/M metagenome (GOLD analysis project Ga0335085, IMG submission 206712) | Soil microbial communities from Loxahatchee National Wildlife Refuge, Florida, United States - Lox_Sample_4.5 | ecosystem: Environmental > Terrestrial > Soil > Wetlands | place: USA: Florida...
CCGGCTCGCCATGGAGGAGCCCCGGCAGGCCGGCGTGCGCTACCTCGGCTTCCTGCCCGAGGAGGAGAAGGCGGAGGCGATGGCGGGGGCGGTCGCGGTCGTGTGCCCCAGCCCCTACGAGAGCCTCTCCATCGTGCTCCTGGAGGGATTCTCCCTCGGCACCCCCGGCCTCGTGAACGCCTCCTCCGAGGTGCTGAAGGAGCACTGCCTCCGCTCGAACGCGGGCCTGTTCTACCGGAGCGGCGAGGAGTACGCGGAAGCCCTGGACCTCCTCGTCCGGAACGAGCCCCTGCGAGGAGCGCTCGGGGCGAGCGGCCGCCGCTACGTAGAGGAGGAATACCGCTGGGACGTGGTTCTCGGCCGCTGGCGGGGGCTGTTGCGGTCGGTGGGCGCCGGGTACCCTTCGGCATGATGCGCGTCCGGCGTGCGCTGTGGCCGCCCCTCGCGGCCTTCCTCGTCGCCCGCCTGTTCCTCTGCCTGATCTCGGCGGGCACGAGCCGGCCTCCCTGGGAGCCCGGATCTTGGAGCGGTCCGGATAGCGCGCACTACCTGAGCATCGCCAAGCACGGCTACGCCCTCGTGCCCTGCTCGGCCGATGACCCGCCCCCCGGCCGCTGCGGCAACCCGGGCTGGATGCCCGCCTTTCCCTGGGTCCTCCGGCCGATGCTGGCGGCCGGCGTCCCGCCCCGGTGGGCCGCGGTGATCGCCGCCGCCGCCTTCGCTTTCTCCACGCTGCTCCTGCTCTGGGTCGCGTTTCTCTCGTCGTGGACGCGGGGCGGGGTCCTCGCCCTGATAATCGCGGCGTTCTTCCCGGGCCAGGTGTACCAGCACGGCGCCTTCCCCCTCGCCGAGTTCTCGGTGCTCGCCCTCCTGTGCCTCATGGCCGCACTCCACGATCGGTGGCTGCTCGCGGGCCTGGCGGGCTTCGGGGCCGCGCTCACCTACCCGACGGGGTGCCTCCTGGCCCCGGTCCTCGTCGCCTGGAGCCTGGTGAGTCCGGGCCCCGCGCCCGCGGTCCGTCTCCGGGGCGCCGGCCTCGCTGCCGTCCTGACGTTCGGCGGGCTCCTCTGCCTCCTGCTGCTGCACTGGCGGCAGCTCGGGGTCTGGAACGCCTTCTTCGTCGTCCAGGGAGGCTACGGGCACGGGCTGACGAACCCCATGGCCACCTGGTGGCGAGCGGTCCGGGTGGTTTTCACGCCCCCCTGGCAGGGGGTCCAGGAGGGACCGCACCTGCAGACTCTGTTCGTGGGTGTCTTGATGCCAGGCCTGCTCGCCCGGTCCCTGCGCACGGGGACCCGGGCGTCGTCCCTCGTCGCTCTCTACGCCGCGGCGTTCTGGATCTTTCCCCTCGCGCTGGGCTCCGGGGTCAGCCTCTACCGGAGCGAAGCGACCCTGCTGCCGAGCGTCCTCCTGATGGAAGGCCTGGCCCGTCCCGTCCTCACCCTCTTGCTCGCCGCCGCGGTCCTCGTGGCGTGGCCGATGGGGGTGCTCTTCTTCAGGCTGCTGCTGGTCTGACCCGGCTACTTCGGAGGCTTCACCTCGTACACGTACAGCAAGGGTGCGCCCAGGCGCTCGACGACGTGCAGGAGGCGACCCTCGCGCTCCGCTCCGGCGGCCAGGAGAACGTGGGGGTCCCGATCGGGAGGGACGGCGGTGAAGTTGGGAGCGCGGCATCTCCCGCGGCCGAGGTAGGACGCGAAGGGAACGAGCATGTTGCCCCCCACCCGGATCGGTCCCCGGATCTCGACCCTCGAGTAGTGGTCGCACACCCACTCGACGCCTTCCTTGTAGGACGTCGACCAGTAGTCCGTCTCGTAGCGGCCCACTGCCGATGCCACGCCGCCCGCGAAGAGCCGGTTGTAGTAGACGTACTGGTAGGGGTGGAGGCGGACCATGTCGAAGGCGACCAGCGCGGCGCATCCCGCGAGGATGGCCATCGCGGGAGCCAGGACGGGCACGGGCAGGTGACTCCTCACCGCCCCCGCCACGGAGACTCCAGCCAGGACCGCGAGTATCGGGACGATGAACAGCAGGTGGCGCAAGCCGTTGTAGAGAGGCGTTCGATCGAGGATCGCCCATGCGACGGGCAGCACGGCCAGAGAGGCGACCCACGCCACACGCAGGGCCGAAGGGCGGCGGTGAGCCCCGGGCGCCCGGCCGGTCCGGGCGAGGCTCGCCGCGCCGAGAACGAAGGCCGGCACGTAGAACTCGGGGAGGGTGAGCGCCAGGAGCCTGGGCACGTAGGTGCGGGGCAGGTCGCTCGACGCGAATCCCTCGCCCCCGAAGAGGACGGGGTTGCCGTGGAAGTCGGAGAAAGCCCTCAGGGCACGGAATGGGTGGCGGAGGGGATCGATCTGCGCCCACGGCCAGCAGGCGAGCATCACGGCCCAGGCGACGGCGAGGAGCACCGTCAGGGCCAGGCCCGTGCGAAGGGCCTCGCGCCGGGAGGGCAGGAACCCCCGGCCTTCCGCCCATCCACTGGCACCCCACAGCAGCGCGGCGAAACCCCCGAGCACGATGCCGCTCACCCGGACACCGGCAGCCAGACCCACGGCGGCGCCGGCCAGGGCGACCGGAGGAGAGAGCGGCCTCCGCCGGGCGTCTGTGGCCCACAGGATCGACCACGTCGCGAGCGCGTAGAGAGCGGCGAAGGGGACGTCCTTGGGGTTCGCGAAGCAGTGCCCGTAGTACGCCGGCGTGAGCACGAGGAACAGCGCGGACGCGAAACCGGCGGCCGCGCCGCCGAGGAGGCGCCCCAGTCCCCACGCCGCCACGACGCCGGCGAAGCCGAACGCGGCGTTGACCAGGTGACGGCTCTCGTACACACCCAGCGGTGACACGCGCTGCGCGGCCTGTGCGACCAGCTCGAACGCCCCTCCGTAGAGGTAGAGGTTGTTGGTCTCCGTGGCGGAGCGGTCGCCGCCGAGCGTGGCGTACCAGCGCACGGTGCGGCGGCCGTACCGCTGCTGCAGGCCCTCGTCGGCGGTCAGTCCGTAGTCGAGGAAGGTCCCGCCCATGAGCCCGGCGAGGGCGAGGAGGAGCACTCCCGAGGCCACGTCCCACGCCCGCTCGCGGCGCGGTTCTTCGAGCACCTCCGAGAGGTCCCCCGTCAGGGCTTGAGCAGGCGGAGCACCGCGTCTGCCGCCGCGTTCCCTTTCAGGATGCCGGCGGCGCGGGCGATCTGCTGGACGGCCTCCTCGATCGCCTCCGGACCCGCCCCGCGCTCGATCTCGCCCCGGGCGCGCAGGTAGTGCTTCTGCACCACGCTCTCTCCGACCGGACCGAGGAGCGCGACGCACTCGTCGCGCAGACGCGTGAGGCGGGCGAGAGCCGGGGGGGACGTGGCCGCGATCGGGGCGCCGGAGCGGGGCTGGGAGACCCGCTCGGCCGACGGCGCCGGAGCCGCCCCCGACGCCGGACGGGCGGGCGCCGGCGCGCCTCCGCCCTTCTCCCGGAGGTGGATGAGGTTGGTCGCCACGAGGCCGTAGAGGAGCTTCGCCGCGTCGAAGACGCCCATCCCGGTCGCGGCCGCGATCTGGCGGACCGACCGATGTCCGTCGATCTTCGACAGCAGGAGCCACTCCATGGTGTTCAGGTTGATCTGGCCCTCGCGGTTCTCGAGGACCGCGAACTCGGGCACGAGCTCCACCGAGGGAATCTTCTTGGACAGCACCCGCCACTCGTCGAGGCGCCGCGCCGCCTCCATCAGGAGGTTGGTGTTGGTCTTCTGGATCGTCTGCCGTGGCGCCGCCACCCCCGCCTCGAAGCGGAACTCCCCGGTGCGCCAGATGGCGAGCGCGTACACCGCCTCCTCGCCCGACAGCTCCTCGTGCTCGGCGTGGACGATCCGGCCCTCGATGAGCCAGATGTCCCCGGTGTGCTGGCCGTCGCTGAGATGGAAGACGCCGGTCTTCCCGCTCACGCTGACGAGCTGGATGATGTCGGGGAGATGGAGCTCGGCGAGCGAGCCTTGGAAGGCCATGGATCAGGATCTTGGCGCGGACGCTTAAGTCCTGTGATTCCCGCCAATTAGCGCCAGGCTATCAATCCCCTGTCCGGATGTCAAGGACCGGAAGGGGTTTGGAGGCGCGGTCCGCGGCGTCCGGCCGCGGGCCCCTCAGGCTCCTGGTTTGGCGAGCGAAGCCTCGTCCCGCACGACGTGGTTGGAGCGTCGTTCGCGCTCCCGCGGCAGCAGGATGCTGTGCCGCTTGATCATCTCGTTGAGGGTGGTCGGCTTGAGACCGAGCAGCCGCGCGGCGTCCTTCTGCACGCCTCCGGTCGCATCGAGGGTGGACTCGAGGATCCGCCGCTCGAAGCTGGCGATGATCTCGCGGAGGTTGATGCCTTCCGGGGGCACCGACACCGGCGGGATGTGGAAGAAGCCCGGGCTCGCCCGCACGTGGTCGGGGACCAGCTCCTTGCCGATCGTGGGCCCGGTGCTCAGCACCACCCCGCGCTCGATCACGTTCTCGAGCTCGCGGACGTTTCCCGGCCAGTCGTAGTCGAGGAGGACCTGCATCGCCTCCGGGCTCACCTCCTCCACCACCTTGCCGTTCTCCCGGGCGTACTTGTCCACGAAGTGCTGGGCCAGGGCGGGGATGTCCTCCTTCCGCTGGCGGAGGGGGGGGAGCTGGATCGCGATGACGTTGAGCCGGTAGTAGAGGTCCTCCCGGAAGCGTCCCTCCTCGACCGCGCGCCGGAGGTCGATGTTGGTGGCCGCGACCACCCGCACGTCCACCTTGACCGTCTCCACCCCGCCCAGGCGCATGAACTCGCGCTCCTGCATCACCCGCAGGAGCTTGGCCTGGGTCTCGATCGGGATGTTGCCGATCTCGTCGAAGAAGAGCGTCCCCTTGTCGGCGAGCTCGAAGAGGCCCTTCTTCGCGTAGACGGCGCCCGTGAACGCTCCCTTCACGTGCCCGAAGAGGTTCGACTCGAGGAGCTCGTGGGGGAGGCTCCCCGAGTTCACGACCACGAACGGCCGGTCCCGCCGGGGGGAGTTCTGGTGGATGGCCTTGGCTACCAGCTCCTTGCCGGTGCCACTCTCGCCCACCACGAGGATGGTGGAGCGCGAAGGGGCGACCTGGGAGACGAGCTGGAAGACCTGGAGCATCTTCGGGCTCTTGCCCACGAGCTCCATGAACCGGCCCTGGTCGCGCAGGGCGGTGCGCAGCTCGCGGTTCTCTCCCTCCAGGCGCCTCTGGAGGAGGCCGCGGGCGAGGATGTGCAGGAGCTGCTGGTTGTCGAACGGCTTGGGGACGAAGTAGAAGGCGCCCTTCTTGATCGCCTCGATGGCCATCTCCATCGACGCAAAGGCGGTGATCATGAGGACCACCATCTCGGGGTCCACCTTCTTGAGCTCCTCCAGGACCTCGAGCCCTCCCATCTCGGGGAGCATGACGTCCACGATGGCCGCGGCGAAGTTGCCCCGCCGGGCGAGCTCCAGGCCCTGGGGCCCGGTCTCCGCGAACGAGACCGCGTACCCCGCCTGGCCGATCACGCGGCCCAGGACGTCCCTCATCACCTCCTCGTCGTCGACGACGAGGATCTCTTCCTGGCTCATGTCACCCCTGTTGCGCGGCCTCGGACAGGACGAGGGCCGGCAGCGCCACCTGGAAGGTCGTGCCCTCCCCGGGAGAGCTCTCCACGAAGATGGCCCCCCCGTGCTCCTGCACGATGCCGTAGGTGACGCTCAGGCCGAGCCCCGTGCCCCGGCCGATCCCCTTCGTCGTGAAGAACGGGTCGTAGATCCGCTTGATGTGCTCGCGGCGGATCCCGTGGCCGGTGTCCCCGACCTCGACCACGACCGTGTCGGCGTCGGCCGAGGTCCGCAGGGTCAGCCAGCCCCCGCTGGGCATGGCGTCGCGGGCGTTCAGGATCAGGTTGAAGAAGACCTGCTGGATGCGGTTCTCGTTGCCGCGGACGGGGGGCACCCGTGCCGCCAGCTCCCGACGCACCCGGATCCTCGACCCCTCGAGCTGGTGCTCCACGAGCGAGAGCACGTCGAGAACGACCTTGTTGACGTCGAGACGGTCGAACTCGGTTCCGCTCGAGCGCGAGAAATTGAGCAGGCTGTTGATGATCTTGGCCGCGCGGAAGCTCTGCTTCTCGATCTTCTCCAGCACCTGCTGGCGCGGGTCGGCCTCCTCGAGCTGGCCCCGCAGGAGCTGGGTGTAGGAGGAGATGCCGGCCAGGGGAGTATTCACCTCGTGGGCGACGCCGGCGGCGAGGAGGCCGACCGAGGCCATCTTCTCCGCGTGCTGCAGCTGCTCTTCGAGCCGGACCCGCGTCGTCACGTCGTCCACAATGAGGATCGTCCCGTGGCGCTCGCCGGGCCCGGACTGGAACGGCCCCACCGACACGTTCACCATGAGGCTGCGCCCGTCCGCCGACGGCAGGTGCAGCTTGTAGATGTGCGCGATGTCCTCGCCGTCGCCGACGACGAGGGCTCCCCGCATCGCCTCCAGGAAAGCCTCGGGGAACACGGTGTCGAGGGGGCGGCCCAGCACCTCCTGCCGCGCCCGGGCGAGGAGGGCCTCCATGGCGCGGTTCCAGCGCACCACCCGGCCCTCGAGGTCGAGGACCACGATCCCGGAGTCGAGGCTCTCCAGGATGTTCTCGTTGTACTCCTTGAGCCCTCGCAGCTCGTCCGCCTTCTCGCTCAGGCTCCGGTAGAGCCGACCGTTCATGATCGCGGTCGCGGCCTGCGCGGCCAGGGTCTTGAGGGTGTCGACCTCCTCGCTGTTCAGGGGATCGAGGCCGTCCTTCCTCCCCACTCCGAGGACCGCGATCACCTCACCCTTCACCCGGCACGGGAAGAGCCAGGCCAGGCCGGTGCCGGCGAGGGCGGGCGGCTCGCCGGACGCCGCGTCCAGGTCGGCGGGATGGCCGAGGGCGAGCCGGGCGAGGAGGGCGCTGCCGGCCGGGATGCGCGAACCCTCCCCCGAGCGCGGGACGCCGCGGGCCCGGAAAGGAGCGAGGTGCCCGTTCTCCCCGGGCAGGAAGAGGGCCATCTCCCGAAGGCCGAGCGCGGCGCCGATCCCCTCCAAGAGCCGTTCGCTCGTCCGCTCGAGGTCGAGGTCCGCGTTCAGGTCCTCGGACAGCCGCACCAGGGCCTTGCGGGAGCTGTACCGCTCCCTGTAGAAGAGGCGGTCGAGCGTCTCCTGGATGCGCGACTTGACCGGAGTGAAGAGCACCACCACCACGAGGGCGCTCAGGAGGGCGATCACGGTGGCGTGCGGCTCCTCCCAGACCACGTCGGTCAGGCTCGCGGTCAGGAGGGCCAGGCCCACGATCACCGCCACCGCGAGGACGTATCCGAGCGCACGGCGGAAGATGAGCTCCACGTCCATCAGGCGGTGCTTCACCACCGCGTAGGCGAGGGAGAGCGGGACGAGGGCGAGCGGGCCGTAGCCCGCGATCTGGAGGGCGAGCCCGGGCTCGCGTCCGAGCGCGAACGGCAGCGCGTAGAACGCGAGGAACGGGAAAACCCCGGCCGCGGTTCCCCAAAGCACCCACTTCACTTGGCGGCGGGCGGTGAACCCGCGCGTGCGCCGGTACGAGTCGAGCAGGACCGATACGGCGAGCACCAGATACGCCGAGAAGTACAGCGGGCGGAGGCGGTTGATCGCCTCGGCGATCCGCCACAGCACCCCCGGCTCGTCGCCCGTGGCGAGGAGGGCGTGGCTCATGGCCGCGGCGCCGGTCAGGACGAGTGCGGGAACGTAGAGCGCGGGGACCATCCACGTGGTCCGGGCCCGCAGCCGCCGCTCCGGGAAGGTGAGACAGAAATGCAGGAAGACCACGGGGAGGAAGAGCCCGGCCAGGAAATCCGCCCAGAAGAGCACCCAGTCCCCGAGGTTCAGCTTCCCGGTGTACGAGGTGGAGTAGAGCAGGAAGAACAGGACGCAGACCGCGTAGAAGTGCAGAGACGAGCGGTCCGCCGGCCGCCGCAGCAGGACGACCGTGCCCACGACCAGGCTGAAGAACCCGACGAGCGAGAGGTAGTAGAAGGCGCTGACGTTGCCCTCGGGCAGGGGCTGCACCACCACCTCGAGCGCGCGCCGCTCGTCCTGGCGGAGGAGGGAGTAGGTCAGACGGCTCCCCGGGCGCCGGCCGGCGAGAGCGCTCTCGAGCCGGGCCGGGCTGAGGGCCTCCTCGCCGTCGACCGCCAGCAGGATGTCGCCCTCGCGCACGCCGGCCCAAGCGGCCGGACCGCCGGGGGCGAGCCGGGACGCCACGAGTCCCTGGGGCGCCTGACGCCAGAAGACGCCATCGTCCATCAACGTCCAGGTGGCTTTGAGGACGATGTTGTAGACGCCGAGGCCGGCGAGGGCGAGCCCCACGAGAACGACGAGCGTGTTCTTGAGCCGCCGCCCGGTCATGATTTGCGTGGTCGGCCGGTCAGGACACGACCCCTACTCATGATAGCAAGGCACGTGCCCGAACGGGAATGCGGACCCGGTCGTGTAACTCATTCCCACACAGGCGCTTCTTCTGGATCGATCGGTGTTGAATCCGGTTTGCCGGAGTCAGAACCAATCCCTTGGATGACCGGCCGAGGCGATCGAGCACCCAACTCGATCCCATCTCTCATTCCGCGCGGGCACCGTTCGCCGGCGCCTCAGAAGCGGACCGAGATGCCCCCCACGACCCGCGTCGGCGGGTCCTGAACCGCGAGCTCGTCCAGGAAGCCGGCCTGCGACGCCTCGTAGAACATGTTGCGGACGGCCACGAGAACCTCCCAGTCCGCCCGGGTGAGCGGCTGGAGGAACGGAAGCCCCTGGGTGAGCTGGATGTCGAAGCGTGTCGCCGTGGACGGTCCCGCCGCGCCCGCGACGAAGGGGCCTTCGTCGGTGCAGGCGTTCAGCCGGTAGAGAGCCGAGACCCGCGTGTCGGACCAGTCGATCACCGTCTCGAGCCTCGCGACGAGGTCGTGGAACCCCGCCCCGTCCGAGCCGACCGAGCCGAGCATCGGGAGGCTCCCGGGGAACGGCGCTCCCCCGGCCCGGCGGCCGCGCCCGAAGGTGTAGGTGACGGACCCGTTGACGACACTGCCGAACCGGCGGCCGAGAGACACCCCGAAGCCTCGTGCGCCGGCGCCGCCCGCGTTGCGGATGACCGGGGTGTCTCCGTCGAAGGTCGTGAGCAGCAGGTCTCGGGTGGTCTCGTCGAAGATCCGGGCGCCGAGGGTGGTGCTCCCGATCAGGCGGTCGATGCCGAGCTCGTACCGCGTCGAGCGGGCCGGGCGCAGGCCATCCTCGAGGCGGGCCCAGGTGATGGCCGGCGACGCCGCCACGGTGGACAGGGTCAGGAGGTCGCCGCCCGGGGTCTGCGTCCGAGCCGCCACCGAGCCGTGAAGCTGGGTATGCTCGTCCCCCCTCACCTCCACCTGCACCACCGCGTCGACGTGGTGCGAGTCCGGCAAGAAGCCGATGTAGGTGTACTTGGCGCTCGTGGTCGCGCTGAGACGGTCGCCCAGGCTCCACCGGTCGCGGACGAAGGCAGCTCCAACCGTCCGGCTCGGCTCGGGCAGGGCGTCGGCCAGGGGCGGGTGGGTGTCGCCCGCCCCGTACCCGGCTCCGACCTCGAGCTGGTGGCCGCCCCCGGGTTCGATCACGAACTCGGCGGCCATGCGCCAAGCGCGCCCCGCGGTCTCCGCGACGAGGCCGCCGAGGTTCCAGCGTACGCCGTCGGCGAGCCGTCCCTCGAGTTTCAACGAACCGAGCCCGCCCGGCAGCACCGGCCCGGCCGGATCCGACAGCGCGCGCGGTCCGGACGTCGCCGCGAACTCCATGCTGCCCGCGAGAGGGCCGAGGTCGGCCAAGGCGGGCGCGGTGGCCCGCGCCGGCGTCGATCCGCTCGAAGGGGCTTCGACGTCCTGGCTGGCCGTCTCGAGGACCGAGCGGCGCTTGTGGCGCACGAGCCACCGCCACTCGCGCGCCGCCTCCGCCGCATCTTCGGTGCTGGTATCGGCGGCGGGCTGCGCTCCGACGGGAGTCAGGCTCAGCGTGAACAGCGCGTCCCGGTTGGGCAGCACGGTCACCTGCTGGGCCGCCGAGGGCTGGTGTCCGCTGCTGATGGCCCGGAGGGTGTAGGAGCCCGCGGGCAGCGAGGGCAGCACGAACTGCCCGTGGCTGTCGGCGAGGGTGATGAGGCTCCCGCCCCGGATGCCCTTGCCGAAGATCGAGACGACCGCGCCCGCGATCGGCACCCCTTGGGAGCTCTCGACCCAGCCAACGAGACCGCCGCCGTCCTCGGCGAGGGCGGCGGTGCCATCCGTGCAGAGGAGGAGCGCGGAAGCGGCGACGGCCCACCCGAGACGGCGGCAGGAGCTCAACGCGTTTTCCTCCAGAGGGATGCAGCGCCCCGTCGGCATCCCCGACCGTATCAAGGGGAGGGGGGGGTGTCAAGATGCCCTTTGGTCAAGGCAGGATGAGGGACGCAGAGCCAGAAGGGAGAGCCGACGGATCGGCCCTGATCCACTCGCGCATCGCGCGAGTGCTGCATCGGGTCGTGCAGGGTCGTGCACGTATGCTATAAGGAGCGCGGCAGAGCCGGGACGCGCCCCATGGCCAGGATCCACGACGTGACCGTGCCCCTCACCCCGGGCATGCCGACCTACCCCGGCGACCCCCCGTTCGAGCTCGAGCCCGTCCGGACCCTGGCCGCCGACCGCTACCGGCTGTCCCGCATGGTGCTGAGCACCCACGTGGGGACGCACGTGGACGCGCCGGCCCACTTCCTGGTCGGCGCGGCCACCGTCGACCAGCTCCCCCTCGAGATCCTCCTCGGCAAGGCCCGGGTCGTGGAGCTGCCTTCGCGCGAGCGGGTGGAGCGGGCGGACCTCGAGGCCTGCGACCTTCGGGACGACCTCCGGGTGCTTCTGAAGACGCGGATGTCGGGGCAGCTGCTCAAGGCGGGGTACCAGGAGGACCACGTCTACGTCACCGTGGACGCCGCCCACTATCTCGCCCAGGCCGGGATCAAGCTCGTCGGCTTCGACTACCTCTCGATCGACCGGTCCCACTCGGCCGACTTCCCGGCCCACCAGGCCCTGCTCGGGGCGGGAGTCGTCGTGGTCGAGGGCCTGGACCTCTCGGATGTGGACCCGGGCGAGTACGACATGGCCTGCCTGCCCCTCCGTGTGGCGGGCGGGGACGCGGCGCCCGCTCGCGTCGTCCTCCGCTCGCGCGCGTGAGGGAGGGCGGGAGGGGGGAGAGGGACGCCCATGAACGTCCTGCTCCTCCGGGACGTCGTGGCCATCCTGCTCGCCGGCGGGGCCGGGGAGCGCCTCTACCCGCTGACCCGTGAGCGGGCCAAGCCGGCGGTGCCGTTCGGGGGCCCCTACCGCATCGTGGACTTCACGCTCTCGAACTGCATCAACTCCGGCCTGCGCAAGATCTTCCTCGCCACGCAGTACAAGGCGCAGAGCCTCAACCGCCACGTCCGCATGGGCTGGAACGTGGTGAACCGCGAGCTCGGCGAGTTCATCGAGATCCTGCCCCCCCAGAAGCGGATGGGGGAGCACTGGTACCTGGGCACCGCGGACGCGGTGTGGCAGAACCTGCACGCGATCGAGCGCGAGCGGCCACGCTGGGTCATCGTGCTCGCCGGCGACCACATCTACAAGATGGACTACGGCAAGATGCTGGACGTCCACATCACCTGCGGGGCGCGGCTCACCGTGGCCGCGATCGAGGTGCCCCTCGCGGAGTCGCGCCGGCACGGGGTCCTGGAGGTGGACGGCGACGCGCGGGTCGTGGGCTTCCGGGAGAAGCCGGAGGTGGCGCCCGCGACGCCGTGGAGCCCGGGGGCGTGCCTCGCTTCGATGGGCATCCACATCTTCGACATGGACGTCCTGGTGCGCGAGCTGGAGCGCGACGCGGAGGCCGACTCCACGCACGACTTCGCCCGGGACATCATCCCCCGGCTGGTGGCCGGGGGAGAGCGGGTCTTCACCTACCTCTTCTGGGACGAGAACAAGAAGGAGGCCCAGTACTGGAGGGACGTGGGAACGATCGACGCCTACTACGAGGCCTCGATGGACCTCGTCCAGGTGGACCCCGTCTTCAACCTCTACGATCCCGGCTGGCCGTTGCGCACCTACCAGCCCCAGCTCCCGCCGGCCAAGTTCGTGTTCGCGGAGGAGGGTAGGCGGGGAGTGGCCACGGAGTCGATCGTGTCCATGGGATGCATCATCTCGGGCAGCGAGGTGCGTCGCTCGATCCTCTGCCCCGACGTGCGCGTCCACTCCTACTGCGACATCGAGGACTCGATCCTTCTCCCGGGGGCGGTGGTCCGACGCCACGCCCGCATCCGGCGGGCCATCGTCGACCGCGGGGTCGAGGTGCCGCGGGGGGCCCTCGTCGGTTACGATGCCGCGGAGGACCGGCGGCGCCACACCGTCTCCGAAGGGGGTGTCGTGGTGGTGACCCCCGGCGAGGAGTGCCTGATCCATCCTGATTTCCGATAGCGGATTGCCGAAGGAGCGCATTGATGACGACGATCGATTCCGTATTCGCCCGCGAGATCCTGGACAGCCGGGGCAACCCCACCGTGGAGGTCGAGGTGGTGCTCGAGGGCGGCGCCATGGGACGGGCCGCGGTGCCCTCCGGCGCCTCGACTG
>Ga0335085_10012279_pt1 | contig 12627 bp, 9 predicted proteins | sample Lox_Sample_45_FD_206712 | JGI IMG/M metagenome (GOLD analysis project Ga0335085, IMG submission 206712) | Soil microbial communities from Loxahatchee National Wildlife Refuge, Florida, United States - Lox_Sample_4.5 | ecosystem: Environmental > Terrestrial > Soil > Wetlands | place: USA: Florida...
GCCATCAGCGTCGATCGTGCTGGCCGTTGCATCGGGCATCTTGTAGTAGCCCAGCATGTTCTGGTACCCGCGACAGCAGATCTCACCCTGCTGGCCGACCGGCACCGGATTCCCATTGGCAGCATCGGCGATCTTGACCTCGAGCTGCTCCAGCGGGCGACCGACCGTTTCAGACTGATCCGATGACGAATCGGTCACCCGGGTCTGACTGATCACGCCGTGCATCTCCGTCTGACCGAACAGGATGCTGAAGCCGCAGCCGAGCAACTTGATCGTGCGATGCACGAGAGCGGCTGGCACCGCCGCAGCTCCCGACATGATCGTCTGCAAGCTCGACAGATCGCGGGACTCGCGATCGGGGTGATCCAGCAGGGCCACCAACATCGTGGGGACCACCAGCGAGTGCGTCCCTCGGTATGTCTGGAACAGCTCCAGCATCAGACCCGCGTCGAAGCCGGGCATGATCACGAACGTGCCGTGCATCGACAGCGCGCCGAACGAGGTGACCGCTCCCCCGCCGATGTGATACATCGGCATGGCATTGATGTTCACGCCACCGTCAGACATGCCGGCTCTGAGCGCGACGAAATGCGCCTCGTTGACCAGGCCCTTGTGGTGAAGCAAGGCACCCTTGGGGAATCCCGTCGTGCCGGACGTGTACTGGATCTGGATGGGATCAAGGGGTGAAACCGTCGGCAGTTGCTGGTCGGGATCACCGGACTCCAGGAACTGATGCCAGTCGGAGAAGCGCACGACGTCAGTCAGGGCAGGTAGCCGTGGGCTGAGCTCGTCAACGACGGCCGCCAGGTCAAAGCCCCGGTAGGAGTCGACATAGAACAGGCCGGCGGCACCGGAATTGCTGAGGATGTGTTCGAGCTCGCGGCTGCGGTAGGCGGGGTTGGCCGCCACCACGATCATTCCGGCCAGGCTGATGCCCTGCTGAAGGATGATCCAGTGCGCGCTGTTGGGGGCCCAGATCGCCACGCGATCGCCGGGCCGGAAGCGCTTGAGCAGGGCCCGCGCAGCACGCTCGGCATCCTGCAGGAACTCGGCGTAGGTCCATTCTTGCCGTGCCGATGGGTCCTCCACGCCGTCGACGAGTGCCAGCCGGTCTGGCACTACCGCCGCCGCCTCGCGCAGTAGTTCCCCCAAGGTGGCGTCACGAACAGCTTCGCCCTCTTCGGCTGGCCAGTACGACTCGGTCAACAGGCCGGACTCTGGGCTCACATTCACTCCCGACACCTCCGCTGGTGTTCGTCGCCCGGGATGCGCGTTCTCCGGAGTCTAAGCTTTTCGCTGCTAATTCCGCAATGGTCAGACCAAAGATCTCTTCTTGCTTGTCGGACCGAAGATTCCTTCTTCACCTGAAGGTGATGAACCATGACGGCGACGTCCGAACCTCGGCCCAGCAGTCAGGTATCACGTCCCAGGCGTGCCGGAAGCGATAGTCGAGCTGGCGACGTCAGCTGCGACTCCGCTCTGGCCGTCGGCAGCATGCGTACGGGAGCCCGGACACGGGCGAAGCGGAGCGCCGCCGTTCGGCTCGCGGCATCCGCCTGTGCCTGGCGGACGAACGCTGGCCGTGGCGCGGCTTCACTGCCTTCGACCCGACGGCAAGGCGTTTGCGTCGCGCGACGATTACCTGTCAACGACCTCAGTAGCTTGCGAAGCTCTGCGGTCACGCGGGTGGACATCCGGCAACCTTGCGTCTTAGCTAGCCGGCTCTTATAATGGTAAGACCAAAGCGAGTAAGGAACATGCCGGTGATGCCAACCGCTTCGCCTCTGGCCCGCATGGCCGAGGTAGCCGCAGATCCAGACACCTATGCGCTCACCTGGAAGCAGTCCCATCCTGGAGGCAAGGTCGCCGGTGTCCTCCCGATGAACTTCCCCGAGGAACTGCTCCACGCTGCGGGCTTCCTCCCGGTCGTCATCCAGGAGAACAGGGAGCCGGACTCAGAGGGGCGAGTCATCCTCGCCGAGTTCTACTGCGGCTACACGCGGAACCTGGCCGATCAGGCGGTCAAGGGCAAGCTCGCGCACTACGACGCCTACTTCGTCGCCGACCATTGTGTCCAGCTCCTCGGGGCCGCCGACGTAATGCGCTACGCGCAGCCCGAGATCCCGATCTACTTCGGCCAGTTCATCGCATCCATGAGCGAGCCGTCGACCAACGGCAAGGTCCGCGGCGAGATGGGGCGCATCGTGAGAGAGGTTGAGCGCAGCGTCGGCGCACCGATCGACCAGGACCGCCTGAGGAACAGCATCCGGCTCTACAACGAGGACCGCGGCCTGCTGCGCAAAGTGTTCGACGCACGGCGGGACGGGCGACTTCACCTGCCGGCCAAGCAGATCCAGGATCTCGTCAAGTCAAGCATGATCATGGACAAGGCCGAGCACGTCGCTCTTCTCAAGGAGTTGCTCGAGCACGGACTCGGAACGCAAGCCGCGACCGGGACGGTCAAGCTGCATCTGTCCGGGCATTTCTGCCACGCACCGAAGCAGGATCTGCTCGACGTGATCGAGGAGTGCGGCGCCGAAGTGGTCAATGACGACCTCTACCACGGTCGCCGGTACATTACGACGGACGTCCGAGAGGACCTGGATCCGATCGACGCCCTGACCGAGTGGTACTTCGACCGCAACGTCAACGTCCCCTGCCCCACCCGGGTTCAGCACGACGCGGACTGGGACACTTACCTGAGCAACGAGGTCAACGCGAGCGGGGCAGACGGCGTTATCGTCCTCATGGCCAAGTTCTGCGAGCCGCATATGCTGCTCTACCCGGAGCTGCGCAAGATGATGGACGAGCGCGAAATCCCCTATCTGCTCATCGAGACCGAGCACGAGGGCCTTCCGATAGAGTCCATCCGCACCCGCGTTGAGGCGCTTGTCGAGCGCATCTCTCGACGGCCCGCCCGCGTGGCCGGCTGACACTAACCGGTTTACAGCCGAGGAAGATCCAGGAACATGACGAGCACGAGCACCGGCAGCACTGTCACCCGGATGGAAGCAAACCGCAGCGGCGGCAAGATGATCACCGACTACTGGGACAACATCTTCACCGCGCCTGAGCGGGGTAAGAAGGTCGTCTGGTACAACGGTTCCGCTCTCAACCCGATCTTCCAGGCCGCCGGACTCGAGTGGTGCCACGGCGAGGCGTTCTCGGCGCGACTGGCCGCCCTGCACCTCGAGGGACCGGCTCAGCTGGCCGGCGCCGAGTACGGCTACATCAACGAGCTGTGCTCCTATTCACGAACCCATCTCGGATGCGCCGTACTGAGTCAGGGCGGGGGCCCGGCCCCGGGCTCCGAAACCGGCGCGGTCGACGCCCTGGACCAGGCGGAGCTCGCCAGCCGGCTGCCCCATCCAGACTTCTTCGTCAACGCCTACTCCGGCTGCAGCACCGGCCAGCAGTGGGACGAGATGTCCTACCGGGTCTTCGGCAAGAACGTGCCCATCTTCAACGTGTCCATCCCCTTCCTCTGGGGCAACCACGCTGACTCGGGCTATCTGCAGGGGGAGGAGTGGGAAGAGGCCACCGATTACGTAGTCGCCCAGTTGCATGAGCTCATCACCTTCATCGAGGGCCAGACGGGCCGACCCCTCGACTGGGATGCCCTCTCCGAGAGCATGTCCTACATCAAGCGCGCCTCCGAGCTGCGACTCGAGGGCATGGAGATGTGCGCGAACAAGCCCACCCCGGCAACGTACTGGGACTGGATCGCCAGCGTCGCCCACATCAACTTCCTGCCGGGAAACCAAGACCTGGTGAACTACTTCGGCGCGGTTCGCGACGAAATCGCTGCCCGAGTCGCGAACGGCGTGCCAGCCCTCGAGAACGAGCGATATCGGCTCTACTTCGACGGCATCATGAACTGGAACAAACTCGGCTGGCTCGCCAAGCGCTTCGCCGAGTACGACGCCGCTGTCATTTCCGGTCGGTACACCCACTCCTCCTTCTGGCAGGAGCCGCAGATCATCGATACCGAGAACCCTCTGCGCGGGATGGCCCAGCACTACCTGATCTGCCCGATCAACCACAGCCTCAAGACGCTCAATTACCTCACCCTGCGCGATTGCGAGAAGTTCGACCTTGACGGCATAGTGTTCCACTCGACGCGCACTTGCCGAGCCTTCACCAACCCGCAGACTCTGCTGGCCAGATCGGCCCGCGAGCACCTCGGGTTGCCCGCGATGTTCTTCGAGGGCGACGTCGCAGATGCGTCGTTCTATAAGGACGAAGTCCTCGAGAGCCGACTGGTGGCCATGCTCGAGAACATCGACGTCCGGCGCGCCAAGGCCGGTCGGTGATATGACCGGCATGACCGTTCACACGATGGGCGTCGACCTGGGGTCTACGACGGGCAAGGCTGTCATTGTCGATGAGTCCGGCGCGATCGTGGCCCGTAAAGTCGTCCAAATGGGGGCAGTGAGCCGACGTGGGGTAACTGCGGCCATCGCCGCCGTCCTCGAGGAGGCCGATCTGGGGCGTGCCGAACTCGACCGGGTCGTGGCAACCGGGTACGGCCGTCGGCTGGTGCAGGACGTGGACCGAACGTTCACCGAGATCACGTGCCACGCCCGCGGCGTCGCAGCGATGTGTCCGGGAACAGCCCTCGTCATCGACATCGGCGGTCAGGACAGCAAAGCCATCACCATCGACTCCGAAGGACTGGTCAACGACTTTGCGATGAACGACCGGTGCGCCAGCGGCACAGGACGGTTCTTCGACGTGCTTGCGCGCGCCCTCGACTATTCGCTCGAGGAGCTGGACGATCTCGCGCTCGCGGGGACGAACGACCTCGAGGTAAGCAGCATGTGCGCCACATTCGCCGAGACCGAGATCATCTCGCTGCTGGCGGAAGGTGCTTCTCCTGAAGACATCGCAGCGTCGGTGCACCGGTCAGTGGCCACTCGCACCCTCGGCCTGGTCTCGCAGGTCGGCAAGGCCACTCCGGTCGTGATGACCGGAGGCGTGGCCCATAGCAGGGCAGCAGTGAAATTCCTTTCTGAAGTGCTGCGCACGCATGTCCACGTGCCTGCCGAACCGCAGATCTCTGGAGCCTACGGCGCCGCTCTACTTGCGCTCGAGTCGCTGCGGGGGGCGACAACGGTAGTCGGCCAGCCGATCGAGCGCGAACATACCCACAACGGCAGCTTGCCCTCCGGTCGTGACTGCACGACCTGCAGCATCGGCACAGGCAAGCACCGGCCGATTGATGTCGAGCTCTGGAACGCGTCGGCCGCCGAGGGCCACCGAACCTGAGGTGCGCCCGACGGCCGGCAAGACCCGAGTCCACCAGTCCACCCTCTGCCTTTGGGTGAGCACCGTGACTGTCACCGCCGACGCCGGAACGAACCCGGGCCGCACGCGAGTCTTCATCGACGGCCAGTGGGTTAACCCTGTCGGCTCCGATACCGACCGGGCCCTGGAGGGCACCCGTCGGGCGCTGGACCACGGCCCCTGGGGCAAGACGATACCTCGCGGGCAAAATCGAGCTCGACTCCCTGGTCTCGGAGATCTCGCTCGATGGGGTGGAAGAGGGGTATGCCGCACTCAAGGACCCAGCGGTCTCCCGGGTCGTGATCACGACGTTTTGACGGTCGCGATCCCGAGGTGGACTCAAGCGGCCCACCACCCGTCGAGTGTCTGTAACGGGCTGGCTGGTCGTACCGCCGGCGGGATGGGCATCTGGCGGGATCACCGGCGCGATGAGCCCGGGCGTGTTCGGTAGGGGAGGAAATCCCGCCCAAAGCGTTCCCGGGCGATGACAATCTTCTGCACCTGGGCGGTACCGTCAGCGATCTCGACGGCCATGACATCGCGGAGGCGCTGCTCGAGACCGAACTCCTTCGGATAGCCGTAGTGGCCGTGCAGCAGCAGGCAGTCCTTGACTGCGGCGCTCGCGACCAGCGGGCCGTACCACTTGGACATCGACGCCTCCGCCGAGTGCGGGCGCTGCTCGTCGCGCAGCCAGAGGGCGGCGTAGCAGAGGAGACGGGCTGCCTCGAGGGTCGTACTGTGCTCCGCAAGCGGGAACGACACCCCCTCGAATGACGCGAGCGGCGAGCCGAATGCCCCGCGGTCCGCCACGTACCTCGCGGTCTCATCGATGCAGGCCTGCGCGCAGCCGATCCCGGTCAGGGCCAGGAGCGGGCGAGTGAAGTCGAAACCGGCAAGCACGCTGCGGAACGCTGCCCCCTCTGCTCCGATCCGCGCCGAGGCCGGTACGCGGACATCGTCGAAGTGGATAACGCCGCGCCCCATCGGGCGCCAGCCGGTGTCGGGAATGTCAGAGGTCGCAATGCCGTCGGAAGACAGATCGACCAGGAACGCTGATACCCCGAGTGAGGCGTCGTCGCGCACGGTCTGCGCGGTTACCAGCATCGCCTCGGCGTGCGCGAGCATGGTGACGGATGTCTTCTCGCCACTGAGCAGGTAATCGTCGCCGTCGGCCGCCGCGGTCGTGCGCAGCGCCGCGGCGTCGGAGCCGGAGTGCGGCTCGGTGAGTCCGAAGGCGAGATAGGTCTCGCCCGCCACCAGCCGGCGCAGCCAACGCTCCCGCATCTCCGCAGTGCCGAACCGTGCGATCAGTGACGAGGTCAGCAGCACGGGGATCACCGCGTTTGCCACGTTGAAGTCGGCGTATGCCAGCTCTTCCACCGCCAGCCCGGCCGCCACGTGGTCCTCGTGGTCGAACGGGTTGTGCTCCGGGCCGGCGAGCAGGCCCAGCACGCCGAGCTGCGCGACCCGCCGATGCACCTCCCAAGGGAAAGCCGTCGACCTGGCCCGGTCGAGATACCCGCATAGTCAGGGTGCCTATGAGGAGACGGAAAGGAATAAAGATACGAAAGCCCCGTTTGTCACGAAAGCGGGCAGGTGGGCGGGCTTGGTGTCACACTCCTGCTCATGAGGTCACAAGCGCGGGACCAGCGGTGAACGGGGATGAGGTCCGGAACATCGGGCTCAGTAGGTTCAGGGGCCGGGGGTACCGCGCGTCCGAGGTTAACGATCTACTTCTCCGCATCGCCGCGGAACTCGATGCCGGGCGGCCTGTCGGGCCGCTGATCGCAAACGCGACGTTCCGAACATGGTCCCTGCGCGGTAGCTATAAGACCGGCCCCATCGACTGGTTCCTGGAGCAGCTGCGCCGGGAGGACCCTGCCGAGATGGCCCGGATGAATGCCGACCCGTGGCGCGACCTAGCCACCGACCCCTACTGCATCCGCCGCCAGCCTGGCGACATAGCCGGGCGTATCGCAGCGCCGTCGCAGCAGGAATACGAAGCAGCGTGGCGCGACTTCGACCAGCAGCCAGGCACTCGCCTCTCGCTGGTGCCGACGGGAGCCATGCGTCACGAGCTGCGCACCGCCGAGCAGCAGACGGTGGCGGCCGTGGGGGACAGGCTGGGCACAACAACCTTGAACGCTGGCAGGCGAACCTTCACCCTGAAACGGGTCAGGTCAGGGCCGGGCATCGACGGGGCCATCAGCCGCGACCGGCCAGACTTGCCCGCACATACATGGATGAGCCAGGCCGGTTGGGACGCGTGGTTGAGCCAGCTTCTCGATGAGACCGGAACACCCGTGCTGTACACGGGCGGACATCATGCCGGTCTCGAAATAGGCGGACAACATACCGATCGCTACGCTTGTGGCTATATCAAGTTCCCCGGTCACCGGTGGCTGCGGTTCCCGGTCCGCGGCACCAGGCGGGCAAACGCCGTCATGACCGCGGTGGATCAGGGCGGGACCAAGGTCGCCCGGTACCGGCTCGCCCGCAAGGAATCCGGCTTGCGCTGGAAGGTAGGGATCACCGTCCACCCCGGTCAGGAGCTGACCGACGAGCTGGCGCTGGCGCTCGCGCTATCAGCTCCATGGCTCAGCTCGTTCTTCCAGACGAATGGCTGGCTAGGATCGAGCCTGTTCCATCATCAGCAGTTACCCACTCCGGGGGCCCGCCGTCGCCGAAGACATCGCCGCCGATGCTCGGATTCCGTACCCAACGACGAGGTCACTGGGAGCCACCCGGGGCTGCCGTCCCGTGCCCCGCGGCGTATGGGCTGTCGCCCCCGCTGTTTCAACCCCTTACTGCCTACGCGGCACACGGCAGGATCTTCCCTGCACCAGCGCGTAGAAGACCCCCGCACCCCGAATTAAGAGCACGCCTCCCGCGGGGCCTCAGGCTCAAGGATGGACCGGGCCACCCAGAACCCCAGACAGCAGTGTGGCTGAGGTAGCGAGAACTGCCAGGGGCGGCACTAGAGATCACGGCAGATGATGGTCGATCTGATCGTCGAGAACGGGCGGATTCACACCGGCGACCCCGGGGCGCCCGCGGTAGGGGCCGTTGCCGCCATCGGCGGGCGGATCGTCGCTACCGGGAAGGACGTCGATGGCCTGCGCGCGCGGGAGCGCGTTGATGCGCACGGCCGGGTCGTGCTGCCGGGGTTCAATGACGCCCACGCGCACAGCGTCTGGTTCGGGATGACCCTCATCGAAGCCGATCTTTCCGGCGTGAGATCCCTGGAAGACGTATACCGGGTCATCGGTGACCGCGCGCGGGACGCCGGGCCGCAGGAGTGGATCGTGGCCGCCGGCTTCAACCCGGTGCTGCTCGGTGGCGCGGTCCCGGACCGTGACGTGCTCGATCGGGTCAGCGGCGGCCGGCCGGTGTGGATCAAGCACGCATCCGGTCACTCCTGCCAGCTCAATGGCGAGGGCCTGCGGCGTACCGCCGCGTTCGAGCACCTGGACCAGGAGCCTGACGGCGGCCGGATCGTCCTGGACCAGGCCGGGCGGCCCACCGGCGTGCTGGAGGAACGGGCGATGTCGTTCGTGCGTGACGTGCTGCTGCCCTACCCGCTGGAGGTCATCGAGCGGGCGCTGGATCTGGCGACCGCGCGCTACGCCCGCGAGGGGCTCACCAGTGTCACCGACGCCGGGGTCGCGGGCGGCTGGATCGGGCACGCCCCGGGTGAGCTCGCGGCCTACCAGAGCGCCCGGGAGCACGGCGTCCTGCGCACCCGGATGCAGGTCATGCCGGTCATCGACGCCCTGGCCGGCCTCGGCGTGCACTCCGGCGAACCCGCACGCCTCGGGCTCGGCGGCGGCGTCCGCACCGGCTGGGGTGATGACTGGCTCCAGCTCGGGCCGGTCAAGGTCTTCACGGACGGATCGATCCTCGGCCGCACTGCCCGGATGAGCGAGCCCTACGAAGGCTGCCCCGGCGACCACGGCTACCTCCAGGAAGACCCCGAGAGCCTGCGCCGCCGCGTCCTGCAGGCCTACGCGGCCGGATGGTCGCTCGCGCTGCACGCGGTCGGCGACGCCGCCCTCGATCTCGCCCTGGACGTGATCGAGGACGGGATCACCCGCCACGGCACCCGCCGGGTCCCGAACCGGGTCGAGCACGGGGCCGTCGTCCGCCCGGACCAGGTCACCAGGCTCGCCGGACTCGGCGTCGCCTGCGTGGTCCAGCCGGCCTTCATCCCCACGTTCGGTGAGGGCATGCGGCGGGCCATCGGCCTGGGCCGCAGCGCCTGGTCACATCGTGCACGCAGCCTCCTGGACGCCGGGCTGCCGGTCGCGTTCAGCTCCGACCGGCCGGTGGCTCCCGGCGCCCCGCTTGGCGGGATTCAGGCGTTCGTCGAACGCGTCACCGAAGACGGGCTTGCTTACGGGCCGGACGAGCGCCTCACTGTCGAGCAGGCGGTCCGGGCCGCCACCGATGGCTCCAGCCAGGTCACCGGCCAGCAGGGACGCAAGGGGCTCCTGGTGGCCGGCCAGCTCGCCGACATGGTCTTCCTCGACGAGCACCCCGCCGACGTCGCGGTACAGGACATTGCCTCCATCCCGGTACTCGCCACCGCGGTGGGAGGCGTCTTCACCCACCGCCAGAGCGGATTCTGACCGGGAGCCTGAAGGGCTGGTGTGCGCGTCGCGGACCTGGCGTCGGCCCGGCGCCCGCGCAGCTTAGCGACTCCCTGGCCGAGTTGCGCCCACTGGTTGTGCTGGTCAGAGGTACATTCCGATCTTGAAATGATCGCGAGGAGCCAAATGGGGAGCCAGCGGCATTGGCTTCTGGCGCTCGAGGGCCGTCTTGCCGAGAGGAACTTCAGTTCGTCCGATTCGTCACTGGGTGGCGATGCGCAGGAAATGCTCCGTTAGCGGTTGGTGTGCCCCGTCGCGGAATACGAGGGAGAGTTCGACGATGTCGGCGCGGTCGGTGAGGGGACGGTACACGGCGGGCGGCTGGATCTGACGCGCTGTCACGTTGGGTACCAGGGTGACGCCGAGGCCGGAGGCCGCCATGGCGAGCTGGGTGAAGATCGAGTTGGCGAGGTGGCGGATGGCGGGGCTGAATCCAGCCCGGCGGCAGGTGGCCATGAGCTGGTCGTGGTAGTCCGGTGAGGCCTCGCGACGCAGCCAGACCCACGGCTCGCCGGCGAAGCGGGCCAGGTGGACGGGGCTGAGGGCGTCGGCGGCGAGGGGGTGGCCGGGCGGGAGCGCGATCACGAACTCGTCGTGGCGCCAGGGCTGGATGCGCAGGCCCCGCACCGGGGTGCTGGGCCGGATGACGGCGACGTCGATCTCGTGCTGGAGCAGGGCTTGCTGGCCCGAGGGCGTGTCCACCTCGGTGATCTGCAGGTCGACGCGAGGACGGGCGTGCCGGAAGGCGGCCAGCGCGCTCAGCAGGGGCTCGCTGAGGGCGGAGGTCACCACGCCGATGCGCAGGGTTCCGGCCCGGCCGGCCTCGGCCTGGGTGGCGACCTCCTGGGCGTGCTGGGCGGCTGCGAGGAGCGTGCGGCACTCGGCCGCGAAGATCCGGCCGGTCTCGGTGAGGGTGACCTTGCGCCCGCTGCGGTCGAACAGCGTGACGCCGAGCTGGCGTTCCAGCTGGAGGATCGCCTGGCTCAGCGGCGGCTGCGACATGGTGAGCTGTTCCGCGGCGCGGCCGAAGTGGAGGGTTTCGGCGACGGCGAGGAAGTAGCGGGCCTGCCGGACCTCGATCATCAGTCGCTCCACATATCGATGAGAGAGGAAATCAGACCTTCAGTATATGAATCTGGCGTGTTTCACTGAAGGGCATGAGCACCGAACCAGTCCCGCTGGCGCAGTTCACGGCGCTGGAGGTGGCCACCGTGTCGGACGCCCTGGACGCCTGCGGGCTCCCGCCGGGCCAGGGCGGTCTGAGGCCGATGTGGGGCCGTCCCAAGGTGACCGGGTTCGCGGTGACCGTCGAACTCGAACCGCTGAACAGCCGGCCGGGCGCAGACCACGACGGTGCCCACATCCTCACCGGCGCGATCGCCGGGGCCGGTCCCGACGACGTCATCGTGGTCGCCAACGGCGGCCGCACCGACGTGTCCTCGTGGGGCGGGATCGTGAGCGTCGGCGCCGCCGTGCGGTCCGTCCGGGGCGTCATCACCGACGGGGCCTGCCGGGACGTGGGCCAGGCCCGGGAACTCGGCTTCCCGGTTTTCGCCCGGGCTCAGGTACCAGTGACCGCGCGCGGTCGGCTGCGGCAGAAGTCGGCCGGCGAGCCGATCGTGGTCGGCGAGGTCACGGTCCGCCCCGGCGACGTGGTGATGGCCGACGAGGGCGGGGTCGTAGTCGTCCCCCGCGAGCGCGCGGCCGAGGTCCTCGACGCCGCCCGGCGCCTGGCTGGACGCGAGAGCGCGATCGAGGCGGAGGTACGGGCCGGGGTCCCGCTGCCGCAGGCGATGCGGGACGCCCGCCTGGCCGGAACTCCAGACCACGTGACGGCCACCGCCGGCCGCACGCCGCAGGAAATCGTGACCCGGCTCCGCGGGTTGCCCACCGCGGCCATCTCCGACGCCCTCGACCAGGCCGGAATCGACGGCGCCGTGGGCGGCCTGGCCCCGCTGTCGAACGACTTCCGCGCCGTCGGCCCGGCCTTCACCGCGCGCTACGCCCCGATCGACGACATCGGTGGCGGTACGGTCGGTGACTTCCTCGACGACGTCCCGCCGGGTGCGGTCATCGTCATCGACAACGACGGCCGCACCGACGTCACGGTATGGGGCGGCATCATGACCCAGGTCGCCGCGGTCCGCGGCATCGCCGGCACCGTGATCAACGGTGTCTGCCGTGACGTGCCGGCCTGCCTGGCGCAGAACTACCCGCTGTTCAGCCGCGGCCGCTTCATGCGGACCGGCAAGGACCGCGTCCGCCTGGCGGCCATCGGTACGCCGGTCACCATATCGGGCATCGAGATCTGCCCGGGCACCCTCATACACGCCGACGCGGACGGCGTGGTCGCCGTTCCCGCCGCCGAGGCCGAGCGGATCACCGAGGCCGCTGAACGCATCGAGGGCATCGAGGCCCGCATCGTGGCGGCCGTGCGCGCGGGCAGCACCCTGCGCGCGGCCCGCGAGACCTTCGGCTACCACACCCTGCAGACGAGGCAGCCATGACAGACACGGCACATGGCGTCACGTACGAGCAGACGGACCTCCGGATAGGCGGCGTAGGCCTCAAGGTCGCCACGGCCGGTCGGAACGGTGACCTGGCCCCCGTCGTCTTCCTGCACGGCTTCGGCTCGACCAAAGAGGACTACCTCGACATCGCTTGCCAGCGCGCGTTCACCGGGCGCCCGTTC
>Ga0335085_10012280_pt1 | contig 12627 bp, 7 predicted proteins | sample Lox_Sample_45_FD_206712 | JGI IMG/M metagenome (GOLD analysis project Ga0335085, IMG submission 206712) | Soil microbial communities from Loxahatchee National Wildlife Refuge, Florida, United States - Lox_Sample_4.5 | ecosystem: Environmental > Terrestrial > Soil > Wetlands | place: USA: Florida...
TCGTGGGCGAGATCGTACTCGGCCAGACCGGCGTTTCCGTCGGCGGCTCAAACTACAACGTGTCGCTGGTCGCCGATGTCCGGTTCGTCTACACGAGCGCGACCCAGGGCAACGTGAACTGGAACATTACGACCGTCACGACCCCGACGGGCGCGGGCGGCGGGCCGTACAGCTCGACGAATTCCGTGTCCTTCGGCCCGATCTCGCCGCACAGCCTCAACCTGTCGACCGGTCTGCCGAACGGCGCCGCCGTTGCGTTGACCAGCGCCGCATTGGATTTCACGACTCTGACGACCATGGTGCTAAGCGGAACGGTCAAGGGCGACTTCACGGTCACCTCCGGTAATACCACGCCGCCGCCGATCACCGGCCAGTCGTTCTCGCTCCACCTGATGCCCGCCGCCGACGATTTCGACGCGGACGGCCTCTCCGACGTTCTGTGGCAGAACGCCGATGGTCAGGCGGCGATCGCGATCGTCAACGGCTCGACGCCGGTGAACGTTGTGCTCGCCGGCGGCAACCCCGGCAGCGCGTGGCACCTCATTGGCGGCGCCGATTTCGACGGCAACGGCACGGCCGATCTCCTGTGGCAGAACGACGATGGCCAGGCGGCGGTTTGGCTGATGAACGGCACGACCGTGTCGAGCGCCACGCGGGTCGGCGGCAATCCGGGCTCCAACTGGCACGTGAAGGGCGCCGGCGACTTCAACGGCGACGGCAAGGCCGACATCGTCTGGCAGGCTGATGACGGCCAGGCAGCCATTTGGTTGATGAACGGCACGACCGTAACGAGCGCTGGGCGCCTGAGCTCGAACCCCGGCAGTGCCTGGCAGATCAAAGCGACGGGCGATTTCAACGGCGACGGCCGCTCGGACATCCTGTTGCAGAACTCCGACGGGCAGGCAGCGCTCTGGCTGATGGACGGCTTGACCCAAGTCACCATGGCCCCGGTCGGCGGCAATCCCGGCAGCGCCTGGCACGTGGTCGGCGCCGGCGACTTCGATGGCGACGGGCTGGCCGACATCCTCTGGCAGAACGACGACGGCCAAGCCGCCGTCTGGCTGATGAACGGCACGACGGTCACCACTGCTACCCGCATCGGCACCAATCTCGGCGCGTCCTGGCATATCGAGGCGGTGGGTGACTACAACGGCGACGGCATGGCCGATATCGCCTGGGTCAGCAATAGCGGCCAGACGCAGACATGGCTGATGAACGGGACTACCGTCGCGACGACGCTCGTTCTGAGCAACGATCCGGGAGCGTCCTGGCATGTCCCCGGTGCGAGCACGGGCACGAGCAGCCCGCCGCCGTCCAGTGACGCAGCCTACGACTTCGATGGCAACGGTACGTCGGACATTCTGCTGCAGAACAGCGACGGCCAGGCGGCGGTCTGGCTGATGAGCGGGACGAACGTCACGTCTGGCGCACGGGCAGGCGCCAACCCGGGCAGCGCTTGGCAGATCAAATCCGCGGGCGACTTCAACGGCGACGGCAAGGCCGACTTCCTGTTCCAGAACACCGACGGCCAGCTCGCGATCTGGCAGGTGAACGGCACGACCGTGACCTCTGGAACGCGCGTGGGCGGCAATCCCGGCACCGACTGGCACGTGAAGTTCACTGCCGACTTCAACGGCGACGGCAAATCCGACGTTCTGTTCCAGAACACGGACGGCCAGCTTGCGATCTGGCAAATCAACGACACCACCGTGACGACTGCCGCGCGCGTCGGCCCCAATCCGGGCAGCGCTTGGCAGGTCGTGGGGGTGGGCGACTTCAACGGAGACGGCCAAGAGGATCTCCTCTGGCAGAACACGGATGGTCAGGCGGCCATCTGGCTCATGAACGGCACCACGGTAACCTCGAGCGTGCGCGTCGGCCTGAACCCGGGCACGTCCTGGCACGTCGCGGGCGTGGGCGATTTCGACGGCGACGGCAAGTCCGACATCCTCTGGCAGAACACCGACGGACAGGCTGCAATCTGGCTGATGAATGGGACGACCCCGACGGCGATGGCGCGCGTCGGCGGCAATCCCGGCAGCTCCTGGCACGTCGAGGGTGCGGGCGACTACAACGCCGATGGCAAGTCCGACATCCTCTGGCAGAACGATGACGGCCAGGCACGCGTCTGGCTGGTCAACGGCACCAATGTCACCCTGGCCGCCAACGTCGGTGCGAATCCCGGCAGTGCCTGGCATGTGATCGCTGTGACGGGCGCGTGAACTGATCGCCACGCGGCGCGGTTCGTCGCGAGCTTCGTGCTCGCGGCGTGCTGGTTTGCTCCAACTCTTTGCTTTTGCGGTGCCGCCGAAGCTTATATATTGGCGCGTGCTTGGCCGCCCGTCTGGACTTCGCCACCATCTACGCACGACGATCGTTTGGAGTTTCGCACCGGCGGCAATCGCGTTTCGAATGTTGGAGCGGCACGAACTTTGTTGCGGCGACGTGTCAGGCAAATTCGCAAGGCGGTGGCGCTGCTGCGTCATCCGGTGTTCCGAAGGGGTTTGCGGTTCGGCGTCGGCGCTTCGATCGAGCACCAGCAACATCTCACTGGTCTGTCTCTCGCAACCGTCGTCGATATCGGCGCGAATGTCGGGCAATTTAGCTTACTGATCCGTGCCCTCTATCCGGATGCACGAATCTTCGCGTTCGAGCCTCTGGCGCGGCCTGCCAATGTCTACCAACGCCTGTTCGGGGGCGATCCGCAGGTCCGGCTCTATCAGGACGGCGTGGCGCCGGCCGCGGATGCCGGGGAGATGCATGTCTCCCGCCGCGACGATTGCTCCTCGCTGCTGCCGATCTCCACCCGACAAGTGGAATTTGCGCCCGGGACCGAAGAGGTCGGCAGGGAGAGAGTTTCGCTTGTGACACTTGCTCAGCGTCTCTCGGGCCAGGAGATCGTCTCTCCCGTCTTGTTGAAGCTCGATGTGCAGGGCTTCGAACTCGAAGCGCTGAAGGGCTGCGAACCGCTTTTGCATTTGTTCGATTTCGTCTATGCGGAAGTGTCGTTTGTCGAGCTGTACGTTGGCCAGGCGCTCGCCGACGAGGTGATCGACTGGCTCCTCGCCCGAGATTTCCGCATTTCCGGCATCACCAATCTCAGCTTTGGCAGGGACGGGCGCGTGGTGCAGGCGGATATCATGTTTCGCAATAGCCGCGTTCCGGCGCAACGCTCCTACTCCGTATCGCGTGCAGACATCCGCACCGAGTCCGCAGCCGGTCCCTTGCCTGGAACGGTCCGGCCGCTGACAACCGATGAAATCGGCTCTGACTAGCCAGTGCCGTGCTCTTGCGTATAAGTCGGCCCAGCGACGTCGTTCGACAAAGAGTGCAACGCGCCTCAAATGGCTGAATCCTCTGCCTTGCCGGCCGGCATTGCCAGCCCGTCGCGGCGTTTCCTCATAACGCTTGCAGCGCAGAGCGCGAAGTCCGCGTTCTCCTTCCTGGCGGGGATCGTGGTCGCCCGCGGCCTTGGTCCGAACGACTTCGGAAACCTTTCCTTTCTGCTCGGAAGCTTCGCCGGCATCCGGGCGATCCTCGATCTCGGCAGTTCGTACGCATTTTTCACCTTGACGGCGCAGCGGCCGCGCAGCCGTGTGTTCTATCTCTATTACGCGTCCTGGTTCTTGCTCGTGCAAATGGGCTTGCCGGTCCTTTGCATGATGGTCCTGTTGCCCGACAGGACCTTGGACACCCTCTGGCTGTCGCAGCCGCGCGATCTGGTCGTGCTCGCCTTTCTCGCCAGCACCATGCAATATGCGCTTTGGCCGCAGCTTATCCAATTGGGAGAGGTGGTCCGGCACACGCATCTCTCGCAGTCGCTTACCCTGGCGATCGCGGTGATGCATTTGCTGCTGGTCGCGGCGCTGCACGCCGTGGGCTGGCTCACCATTCCGGTGGTGCTCAGCTTGACCGCGACCGAATTCCTGGTGGGTTCCGTGTACGCGTTCTTCTTGATGCCGCGGCCCTGGCTTGCGGGCGCGCCGCCCGACACCTTGCCTTCGGTCTTTCGCGAGTTCCGCATCTATTGCCAACCCTTGATCGTCTCGACGGCCTTGACCGCTGCAAGCGGCTGGGCCGAGGTCTGGATGCTGCAACACTTCGGCGGCGCGGTGGCGCAAGCCTATTATTCATTGGGGTTGCAGTTCTCCTTTATCAGCCTCATCACCACGACCGCGCTGCAGAACATCCTTTGGCGCGAGATGGCGGAGCTCGAGGGTCGGGGCGATGAAGCGCAGATCCGCAACGTGTATCTCAAATCGAGCCGCGCGCTCCTGCTCACCGCGGCGATCCCGGCGGCGTTTCTGGTCGCATGGACGCCGGAGGTCACCGAACTCGCCCTTGGCACGCGCTACCGCGACGCTGCGTCGGTGGTGGCGGTCTTCTTCCTCTATCCAATCGGCCAGTCGCTCTACACGCTCGCGGTGGTGACGTTCCTGGCGATGCGCGCAACACGCGTCCTGTCGATTCTCTCAAGCTGCTACATGGGACTCGGAGTTGTGGTCAGCTACTTCGCTTTGGCCCCGGCCACCGCAACGATCCCGGGATTGGGGCTAGGCGCGCTCGGCCTGTCGCTCAAGCTCGTCGTGCTTTCGTTCGCGTATGTGCTGGTGCTGGAATACTGGATCCGCCGCACCAAGGGCTGGCCGCACGACTGGGCGCATCGGCTGCGGCTGCTGGGGGTTGTGTTCGCGCTGTCGGGGCTTGCGAGGCTGGCCGGCGCCACTGCCGTGGCTTGGCTGCCTCCTCTTGAGGCCATGATCGCCACGGCACTCATATTCATCGCGGCAGTTGGCGCCGTGCTCGCCCGTTGGCCTGGACTCGCGGGCGTAAGCGTCGCGCACAGAGACGAGTTTTTCGTTCGGTTGCGACGCGCTACGGCGTGGCGAGCGCCTTAGAGTCCGGATAAGGCGCCGCGCGAGGAACTTCGTCCAGACCCAGCATTCGACGTACCGAACATTCATCCGCAGGACTGAGCAGCGCCTGCCGCAGGGCGATGCAATCAATGTCGGTCGGCGGTTCCGAGAATGACGCTGTTATCGCCGCGGCGGCCTCGGCGGCACTATAAACGACGCGCTGCAGCCGGAGGTCGACCCATGCGGGAACCGGGATTTCGGTCGGTGCGTTGCCGGAGGCGATGCATACCGTGGGAATCCCGAGCGCGACCGCCTCAACCAAGGTGCTTGACGCGACACTGATTACAACGTCGGCACGCGCGAGCCAGCGATAGAAATCGCCGTCGACGAGCAAGAAGTCCTGCGGCAATCCGCCTTCGAGTGCCGCCAGTACCTCCGTTGCAGGCAGCCCGGGGTGACACTTGACCTGCCACTGCGTGGGTCCGTGCGTAATCAACCGACGCGCGGCGTCGACAGTGGTGATCACCTGACAGGCGAGATCGAGCCACATGGGCAGGGCGAGAAGCACCGATTTGCCCGCACCGGCAATCTCGCGCTGCATCGTCGAAGTTCGCCTATAGCGGAAGCCGGGGCCAGTGACGACGCATAGCGTCGGGCAAATGGCCTGGATCGCATCGGCGTTCCGCGCACCGACCACCGCCATGGTGTGTGGCACGACACCCGCTTCAAGCTCATGCGGCACCGGAGTAGCGCTCATGTAGAAAAGCGATCCCACCGAGCGGAAACCAACGAGCTTTATCTCGGCGTCATGCCAATTGACAGCCGCGGCAATGGCATGATTGAGATCCAGACCTTCGTAGAAATCCACAAAATGACGGACGCGTACACCGTGCCGCGGGAGCGCGACGATGAAGCGATAAAGGAGCAACGAGGCCACTACGCTCCATGCGAAGCGCCCGGCACGAAGGTCTGCGTCGATTATGGGGCCGATTTCAAAGTCGGCGAATTGCGCGATCGCGCCGAGCAAAGCGGCCGCCCGCCGCCAATGACCGAACGCGAAAGCATAATCCCGTAATCCAAGATAGTCTTCGCGGAACAGGAAATTTGCAGGTCCCGTGCGGAGCGCACCGAAGGTCGAGAGATAATGTCTTTGTCGATAGAAGATGGGCAGATAATAGAGGTGGGCGCATTCGCGCTCCGAAAGCATCTCCATCAGTCCCGGATAGTCCAGATCGCGAAACTTTCCGTTTGCAAGACTCTCATTCATGAAGAAGGTGCCGAGCAGGTTGATCGGCTCCGCCGGTGGGGGCGTCGCGGAACGCCGGGTGAGACGGGATGCGACCGCGGCGCTGCCGCAGTGGAAGATGGAGCTGACGATATCCCGGATCATACGGTGGAATCGGCGCAATCGAGTCCGCCCACGACCTGCGAGAACGACCTTCACCTGCCGCCCGCTACCACGCCGCAGCACCCGCGCCATCTCCGGCGAATCGACGGTGACGACAAGGCGTCGCCCTTCATCTAGCAGCTGCCGAACCAAGGCAAGCTGCATGCACTGTGTGTAGAGCGCACTCGAGTGATTGTTCCGCGTGGCCGGCCGGCACACCCACCAGTCGATGTTGCGCTCGCGTCCCCGCGACAGCCTGGCGACAAGCCCATTGAACGCCGCATACTCGCGTGCTGCGATCTCGTCGAGACGACGCAGCATATGTGCCGCCAGGTGACCGCCTTGCCGAAAGTCGAGCGCTTCCTCTTCCGTGTTCAAAGAGTATGTCTCTTTGCGGCCGGACGTAGGAGCGACGGGTGGGGTTGGCTCGGCAGCACCGACTGCATATTTACGATTGGTCTCCGACCGAATAATCGATTATATGTCGGTAGTCGTTGGCGATCCAGATCATCCGCCGCTTCTCACGTGATACGATGAACGGAGCCCGTTCCCTCGCCTCGACGCTGCAAGACGGAGCCATCCGCGATCTTCGCATCCGGGCAAGGTTTGGCAAGCTAGCCTATTTATTGCGACATAGCGTGCAGGCGCCGTTTTACGGTTTCGTGCATGGCCATGGCGTTCTGACCGAGGACGAGCGAGCGGGGGTGGGACGGCTCGTCGGCTCGCCGGCGCCCGAGGTGATCCTGGAATTCGAGCAGAAGTTTGCCTCGCTAATCGGCAGTGGCGAGGCCGTGGCCTTTGCTGCGGCCCGCATGGCGTTCTTCGTGCTGATGAAGGCATTGTCGATTGGACGCGGCGATGAAGTCATTCTGCTCGGTGCGACCTGCGCTGTCATGGCCACGGCGGTCCAGCGCGCGGGCGCAACGCCGATCTATTCCGACATCGATCCGGCGACCTTTGGTTCATCGGCGCGTCACATCAAATCGCGCATCACGCCAAGAACGCGAATGATCGTCGCACAGCACTCGTTCGGGATTCCCTGCGAGATTGAGCCCATCGTTGCGTCGGCACGTGCATCGCGAATTTTCCTGTTGGAGGATTGCGCCTTGACCGTCGGCTCCAAAATAGACGGCACGGCGGTCGGGAATTTTGGCGATGCCGCGTTATTTTCAACGGACCGCAGCAAACCGCTTAATACGATGATCGGCGGCCTTGTGTTCACCAGGGATACCGGCCTCGCGGCCGAACTGCGCAACTTGCAAGCAGCCGCGCCCGACCTTTCCTCTCCGAAGCAACGAGCCTTATGGCGGCGCTTCTTAATCGGCCAAACATTGTATGGGCCGACGCGATATGGGCGCCTCGCCTTGCGGGACACCGTGACGCGCGTAGCGGGACCGCGCTCGAAGCGACCCTTTCTGGAGGAGGACTTCACCGTCGCGTCCGGAAAGAGTTATCCATACCCCGCCCGAATGCCTGCCTTTCTTGCAGCAATCGGCTTGGCAGAAATTCAGCGCTGGCACGCGGTCGCGCAGCAACGGAAGACTTTGCTGCGCGCATTGCTCGACGTGGCACAGCGCCACACGATCGCGTCGTTTATTCCGCAAGCATATTGCAACCGACGTTTGGACATCGTTCCGTTACGGTTGGCCTGGACGCAACCCAATGGTGAGGCGATGCGGGCGATACTTTCGAGTTTTGTCGACGTATCCTGGACATGGTTTCTGCAACCAATCGTTGGAACCAAGGAGCCTCTTGAGAATTTCTCCTATCATGCAGGAACGTGTCCGGTTTCCGAGCAGGTCGGGCCAAACATGATCAATCTTCCTTGCAATGTCCCGGTCGAGAGTTCTGGCGACCTCGTCAGTCTGTTCGAAAACGCGCTGTTGGCGTCCGGAAATTGACTTCGATCGGCCTGCAAGGACTCGGGGCCGGTCGGTGATTGAGCATTACGACCGCAACTGGCACGGACTATCTCTTGAAGAGGTGGCTCAAGCCGCCGGGATCGATCCGGCTGCCGTCGCAAACCATCATTTCTACCGGGCGTTCTACGAACGGCTGCGCCAAAACGGATTTCGCGTTGCGTCGGAATGGGCCGATCAGAAACGGCGCTGGACGCCCTGGGTACAACGGTACCTCGATCAGCGTCGGCGCGAAACCGGCAGCGCCTCGCGCGGCATCAGCGTGGGTGCCGGTCTTGGCATCGTCGAGGAGCCGCTTCTGTCGCGCGGGTATGACATTGTCCTGCACGAATGCCAGCCGGACTCGTTCGAATATCTGCGGCATCGAGGCGTGCGCTTCGAGCAGATTATCGGCACCGATTTGTCCTCCGTTGCCTCCGAGACATTCGACGTCGCGTTCATGCTGACGATCAGCTACGTTTTCCCGGCCGACGGGTTCGTGCCGGTCCTGCGCGATGTGCGGCGCATCTTGCGCCCCGGCGGACTCCTGGTGCTGGCGGAGCTGCTGCCGCCGTTCAGCAAATTGCCGATCGTTACGCGCACCCATCGCGCCGGGCTGCGGCTGCTGGGGCGCCGCCGGGCGCCCGGTGTGTTCTGGGGCTGGCTGCGGACGGCAGCGGAGCACAGGGCTGCGCTACGGCAGGCAGGCTTCACGGTCGAGGAAACGCTGTTCCTCGACGATCGCGGCCAGCGTGTAAGCGCCCCTCTCTTGCCCTTCGGCTGTGCCCTGCCGCATTCGCATGCGGTGAGTCAGTGGTTCGTTGCGCGCAGGTAGGCCTATTGCTCCGGCGAGCCCGGTCCGATCCGGACAGCGACCGTGCAAGGTGGCGCGTCGCCACCCAGCAACTGCAAACGGAAAAAGCGCCCACTGGGTCGATGGAGACGCCGGCGCGACTGAGATCGGATCGAGGTCCGATCGAGCGGCATGATCCGGCCGCGCTATTTCGCTTTCAAACTCGGCTTGATCTTGTAGCCGGCGTCCGGATGGGCATAAGCCTGCTGCCGCGCGCGATCGAACCGTGCCACCGCGATCACCAGAACGAGATAAAGGACGATGCTGCCGAAGAGCGAAATCAGAATAACGCTTACATTCCGCGGCTTCACCGGCTTCGTCGTGACGTACATGCCGAGCGATTGTGCGGCGAATTCCGGATTGGAGAAGGCCAGCATCTTCTGCTTTTCTTGGCGCTCCAGCTCGTCGGTCAGGGCGTGGCGATAATCCGCGACGGAAATCTTCGCCATCTCCTGCAGCAGGTATTTGATGTTCGCGTCCGCGCGACCCTGGAAGATCGTGGCAAGGTGCTCGCCGATATGCTTGTGCCCGTACTGCAGGATGTCGCGCGCGAGCTCGCGGTCGCGGGTCTCCACTGTGATGCTGGTCATCACTTCGCCGCGCTTCTTCTCGATCTCGATATGGTCGCGCAGATACCGCAGCATCGCCTCGGCGTCGGGCGGCAGCCACGGTGTCGTCCGCGCGCCGAAGAGTTCTTCGATGCGGTTGCGCACCGCATGCAGCCACACCTGCGGCTCCTTCCAGCCCTGCGCATCGTCCGACCACTCATCGCGAAAGATGCGCTTCGTCAGCTCCTTGTCGTTTAAGACCTCCTCGGCGAACCATGGCGCCGTCCAGCTCTCGACATAGACAGCGAACATCCCGCCGGTGAGCGACCCCGACGCCAGCAGGCCTCCGCCGAGCCCCAGCACGTCGCTCAGTCCGCCGGTTCGGTTGGGGATGTTGCTCAGGTCCCCGGGCACCACCTGAAGCTGGCCTGAATAGACGTCGCGCGATACGACGAACACGATATTTGCGATCGCGAGCCAAAGGACCGGGATGAGGAGCAGGAGCCAGCGCCGCTCGCGCGCGTTGCGGTACAGGTGCGTCACGCCGAGATCGTCCAGCATCGACCTGTTGCGGGCGAAATCGATATCGTTCTCTAGGCTGTCCTGCATCGGTCCTTCCTGTCGGTCCAGGCTAGGCATCGGGCCGGCATATCGCAACCCTTCTCACGGAATCGGCATCGCGATCTGGCCCGCGGCGGCGAGGATTGGGGCTTGCCGGCTTTTTCTGCGTTCCATGAACCGCCGAAGCCACATGCACACGAACGGAACTGCGAGGAATTGCGGGGTCAGGATGAAGATGTGGAAAAAGCTCAAGATCAGTGCCGTATAGAGCGACGGGTAAAGCAGGAGATAGAACAGGTCCCCATATCGCGCCCGCACGTAGGCGTAAGTTGCCACCACTTGGAAGACCGTCATGCAGAGCACGGCGCCCGCCAGGCCGAAATCCGCAACCAGCGGCGCGTACATTGATACCGCGTTGTCGGATTCGACGATGAGCGGCACGGGGTTGTAACCCGCCGCCGGGAACAGCGCGACACGCAGGAACGTCGGCAACGTCGCGGCCAGGGTAAAATATGGAAAGTAATGCGGATCGTTGTGCAGCGACACGCCATAGGCGACGTTGCCGAGCGGGGTCACGAAATAGACCCAGGCCCAATATAGGCCGACCGGCAGATCGCCGAAATATTGATCGACCTCGCTGTAGTCGGACGCGCTCATGCGGATGCCACGGAGCTGTCCGAGCCCGACCCACACACCGGCGCTGATCGCAAGCACGAGCGCGATGAGCAGCAGGTGCCGGTAGCGCAGCTTCTGCACGAGAAACACCATGCAGAAGCTCTGCAAAAGGAACAGGAAGAACGCGCCGCGGCTGACATGAAGGATCGTCGGCACAAGATGGACCAGCCACAGCAGGCCGAAAAACTTGCGTCGTGTCAGGCAATACAGGAGCACACAAAGCGTCGCGGCGAAGTACTGCAGCATGTCGCCGAAGCCGGAGATCGAGCGGATGCCAAAATCGAGGTACTGCCGGCCGTCTCCCGTCAAATACCAGATTAACGGAACCCCGCCCGAATAAATGACCCCGGAAAGGAAAATCGCCGACCAGATCGCCATCAATAAATAAATGAAATCCGTCAATATCGGAATATAGTCCCGGCGCAGCGAGGGCAGGCGAACCTCCTTTCGGCCCGGGAAACGCAGCATCAGCCGCCACCGTACGGCGTAATAAATGACCGGCGCGGCTGCGATGTTGAACACCACCATGGCCGTGACGCCCACGCCCAGGGGCGGCGTGAGCAGGGTCGGGAAAGGGACATAGGCCGCCAACACCAGCAGCCAGATCGCGGCAAAGCCCAGATCGGGGCGGACCAGGTTCAAGCGAGAGCCTCGCAACGTTCGGGCGCTTCGGACCTCAGGGACAGCGCTGCATAAGTTGCCACAGCGATCCGCGTCAAGCCAATGTCCCGAAGAACTCACAAATCCTCGGGCGGGTCGCACGAATCGCTGCCCTTTTCCTTCCCGGGCGGGAGAAAACGGGGCATCCTGCGCTTGGGTAGCTCATGCACGGGCCGAATCCATCCGAATGTCCGACCCCTCTCGCCAACGGGATTTGACCGCGCTCGAAAACGCCGGGCCGGCGGAGCTCAAGGAGCTCGTCGACAGGGACGTACTCGGGGCGCGGCCGCTGATCGAGGCCGCGCTCGCGCGCAAGCCCGACGCGATCCACCTTTGGGAAGCCTATGCCTGGACCTTCGTTTCGGTCAGCGACATGCCGATGGTCGTGGCCACGGCACGGCGTGCCTTGAGCCACGGGGCCTCGGCGAATCTCTATCTGTGGCTCGGCGTGGCGCATCTGCATCTCGGCGAGAACGACAAGGCGCTGGTCGCGCTCGAACATGCAGCAAGCCTGAACAACAGCGGGCTCGTTGCGGACGCGCTCGGGCGCTGTCTCCATCGGCTCGGGCGGATCGACGAGGCGATCGGCGTTTTCGACCGTGCCGTGCGGCAACCGGCCGAGGGCGAATCTCTGCGATTCGCTTGCGAGCGCGGGCTCGTCTACGCCTTCCGCGACAGGGGCCGCTGGCGCGAGGCCGATGCGGTGGCGCGCGATTTGATCGCCCGCTTCAAGGACCACCCGGCGCGCGTGGCGTCCACCGTCATGCATTACGACATGGTGTACCCGTACCATCGCTGGTCGCCGTTCTTCAACAAATCCGGCCTTGCCAGTGCGTTCACGGCGTGGCACGCGGCGCGTCCCCAGGAACCGGTTTTCTGGCCTGAGAGCTTCAACCTTCCCGACGACCGCGCGGGGCTCGAACGCTTTCGCGCCACTTGTCCCGGCGACCAGATCTTCATCGTGAAGCCGCCCAACCTGTTCGGCGGCAAGGGCATTCGTCTCACGCGCGCGCTCGAGAATGTCGGCACGGAACCTTGCGTCGTGCAGCGCTACATCGATCGACCCTACCTGCTCGAGGGCCGGAAGTTCCACGCGCGGATTTATGTGCTGGTGACGTCGTGCGCGCCGCTGCGCGCCTATGTCTATCGCGAAGGCATCGTCCGTCTCGCGCCGGAGCCCTACGCGACC
>Ga0335085_10012281_pt1 | contig 12626 bp, 7 predicted proteins | sample Lox_Sample_45_FD_206712 | JGI IMG/M metagenome (GOLD analysis project Ga0335085, IMG submission 206712) | Soil microbial communities from Loxahatchee National Wildlife Refuge, Florida, United States - Lox_Sample_4.5 | ecosystem: Environmental > Terrestrial > Soil > Wetlands | place: USA: Florida...
GACGGAGGCGGTTGCCTCATCCAAATCCATGAAAGAGCCGTGCAGGGCCTGGAGTGGAATGAGTCTGTTGTTTCGGACGGCTTCTTTGAAGATCGGATTCCAAACTGTGGGATCTCCATTTTCAAGGTTCAAGGCAAGCCCTTCATTCAGCCATGTGGGAATCCGACCGCCCGTCAAGGCGTATACGATTGCATGCGTGTATTCATGGTACAGGATGCGGCTCAAGCCTACCGAAGAAAATCCTGCCCCTGCGGTCGGGATCCGGATCTTGCCGTCAAAGAGGCCTCCGGTCCAAGAGGGTGTCCGCGTGATGTCACGGAACTGCTGGTCGGAATAGAGAATGACCGTGATGGGAGTGTCTGGATAGTACGACAGGCTCTTCCCAATCTCGCTGTAAGCCTCTTCGAGGATCCTTATCATCTCATCCGCGACGTCCCGTTCTTCATGTCCTTCAAACTTGATTGTGAAATGAAAGGTCGCTTGTTGCTGGAACCGGCTCAGGACCTGAAGTTCCCGTTGGAGCTTGTCAATGAGCGAAGACAAATTGGGATCGTTCGGTCCAAGCCGAAGCGCCCTTTCAAAATACCCCAGAGCTTCTTGAAGTTCATCATTTTGGTAGGCGATCTCGCCTAGGAGTTTGTAAGGACCCGGTTCATTGGGTGCAAGACGCGACGCTTTCTCTGCGGCCTCTTTGGCCTGGGTCTCGTCTTTTAGATGATGGTAGCTTAAACCTAGACCCAGGTAGAACAAGGGCTCTTGTGAGTGCAAAGTCGTTGCTTCCTGGAATCCAATGAGTGCGGTTTCATACTCCTCACGGCTGATCTGGTTCCAGGCAATTTTGGCCTTGGCATATGCCAGGTTCTTTGTGTATACCGGGTTCATGGGATCCAGGTCATGAGCCTTCCTGAGCAGCTCCACGGCGGCCTCATAGCGTCCTTCTTGAAATTTCTCCACGGCCGATTGGTTTTCATCCCTTCCTGCCTGTTTGCTGCTTGATGGCCGTTCTTCATCATCACTGAGCTTTAACGATGGAAGGTCCGAAGGCGGTTTAATGAGATTCACCTCCACTGCGATACCTTGATGAGCGGTTCCGACAGGCCTATTAGGATAGATCGATTGGGACATTTTCTTTCTTTCCGGTTCAAGAGAGACCGGCGTCCAAAAGAATTGGTAGACAATGAGGCCGATCAGCCCGAACGTAATGATCCCCAACAGGAGAGGAATCTTCAAGCCAGTCGTTCTTATCGTCTCCGTGGGCGTTTCTTGGTGAGTGGATGGGCTGGTCACTGCTCTACCTCTCCTCGATCTGATACACGAGCTTGATCCCACGCTTGTCTTCAGAGAGCGTCGGTTTCAGGTCTATTTGAGTTGAGAGATACCCGTTCTGGGCGTAGAGAGCGAGGAGGTTGAAACGATCCAGACGTGTCTGAGCTTCATTGTAGGGCGTGCCTTCTTTAAGGACGATGGCCTTGAGGAGGTTTTCATCCGACAAGGCCGAGTTTCCAGCGAACAGGATCTTTTGCACAATGACCTGAGGCCCTTCATTGATTTGGAGGGTGATAGACATTTTGGTTTTATCTTGATTAAACCGAATTGACTCTCTGATATTGGCATCAAGATATCCCTGGCTATGATAAAGCCGCAGGACAGAATTTTTATCGTTGTCCAACACCGCTTGGTTCAGAACCGTTGAGGTAAAGAGACCAGACTCTTTAGTCCTCATGAGTTTTTTTATCTCTTGCGAACCGATGGCTTGATTTCCTTGAGTCACGATTTTTTCGATCGTAACTTTTTTGCCTTCGGAGATCTTAAATTTCACATTCACCGTTTGGTCATCCGCCTGATCTACGACCTGATACTCCACTTTTGCAAAGAGGTAGCCTTGGTTTTGGTAGAAATGTTCCAGCCTTCTGGCACTCTCTTCCAAGACTGCTGGGTCGTAGCTCCTTTCCTCCCACACGGAGAGACGGTTTTTCAGAGTCTCGAGCGAGATGCTCCCGATGCCCTCGAAAATTACATTCAGCTGGGTGCCGGCATCGATCGGAAGGCGAATCGTGACCTCGTTAGCGCTTTCATGGTAGGTAATGTTGGGCGGGCCGATCGTTGCCTTGAGATAACCTGCCCGGACATAGAACCGATCGAGGGCCTTGAGATCGTCCTCCAGTTGTTCCGGCTGATAAGGTCCGCCTGAAGTGATTTTAATTATGGTTTTGAGTTTTGACGGTGGGAAGACATTGTCGCCATAAAATTGTATCTCTCGGATTTTTGCCCGTTTCCCTTCCTGTATCTCTGCATCTAGGATGATCCGGTTCTCTTGCTCGATTGCCGAAGTCTCTGAAGTAATCCGTGACTGTAAGAAACCCTGTTGACGATAATAGTTCAGGGCCCTGGTGAGAGCGGCCTTCCATTCCGTGTTGGTGAATTCGTCGCCAATCTTTAACTGCATGGCTCGTTGAAGCTCGTTGGAAGAGAAGCTCTGATTTCCCTTTAATCGGATCTGGGCAATGGTCGGTTTATCTACGAGTGTGAAAATGATCCGGAGCCCATCAGCCTGCGTTTCGGCTTCTACCAGGATATTTCGGAAATTACCTGTCTGATAGAGCCGCTCTAGACTTTGGCGGATACGCGTGGTGGTGTAAGGCTCGCCGATTTTGATCCCGGTTATCTGACGGATGTCCTCACTGCTGAATCCACGCGGTGATATGACTGCCAGAGATCGAATCGGTTTTCCTTGTAGATTTGCCGGTACGGTGAGAGAGCTCAGTTCCGCAGATCGAGACGGCTTGGTAAAAGGGAGACATAAGAGGATTAACAGGACCAAGATCCTCCACAGGCCTCTGAAAAAAAGGACATTCGCTCTTGAATGATGGCTGGTCAAGCCTTTGATTTTACCCTCACCAGAATTTCGTGACTCATCCCGCTTTCTGGATCCCGCTCGCCGATCATTGTCAGATTTTCAGTCATCCGATGCTCGATCCGGATGAGATGTTCTTCGGAAGTTTCGAGATTGACCGTGTAGATTAAGAAGAGCTTATCCCCGATGAGTTTCTTTACAATCGCAAAACGGGGAGTTTTGCCTTTCCCCGGAGAAACGGGGACAGATGAGGACTGCATGAAAAAGCGGCCTGTCGTCGCGAGGAGACGACGCTGGACTTCTTCTGGAATCAAGAGTGGAGTTTCGGCAACGCCGACGCCCTGCACCTGTTGGGTGACCTCCTTAGCGGTTTTCCCAATCAGAAGCAACGAAAAGAGATCCGTATCATTGAGCGGCGGGTCTGAAGTCAGATTTACCCTGAATTTATCCAGTGTTCCGGAGAGACGCATGGTAATCCGATAATCACGGATGACCGTCGTGGCCTTGATTTCAAAAACCGGTTTGGGTCGTTCTGGATTGACAAATTCCACCACCGCAGTCGTGAGCTTAAATTCATTGCTCTGGAAGAAGGCCAGCCCGTCCAATGCCTCGATCCTTCCCAGAAGAATCGGATGGTTCAGCGTGCCCCGTAGAGCCAGGTCCACTTGCAGAGGCAGTTTGGCTACATTGTTGTTTACCCACAGGTGGTCTTTACCGGAGAGATGGATGTTCAGTGCGGTGTCACCGAAAATGGGAAGGTCTCCAGGTTTTGAAGCCTCCGGTTTTGTTCCTGGGGCCGAGACCGCTACCGTTTTTATATCAGAGCGTTTTTCATAGAGGGCTTTCTTGATGTTGATCTCGCCACGAAGGTCTTTTGTCTTCGGCGTTCCCTGGAAGACCAGGGTTCCGTCCATCGTGGTGCCGAACCCATAAAACGAAGGGACGACTAGATCGGTGACCTCCAGAAGCAGACCAAAACCTTCTACACGGAGATTCTTAAGTTCTACCTTGCCGCTTCCTTCCAGATGTCCCTTGCCGATTTCGCCATCCAAGGACTCAAGGAGAAGTTGCCGTTCATCGAATGAGATTCCCAAGGAACGAATGGTCATCGTCTGGAAAAGACCGCCGATGCGAATTGTTCCATTGCGCAGGATGAGGCCGCCTTGCAGTTTAGGGTCTTTCCATTGGTCATAGAGCCGCATGGCCAAGTAAGTTGTTCCATTTCCGTAGGGTATCTCGGGCGTGACCAGTTGGAGAAGCCCCAGATCGGCCTCTCCCGTGATGAGAAGGTCGTAGTCATACTCAAACCTAACCCTTCCCAAGATCGTCAGGGAGGTCCCTTCGCCTTTGAGTTTGAAAGATCGAATCGCAAGTTGACCCTGATCATAGGCGGCTTCGATATCTCCATCATTGTTCACCTGATAGCCCGCTAGATTGAGTGAGAGGTTTGCCAACTTGGCATGGACCGCCACATCATTCAGGTGCTCCAGGTCTCCTTTCAGTTGAAAGACCCCGCTGGATTGCATCTTGATCTTAGAGACTGCTGAGGGATACCAGAGAGCGACCCATGGATCTAACTGGATCGAGTCGACTGTCAGCTCAGCCCTAAACGGAAATGGGGAAGCGACCTGGAGCGTGCTTTTAAGTTTGAGTCCCGCATCCGATGAAACTGTCACTTCTGCTTGGTGTCCTGCCATTCGGAACTCCATCCGACCTTCACCGAGGGCTCGACCCGCATACGTCATGTCTTTGAGCGTTACTTGGGCCGAAATTTTCGGGTCCTGCAGGTTTCCAGACCCGTGGATTGTGATTGGACCGTGTCCTTGAAGAGCAGGGAGAGTCAGATGGAGCCATTCAAAATCTTCGAGGTTGAAATTGAATGACTTCAAGCGGGTCGAGTAGCGACCATCCATAGCGAGAAAGCCTGATCCTTCCATCACGCTTTTTTTAGTCTTAAGCGAGATCTTCGTGATCTGGAGCTGATCATCCGACATCTTGATGCTGATCTCTCCCGCCTCGACGGGTTGATTTAGGATCAGGCCTGGAGCGAGTGTCAAGGTGCCTTTTCCGACTAGCTTCTTGGTTTTGGCGCTTAGCTTGATCTCACCCGAGATGGGAGTGGCCATCGAGAACTCTTTGCCCGCAAGGGCCAAAAGGTCTTGGGGGTTGCAATGAGAAAATCTAATCTGAAGCTCGAATGTTGGCTGTGTAAGATCAGCCGGAACAATCAATTTTCCGTTCCCTGTCGTGAGGCTTTCTCCATGTCGGATCACTGCTTGAGAAAGAGTGAGCAGCGGCTTACTGTACCGGTAGCGGCTGAAGAACGATCCTAAGGGGCGGTTATGGATCGAAAAACTTTTGAGAACGACCTCGCCTTGATACTTTGGATCAACGAGACTGCCGGTTAACTTGGCTATCACTGTTCCTTGTCCGTCCAGTTCCGGATGGCCCAACGGCAAGGTAAGCTCATTAAGCCGTTGTGTGTTGAGGTGAGCAGTGAAATGGATGGAATGATCGGGATGGATGCTTCCTTGAAGACTCAGAGATGAACTCGGAGTGCGAAAGTCGGCCTGGCTGATTTCCCACTGACCGTCGCTGGTATGAAAACGGAGCGCGGCTTCATTGATTGAGGAAATGAGCGCGAATGAGTTTTCAACATCGGGGGCCGTACGATCCGATGGATGATCTTGGGTGAGGGTCAGCGACCCGTCTCCGTGCAGAGCCTCGACCGTCATTCCAGATCCCGATAATGAGAGTTTTCCTGAGAGCATTTTGCCGTTCAAATTTAAACCTGCAGGCCGGTCATTCGTGTTGGGAAAGAGGAGCGCCAAAAGCGTGTCGGTACGGAGATTCTCAAGTTCCAGGGTCAGGTCAAACCCGGGAAATGATTCAGCAGTCTTTAAAGTGATGTCTCCGTGCACTTTACCGGAAAACAGACTGCCTGTAATATCCGTCAAAGTCAGCACCTGATTTTGATAATCGAGCGAGGCGGCTGCATCACCAATCGATTGTTGATCCAAAACGAGATTGTGAAACGACACCGGTCCCTTAATGGTCAGGTCCGGATACGATCCCGTGACATCTCCGGTGAAGCGCGCTTCACCGATCCAGTCGCGTTTGAGCTCTAGAAACTGCCGGATGAACGTTAGAGAGGCGACTGTTTCAAGCTGCAATGTCATCGAAACAGGATGATCCATTCTGACCGTACCGCGGATCGTTGTCGACAGAAATCTGGAGGAAGCGGAAAGTTGCTTGATCTCTATTTCACCCGGATGCAGAAGTAAGCTGGCTTCTAATTGATCCAGTGATCCACCCCATCGTGGGTCTGTTACCTGAGTCGCTCCTGTCTTAAGGATAATTCTAAAATTTTGCATCAGGAGGTCTGGTTCAATCAGAGAAGAGAGGTGGCTGAATTCCAAATGCGGACTCCCATCAGGGAGGTTCACGAAGAGATGGCCACCTGAAATCTCGACCGCACGAATGGTCAAGATTGGAACTTTTTTCTTCTGGGTCCCCTTGGTCTCCGTGGATTCACCTGCGGTAGAACTGGAGGAGGGGAAAAACGTCTTGAGGTGAGGCCCGGAAAGCTCAGAGGGTTCGACGAGGTGAGCGACCGGATCGACTAAACTGATTTTATTAATCACAAAGACCTCGGTGAGGAGAGACCAAGGGTTGAAGTCAATCTTGGCTTGGGCTACCTTGAGGGGTGCTATTGGCTGCGCGGCTCGCTGGCTAAAGGTCAAACCATCGAGTAACAGATAGAAAGGAAAAAGGTGCAGACCGACCCGCTGAACCTGAACGGTGCGGCCCGTCAGGGTCTCAAGAGGCGATACGATGGTTTCTTTTAGCTTCTCGGAGAAGAATCCTGAATTCAGCAAAAGATTGGCAGCGATGACAAGAACTACCAGGAATGCCAGAAAAATGATGATCCATTTCTTGAACAAAAGGGACTCCTTAGTGTGTCAACTTGGCCTCAAGGAGAGGTTGGTCGCTTCTGTGCGCTTGTCTCGACAAACTTCATCCGAAGGGTGAAGAGAAGTTTAGTGAGCAGCTCTTTTTCGTTCTCGGTGAGATTGCCCTTGGTTTTTTCTTCCAATAGGGCCAGTAGATCGATTAGCTCTTTGGCCTGGTCCAGGTTGACCTCAACTTTGCCGAGCGCCGGATGGACGTCTTCTCCCAGATGGATCAAGGCGGAGGTACCCAGAGAAACGAGGAAACCGGAAAAATCAGTCGGGCGAGATTCTGAATGGAATGAAGACTGCTCCTGGATGGGTCCCTCTTTTGATGGTGCAGCTTGAACAGTCTCGTCCAAGCGTATCCGCCGGTCTGTTACTTTAAAGCCATCCTCTTTTTCAACCACGGTTCCCTCTTCTTTGTTTATATCGACTCAAAATTACCATAGATCCAGTGAGATTTGCAAGGGCGGGATGAAAACGGTATAATCTTGTCCATCCATGTCCAAGTCATTCAATCGTCTTGTCAAGGTCGCTTCCCGTTTACGCAGTCGTCGTGGCGGTTGCCCTTGGGATCTAAAACAGACGCCGGACTCTTTAAAACCGTTTCTGATCGAAGAGGCCTATGAGGTCATCGAGGCGATCGAGTCAAAGAACAACGCCCGAATCGTTGAAGAACTGGGGGATTTACTGTATCAGGTTTTGTTTCATGCACAGATCGGCAAAGAGGAGGGACGGTTCACGATCGAAGACGTCTTGAAGGCCGCAACCGACAAGATGGTCCGGCGTCACCCCCATGTCTTTAGACGTGACCGGTCTGTTCCCCGCATGCGGACGGCGGAAGAAGTGCTGGTCCGTTGGGAGGAACTCAAAGCGAATGAGACGGGTAATCGGCATCGGACTTCAGTGCTGGACGGCGTTTCGAAGCAGCTTCCGGCCCTGCTCCATGCGCAACAACTCCAGGCCCGTGCGGCACGCGTAGGGTTTGACTGGCCCGCACTAGAACCCGTTTTAAAAAAGGTGCGTGAAGAAATACGGGAATTTGAGAGAGCCCGAAAGGGACGATCACGGAGTCGGATGGAGGATGAGCTGGGTGATGTCCTGTTTGCCTTGGTGAACTTGGCCCGCTTCCTCAAGATTAATGCAGAGGATGCCTTACGCAGGACCAGTCAGCGTTTCATTCAACGCTTTCAATACATCGAGCAGACAGCCTCCAAAAAGGGAAGGACTGTCAAAGACCTATCGCTTTCCGAAATGGACCGGTTTTGGGAAGAGGCAAAGCGCTTGCTTTATTCCCCTCTTTAACATATACTATGGTTATTGTTAATCTTTAGGACCAAATGAAGATCCTTTCACTCCAATTTTCCTTTACCGAGATGGGAAGGTAGGCGAGGGTGCAAAGGACAATGGAGACGAAGCAAATGCCGCAGTTTTCCTACCGGATCGCTAAGGCAGATGGCGCTATTCTAGAGGACCGCGTCGAAGCGGTGGATGAGACGAGCTTGCGTGAACAACTGGAGGGGAAAGGGTATCTCGTTTTCTCGATCAAGAGGACTTCAGGGTTTGCCTTTCCACAGGTCCGTTTTAACTTTAAATCTACCCTGACACCACGTGATTTTTTAGTTTTCAATCAGGAATTTCTGGCCTTGATTAAGGCTGGCCTCTCTATTATTCGGATCTTGGACATCTTAGTCGACCGTTCGGATCTCCCATCATTCCAGGAAGCGCTGCGAGGCATCCGGCAAGAGATCAAAGCCGGGTCCTCAATTGCCGATGCGATGTCGAAATACCCACTGCAGTTTCCAGATCTGTACGTCTCGTCCCTGCGGGCAGGAGAGAAAAGCGGAAACCTTGCTGCGATCATCGAACGGTACATTCAGTATCAAAAAAGGATGCTCGCGGTCTGGAAAAAAGTTCGAACGGCCTTGAATTACCCGCTTTTCTTGCTCGTCGTTTCAATCGCCATCGTCTCATTCCTTTTGATCTACGTCATGCCGACCTTCTCCGAGATCTATCAGCAGTCCGATGCACGGATTCCAACACCAACCCGGATCCTGCTTCATGCGGTCATTCTGCTCCGAGCTAATTTCGTTTGGATTATTCTCTCCCTTGGCTTTGGAGCTGTGCTGCTGCGTGTCTGGAGCCGCACTGTATCGGGACGGATAGCATTTCAGCGATTCTATTTTCAACTGCCGCTGATAGGTGCGGTCATGCTGAAGAGCTATCTGATCCAGCTCACCCGAACGCTCTCCGCGATCTTGAGCGGCGGAATTCCGTTGGTGACCGCATTAGAGATGGTGGCTGATGCAATCACAAATCAGTCCATATCGCGCAAGATTCGTGAGGTGGGGGAACGGGTTAAGGAAGGAATGAGCCTGGCTCACGCATTTGAGAAGACAGGATTTATGCCCCGTTTGACCTTGGAAATGGTGGGCATCGGGGAGGCGACCGGCGCATTGGAGCAGCTTCTTTCTGAGGCGGCTGAATTCCATGAGGAGGAACTGGACGTTCTCCTAGCGCGCGTCACGACCTGGGTTGAGCCGCTGCTTCTCCTCTTTATGGGAGTAATTGTTGCCACGATTGTGATCATCATGTATCTGCCGGTTTTCAATTTGGCTTCGACGATTCAGTAGGCAGGGAATGAAGACTGCTTTTAGAAAAAAACCTCTCGGCGAGATCCTGGTGGAACAAGGTTTCCTGAATCCGGAATCCTTGAACACGGTGCTTTCAAGGGTCAACCACGACCCTCAACATCTTGGGGCCTTACTCTTGGAAGAGGGCCGCATTACCGAAGAGCAATTAGCAAAGGCCATTGCGTTGCAGCATCAACGGTCCTACGATCCATTGACAGAATTTCGTCTGGACCCTCTGTTCTTTAAAAGCATCTCGGTGGAGTTGATGTACCGGTATCCGTTCGTTCCATTGAAAGAGGAGAAGGGGGTCTTGACCATTGCGCTGGCGGACCCAGGCAATCTGCTGGCGATGGACGAATTGGAGGTGGCGCTGAAACGAGATCTTTCGATCGTGGTGAGCACCAAAGCGGCGATTCTAGAGACACTTAAACGTAGCGAGGGATCTGCTCAAGTATTGAAGAATATCGAGGCCGATTTCCATCCCGAGCTCATCCGGGAGAACGAGAAGGGGGAAGAGGTCCTATCTGTCGAAAAACTGTCGAAAGATGCCAGCCCGGTGATTCGATTAGTGGACAGCATGGTCTTGAGTGCAATGCAGAAGCGAGCCAGCGACATCCATATCGAAGCAGACGACAAAGGGGTAACGGTTAAATACCGAATTGATGGCGTTCTGTACCGCGCGATGGATCCACTGGATATCAAGTTCCACGCGCCTCTGGTTTCTCGGATCAAAGTGATGTCGGAATTGGATATTGCCGAGAAACGGGTGCCTCAGGATGGAAGGTTCAAAATGCGACTGGAAGGCAAAAAAGTGGACTTCCGCGTCTCAATTCTGCCCAGCATCTTCGGTGAGGATGTGGTGATCCGGATCCTGGATAAGGAGTACATTACTGCCAGCGTCACGGAATTAAGACTGGAGAAATTGGGTTTTAATCAGGAAGATCTGAGAAGATTTAGGAAGTCCATCATCGAACCGCACGGGATGGTTCTAGTCACCGGGCCAACCGGAAGCGGCAAAACCACAAGCCTCTATGCGGCGATCTCGGAGATCAATACATTGGAGGACAAGATAGTCACGATTGAAGACCCCGTTGAGTATGAACTCCGGGATGTAGTCCAGATTCCGGTGAACGAAAAAAAAGGGCTAACCTTTGCCCGGGGCCTACGCTCAATCCTGAGACACGACCCGGACAAGATCATGGTGGGCGAAATCCGAGATGCCGAGACGGCTCACATCGCAATTCAGTCTGCGCTCACCGGACATCTCGTGTTCACCACGGTTCATGCCAACAATGCTTTTGATGTGATTGGCCGATTTGTCAACATGGGGATCGAACCTTACAATTTTGTTTCGTCTTTGAACTGTATTCTCGCCCAGCGCCTCGTTCGAATGATCTGTCATAATTGCAAAGAGCCTATGCGTCTCACACCGGAAATGGCGGAGGATTCTGGTCTTGACTTTGACAAGCACAAAATGATACCGCTGGCTCATGGCCGCGGATGTCCTGAATGCAACGGAACCGGCTTCAAGGGTCGTCATGCGATTACGGAGTTTCTCGACCTCTCGGATCGCATTCGAGAGATGATCCTAGATCGGCGTTCCCCCTCCGAGATACAGAAGGCCGCGGTCCAAGAAGGCATGACGACCTTGAGGCAGTCCGGCCTGGATAAAGTGTTTCGAGGAGAGACGACCCTGCGTGAGATCAACCGAGTGACTTTTATCGCGTAAAGGACCTGGATGAGTTATCTTTGGCATACAAGACAAGGGATTCATTTTGATACCGGCCGTATTGCAATGGCGGAAGTCCAGATACGGGGTAGAAGTATCAAGTTGCTGAAGCAGGAGATTGCCTATCTTACGGATCGTGTCTTGATTCCGGACCCGCTTTCACCCGGCATCCGGGATGAAGAATTGGTTCAGAAGACGTTGAGGGCGCTGTTGAAGCCAGGCCGACGTTCCAAAAAGATCTCGGTGAGCCTTTCTGATCTCAGCGCTCGGGTGACGCTTATTCCGATGGAAAAACCGATCAGCCAACGGACCGAGGTGGAGAAATTGATCCAATGGAAGATGGAAAAAAGCTCCCTCTATCAGCCTGAAAAGTTGCGGCTCCGCTATCAGCTGCTCTCCTCTCTTCTGCTGGCGTCCACAATCTATGAGCCGGTGCTTGGTCAGTACGAAGCGGTTCTTCACGCCAGCGGTCTTGAGCCCCGACTGATTGACATTGCCTCTTTCCATGTCTTCAACCTCTACCATGACTATCTCCTTCACCATTCCGCACCGCGTCACTGCTTTGTTTTTCTTTATGCCGGAGACTCCTTCTTTACTGTCATGATCTTCTTGAGGGGTGTTTTGAACTTCATTCGCATCAAGGCGCTTCGCTCACAGACCCGATCAACCGCAGAGAAAGTCATCGAGGAGCTACGCTCTTCCCTTGAATTTTATAATGAAGATCATGACATCACTGGTCTTACACATTTATTTTTGGCAGGGCTGCCTGTTTCAGAAATGCTTTCAAAATCATTGGGAGACTCCTTTGCTTGGGAGATCGTGCAGCTCAAACCGGAAAACGTTTTTTCGATTGCTCCACAGAGCGGTGAAATTCAAGTGGAGGACTGGCCTGCATTGATCCCTGCGATTGCGGCAGCCGTGGGGAGATGAAGCTTTTATGAAGTTTCAGACCGACTTTGCCTTACATGAATATCGATATGTATACGGGCTTCACGCGATCTTTATTGTTGCTCTACTGTTTCTCTCTTCGTTGGCGGCCTGGAACTTTTCACAATATCAGGCAGCCCTACAGGAACTGAGCCATGCGGATAGTACTCTCAAGCGAGCGCAGCAACAGGTGTCTCAGCTCGAGTTGAAACTCCGTTCCAACGGAAAATTATTAGCGCCGGATCAAGCAAACGTTTTATCGAAAGAGATCGCCTTTACCAATGAGCTGCTTCAAACCAGGACCTTCTTCTGGTCGAGCTTGTTGGCGGACATCGAGTCGGTGTTTCCTTCCAATATCTCGCTGAAACTGATCCGGCTTAATTTGAATGAAGGTCGAATCGTGTTAAAGGGGTCGGCGGCCTCTCTCAAAGATCTGACCCAGTTTATCATTCGGTTGGGAAATTTGCCCGTTTTTGAAGATGTCTTTCTTGAGAATCAGAAAGTCGGCGAGCATGAATCGGTGGAGTTTT
>Ga0335085_10012282_pt1 | contig 12625 bp, 11 predicted proteins | sample Lox_Sample_45_FD_206712 | JGI IMG/M metagenome (GOLD analysis project Ga0335085, IMG submission 206712) | Soil microbial communities from Loxahatchee National Wildlife Refuge, Florida, United States - Lox_Sample_4.5 | ecosystem: Environmental > Terrestrial > Soil > Wetlands | place: USA...
CGCGCGCAAGGAGCAGCTCGCGCGGCGCGGTCGCATCGCGCTCTCGCCGTCGCGGCCGCGCGGCAAATGATCCTGCGGCCTCGCGGGCGTTTTGTTCACGACTGGCGCGTTCGGCCACGTCGCGCTCGCGCTCGCACGGAGGGCGCACACCGAGGTTCACCTACGAGCTCGCATGGCATGTCGCTTGCGAACCGCGGCGCCGCCCAGCGTCGCTGGGGCAGGAGGAAATCTCAATGGAACGACACATGGAGTGGCAGCAGACGCAGGGCTTCGACGTCGATCGCGTCGCAGACATGTTGCGTGATCGCGTCATCGAGACGATGCGCGACCGCATGGGCCAGGTGCTTCGCGAGCGCTTGCGCGAGGCGCTGCGCGACAAGCTCGCCGGCGGGGATCGGTCGTTTGGCGGTTATGGCCACGGCTACGGCGGTGGCTACGGTCGCGAGGGCACGGACTTCGATCGGCTCGCCGAAGCGCTGCGTTACCGCGTCGCCGACGCGTTGCGCGAGCGCGTGGGCAACGCCATCCGCGAGCACGTGCGCGACGAGCTCCGCAACGCGCTGATGCCGATGGGCTACGCCGCGCGCTTCGATTTCGACGCGATCGCCGACGAGATCCGCGAGCGGCTCGCCGACCGCGTGCGCGAGCGCATCATGGAGGTCATCCGCGAGCGCGCACGCGAGGCGCTCCGCGAGGCGATGATGCAGCGCATGAACCCGGACCGCATCGCCGACGTGGTGCGCGAGCGCGTCGCCGACGCGTTGCGCGAGCGGCTCCTCGAGGCCGTCCGCGAGCGCCTGGGCGAGACGCTGCGCGCCTCGCTCCGGGAGCGCATGGCAGACACCGGCATCGACTACGAGCGCATCGCCGACCGGATCCGCGAGCGCGCGATCGAGCGGCTCCGCGACGGAATCCGCGAGAACGTGCGCGAGCGCCTGCGCGACGCCGCGCGCCGCACCATCACGGATTATTTCGGTGGCTACGGCAGCCCCGGCGGTTACGGCGGCTCCGGCGGCTTCGGCGCTTTCGGGGGCACCGAGGGCTTCGACTTCGAGGGCATCGGCGACAGCGTGCGCGAGCAAATCGGCGAGACGCTGACCGACCGCATCACGAACGAGGTGCGCGACCGCGTCGTCGAGGCGCTTCGCAACGCGATGCCCGCGGGCGGGTTCGACTTCGAAGGCGCCGGCGACGCCATCCGCGATCGCATCCGCGACGCCATTCGCGATCGCATGCGCGAGACGCTCCGCGATCGGCTCACGGAGGCGATGCGCTCCGCGATGCGCTCGGGCGCCGGTCGCATGGACCCCGACACGATCGCCCAGCTCACTCGCGAGCGCGTCGCGACGGCCCTCCGCGACCGGCTCACCGACGCGATCCACGAGCGCCTCGGCGACGCGCTCCGGAGCGCCATCCAGCAGCGCGCAGGCAGCGGGATCGACGTCGAGCGCGTGACCGACCTCGTGCGCCAGCGCGTGGCCGATCGCGTCCACGATCGAATCGGCGAGCTCGCGCGCGACCGCGTGACCGAAGCGGTGCGCAACGCCGTCGCGCAGCGCATGACGACGCGCGGCGGGATGATGTCCGAACGCTTCAAGGACATCGTCCTCGAGCGCGCAGCCGGCCGGCTGCGCGAGCGCCTCGGCGAGGAGATCCGCGATCGCGTCGCGGACGCCGTTCGAAACGAGCTCTCGCAGCGCACGACGCGCGAGGCCTTCGACGCCGACCAGTTCGCCGACGCCGTGCGCGAGCGCGTGACGAGCGCGCTTCGCGAGCGCATCGGCGACGAGGTGCGCGAGCGCGTCGCCGACGCCGTCCGCGCGGCCCTGTCGGAGTCGAGCCTGTCGACGACGGGCAACGGTCACACGACCACGCAACCGTCCTGACGCGGCGCGTTTTCGAGCGGGAGCCACCCGATGCGGATCGCCGTCCGCGTCGGGTGGCTCTTCGCTCACCGGAGTCCGGTCACGAGATGCAGAAGCTTGCGGAGGATCTCGTTCGCGGACGCCTGCGACAGCACGAGCGGGATCGCGGGTAGCGCGGCGACGACGAGGAGTGCGACCGCGTCGGGGACCCCGAACAAGAGCACGCTCATCTTCTCGACGTTCTCGCGAAAGCTCGAGCTGATGTCGGCGAACGACTGGAAGTCCGGGCTGCCGAGCAGCTCGGATGAGCGCCTCGGCCGATCGAACCAGCGCGCCGCCAGCGCGCGCCCGTAGTCGGCGACGAGCCCTCCATATTGCTCGCGCGCGTCGCGCCGCGCGGCCAGGAGCTTCGGGACGAACGCGCAGAGCGGCGCGAGCGCGACGACCACGCCGATGAGCACGAACGCGTAGAAGAGCGGCTTGAAGGCGTCGGCCTTGGTCCCCTCGACGGCGATGCGGGTGGCCCAGCGGCCGCAGAGCGCCGCGCTCACGGCGAACAAGAGGAGCGCGCAGTACGCGACCGACGGCCATTTCAAGAAGCTGATCCCGCCACGCCGGTCCGCGTGGATCGGCACGAGCGCGATCGGCGCGCGCGCGATCCCGAAGAGCACGCGCGCCCAGAGCGCCCAGCGGAAGAGCGATCGCCAGAGCACGAACTGGAAGATCGGAAGCGAGACGAGCGCGCACCACGCGCGGAGCACGGCGTGCTTCGGCGGCAGGACGCCGTAGAAGATGCGAGCGTGCGGGGCGGCGCCGAGGAGCCCGGCGACGCCGACGCCGAGCGCGATCGCGAAGAGCACGATCTCGGGCGCCGCCGCGTCGCGCATCCGGCTCGCGTGGCCGAGGACGGCGCGCACGCGCTTGGACGCGGCTGGCGTGACGAACCGCTCGGCGAAGAGGCGACGCACGGCGATCTCGCACTGCAGGTCGAGCACGCGATCGGCGACGAGCAGCAGCGGGAGCGTGACGAGGAGCTCGGCGTGGATCGTGAAGTCGCGCAGGAGCGGCTCGGCTTCGTGATCGATCGCCTGACCGATCAGCGCGAGCACGACGAGCGGGATCCACGTGATCGCGATGCTCACGACGACGAGCCGGCCCACCGACTGCACGTGGGCGGCACGCTCGAGACGCTGGAACGGCCCGCCGTCTGCGATGTGAAACTCTTCCACTCGAGGGCCCGAAGCAAGCCGCGAGCCCGCAGCGTCTCGCGCACGGAAGTTGAATGACCTCGCGTCATGCGTTTCGTCGTCATCCTCGCGCTCATCGCGCCCATCGCGTGCGTCGAGGCGCCGCCCGAAAACCTCTCGAACGCGCGCCTGCCTCTGGCGCAGCCGCGCACGCCCCAGAACGTCCACGTCGTGCGCGAGGTCGACCCGCCGCCGCGCGTCGAGGCGATCCTCGCCGAGCCGGGCCGCACCGCGGAGGATCGCGCGCTCGATCGGCCGAGGCAGGTCGCCGATCTGCTCGCGTTCATCGGCGTCGCGTCCGGCATGCGCGTCGCCGAGCTCGGCGCGGGCGACGGGTATTTCACCGAGCTCCTCGCGCGCGCCGTCGGTCCGCGTGGCGTCGTCTTCGCGCAGAACGACCCGTCGCTCCTCTCGCCTGCGGTCGAGTCGGGTTGGGCCGCGCGCCTCGACCGGCCTGCGATGCGCAACGTCACGCGCGTCGACCGCGGCTTCCCGGCACCCCTTCCGTTCGAAGCGCGCGGCCTCGACCGCGTCTACTTGGGCGTCGACTACAGCGTGCTCGCGGCGCTCGGCGTCGATCGCGACGCGATGAACCACGCCGTGCAGCTCGCGCTCAGGCGTGGGGGCCGTTACGTCGTGCTCGACCGAACGCTACCGCCGCGCCCGAACCCGGTCGAGGCGCACCGCGAAGAGTCGCGCGGCGCGCGGCGCGAGATCGAGTCGGCGGGCTTCTCCTTCGTCACGGAGGGTCGCTGGTTTCGCACGTCGCCGGATCCAAACGATTGGAACGGCGTCGTGATCGAAGGCGCGCCCGTCGCGGGCGAGGACGTCTTCGCGCTCGTCTTCGCGAAGCGCTGAGCGTCGGCGAGGCGGAGGCGCACCACGGCCCGAGGGCGATGCGCGCGCGAGCGCGATCCCGAAGCACGCGCGGATCGATACCGCGAGCCGCCCGCCGCGCGACGCGCTACGATGGACCCGGCGCGCGGCTCGGCGTGACCACGGAGGGTCTCATGAGGATGTCGTCGGCGTGGCTGGTTCCGCTCGCGATCGCTTGGACGGGATGCGGCTCGGGCTCGGGCCCGAGCAGCGGTCCGGACGGCGGCGGCGGTCCGACGCCCGACGCTGGCACCGTCCCCTACGACTCGGGCACCGAGGGCGGAACGACGACCACGACCGACGCCGGCGTGATCCACGCGGGCAACCCGAACGGCTCGTGCTCGGCCGGCGTGCCCACGAACGGACAGCCCGTCGACACGTCGAAGCCGACGACCGTCGTCGGCACCGGCACCGCGGCGAGCTGCACGTTCGACGCGCTGAACGCGGCCGTCACGAAAGGCGGCATCGTCACCTTCGGCTGCGGCGGCGCACCGATCACCATCCCGATCACGGCGACGATGAACGTCCCGATCGACAAGAACACCGTCATCGACGGCGGCGGTCTCGTCACGCTCGACGGACAGAGCAAAGTCGAGATCCTGAGCTTCAACAGTCCGAACTGGCGCAACAACGACAACGGGCTCACGGTCCAGCACATCGCCTTCGTCAACGGCAAGACCAACCCGACCGACGCGATCCCGACGGCGCCCGCGCCGTGCTCGCAGGGTTGGGACGACGGCCAAGGCGGCGCGATCTTCGTCCGTGACGGCTACCTGGTCGCCATCGACGCGGTGTTCGCCGACAACCAGGCCGCGCCGCTCGGGCCGGACACCGGCGGCGGCGGCATCTACATCGAGGGCAGCAAGGCCGGCGTGCTCGTCGTCGGCTGCACCTTCCAGAACAATTCGGGCGCAAACGCCGGCGCGATCGGCGCGCTCAACGCCGAGCTCGACGTCTACGACAGCCTCGTGACGGGTAACACGGCGACCGGCCACGACGCCAACAACGACGACCCGAACCAATGCTCCGTGATGAACAACGGCCAGAACGAGATCGGCTCTGGCGGAAACGGCGGCGCGCTCTACGGCGACGGCGACGCGTTCAACGTCGTCGTCTGCGGCGACGACATCGAGAACAACGCGGCCGGCACGAACGCGTTCGGCGGCGGCATCTTCTTCACGAGCGACGACTACTCGGGCACGCTCAGCATCGTCGACTCGACCGTCACCGGCAACACGGGTGGCCACTGGACCAACGTGAAGACCGGCAGCGTCACGAACGCGGGAACCGCCGTGGGCACGAACGCGAAGAGCATCACCATCACGAACTCCACGGTGCAAGGCGTCAACTGACGATGCTCGACGCGTTCCGCAGCGAGGGGTTCGTCGTCGCGCGCGACGTCCTCTCGCGCGCGGAGATCGACGAGATCGCGTCGGCGCTCGCGCCCCTCGAGGCCGCGCAGCCGCACGGCCGAAACGACTTCGAAGGCGAGCGCTCGAAGCGCGTCTACAGCCTCGCCGGCAAGGGCGCGGTGTTCATGCGGCTCGCCGAGCATCCGCTCGTCGTCGATCTGCTCGACCGCGTGCTCATGCCGAACTGGCTGCTCTCGACGATGCAGTCGATCCGGCTCTTTCCCGGCGAGACGCCGCAGCCGTGGCACGCCGACGACACGTTCTACCCGGTCCCGCGCCCGCACGCGACGCTCGCGGTGTCGGTCATCTGGGCGCTCGAGGACTTCACCGACGAAAACGGAGCGACCGAGCTCGTTCCGCGGAGCCACCTCTGGGCGGACGAGCACCCGGACGACGCGCCGCGCGAGGTCGTGCGCGCCGTGATGCCGGCCGGCTCGCTCGTGATCTTCGACGGCGCGCTCTGGCACCGCGGCGGCGGAAATCGTTCCGGGCGCACGCGCCTCGCGCTGAGCCCGCAGTACTGCCAGCCGTGGCTCCGCCCGCAGGAGTCGCAGCTCCTCATCGCGCCGCCCGCGATCGCGAAGACGTGCACGCCGCGCGGACGCTCGATGCTCGGCTACAACATCCACCCGCCGTTCGTCGGCCAGGTCGAAGGCAAGCACCCGCTCCGCCTCGTCGACCCCGACTACCGGGCACACAAGACGAGCGCCGCCGCGATCGCCGATCGCGTGCTCGAGCGCCCGGTGCCGATGACGCCGTCGACGCGCTGGGACGATCCATCCGAAAAACCGAGCTGAGCGCGCGCGCAAAATCGCCACGTTCGACGCCCGCGTTCCGCGAGGTCATGCTGGCGGCCATGGGCCAAGCGCAAAGCCAGGGAACGTTCGACGTCCGCAGCCGTCACTCCGTCGCCGAGACGCTCGATCGTCTCGCCACGCTCGCGCGCGAGCGCGGGATGCTGGTCTTCGCGCGCATCGACTTCAGCGGCGACGCCGAGCGCGCCGGCGCGAGCATGCGTCCGATGCAAGCCATCCTCTTCGGCAACCCGAAGGCGGGCACGCCTCTGCTCGTCGCGGCGCCGCGCGTCGGGCTCGACTTGCCGCTCCGCGCGCTCGCGTGGGAGGACGCGTCCGGCACGGTCTGGGTCTCGGCGAACGATCCCGAGTGGCTGAAGGCGCGCCACGGCCTCTCCCCCGACCTCGTCGCGAACGTCGCCGGCGCCCGCAAACTAATCGAAGCCGCCGCGTCTTGATCGTGTGACTCCCGCAGGGGCATGGGGGGGCACGGAGCCCCCATTTCAGTGCGGCGTCGGCGGGACGACGACGGTGTTGATCGGTTGCACGCTCGCGCCCGCGGGGTACGCGTAGCTCACGGCTTCGTCGTAGCCCCACACGGTGATGCCGAGGAGCCCGTCGCTCTTGATCGTGTGCAGGCCGTTGTTGCAGCTCCCGACGGCCGCGCCGTTCTTCTGCACGTCGACGTGCGTGTACTCGTACTTGCCGCTCGTGCCGAGCGCTTGCCAGCCGGTCACCGGCGACGTCAAGCAGTCGAGCGTCACGTCCTTGAACGTGTCGTCCGCGGCCTTCACGCGGACGAGCGCGAGGTCCGTGTAGCCGTACGTCGGATCCGTGAAGAACTGGTACGACGTGAGAAACTCGCCCGGCGGGATGACGCTGACCGTCTCCGGCCCGCCGAGGCCGTAGTTGTCGGACTCGTTGCCGACGGCCGCGTACTCGCTCCCGAGCGCCTTGACGGGCGGGATCTCCTGGTGCGCGGCGTCGCAGTCGCCGCCGGGCCTGTGCGCCGCGAGGTAGAACGGGTGCTTGTCGTCCTGCGACTGCACGTGGAACGCGCCCGGCCCGGCGAACTCGACCATCTGGCCTTCGTTGATCGTGGTCGGCGCGCCCGACACCGCCGGATCGTACGTGAGCGTCGTCCCGTTCACGGCGCCGACCATGCGCCAGTTCGGCGGGTTGCTCCCGATCGTCATGCAGTAGTGCTCGCCCCACACGCCGATCGGGTTGTTCGCTTGGACGATGCTGCCGGACAGGTCGTTGTTCGACGCGTCGACGGTCTGCATGATGTGGACGAACTCGCCTTTGTTGACCGTGTACGTGACCGGCGTGTTCTTCGTCGCCGCGGAGACGCCGCCGCCCGCCGTGATGTCGGTCGTCGGCAGGAGCGTGATCTGCGTTCCGTCCTGCTGCGCGACGAGATCGATGCCCGGCGTCGTGGCCGGCGTCTCCGCCATCGTCGTCGCGACGAAGTTCGTGTCCCACGCGGTGGTCGGCAGCAGCAGCGTCGCGCTCGACATGTACGAGAGCTTTCCGCCGTACGGGTAGATGTCGTAGACGACCGCCGGCACGCTCGTCTGGATCTCGACGGCGTGCCCGATCGCGGTGCCCTTCGGCATGACGTCCGCGTTCGTGATCGCGACCTTCACGTTCGACGGGCACGCGACGTAGTAGACGTCGTTGCTGGGCTGTTCGTTGATGAAGACGATCGCCATGCCGTTGGCCGGGATGCCGGTCGACGGAATGGCTTGGTACGTGATCGAGCTGCCCGTGCCTTGCGGCGTGTACGAGTAGGGCGTCGCGTCGATGGTCTGGCCGTTCCATACGAGCGTGGGCTTGAGCGGCACCGACCACGTGTTGGCGACGAACGCGGCGAAGCAACTGCCGTGCGTCCACGCGTCCGGCGGGATGGAGTAGTAGTCGCATCCGATCGAGCTCTTGCTCTGCGCGGCGGCGTCGCACGCGTCGATGCACCCGCCGTTTCCGCAGCCTTGATCGCCCGAGCACGTCTGCACGACGGTCGGGTTGTCGCCGCACGTGATGATGTCGTGCAAATCGGACGAGCACGTCGTGCACGCCGGCGGCCCTTCGCCCGACGCGTCGAAGTTGAATCCGAACTCTTCGACGGCGTCGGTCGATGCGTCGCTCGGCGCGGCCGCGTCCGCGTCGCCCGAGCCGAAACCCGTCGGTCCTCCCGAGCACGACGCCGCGAACGCGAGACCCAACCCCAACAGCCCAAGCAAGTCGGTGCGACGCATGCGTCAATCTCCCACCGGCTACGGATGAGCGTCAATGCCGCTGCGGTAAATTTTCGATGTAGTCGTATGTGCGTTCCGGGCACGCGCGATGCTTCGATCGGGGTCGTGGACAACGTCATCGTCGTTGGCTCGGGCTTCGGAGGGCTCGAGACGGCGTTCTACTTGAGAAAGCGGCTCGGCAAGCGCGTGGCGATCACCTTGGTGGCGAAGGGGCACGAGTTTCTCTTCAAGCCGAACACCATCTACATCCCGTTCGGCAAGCCGAAGGAGGAGCTCGTCTTCGAGCTCTTGCCCGTCTTCGAGCGCCGCCACATCCGGTTCGTGGGCGCCGCGGCCGAGGGCGTCGACGCGGCGAAGAAGATGCTCCTCACGTCGGAAGGGCCTCTGGCCTACGACGAGCTCGTCCTCGCGACCGGCGCGGCGATGCGGCCCGAGGAGATCCCCGGCCTCGCCGAGAACGCGAACACGATCTTCACCCCGGACGAGATGGTGCGCCTCGGCGAGTCGCTGCGCCGACTGCTCGCGCGCGCCGCCGAAGGCAAGCGTTCGCGCGTGCTCTTCCTCGTGCCGCAGCACAACCAGTGCTCCGGGCCGCTCTACGAGATGGCGCTCATGCTCGATACGTGGCTTCGGCGGCAGCACGCGCGCAGCGTCGTGGACATCGGCTACGCGACGTACGAGCGCGGCTACATCCAGGCCTTCGGACCGCGGCTCGACGACGTCGTGACGCACGAGTTCGCCGAGCGCGGCATCGTCGGGAAGCGGCGCGCCGAGGTGCGCTCGGTCGAGAAGGACCGCGTGACGTTCGCCGACGGGACGCACGCAGGCTTCGACTTGCTGGTGTCGTTCCCGCCGTACGTCGCCGCGCAACGATTCGACGCTCTGCCGTCCGACGACCGTGGCTTCTTGCGCTGCGACGCGCGGACGCGCCAAGTCGAAGGTCAGCCCGACGTGTACGCGGTCGGCGACGCGGGCGATTTTCCGATCAAGCAAGCGTTCCTCGCGCTGCTCGAGGCAGACACGGTCGGCGAGCACGTCGCGCAGCGTCTCCTCGGCGAGGAGCCAACGGCCGTGTTCGACCCCGTCAGCATGTGCATCATGGAGGAGCTCGACAAAGCCACCTTCGCGCAGGTGCCGCTCGAGCTCACGAGCGATCCCGACGCGCCGGTCGCGGTCCGCGCGGGCGCGGAGGACAAATACCGCGTCGGCACCGGCATGCTCTGGCGCGTCGGAAAGAAGATGCTCGGCGCGGCGATCCCCGAGCGGTTCCTCGCCGGCCGCCCGTTCCACGCAGGGACGACGTGGGCGATGATGCACACGGGCCTCGAGCTGATGGAGACGGCCCTCACCGACTGAGCGCGAGCACGTCCGCGCGCGTCATGGTGCGCGGGTCGCGCGGCAGATCCTCGGTGCGCACGAGCAGGCCGCTCGCGTAGCGCCACGCGCCGTCCTCGCGCACGAACCCGGAGAGCTCGACGAACGAGCGGTCGACGCCGCGCTCGAAGATGCGCGCGTAGAACAGGACCTCGCCCGTCTCGTCCTCCATCGACGTGTGCAGAATGCAAAGATCGAGGAACCGCATGCTCTCGCGCATCGCGCGGTAGTCGGCGCGGGCGCCCTCGGTGCGGTCGGCGTGATCGGCCGTGAGCGTGGTAACGAGGTAGTCGACGTCGCCGCGCGCGAACGCGGCGTAGCGCGAGCGCATGAGCTCTTCGGGGGTGGCCGCGGCGCGCGCCCCGCGGTGGAGCGGGCCGCAGCACTCGGCGTAGCGGCGGCCGGACTGGCACGGACACTTCATAGCGGCGCGCACGTCGAGACGCCCGCGCCGACGACGTCGATGGGCGCGGTCGCGACGTTCGTCTCCGTTTGCGAATTCGCGTCGTACTCGGTGACGGTCGAGACGCCGTTCTTGCCGCTGAAGATCCAGAACTCGCCGCCCCAGAACGCGAACGCCCACGCCTCGTTCGAGCCTGCGGAGAGCTGGTGCGACGAGAGCACGTTCGCGGTCGCCGGATCGATCTCGATGAAGTACGAGCCGTCGCCGGATCCGAACGGGCAGTAGCCGAAGAGGCGCCCGTCGCCGGTGCCGGTGAGCTCGCAGTCGTATTGCATCGGTTGGAACTGGCCGACCTCGGAGAGCATGAACGCGGTGGTGTCGATGACGCCGAGCCCGCGCGAGAAGATGTTGCCGAAGCCGGCGACGTAGAGCGACTCGCCCCCGTCCGCGAGCGCGACGTAGCCCATGCCGTAGGTCTGCCAGCCGAGCTGATCGGGCGCGTACGTCGTCGCCTTGCACGCGGCGTTGGAGGTGCTGACCTCGAAGAGCTCGCCGCTCTGGAAGTTCGCGAACGCGATGCCGGAGCGCGTGACCGCCATCGAGTTCGGCGTCGACGTGCTCGGGCAAGCGATCGTGCCGATCGACTGGAAACTGAGCGTGGGCGGGTAGAAGCTGTAGAGCTCGTCGTGCGCGCCGAGCACGTAGACGAGCGTGTCGCCCGCGTCGGGGCAGTCGCTCACGATCGGGACGTCCGGGAAGACGACGTCGGCGACGTCGCCCGCGTCCTCGTCTTGCGCGTCCTCTTCGATCGGGTCGGTCGTCGCGTCGTGCGGCACGTGGACGTCGGCGGCCGCGTCCTCCGCCTCCTCGGGCGCGTACAAGCCCGTGCGCGCGCCGCACGCCACGACGAGCGCGAGCCACGCGATCACGAACGCTCGCGAGCGGCGCGTCCGGGTCATTGGCAGGGGGAGATTCCCTGGCTCTCGAAGAGCTTCTGCTCGTCGTCGCAAGCGGTCTGTTCGTCCGCGCAGCTTCCCCCGACGCACTCCGCTGCGAGGAACTTCCCGCCGCTCGCGCAGGTGCAGCACGTGGACGAGCAGTCGGACGCGTGCTCGCACGAGTCGCCGGGCCCGCCGTCACCGAACGTGACAGGGCCCGACGCGGGCGGATTCGGCGTGCAGTCGCCGTTCGCGTCCTCGACGACGCCGTCGCTCGACGCGCCGCACGCGCTGGCGACGACCGCGAACACGGCGACTGCGACGGCGTGTCTTCGAAGGCGCGTCTTCATGGGATTCTCCTCAGCTCTTCACGAGCCGCGCGGCGAGCTGCTCGAGGTTCGCGCCCTTGATGGCGCCGGACAAGAGATCGGGCAAGAGCTGCGGCGTGCAGCCGAAGCAGGGGACGCCGAGCTCGCGGAGCCTCTTCGCGAGGTGCTCGTCGTAGCTCGGCACGCCCGAGTCGGAGAGCGCGAGCAGCGTGATGGCGCGCACGCCGGACTTCGCCATGTCCTCCATGCGGCGCACGAGCTCCGACTCGTTGCCGCCTTCGAAGAGATCGGTGATGAGGATGAAGAGCGTCTTCTGCGGGTCGTGGACGAGGCCCTGGCAGTATTTCACCGCGCGGTTGATGTCCGTTCCGCCGCCGAGCTGCACGCCGAAGAGCAGATCGACCGGGTCGTTGCACTGCTCGGTGAGGTCGACGACCTCGGTGTCGAACACGATGACGTGCGTCTCGAGCGAAGGCATGCTCGCGAGGATCGCGCCGGTCACCGCGCCGTAGACGACCGACTCGGCCATCGAGCCGGACTGGTCCATGCACACGATCACGTTCCACGATTTGCGCCGCATCTGCCGCGACCAGAAGAAGAACCGGTCGGGGACGATCGTGTGCTTCTCCTGGATGTAGTTCTGGAGGTTCTTGCCGATCGTGCGCTTCCAATCGAGGTTCGGCAGGCTCTTGAGCGGCGAGTGGCGCGAGCGGTCGAGCGCGCCGCGCACGGCGGACACGACGTCGCTCTGCATCTTCTTGACGAGCTCCTCGACGACCGCGCGCACCACCATGCGCGCCGTGTCCTTGGTCTTCTCGGGGATCATCCCCTTGAGCGACATCAGCGTGCCGACGAGCTCGACGCTCGGCGTGACTTGGCCGAGCGTCTCCGGCTCGAAGAGGAGCTGCTTGAGTCCTTTCTTCTCGATCGCGTCCTGCTGGATGACCGCGACGACGTCGCGCGGGAAATAACTGCGGATGTCGCCGAGCCACTTCGCGAGTCGCGGCGCGGATTTTCCGAGGCCGGCGGAGCGCTCGCCCTTCTCGCCGGGCTTTTTGTCCTCGACCTCGTAGATCTGGCCGAGCGCTTCGTCGATGTCGCACATCTCGCCGCTCAAGATCGATCCCGA
>Ga0335085_10012283_pt1 | contig 12624 bp, 11 predicted proteins | sample Lox_Sample_45_FD_206712 | JGI IMG/M metagenome (GOLD analysis project Ga0335085, IMG submission 206712) | Soil microbial communities from Loxahatchee National Wildlife Refuge, Florida, United States - Lox_Sample_4.5 | ecosystem: Environmental > Terrestrial > Soil > Wetlands | place: USA...
GAAGGCCGCGGCCTCGACATCGGCACCACGGCCGCATGCGCCACCCTGAGATCGATCGCGCGCGCGAGCGAGACCGCCTCCTCGAGGCGTGCCTCGGGCGTACGCGCATCCTCCCGCCGCTCCTGCGGCGGGCGTTTCGGCGTCGGGTGGATGACGAGTGCGCGGCCGGTCGATGGCGCGGTCTCGGAGTGCGTCGTCGCCATCAAGTCACTGTTCTTCGGCGACCTCTTTGTCCGGCTCGAAGAGCTGCACCGGCTGCGCCGGCATCACCGTGGAGATCGCGTGCTTGTAGACGAGCTGTGAATGCGCATCGCGACGCAGCAGCACGCAGAAATTATCGAACCAGGTGATGATGCCCTGCAGCTTCACGCCGTTTACCAGGAAGACCGTGACCGGCGTCTTGTTCTTCCTCACGTTGTTCAGAAACACGTCCTGCACGTTTTGCGACTTTTCTGTGGACATGGGTACACCCCTTATTCTTGGGGCCGCGTCCTCAGGTCGTTCGGCGGCCCAAACCGTACCGTCGGGAGCGTAGCGGGCATCGCTCTGCACCCCGGCAACCCTTAGAAAGATTGGGCGCGGAAGCTAAATCACAAGTCCCTGGGCCCGCGCAAGTCGCGAACCGTTCTCAAGAGCTCGTGACAGTCGGAAAATTGTAACACGGGCTTGGCCTTAGCAAGCTCGGCGCCGGCGGAGTCGCCGCTGCCCATCAGCACGGGCACGCAGCCGGCTTGAATGGCGCATTCGATGTCGAGGGCGGTATCGCCGACGAACCAGACCGCTTCCGGCGCGATCTCGCTGCCCGCGAGCGCCGCGCGCACGGGAGCGGGGTCGGGCTTGTCCGCGGGCGCGTCGCCGGCGCCCACGAGCCGGGTGAAATAGCGCGACCAGCGCAGGTGTTCCGCTTCGCGCCGCAGCACGCGTCCGGTCTTGTTGCTGACGACGCCGAGGTAGTAGCCGTCCTTCGCGAGCGAGGCCAGCAAGGTCTCGGCGCCGTCGATCGCGGTCAGGCGCTCCAAGTGGATCGAGGTGAAAGTGTCGAGATAGAGCTGCCTCGCCTCCTCCCAGCGCTCCCCGAAGAGCGCCGGGAACGCATCGCGGAGCGAGCGTCGCACGCGCTCCTTGGTTTCCTCGAGCGTCCAGGGCTCGTGTCCCATCGCCTTGAAGGTGACAACGAGGGCGTCGTGGATGACCGGCCAGCTGTCGACGAGCGTGTTGTCCCAATCGAACAGCAGCGCCTTCGGCTCGCGCCTCACCCCTGCCGCCCTTCCGCATCGACGTGCTCGATATAGAGCTCGCGAAGCCTGCGCGTGAGCGGCCCGGGCTTGCCGTCGGCGACGGCGTCCTCGTCGATCCGCACGACCGGCAGCACGAAGGCCGTCGTGCTCGTCATGAAGGCCTCGCGCGCCCGCTTCGCCTCTGCGACGCTGAAGGGCCGCTCGACCAGGCGGAGCTGATGCTCCTCGATCACCTTTATGACCGCGAGGCGGGTGACGCCATTGAGGATCGCCTCGCTCGCCTGACGCGTCACGACCTCGCCGGCCTCCGTCACGATCCAGGCGTTGGTCGAGGTGCCCTCGGTGACGTTGCCGTCGCGATCGACCTGCCAGGCCTCGTAGGCTCCGGCTTCGCGTGCCTGCTGCTTGCCGAGCACGTTCGGCAGGAGCGATACCGACTTGATGTCGCAGCGTGTCCAGCGCAGGTCCGGGATCGTGATGACGCGGACGCCCGCGGCGACCGTCTCCGGGCTCGGCGGCTTGCCGCGCCGCGCCGTCATCACGACTTGGGTCGTGGGATTCTTCGGGAATGCGTGATCGCGCGGCGCCACGCCGCGGGTCATCTGGACGTAGATGATGCCATCGCGCACCCGGTTGCGCCGGATCACCTCGCGCATGACGGTCTTGAGCGAGCCCTCCGCCATGGGCTCGGCGATGCGCAGCTCGCGGAGCGAGCGCTCGAGCCGTCGCAGATGCAGGCCCTCGTCGACGAGCGCGCCCTGCTGCACGGCGATCACCTCGTAGACCCCGTCGGAGAACTGGTAGCCGCGGTCCTCGATGTGCACCGCGGCCGCTCGGTGCGGGAGGTAGCGGCCATTCACATAGGCGATGCGCGACACCGCCTCAGGTCTCCGCCTTCACGGTCCGCTCGCCGTTGAAGAGGCCGAGGGACTTGAGTTTGCGATGAAGCGCCGAGCGCTCCATGCCGATGAAGGTCGCGGTCCTGGAGATGTTGCCGCCGAAGCGCGTCACCTGCGCAAGCAGATACTCGCGCTCGAAGACCTCGCGCGCCTCCCGCAGCGGCAGGGTCATGATCTCGCCGCCGCGGTCCCAGCGCAGCACCGCCGGCGCGTCCGACCCGATATCCGTCGGCAGCATGTCCGCGCGAATGGGCTCGCGAGGGTCGCCCGGCGCCATGATCAGGAGCCAGTCGATCACGTTGCGGAGCTGGCGGACGTTCCCGGGCCAGTCATAGGCCTGGAGCGTCGCCATGGCGTCGTCGGCGATCTCCCGCGGCGCGAGCCGCGCGACATTCGAGGCGTGCTGCATGAAGTGGCGCGCGAGCAGCGGAATGTCCTCGCGCCGCTCGGCGAGCGGCGGCACGCGGATCGGCACCACCGCAAGGCGGTAGTAGAGGTCCTCGCGGAAGCGGCCGGCGGCGATCTCCGCCTGCAGGTCGCGGTTGGTCGCGGCGATGACGCGCACGTCCACCTCGACCCGGCCGCCGCCGATGCGCTCGAAGACGTGGTCCTGAAGGCCGCGTACGATCTTGCCCTGGGTCTCGAGCGGCATGTCCCCGACCTCGTCGAGGAAGAGCGTGCCGCCGTGCGCTTCCTCGAAGGTCCCGATCTTGCGCGGGCTCTCCGGCCCCTCCGCGCCGGCCTCGGCGCCGAAGAGCTCGATCTCCAGGCGCTCTGGCCTGAGCGTCGCGCAATTGAGCACGACGAATGGTCCGCGCGCGCGGCGCGAGCGGCGGTGCAGCAGCCGCGCCACGACTTCCTTGCCGGCGCCGGGCGCGCCCGCGATCAGCACGCGGCTTCCCGTCGGCGCGACCTTCTCGACCTGCTGGCGGAGCTGATTGACCAGGTGGGAGCTGCCCAGCAGCTCCTCCTCGCCGCCGGCGCGGAAGCGGAGCTCGTCGTTCTCGCGCTTGAGCCGCGCCGCCTCGATCGCGCGATCCAGCACCAACAGCAGCCGGTCGGCCTTGAATGGCTTCTCGATGAAGTCGTAGGCGCCGATCTTGATCGCGGCGACGGCGGTCTCGATCGTGCCGTGGCCGCTGATCATCACCACCGGCAGGTTCGGCGCCTCCCGGCGCGCGATCTTGAGGATCTCGATCCCGTCGAGCTCGCTGCCCTGGAGCCAGATGTCGAGGACCAGGAGCGTCGGCATTCGCGCTCGGATCGCAGCGAGCGCCTCGGCGCTGTTGGCGGCCTGTCGGGTCTCATAGCCCTCGTCCTCGAGCACGCCTGAAATCAGCATCCGAATGTCGGCCTCGTCGTCGACGACGAGAATGTCATGCGCCATGAAGAACCCTCTATGCCTCGACGGCCTCCGCGACCGTGCGATCCTGCCCGCCCGGCGCCCGTCCCGCGGGGAATATCAGCTTCGCCCGCGCGCCGCCTCCTTCCCGATCCTCCAGAATGAGCTCGCCCCTGTGTTCTTCCATTACTTTCTTGACGATCGCAAGGCCGAGGCCGGTGCCCTTCGCTCGCGTCGTCACATAGGGCTCGGTGAGCCGGTCCCGGTCCTCGACCGGCAGGCCGCGGCCGTTGTCCTCGACCGAGATCACGACGCGATCCCCAGTCTCCTCGAGACGAACCTTGATCCTGCCCTGCAACTGATCGCCGTCGCGACCTTGGATCGATTCGACGGCGTTCTTGATGATGTTGACGAGCGCCTGACTGACCTGCCGCGCATCGCAGGCGATGGGCACCGGATGCGAGGGCAGCTCGGTCTCGAACTCGATATCGGAGGCGCCGGTGCGCTGCAGGAATACTGCCTGGCGCGTGATCTCCAGCAGGTTCTCGGTCTTGATGATGGCGGCTGGCATCCGCGCGAAGGAGGAGAACTCGTCGACCATGCGCCCGATGTCACCTACGTGCCGGATGATGGTGTCGGTGCAGATCTTGAAGGTGTCGGGATCGTTCTGGATCTCGCGCATGTATTTGCGCTTCAGGCGCTCGGCCGATAGCTGTATCGGCGTCAGCGGGTTCTTGATCTCGTGCGCGATCCGCCGCGCGACGTCCGCCCAGGCGGCCTTGCGCTGCGCCGACAGCAGCTCCGTCACGTCGTCGAAGGTGACGACATAGCCTTGGGTCTCGCCGCCGAGCCGCTCCGCCGCGATGCGCACGTGGAGCGTGTCGGAGCGACCGTCGCGGGGAATATTTATCTGCGCCTGCGCGAGCCGGTCCGGCCGGCGCGTCGCCTCCTCGAGGAGGCCCGCCATCTCCGGCACCACGGTCGCGAGGCTCTCGCCGATGCGGCCGTCGAGATCGACGCTCAGCAGGAAGGATGCCGAGCGGTTCGGCAGGTTGATCCTGCCGTCACGGTCGAGGCCGATCACCCCCGCGGAGACGCCGGAGAGCACGGCCTCGGTGAAGCGTCGGCGCTCGTCGACCTGCCGGTTCGCCTCGATCAGCTCGCGCTGCTGCGTCTCGATCCGTTTGGTCATGCGATTGAAGGCGCGCGAGAGGTTGGTGAACTCCTCGTCGTCCCCGCCTTCGGAGACGCGCGCGGTGAGATCGCCGCCGCCGACGCGCTCGGCCGCGGTCGCAAGCGCGCTGATGGGACGCGCGAGCCGCGTCGCAAAGGTGAGGCCGGCGCCGATCGCCGCGAGCACCAGCAGCAGCGCCAGCACGAGGAACACCGCCGCAAAGGTGATCTGGTAGTCGGAGCGGCGCCCTTCGAGCTCCTGATACTCGCTCACCGCGCGCTGGGTCTGCTCGACCCGGTTCAGGATCACGGCATCGGCGCTGCGGCTGACATAGAGGTAGAGGTCGCCGAACCGATCGAGACGCATGAGCGCGCGTACGCGGTCCTCGCTGGCGCTCGGAAGCACCACGACGTCGCCATCGTTCGCCTGCTTGAACACCCATTCCGGCGGCACGTCGAGCGCGAGCGTGTAGGCAATGCCGCTCTGCAAGAGCGCGTGGCCCTGGGCATCGAGGATCACGGCCCCGTCGATCGAGCGCAGCCCGGTCTCGAGGTCGAGCACTTGCTGCAAATTCTCGGGATCCGTGGCCAGGATCGGCGCCTGACGGTTCAGATCCCAGGCCATGTGCGCGATGTCGCCGCGCAGCGTATCCTGGTGCTCGTGAAGATAGGCCTCCGCCACCGCCATCGACTCCGAGAGCGCGGTGCGCACGCGCTGGCTGAACCAGGATTCGACGCCGAAGCTGAAGAAGAAGTACGAGGCGAGCGCGATGGTGATCGTCGGCAGCACGGCGATCAGGCCGAAATAGGCGACGAGCCGCACGTGAAGCCGCGAGCCCGCATGGCCCCGCCGCCGCTCCATCCAGACCGCGACGAGGCGACGCGCGATCACCAGCGCGAGCCCGAGCAGCAGCACGAGGTCGACATAGAGCAGGAGGAGAACCGCTCGGGGATTGTCGCGGAACGGCGGCCACCCCGCCAATGCGGCGTAGGTGAGGACGCCGGATGCGATCGCCGCCAGTGCGAGCGCCAGCGCGAGCTTGCGTCCGAGCCCGACCCGACTGGCCCATGTGAGAACCTGTCGCGACAGGCTCATTCCGTCCTCGAGAAAAGCCGACGGCGGCAGTCGGCGTGGACGGTTATTTTAGGCCACGGGTGACTTCGATGTCCAATTCCCGGATTTTCTTGCGCAGGGTGTTGCGGTTGAGGCCGAGGAGCTGCGCGGCCTTCACCTGATTTCCCCGAGTGGCGCCGAGGGAGAGCTCAATCAGGGGCCGCTCGACCTCGCGTAGCACCCGCTCGTGCAGGCCGGCCGGCGGCAACCCGCCTTTGTGCGCCTCGAAGTAGTCGCGGAGGTGGCGCTCGGCCGCGGAGCTCAGGCCTTCGTTGACGGGCGCCTCGCCCGCGGGCGCCGCGGGCGAGGCCTCGGCGAGCTCGGATTCGATCGCCTCGACGCCGATCACCTCCTGCGAATAGAGCGCGGCCAGGCGCCGCACGAGGTTCTCGAGCTCGCGGACGTTGCCGGGCCAGCGATATGCCTTGAGCCGGTCCATCGCGGCGGCATCGAGGCTCTTCATCGGCAGCCCCTCCGCGTGCGCCTGCGCCAGGAAATGCCGCACCAGCGCGGGTATGTCCTCGACGCGCTCGCGCAGCGGCGGCAGCCGGATCGGCACCACGTTCAGGCGGTAGAACAGGTCCTCGCGAAAGAGGCCCTGGCGGATGAGCTGGCGGAGGTCGCGATGCGTTGCCGCGACGATACGCACGTCAGCTCGAATGGGGGTGCGGCCGCCGACGGTCGTATATTCGCCCTGCTGTAGCACGCGCAGCAGCCGCGTCTGCGCGTCCGGCGGCATGTCCCCGATCTCGTCGAGGAAGAGCGTGCCGCCCTGCGCCTGCTCGAAGCGGCCGGCATTGCGCTGGGTCGCGCCCGTGAAGGCGCCGCGTTCGTGGCCGAAGAGCTCGCTCTCGATGAGCTCGCGGGGGATCGCCGCCATGTTGATGGCGACGAACGGTCCCGAGCGGCGCTTGCCGTAGTCGTGGAGCGCGCGCGCCACCAGCTCCTTTCCGGTCCCGCTTTCGCCGGAGATCATCACCGTGAGATCCGTCCCCATGAGGCGCGCGAGCACGCGATAGATCTCCTGCATCGCCGGCGAGCGGCCGATGAGCGGGAGCCCCGCCTCCTCCACGTCGCTCTCGCCCGGCACATTGCCGTTGGCGGGGACGTGCGCGGTGAGCGCCCGCTGCACCGTGCTCACGAGCTCCCGGAGGTCGAAGGGCTTCGGCAGATACTCGAAAGCGCCGCGCTCGGTCGCCTTGACCGCGGTCAGCAGCGTGTTCTGCGCGCTCATCACGACGATGCGGAGCTCGGGCCTGATCCGCTTGATGCGAGGGATCAGGTCGAGGCCGTTTTCGTCGGGCATTACCACATCGGTGATGACGAGATCGCCCTCGCCGTCCTCCACCCATTGCCAGAGCGTCGCTGCGTTCCCGGTGCTCTTGACCTCGTAGCCCAACCGGCCCAGAGCCTGACCGAGCACGGTGCGAATCGCGCGGTCGTCGTCGGCGACCAGTATGGTCGCGCCAGTGCTCATCCCTCGTCCTCCTCGCCCGCCATCGGCAGGCACACCCGGAAGACCGTCCGCCGCGGCTGGCTCTCGAACTCGATCACGCCGCCGTGGTCGTCGATCACCTTCGCGACCAATGCAAGACCGAGGCCAGTTCCGTTGCGCTTGCTCGTGACGAAGGGATCGAACAAATGGGGCCGCAAATCCTCGGGTATCCCCTCCCCGTTGTCGGCGATGGAGACTACCAGCGGGAGCTCGAGCCGGTCGGCGCCGCCGGCGACCGCGAGCCGCACGCCGTGCTGAAACGCCGTCGAGATCTGGATTTCTCCGGCCTCGCTGGGCACCGCCTCGGCGGCATTCTTGACGAGGTTCATGAAGACCTGGATGAGAGCGTCGCGATTCCCGAGGACCGGCGGCAACGAGGGGTCGTATTCCTCGAGGAAACGAACGTGCCGCGCGAATCCCGACTGCGCCACCAACCGCACGCGATCGAGCACCTCGTGGATGTTGACGGGCCGACGCTCCAGCGGCCGGCGGTCGGAGAACACCTCCATCCGGTCGACGAGCGCCACGATCCGGTCCGCCTCGTCGCAGATGAGGCGCGTGAGCTCCCGATCGCTGGGCGCGAGGCTTTCCTCCAGAAGCTGCGCGGCGCCGCGGATGCCCGAGAGCGGGTTCTTCACCTCGTGCGCGAGCATCGCGGCCATGCCGGTGACGGAGCGTGCGGCGCTGCGATGCGTGAGCTGGCGATCGATCTTGTGCGCGATCGAGCGCTCCTGCAGCGTGACCACCAGACGCTCGCTCCCTTCCCCGATCGGCGCCACCTGGATCGTCACGACATGAGACCCGAGGCGCGGCGTCTCCAGCGTCACGCCGTATTCGGAGACGCTATGGCCGCTCCGGCGCACGCTCGCGATGAGCGCGAAGAGCGGACTGTCCGCGGGAACGAGATCGGCGAGGCGCGCGCCGAGCAGCGTTGCCGCGCTCGTGTCGAAAAACTGCTCCGCCGCACCGTTCGCGAACTGGATGACGCCCGCCCCGTCCGTTACGAGCACGGGATCCGGAAGCGCCGCCAGGATGGCGCCGGCGTCTACCGAGAGCCGGCGCGGGATCGCTGCAGCGGGCGCCGGCTTCGCCTTTGCGGCCATCTCAGGCAGCCTGCCGCTCGATTTGCGGCTCGTAGAATGCGCGGAGCATGGTCTTCACCGTCTCGGGATCGGAGACGCGATTGATCTCGCTGCGGAACTCCGACGAGCCGTGCAGTCCCTTCGAGTACCAGCCGAGATGCTTGCGCGCCATGCGCAGGCCCGTCTCGCGCCCGTAATGGAGGAGCATCGCCTCGTAGTGCTCGAGAACGGTCGCGAGCTGGCGGTGGAGCGGAGGATCGGGCACGCGCTCGCCGGTGCGGAGATAGTGAATGGCCTGCGCGGGGAACCACGGCTTCCCGTAGGCGCCGCGGCCGATCATCACGCCGTCCGCGCGGGAATGCTCGCGCGCGGCATCGACGTCGTCGAGGCTCGCGATGTCGCCGTTCACCACTACGGGAATGCGCACGGCTTCCTTGACCTCGCGCACGAACCTCCAATCCGCGCGGCCCTCGTAGAACTGGCAACGCGTGCGGCCGTGCACGGTCACCATGCGGATGCCGACCTCCTCCGCAATCCGCGCGAGGCGCGGCGCGTTGCGGCTCTCGTCGTTCCAGCCGGTGCGCATCTTGAGCGTGACCGGCAGCTTCACGGCCTTCACGGTTGCCTCGAGGATGCGTGCGGCCTGCGCCTCGTCGCGCATCAGCGCCGAGCCCGCATGGCCGTTCACGACCTTCTTCACGGGGCAGCCGAAATTGATGTCGATGAGCGCGGCGCCGCGGTCCTCGTTGAGCTTCGCCGCCTCCGCCATGACCTCGGGCTCGCAGCCCGCGAGCTGCACCGCCATCGGCTGCTCTTCCGGGCAGTTCTCCGCCATCTTCAGAGATTGCCGGGAGGCGCGGATCATCGCCTGGCTCGCGATCATCTCGGAAACCACCAGGGCCGCCCCATGCCGCTTCACCAGGCGGCGAAACGGCAGGTCGGTGACGCCGGACATGGGCGCCAGGATGACGGGGTCATCCAAGCGAACGGGGCCGATCTCAATGCTCATTTTTTACGCAGGTTAATATTTTGCCCAATTCTTGGTCAAAGATCATATCCCATTTTTTTCGCAACGCAACATGAAGCGACTCCGGCGCGGAAATCAGCTCATGAGGACATCGGTCACGAACTTGACCCCGGGATACGCGAGCGTCAGTAGCAGATAGGCCACGAGCACGCCCCGCGCCGCTCGCTGTCCGCGCACACCCGCGAAGCGATGCGCAACCAGCAGCAGACCGATCGCGACGAATGCTGCAAGCGAGAGGATCGTCTTGTGGTCGAGCGCAAGGAGGCGGCCGTTCAGGAAATGCTCCGCCGCCATCCCGCTCGCGAGGCCGAGCGCGAGGACAGCCTCGCTGGCCGCAAGCAATCCGAGCTGCAGCCGCTCTCCCTCCGTGACCGCCGGCAGGCTGCGCGTGAGGCCGGTCGGGTGCTTCGCCTTGAGCGCGCGCTCCTGCAGGAGCACCGCCGCCCCCGCAACAGCCGCGAGGGTCAGGAGCCCATAGGTGAGAAGCGCGAAAGCGATGTGCGCGCCGAACCAGCCCGCGGGCACACCCTCGAGCAGCGGCCGCTCCGGCGCACGCTGCCAGATGAGCGCGATGGCGCCGAGGATAAGGAGATAGGGCAACAGGATCGGCGCGAGGCGCCACGCCTGCGGCGTCGCCGCCGAGACGCACGCGAAGAGAGCGAGTGCCACCGCAATGGTGAGCCAGAGCGACATCGCGAAGCCGGTGCGCCATGCGCCGCCGAGCTGCAGGGCCGCCGACACGCCGGGCCCCGCTATGGCGATCCCGAGACAGAGCCAAAACAGGAGATCGCGACGTTCGACTGCGCGCAGACGCAGCGCGGCCATCGGGATGAGCGCGAGGAGAGCGAGTGCGCCGTAGAGTGCGCCGCCGGGCATGGCGGGACTATACGCATTCCCGCTCTCTCTCGCTAAGCCGCAGATCGACCCTCACGGCATTGGCTCACTGGCCCACCTCGGCAATCTCCTTGAAGCCGTCGCCGACGACCGCATTCACGAAGATCACGGCGGCCTTGTTGTCCCCATTCTGTGTCCACTCGATCGGCTGGGCATAGGCGATGCCCTGGAACTTTATCGCCTTGAGCGCGGAGAGCACTTCCGCGCGAGTCGGGGGCTCGTGCTTGCCTTTCGCCGCCGCCGAGATCGCCGCCAAAAGCGCCCGCGCGGAATCGTAGGAATTCGCGGCGTAATTGTTGATCGGTCCGTATTTCGTCTCGTATCGCTTGGCGAAGGCCGCCGAGCCCGGGACCTTGCCGAGCGCGGGCGCTGCCGATAGGACCCGCACCCCCTCGCCTTTCGCCGCCGCGCCCTCGGAGGCGAGAATGAAGCCCTTCACGTCCCAGCAGCCGTCTCCGCAGGCGAAGACTTGGTTGCGCCCCTGCGCGCGCATTTCCTTCAGGATCAGCGCGCCCTCGCGGATGCCTGCGAAGGCGAGGACGTCGAAGTCGGCCGGCAGCGACTTCACGAGCCGATCGAATTGCGTCTCGCCGGCCTTCACGCTCTGACGCTCGACGATGACCCCGCCCTTCGCCTCGAAAGCCTTCGCGAAGAGATCGGCGAGGCCCGTCCCATAGGGAGTCCCGTCGTCGAGCACGATGGCACGATGCTTCTTCATGGTCGTGACGAGATAGTCCGCGAGCGCAGGTCCTTTGCGGTCATCCCGATTGGTGAGACGAAAAATGCCCGCGAGACCGCGATCCGTGACCGCAGGGTTCGACGACATCGGCGTGATCATCGAAAGTCCGCAGCCCGCGTAGATCGAGGAGACGTCGATCGTGACGCCGCTATTGACGTGCCCGATCACCCCGAGCATCGCGGGATCGCCGCAGAATCCCTTCGCGACCGCTTCTCCCGTGGCGTTGCTCGCGGCGTCGTCGGCTGCGACGCCGACGATTTTCGCGCCGAGAATGCCGCCGGCGGCGTTCGCCTCCGCAATCGCGAGATCGACGGCTTGACGCATCTCGACCCCGAAAGCGGACGATGGCGTCGTGAGCGGCCCGCCGATCCCGATGTGGATTTCCCTACCCGCGAGCTGTGCCGCGGCGGGGGTGCTCACCGCGAGAGCAGCGACGGCCACCAGCGCCAGCGATCCCATGACCAACGACTTCCTGAGCATTGCGATCCTCCTTCGCCGTGTTAACCGGCAATTCCACTTTTACCGGTTTCGGCGGAACGCTAGCCTCTTGACGCTAACGTGTAAAATGTATTTAGATGGTTAGATGGAGCTATCCGCGACGGTCGAGACATCCAGAGCCGGCAGCCTGCCGCTGATCGGCAAGGAGCTGGCGCTCGACTTCGCCAACACCGCCTCGGGCCGCGGCACCGTCACTCACCGGGATCATCTCGTGCAGCCCGAGCACGTCGTGGCCTGGGCATGTCACGCCAAGGTCATGACGGCGGCCGATGGCGAGAAGGCGCTGCAAGCGCTCGCCCGCGGCCGACGGTCGGCGGCCAGACTGCTGGCAAGCGCGCTCGCGCTTCGCGACCTCATCTATGCGATCGGCGCGGCGGTGGCGGCCAGGCGCGCGCCTGAGGAGAAATTCGTGCAGCAGCTCACCCGGATGCACGGCGAATGCATCGCGCGAGCGCGCCTGGTCCCGCTGGCGGGAACCTTCGTCTGGACTTGGAACCCCACGGAGACGCCGGCCGAAGCGATCCTCGGACCGATCACGCTCTCCGCGCTGACCCTCCTGACCCAGTCCGATCTCTCGCGCATCAAGCGATGCGCCGGCGATTCCTGCGGCTGGCTGTTTTTCGATACCACGAAGAACAAGAGCCGCCGCTGGTGCGAGATGGAGGTCTGCGGCAATCGCGCGAAGCAACGCCGCTTCCATGTCCGGCACGTCAGAGATCGGTCGCACGCCTCGAGCTAGCTCGATCTCGAGCCACTGCGCTCACCATCGCTTTGCAACCGACTTGGTCGTGCATTAGGGTGCGGCGCATGAGCACCTGCATCGCGCTGGTGGTGGCCGCGGGTCGCGGCACGCGCATCGGCGGGCCCCTTCCAAAGCAATATCTGCCGCTCGCGGGAGAGCCGCTGCTGCGCCACACGCTGCGCGCCCTTGCGCGCCATCCGAGGATCTCCGGCGTGCGCGCGGTCATTCATCCCGCGGACCACACGCTCTACGAGGAGAGCGCGCGCGGGCTCGGTCTGCTGCCGCCGGTTCCCGGCGGCGCGCAACGGCAGGATTCCGTGCGCCTCGGCCTCGAAAGTCTCATCGAGAGCGCGCCCGATACGGTTGCCATTCACGACGGCG
>Ga0335085_10012284_pt1 | contig 12624 bp, 9 predicted proteins | sample Lox_Sample_45_FD_206712 | JGI IMG/M metagenome (GOLD analysis project Ga0335085, IMG submission 206712) | Soil microbial communities from Loxahatchee National Wildlife Refuge, Florida, United States - Lox_Sample_4.5 | ecosystem: Environmental > Terrestrial > Soil > Wetlands | place: USA: Florida...
GGGTATCGGATGTGGCGGCCGTCGGGGTCGGTGAGTGGGTGGGCGTGGACGAGGGCGTGAGGGTGGGTGTTGAAGTGGGTGTTGCGCTGGGGGTGGGTGTTCCCGTCGAGGTGGGCGTGGCACTGGGCGTGGGGGTGCCGGTATCGGTGGGGGTCTGGGTGGGGGTGGGGCTCAGGACGACTGTTGTCGGACTGGGCGTAGGCGTCACGGTGGAGGTGGGGGTGAGGGTCGGTGTTGGGGTGATCGTGGAAGTAGGGGTGGAACTGGGCGTCTTGGTGGGGGTAGGCGTTTTGGTGAAACTGGGGGTCGAGGTGAAGGTGGGTGTGTCGGTGGGCGTGCGGGTGCCCGTGGAGGTGGGGGTGTTGGTGGGTGTGGGTGAAAAACAGGCGCCACCGGGGGTTTCGGTGGGTACGGGCGTGTTAGGGCTAAAATAAACCCCGCCCGGATAGCTATAGGCATCCGCCAATCCATACCCGTAGGCCATAACCCCAAAGGGCGTGGAGGATTGGAGCGTGTGAGTCCCCGAGGTCACGGAAACCTGCACGCCGTAATAGGGCCCTCCTGAAATGGCGGTATAAAAACCCGCCGCGATGGGGGAACCGTCCAGGGTGACCGATCCGGGATTGGAAGTGAGCAGGTTCTCGTAATTGCCCGTGAAGGCGGTGACAGGCATGGCCGCCACCACATAACTGGTGTCGTATTCGCTCAGGGGAGGTACGGACATCATGGAGGGATCGGCGTTGTAGGTGGGAGTGGCCGAGGCGGTGCAGGAGTTGTCCTGGCAGCCGCCATCGGAAAACTGTACGACATAAATGGGGTTGTTGGACGTGATGTAAAGCGGCACGGACTCGTTTTCGTCCAAGGCCCATCCCGCTTGAAGCGCGGGCGTAAGAGGGGTGCCGTTGACCGTGACGGTAGTGGCGTTGGAAGAGGCCACGAAGCGCAAGGTGTCGCCCCCGCTCCGGGTGGCCAGGGGGACGGTGAGGAATTGGGTCCCCCAATAGGCCAGGGGCCAAAGTTCCTCCACCAGGTGGTTGCAGGATTGGACTCCGGCTGGGACATAATCACATTCATGGGCGCCGAAAACCCCCACGGGCTTGTCGGAGGAGACGGTGGAACCGGTGAGGTCGTCGGGGACCGTGGGATCCTGGAGCTGGTAGACGTCGCCTTGGTTGAGGGTGACCTGATAGGGCACGCCCCCGGTGTGGCTTCCCACCGTCAGGCGGGGGGTGATGGTGACATGGGTGCAATCCTGGGTGCCCACGATGGTGAATTCGGTGCTGATCAGGGAACCGCTGCCGGCGGTTTCGTTTTTATACGAGCACACCATGTAATTGGTGCCCAAAGCCTCCACGGGAAGCCCCAGGTAACCGTCGGAAGCGTATTGGACATAGTTCAAACCGTAGACCGAGACCTGGTTGACGGCCGTCACATTTATGCCGATGGTGGAAACCGCGTCGGAAAACTTGGCTTCGGCCCCGGCCGGCAGGAGAATTTGAGTGGTGCCGCCGGCGGCTACCGTAAAGGAAGCCGAAAATCCAAGGCCCGGTATTTGGACCTGGCCCGAATTGGCCGCCGCGCTGGAGATCAATAATTGGAGGGTGGCGGGGGCGCTGGGGCTTCCGGCGCCTTGGGGGAAGGTGAGCCAGAATCCGGTTCCCCGGCTGGTGATGCCGGCGGTGGAAGGCATTGGAAGCCCGGCGGTCCAAAGGACCCCCAGAAGGAGTGAAAGGTTGAGCCGGAATAAGGGACGGAACATATGCCTTTCTAACGGCAAAAAAGCGAAATGTTACACCCCGAAAGGGTCGGAAAAGGGTAATGGGTCAGTTTGAATTAACTCCCCCTTTGAAAAAGGCGGAGGGGGGGTATTAGCCTTTTCCCGAGCGAAACGATAAGTCTAACTCCCCCTTAGTCCCCCTCTTTCAGAGGGGGAGAATGGGCGGCAATCAAACTGACCCACTACCCGGAAAAGAAAGGTTTTTCCCTCCGGAAGTTACAAGGCTTGTGGCGATCTTGTCGAAATCCTCGATTTTCATGGCTGGCGACGTAGAAAAGCTTATTCCAGTAAACCGGCTGATGGCCAGGGAAGCCCGCATCGTGGAGACTTAGCGCCCCTTGCTCTTGCCGGTCTCCCGGATCGTCACCAAACAGGAAATGGATTTGAAATAGGGTTTCTTCTTGAGCTCGGCGTCGCCGATGTTGAATTCCAGGACCCTTACTTCCGCGTCGAAACCGGGATAGTGGATGATCCGCAATACCCCCCGGTCCTCGGGGGTCCCAGGGCCGGGTTTGAGCGGCCGGGGGGAGAAATTGTCGTCGGTTCGGAAGTCTCCGGCGGCCAGTTCCCGGAGGGTCGGCTCATCCGCATTTTCCTTCGGTTGCAGCGGGCTTTGTCCGTCCTCGTCCTTGGAAAATGAGAGCATGTAGCCCTCGACCCCGTTATCGCCCGTTTCGGTGGTGACCTGGAGGTAGAGGCCGTCCCAGACCTTGGCGTAAAACCGTGTTTCATCGCCCGAGGCGAGGCCCGGAAGCCCCTCGGCCTTTCCATCCTTCAAGACGAGGTAGACCGAAGCCGTGCTCAGGGCGTCGTGGGGGCCGTTATGGTCGAACTTGCCGATCATCCGGTTGTCGTCTTCCGCCAAGGCCCGGCCGCAAAATGCCCAAACCAGGACCAACCCGACCAAAATCCGCCAAAGGACCTTTGTGCTCATAACGCCTCCTTTTGCCTAGAAATAGCCTCCATTTCATTTAACCCCGAAGGGGCGCTTAATCAAAGGTAGGGAAGGAAGAAAGTCCGGAAAAAAATAGGGGCGTGGAAAACGATGCAAGAACCAGGGAAAGTCTTTACCCAAATTAAACAGGAATTTCACGGGAGGGGGTATTCCTTCCGGGAAGAATCCTAGGGTAGGTTGGTCTTAAGTCATTTTGCGATTTCTAAAGGAGGGAAAGCATGAAAAACCAGGTGAAGCCCATTCCGGACGGCTACCACAGCGTGACGCCTTACCTTTCCATCGACGGCGCCTCGGACGCCATCGAATTCTACAAGAAGGCTTTCGGCGCGAAGGAGTTGTACCGCATGCCCATGCCGGGCGGCAAGGTCGGCCACGCCGAAATCCAGATCGGAAATTCGCGCGTCATGCTGGCCGACGAGAACCCGGAGATGGACTTCCGCTCGCCCAAAAGCCTGGGCGGAACCCCGGTCGGCCTGATGATCTACGTGGAGGATGTGGACCGCGTTTTTCAACAGGCGATGGCGGCGGGGGCACGGGTTTTGCGGCCGCTGAAGGACCAGTTCTACGGGGACCGTTCGGGAAACCTGGAGGATCCTTTCGGCCATAAATGGACCCTCTCCACCCATATCGAGGATGTGGCGCCCGATGAGATGGAACGGCGGATGAAGGACGCGATGGAAGCGGAGGCGGTTTTGGATTAACGCCCAAGCAGGAAAGGCCTTTCTCCCGGGAGGGAGAAGGGCCTTTTTTATTTCCCGGTTACCGGAGAGTCGGGCGGATCCAACCCGGAGATGGCCTTGGCGAAATCGTCCAGCATCTTGGAGAGTTGATCCATCTGGTCCTGGGTTAGGCCCTTTTGCTGGTTGGCCTGCAGGCCGGCCTTCAAAGCTTTGTGGAAGGCTTTACGTATCCGGCCGGCCGCAGCCAACTGAGCCGGGGTCCCTTTTCCCTGCTTTTTAGCCGCATCCATCATCTGGTCCAATTGCTTGTCCCTGGCCTTCAGGGAATCCACCGGAAGATAGGACGCTTCCACCAAGGTTTGAGCGGGCTGGCTCGCGGGCGCCGGCTGAGTTTGGGGCGCCGGCGGATTGGCTGGGGCGGCTTGACCGGTGGAAGCGGGCGGATTGGAAACGACTCCCGGGAAATTGCGCTGGGGCTGGGCGGGCGAAGCCATGAACGAGGAAGTCACGGGCGTGGGGAATTCCACGAAGGGAGTCGGCGTGTCGGGTGGCGGTGGGACGGGGGTAAAGGTTTCGGTTGGCGGCGGCGGAATGGGGGTGTTGGTGGCCGTCGGGGGCGGTGGAACCGCTGTCGGAGTATTCTTGGGAGCGACAGCCCGTGATTGGATAGGACGGCCGTCCCAGTAATGGGAAGAGGAAGGCGCGGCGCTGGGGCTGGTTCCAATTCCGATCGTCGTGCCGGTGGTGACGGAATAGTTATAGGTATTGGCGAAGGCTTGGGTCGCGTAATTGCTCGAGGGAGCAACGTAATCCTGGGCGAAAGTCCCGCCACCCGCTCCTTGGGCCAGGAAACGGACGAGGTGGGCGCTGCTTTCAGCCATCTGTTGAAGTTCCAGGATCTGGTCGGTGCCCAGTTCCAACCCGCCATTCTGGCGGAAGTCCCCTATTTCAACTTCCCGTACGGATTGGATCCGGTCCCGCGCCTCCCGTCCCTGGTCGGGAGTCATGTTCCCGGCCTGGATGGCGGTGGCGGCGGTGTCTTCCTGGATTTTAAGGTTGGCTTGCAATAGGGCGATAAAGAGGAGCCGGTCCCCCCGCAGGTTGTAATTGTAGGTTCCGTTTCCGTCAAAGGCCTGGGCCCAGACGTCCCGGCGCTGGAGAGCGTCATCGATGGCTTCGCCGTTCCCATGCAAGATGTATCCGAGAAGGGAAGTTTGGGCGGAGGTCAGGTCGTGGGACGGGCTGGCAGCGCGGAATTTCAGGGAGAGCTTTTTGACCATGTCGTCGGTTTCGGTGAGCCCCAGGGCCATGGACGATTCCAGGTCGCCGGTTTGCACCCCCTGGTTGATGCGGACCATCTGGGCGTCGATTCTTTCTTGGATGAGGAGGGCGTTGGGGGTGGAACCGGAGGGTTGGGACACCACCTCTTCCTTGATGTCACAGCCCGACTGGGCGAGGACCAGGAAGACAACCCCCAAGAGCAGTAAATTTAACCTCAATAAGCGGCGCATGGGATTTCCTTAAATAAAGATTAAGAATCTCTAACAAAATCATTTAACCACCAAGGTCACCAAGAAAGGCAAAACAAGGATTGGATTTTCATCATCTTTAACTATTTTTGTCTTTCGTTATTCTTGGTGTACTTGGTGACCTTGGTGGTTCGAATCGCCTTTTTTCGATTTTTGTTAGAAGTTCTAAATATGTTACCCAAAATTTAGACGCGCGGTAAGGGGAGAGTTTCCCGTTAGACGAGCCGTTTCATGGCCCAGTCGAACTTCTTTTTGCCCTGGTCCATGCACTGGTCGAAGATGGCCTTGGTCCGCAAAAAGCCATATCTCTCGTCGGCGGCCTTGGAGGCGTAGGGTTCCTTGTCCACCACCGCCGAAATGAGGAAACGGGCCTTGGCGGAAGCCAGCTTGGCCAGCCAATCCACGTAGTCGTTCTCAATGGCCAGGGTGCGCCCGAACCTTCCGGAGTATTCCTCCAGGTGCTCGTCGTTAAGGATGGCCTGGCACAGGAGGGCCCAAAGGAGGTTCCTCGCGCGGCGCATATAGGCGTATTTCTTCTCGCCTTTTTCCATGATCTCCCGGATCAGGCGCGTCAGCCGGTAATGGACCTTGTAACAAAGGATGATTTTCTTGGAGTCGGCCCGCAGCCGCTCCGGGCTGAAAACCTGGTTGTAGTCCTTCTCGTCCTCGAAAACATCCTGAAGGCGGGACATCTTGTCCAACTCCCCGTCGGAAGCCAGGAAGGTCTGGGCGACTTTCAGCATCTCCACGGCCTTGCCTTCCTTGATTTCCATCTCCTCCAGGTCCTCGGCCGTCAGATTCGAGAAGGCTTTTTCCTGGCGCTCGTAATAGAGCCCCAGGTCTTCCCGCAGTTTGTCCTGCAATTCCAGCTGGATCATATCGTTGGCGTGCAGGTTCCAGGGCTTGACCGGGTTCTGGCGGTTGTTGTTGATCGCCACTTCCAGCACGAATTCGTTGCGGGCGTCGGTGATGATCTTGCACATCACCCAAAGTTCTTTCAGGGCTTCCTCTTTCTCTTTCAAGGCCGGGTCTTCCCGGTGGTCCTTGAGGAACCGGTCCAGGGTGGTGATGCTTTGGGCGCCGTTTAAAAGGCGGGGTTCGGTGAGGATAAACCGGTCCTTTTCCTTGTCGATCTTCTCGGCGAAAAGGGTCACGCCGTTGTGGTGGAAGGCGAAAACGGCGGGGTCCGCCTCCCCCCTTAAAACCAGCCTTTCCAGGGCCTCGTAGAGGGACCGGTTGGTCGGGGCGTCCTCCGACAGGCTGGCTCGGATGTTGCGCTCGAAAAAGCGGTAGTTCATCTCCTTGAACATCGCGTGCAGATCCATCAGCCGCGCGAAGCTCACCCACATGACCTCGCCGCCGGGCCCGCCCCGTTCCAGGGTCTGGGCCACGTGCAAGGGGTAGCGGTGGGTGATTCTCTGGTGGGCGATGGCCCCCAGCTTTTTGGTTTCGGCGGAAAGGAACTGGAAGACCATGGTGACAGGGCGCCCGAAGAACTGGTCGATGAGGTATTTCTTGCTTTCCAGGTCCTCCCGCAGCTTCTCATAAACCATGCTGCGCTCGGCTTCCTGGGGGTCGCCGTTGAAGACCAAGTGGATAAAGACCCGCTCGATGGCCCCCTGGAAGTTGAGCATCCGGCTCTTGAGCTGGAGGAAAAACTGCTCCTCCTGCAGGCCCGGGGGGGCCTGGCCGAAGACCCGGTCCATGCCGACTTCCACCAGGCGTTGGAAGGGCACGCGGAAGAGGATCTGGGCCTCGGACCAGCGGAACTGGAATAAGTAGAGGTTCTTGAGCTGGGGGTCGATGTGGAAGGCATCCACGCCGTAGTCGTTGCGGCCCCAAAAGATCTGCTGGACGGCCTGCTCGCGGGTGACCTTGAATTCCCGTTCCAAATAAAGCAGGGCGAAGGCGTTGTCGGGGACGACCCCGGGGGTTTCCTGGAAGGAAAGAAGGCCGGCGTCAATATCGGCTTGGGTAATGGTGACCATTTGGGAACCAATTTTGAATTTTTAATTGTGAATTATGAATTGTGGAAAGATTTTTCAATTCAATTATAGGTTGAAAAACCCACATTAATTCAAAATTAAACATTCAAAATTCATAATTTTATTTTTAGTTCTGCTTCAGGGCCTGCTGGCGGAGTTTTTCCGAGAGGAGAAATTTCATGAGGCGGTCCATGTCCTCGCGGTTGAGGGCCAAAATCTTCACCCCCGCGTTGTGCATGGTCTTGCCCAGTTCGAAGAAGGAACTGGAGCGGGCCACCTCGGCTAATATCGTTACCGCTACGTTGAATTGGGGCAGTTGGAGGGAGATTTCCACGTGGTCGCCCTGATTGAAGGGGTGTTCGCCCGAAATGGACAGGCCGCCCTCGGAGATGTCCCGGGTCACCGCGTGGTAGGCATGGAATTTCTGGGCCAAATGGGGAAGGTGATCGGCCGTCGTTTGGTTGTAGCGGGGCTGTTGAAGAATGCCGTCTTTTTCCTGGCTGTCCAGGACGCGGTAGGAAATTTTCAAAGTGGCCGCGACGCGCTCATGACGGCGCTGTTCCATCCAACCTTTTTGCATCGTCATAACGCCCATACCTTTCCTGCTCCAGACCCGAAACTTTCGACCTTCCAAGTGTACCCCCGCCTTAACCCAGGGGCAAACCCCTTTCCGGGCTGATTTAATGGGAAATTCGCTTGCCTTAGGTAAATCATTTGTTAAGACTGGGAAGGCAAACCCCAACCGGGCCGGATATTGGCCACAACGGTAAAATCGGACGCATCCTTGGATAACCTTCGAACTTATGGGAATCCGCCTTTTTCGGTAGCCCTTCTTCATGGTGGGCCCGGCGTCAGCGGCGAAATGGCGCCGGTGGCCCAGGAGCTTTCGGGAGGGCGGGGCATCCTGGAACCCCTGCAAACCCGGGATTCGGTGGAGGGCCAAGTCGAAGAATTGAAGCTGGCCCTGGAGGAAATGGCCGCTCCACCGGTGGTTCTGGCCGGATATTCCTGGGGCGCCTGGCTGGGATTGCTTTTGGCCGCAAGGCATCCCTCCCTCGTTCGCAAGCTCATCCTTATTTCCAGCGGGCCCCTCGAGGAAAAATACGCGGCCCAAATCATGCAGACGCGGCTCCACCGGCTCAGCAAAAAGGAGCGGGATGACGTGCAATTCCTCATGTCCCGGCCCGAAGACCCCCTGGCCTTCGGACTGATGGGGGAACTTTTGGCCAAGGCGGATTTTTACGACCCCCTGCCCATGCGCCCGGAAGGACTGGAGCTCCATCCGGAGATATACAAAAGCGTCTGGAAAGAAGCGGCGGAAATGAGGAAGTCGGGCAAACTCATGGAGGCGGCCAAGACCATCCAATGCCCGGTGGCGGCCATCCATGGGGACCATGACCCCCATCCCGCGGAAGGGGTTCAAAAGCCCCTGGCGGGGGCGCTGAAAAACTTCCGGTTTATCCTGCTGGAGAAATGCGGCCATACCCCTTGGATGGAAAAGCAAGCCCGGGAAGATTTTTTCCGGGTTTTGGCCGGGGAATTGGGTTGATCTTTCGATTCCGGCGGTTGAAGGCCATCGTGCTCTGTCCCTCATTTCAAAATAAGAAAGCCGATATCGGCCGAAAGTTGTGGCAAACGTTTTAAGGCTGAAAACGATTTGGTTTAACGGCCCGCCGGACGGTTTCATTTATCCTAACCTTCCGTTAAGTCTTTCCGCCCCCGCGATCCAGGTGATAAGATTTAGGCGTGGCGGAACGAAGCCGGCTTGAAGGCCGCTTGAGATCCAGGCCCGATGATCCGGGATCGCACCCGTTTTTCCGTAACCTGTGACGGCCCGTTGTATTTCCCATCCCTCCTCTTCGCGGCGGCCGTCCAAAGGCGCTGATCCGATGCCAAAAACAAAAACCCGTCCCCGAAACGTACGAGTCCTTCTGGTGGAGGACAACCTGGTTGACGCCGGGTTGACGATCGAGGCCTTCCGGGAGAGCGAATTTCCCTTGGAGGTGACCCGGGTCCGGGACGGGGAAGAAGCGATGGCTTTTCTCCTCCGTGAGGGAAATCAAGCGGAAGCGGTCCTGCCCGATGTCATCCTGCTGGACCTCGACCTTCCCCGGAAGGATGGTTATTGGGTGCTCGGGCAAATCCGGGAAAATCCCCGCCTTGCCCACATTCCCGTCATCATCCTTACGTACTTGAAAAACGACGAGGATTCACGAAGGGCTTACGACCACCAGGCCGACTTCTACCTGGTCAAGCCCATGGACTTGAACCAATTGTTCGAAATCGTCCGGTACCTGGAGGACGTGTGGTTCGCGCCGTACCGGTTTGAGCGTTCGTTGAGCCGTTAGAGAAAAGGCAGTAAGGCGAAAAGAACACTCGCGAGGGAAGGAAGGTGCCGATGGAAACCCCCTCGACCCATATTTTGCTTTTGGAAGACAATCCTGGAGACGTGGGCCTCTTGAAGGAAACTCTTATCTCCGAAAAAACCTTTCTCTGCCGCCTGGATGTTTCCCAGCGGCTTTCCGACGGCCTGAAGCGGCTCTCCCGGGAGCCCTTTGACGCCGTAGTGCTGGACCTGTACCTGCCCGATTCCTCGGGGCTCGAGACCCTGAGCCAGGTTCATCACGCCGCGCCCCATCTTCCTATCGTCGTGTTGACGGGCTTGGGCAGCCCGGAGACCGCCACTGAGGCCCTGCGGGAAGGGGCGGAGGACTTCCTTTCCAAGGACGACCTGAACGGCCCGCTTTTCGCCCGCTCAATCCGTTACGCCCTGGAGCGCCACAAGCTGTTGACCCACCTCCAGGAAAAAGAGGAACGTTATTTTTTGGCCGCCGAAGGGTCCAATGACGGGCTCTGGGACTGGGACTTGAGGACGAACAGGGCTTTCTTTTCCACCCGGTGGAAAAACATCCTGGGCTATTCGGAGGAGGAAGTCGGGGACGAGCTGAATGAGTGGCTGCTGCGGGTCCACCCCCAGGACCTGGAAAAGGTGAAACAGGACCTGGAAAGGCATCTTTCGGGGAAAACCCCCCACTACGCCAACGAGCACCGCCTCCGGCACAAGGACGGACGGTTCCGCTGGGTCCTGAGCCGGGGCCAGGCCACCGTCGATTCAGAGGGGCGCCCCGCCCGCATCGCGGGTTCCTTCACCGACCTCACCCGCCACCGGAACCTGGAACAGCAACTGGCCCTCCGGGCCTTTTACGACCCGCTGACCGGGCTCCTCAACCGGGCCTTCTTTATTGAGAGCTTGTCGAGGGCATTCGCCCGTTTGGAGCGCAACCCTTCCGAGCTCTTCGCGCTTTTTTTCCTCGATTTGGACCAACTGAAATCCGTCAACGACACGATGGGTCATTTGGCCGGCGACCAACTTTTAATCGAGTTCGCCCACAGGCTGCGCAATTGCGTGCGGCCTTCCGACGTGGTGGCCCGGATGGGCGGGGATGAGTTCACCGTCCTCTTGGAGGGCCTCCCGCACAAGGCGGAAGCGGTGGACGTGGCCAACCGGATCCTGGAATCCATGCGGGAGCCCTTCGTCCTGGACGGAAAGGAAACCACCGCCAGCGCCAGCATCGGGATCGCTTTTTCCAATTGCGGCCGGAGTAACGCGGACGGCGTCCTCGGCGCGGCCGATACGGCCATGTACCAGGCCAAAACGGGGGGGAAGGCCCGCTACGTCATCTTCGGCGGGGATGCCGATCCGGGCCAGGCCCGGGAAGGGAACCGGAATGCCCCCAGGTAACGGCCCCGTCCTGGAACGGACGCCCTTAGCTTTTCCAGCCTGGAAACGGATATCCGCGAGGCTTACGACATGAACGCCAGCTGCTACATCGTCAAACCCTCGGATTTGGAGGGTTTTTTTAAGGTCGCGAAGAACTTGAAGGAGTTTTGGCTTTCGCAGGTTAGGCTGCCATCCCGCCCCCGGGGCGAAGGACGGCAGGGAAAAGGAGAGGGGTAAATGGCGCTCAAACCGAAGATCGTGGGCCGGATCCTGGAAGTCCTTCACATCGAGGACAACCTGGGGGATGTGGTGCTGTTAAAAAAAGCCGCGAAGGCGGCGGGGTTTCCACTCCATTTAAACGCGGTCGGGGATTGGGATGATGCCCTTTTGTTCCTCAACGGGCAGGGGCGATTCGCCAACAGCCCCAAGCCCGACGTCCTCCTTTTGGATTTGAACCTTCCGAAGAAGGATGGAATGACGATTTTGGTCGAGTTGCGGCAAGACCCGCGGTGGAGGGACTTGCCGGTCATCATCCTTACCAGTTCGGAGAGCGATTTGGACCGGGATTGGGCGGACCGCTTGAACGTCAGCCATTTTGTCACCAAACCCATGGATCCGGACCAATACGGGGAGGTAATGGCGTATTTAAAGGAGTTTTGGATCAAGAGTTTCCGCAGCCACCGGTCCACCTGATACAAACTCGGCACTCCTTGTTACGTTTCAAACCCAAAGGCAAATAAGCCTTTGTCTTTATCTGTTTTATCCGGGCCGCCACTGTTTTGTAGACTCCCCGTCCCTGAATTTCCATGTCGCCTGCCTGAAACATGGGATTGAATTTTCCCGGCCTCAAAATGACCCCCCCTACTTGAATTCCAAAAATTTCGGTTTCTAAACTGGATTAGGGAGCTCAACCCTCCGTTTAGCCGATTCGCTAAAGCTGCTGCAACAGCCTCAATAATCATCCGCGAATTAAAACCAGGCATTTCCGGCCGGAAAGGTCCGGCCCGGGTTTCTTCCGATACCCTTCTCAAGGAGGCGGCGATGGACGCAGGCATTTTGGAACAGGAACTGGACAGCCAAAAATTGATATTGGCCTTGAACGCCCTCAAGAACGGGGACTTCTCGGTGCGCCTGCCCAACGACTGGACGGGCAAGGCGGGAAAGATCGCCGACACCTTCAACCAGGTCGTGGAACGCAACCAGCGCATGGCCCGGGAGCTGGAACGGCTGGGGCTGGAAGTGGGCGTGGAAGGGAAGATCGACCAGAGGGCCAACAGCGGCGACTTCACCGGTTCCTGGGCCGGCATGGTTTCCTCGGTCAACACCCTGGTGGAGGAACTGGTGAGGCCCACCAGCGAGATGTCCCGCGTGATCGGCGCCGTGGCCAAGGGCGACCTGTCCCAGACCGCCATGCTGGAAGTCGGGGACCGGCCCCTCAAAGGGGAGTTCTTCAAGACGGCCCGCACGGTCAACACCATGGTGGACCTGCTCAATTCCTTCACCTCCGAGGTCACCCGCGTGGCCCGCGAGGTGGGCACCGAAGGCAAGCTCGGCGGCCAGGCCACGGTCAAGGGCCTGGCGGGCATTTGGAAGGACCTGACGGACAACGTGAATTCCATGGCCAGCAACCTGACCGGCCAGGTGCGCAACATCGCCGAGGTCACCATCGCGGTGGCCAACGGCGACCTCTCCAAAAAAATTACGGTGGACGTGCACGGTGAAATCCTCCAACTGAAGGAAACCATCAACACCATGGTGGACCAGCTGAGGTCCTTCGCCTCCGAAGTCACCCGCGTGGCCCGCGAGGTCGGAACCGAAGGCAAGCTGGGCGGCCAGGCCGTCGTGCCCGGCGTGGCGGGGACCTGGAAGGACCTGACCGACAACGTGAACTCCATGGCCGGCAACCTGACCGGCCAGGTGCGCAACATCGCCGAGGTGACCACCGCGGTCGCCCGGGGCGACCTGTCCCGCAAGATC
>Ga0335085_10012285_pt1 | contig 12622 bp, 8 predicted proteins | sample Lox_Sample_45_FD_206712 | JGI IMG/M metagenome (GOLD analysis project Ga0335085, IMG submission 206712) | Soil microbial communities from Loxahatchee National Wildlife Refuge, Florida, United States - Lox_Sample_4.5 | ecosystem: Environmental > Terrestrial > Soil > Wetlands | place: USA: Florida...
CCACCGGCAAGACCTTCATCATCGACCCGCGCGTGCGCGCGCAGGTGACGATGCTCTCCTCGACCCCGATGTCGCCGGCGGCCTTCTACGAGGCCTTCCTGTCGATCCTGCAGGTGTACGGCTTCATCGCCGTGCCCTCGGGCACGGTGGTCAAGATCCTCCCCGATGCCAACGCGCGGCAGTTCCCCTCGAACGATCTGCCCGACCACGTCAGCGCCACCTCCGATGAGATCGTCACGCAGGTGATGGAGGTGCGCAACGTGAGCGCGGCGCAGCTGATCCCGATCCTGCGTCCGATGATCGCGCAGTACGGGCACCTCGCCGCCTACCCGGCCTCGAACATCCTCATCATTTCCGATCACGCCAGCAACGTGAACCGCATCATGCGCATCATCCGGCGCATCGATCAGTCGAGCGGCCAGGAGCCGGAGATCGTGCCGCTGCAGAACGCCGGCGCCGCCGAGGTGGTGCGCGTGGTCAACTCGCTCTACCAGGGCGCGAACGCCGCCGAGGGCGCGACCGTCAAGGTGGTGGCCGATGAGCGCTCCAACAGCGTGCTGATCGCCGGCGAGCAGTCGCAGCGGCTGCGGGTGCGGGCGCTGGTGGCACACCTGGACACCCCGCTCGAGTCCGGCGGCGACACGCGCGTGCGTTACCTGCACTACGCGGATGCCGAGAAGATCGCCCCGAAGCTCAAGGAACAGATCACCGGCATCGCCCAGGCGGCCACCGGGGCGACCGGCGCGCCCGGGGCGGCCGGCGGCGGCGGCTCGGCCGCCGCCCAGGCGGAGAAGAACGCCATGGTGTGGGCGGACCCGATGAACAACGCCCTCGTCATCACCGCGCCACCGAAGATCATGCACGCGGTGATGGACATCATCGACAAGCTCGACATCCGCCGCCCGCAGGTGCTGGTGGAGGCGATCATCGCCGAGGTCGACATCGACAAGGACGCCGAGCTCGGCGTCAACTGGGCGGCCTTCTCCAACGGCAGCGGCAGCAACGTGCCGGCGGGCTCGTTCGTGAGCCCGGTCGGCGGCACCAGCATCGTCGACCTGGCCGGCGCCATCCAGAACCCGGCCAACGCCACGACCACGCTGCTGCAGGGCACGACCATCGGCATCGGCCGCATCGCCGGCACCGGCGTCAACTTCGCCGCCATGCTGCGCGCCATCCGCGGCGACACCAACACCAACGTGGTCGCGACGCCCTCGGCGGTCACCATGGACAACCAGGAGGCGGAGCTCAAGGTGGCGCAGGAAGTGCCCTTCGTCACCGGCCAGTTCACCAACACCACCGCGGTCACCGGCGGCACCGTCAACCCCTTCCAGACCATCCAGCGCGAGGAAGTGGGCACGATCCTCAAGGTGACGCCGACCATCTCGCCGGAGGGCTCGGCGGTGATGATGAAGATCTCGATCGAGAGCTCGAGCATCGGCCAGAAGCCCGCCGGCGCGGTCGACCTCGTGACCAACAAGCGCACCATCACCACCACGGTGCTGATCGAGGACGGCGGCGTCGTGGTGCTCGGCGGCCTGATCGAGGACAACAGCGTCAAGGGCGAGAACCGCGTGCCCTACCTCGGCAACATCCCGATCCTTGGACTCCTGTTCAAGACGCGCAACGCCACCTCGACCAAGAACAACCTGATCATGTTCATCCGGCCGAAGATCCTGCGCGACCAGACCCAGGCGGCCTACGAGACCGACCTCAAGTACAACTACATGCGCGATCAGCAGAAGACCCTCGACCAGCCGGAGATCCTGCCGCTGCTGCCGGGGGTGACGCGCGGCACCTTGAACCCGCTGCCGGCGGCGCCGGTCCCGAGCGCACCGCAGGTCGCCCCGGGGATGCCGCAGCCGGTACCCTCCGCCCCGGGACCGACCATCCCGCCGAGCGGCGTGGCGGTGCCGGAGGATCAGGCGCACCCCAACGCGACCAGCGCACCACCGGGGCACCCGTGAACAGCAAGATCCTGCCGGTAGCGAGCGAGGAGCAGGCCGAGCCGGGCGAGCGCAAGCTCTCCTTCGCCTTCGCCAAGCGCCACGGCGTGCTCGTCAACCGCGTCGTCGAGGGGGTCGCCGAGTGCACCTACCGGGCGAGTGCCACCGCGCAGGCGCTCGCCGAGGTGCGCCGCTACCTGCGCATGCCGCTGAAGCTCGAGCGCGTCGCGGACGAGCAGTTCGACCAGCTGCTGCGCCTGGCCTACGAGGCCGGCTCGGACGCCATGCAGGCCGTCGAGGGACTGGACGACACCACCGATCTTGCGCACCTTGCCCAGGACCTGCCCGAGCAGGCCGACCTCCTCGACAGCGAGGACAACGCGCCGATCATTCGCCTGATCAACGCGGTGCTCACCCAGGCCGTCAAGGAGAACGCCTCCGATATCCACATCGAGCCGTTCGAGAACCGCCTGGTGATCCGCTTCCGCGTCGACGGCGTGCTGCGCGAGGTGCTGCAGTCGCGACGCGCGGTGGCGCCGCTCGTGGTCTCACGCGTCAAGGTCATGTCGCGGCTGGACATCGCCGAGAAGCGCCTGCCGCAGGACGGACGCATCAGTCTGCGGATCGCCGGTCGCGCGGTCGACGTGCGCGTCTCCACCATCCCCTCCGGGCACGGCGAGCGCGTGGTGCTGCGTATCCTCGACAAGCAGGCCGGGCGGCTCGACCTCAATTCCCTCGGCATGGACAGCCGCACCCAGGCGGCGATGGATGAGCTGATCCACAAGCCGCACGGGATCCTCCTGGTCACCGGCCCCACCGGCTCGGGCAAGACCACGACGCTCTACGCCGCCCTCGAGCGCCTCAACGACAACACCCAGAACATCATGACGGTCGAGGACCCGATCGAGTACTACATCGACGGCATCGGCCAGACCCAGGTCAACACCAAGGTGGAGATGACCTTCGCGCGCGGGCTGCGCGCCATCCTGCGCCAGGACCCGGACGTGGTGCTGATCGGCGAGATCCGCGACCTCGAGACCGCGCAGATCGCCGTCCAGGCGAGCCTCACCGGCCACCTGGTGCTCTCCACGCTCCACACCAACACCGCCGCCGGCGCCATCACGCGCCTGCGCGACATGGGCATCGAGCCCTTCCTCCTGTCCTCGAGCCTGATCGGGGTGCTGGCGCAGCGCCTGGTGCGCGTGCTGTCCCCGGACACCAAGCAGCCCTTCACTGCCGGAGAGTACGAGCGGCGGCTCCTCAACCTGCGCTCGGACGAGCCCTCCCCGACGCTCTACCGCCCCGGCCGCGACCCGACCGGCGGCTACCGCGGCCGCTCGGGCATCTACGAGCTCATCGTGGTCGATGACACCATGCGCACCATGATCCACGACGGTGCTTCCGAGCACGACATCGAGCGCCACGCCCGCCTCTCCACGCCCTCGATCCGCGACGACGGCCGCGCCCGCGTGCTGCGCGGCGAGACCACCCTGGAAGAGATCCTGCGCGTCACGCGCGAGGACTAGGAAGCCGCGGTGGGCGCGTTCGAATACACCGCCCTCGATGCCGGCGGCCACGAGCGCAAGGGCATCCTCGAGGGCGACACCCCGCGCCAGATCCGCCAGCAGCTGCGCGAGCAGCAGCTGCTGCCGGTCACGGTCGCCGAGGTGGCGCAGCGCGAGGCCAAGCGCCAGCGCTCCTTCAGCCTGCTGCGGCGCGTCTCGGCCGCGGACCTGGCGCTGTTCACCCGCCAGCTCGCGACCCTGGTGCGCGCGGGACTGCCGCTCGAGGAATCCCTGCTCGCCGTCTCGCAGCAGACCGAGAAGCCGCGCGTGCAGTCGATCGTACTCGGCGTGCGCGCCAAGGTGATGGAGGGCCACCCGCTCGCGGCGGGCTTCGCCGAGTTCCCGCGCGTGTTCCCGGAGATCTACCGCGCCACGGTAGCCGCCGGCGAGCAGGCCGGGCACCTGGACAGCGTGCTCGAGCGGCTCGCCGACTACACCGAGAGCCGCGAGCAGATCCGCCAGAAGATCCTCGCCGCGCTGCTCTACCCGATCGTGCTCACGGTCATGTGCTTCGTGATCGTCTCGTTCCTCCTGGTGTTCGTGGTGCCGAAGGTGGTCTCGGTGTTCGAGTCCACCAAGGCGCAGCTGCCGCTGATCACGCGTCTCCTGATCGGCACCAGCGACTTCTTCCGCGTCTACGGCGTCTACGTGCTGATCGCCCTGGTGCTCGCCTTCCTCGCCTTCCGCCGCTGGCAGCGCGACCCGGCCGCCAAGCGGGTGTTCCAGAGCTGGCAGCTGCGGGTGCCGATCCTCGGCAAGCTGGTGCGCGGCTTCAACACCGCGCGCTTCACCCGCACCTTCAGCATCCTCTCCGGCAGCGCCGTGCCGGTGCTCGAGGCGATGCGCATCTCCGGTGAAGTGGTGACCAACCTGCCGATGCGCGATGCGGTGACCGATGCCGCGGCGCGCGTGCGCGAGGGCGCCCCGATCGGCCGCTCGCTCGCCACCCATCGCCTGTTTCCGCCGATGACCATCCACCTGATCTCCAGCGGCGAGTCCTCGGGCCAGCTCGACGCCATGCTCGAGCGCGCCGCCATCAGCCAGGAGCGCGAGCTCGATGGCCTGCTCGCGGCCATGGTGGGCCTGCTCGGCCCGCTGCTCATCATCCTCATGGGCCTGTTCGTCATGGGGATCGTGTTCGCGATGCTGCTGCCGATCTTCCAGATGAACAATCTCATACATTGAGGCCCCGCCAGAGCGCGCCAGCGGGGGTCAAACCGGCACCGCTTCACAAAGCCCCGCCCCAGGATTGCAGTCGCCGCCACATCTGATTTAAGTTCGCGCCGTCTGCTCCCCGCGGGACCGTGACTCGTATGAGCGAGAAGCCGGAATCCGACGAATATGAGGACGACGAGGCCGACGAAGCCGCCATCGAGGACGGCGACGTCGATCTGGACGAGGTCAACAAGGAGCTCGACCTTGCCAAGCGCCGCGGCCAGAAGGCCGGCGACCCGGCCTGGCGGCGCCTCGAGCGGCTGATGGAAGAGAAGAACACCGCCGAGCTCACCAGCGACTTCGAGGACTACGAGATCGGCCTCGAGGGCGAGGGCGGCAACCCCCGCCGCCGCCCGCCCCGCCGCTAGCCACCCCCCGCCCCCCGGCGCCGCGCCGGTGGGCGCGCGGCGCGCTGCATCAATGAAAGTCGCGCGAGCGCGTCAGCAGCTCCCCGAGCAGCGGCGTGCGGTCGATGAGGCGGTGCGCGATCAGGTGCGAGACCCCCTCCTGCTGCTGCAGCTGCCCGTGCACCTCGAGCAGGCGCGAGTCCAGCAGTGCCGCGCGCTGCTCGTGGCCGACGCGCTCCCAGACGATGACGTTCACCTGCCCGCTCTCGTCCTCGAGCGTGACGAAGGTGACCCCGCTCGCGGTCGCCGGACGCTGGCGCATGAGCACGATCCCGGCCGTACGCACCCGCGCCCCGTCGGGCGCGGCCCGCAGCTCCGCGGATGACTGCAGCGCGGCGCCGCGCAACCGCGCCCGCAGCAATGCGAGCGGATGACGCCCGAGGGTGAGCCCGAGGGCGGCATAGTCGGCGACGATGGCCTCGCCCTCAGTCGGCGCCGGCAGCAGCGGCAGCCCCTCGGTGAGCTCGGCGCTGCCGGCATCGGTAAGCCCCAGGGGCAGCGGCGGCTCGGTGCCGGCCACCTCCCAGAAGGCGAGGTGCCGGTGGCCACTCAAGGCCGCAAAGGCGCCGGCGGCAGCGAGGCACTCGAGGTCGCCGCGACCGAGCAGGCCACGCTCGCGCACGTCCTGCACGCTCGCGAACGCGCGCTGCGCGCGCGCGGCGAGCAGCCGCCGCGCGCCCACCTCGCTCAGGCCCTTCACCAGGCGCAGCCCGAGGCGCAGCGCCGGTGCGCCGTCCGCGCGGCGCTCCAGGCTCGAGTCCCACTCGCTGCGACAGGCATCCACCGCCCGCACCTCGACACCGTGGGCACGCGCATCACGCACCAGCTGCGCGGGGGCGTAGAAGCCCATCGGCTGGCTGTTGAGCAGCGCACAGGTGAAGGCGGCCGGTTCGTGGCATTTCAGCCACGCCGAGTCGTACACCAAGAGCGCGAAACTCATGGCATGCGAGTTATGGACCACGAGGTGGTTGGCCAGGAAGTTGTGATCACCCTCGATCTGCAGGTCGTAAGTCGCCGCGGGCCCGAGCTTCTCGATGGCCACCACGCGGTCCCAGTAGAGGTCGGAAGAAGCGAGCCGCGCCAGCTCGGCAGAGCGTAACGCGGCTGCCAGGCGCGCTATCACCAAGCGGCGAAAACCAGTTTTTCGTCCGCCGCGCGCGGCCAGTCTGCGCATGCTGAGGCCCGTCAAGCCCTCGAGCTCATGCCAAGACAGTCCCGCCCGCTCTCGTTCGCGGCGCACCAGCGTGCGAACTTCGGCGGGAATGAGGTCGCGTGGCATGCGGCCATTTCTGTAAGCCGGTGGCCGGCGTCGACGGCCGCATAGCGGCAGTGAGCGAGCGGATGCGAGGTAGTCGCCAACCCGCAGGGTGCCGAGAGCACGCCACCCCGCGAACGCCAGAAACGGGTGCTCCGCCGTGGCCGTGATCGTATGACCGAGCGCCGTGCGCAGGCGCCACACGGGCTTGGTGCCGCTCGACCTGACTGCGATGACGCGGCGGGGACGCAGGCGCAGGTTCTCATCGCATGCCAGCGTGGTCTGGAGCCGGCACCGCCCCGCCACCACGTCATCGATGCTGACCCAGCGCCCGCAGTCCGCATCGATGACCCGGGTTTCGCCCACGACGCATTGTGGGAAGCCGTACTCGCCGAAGCCGAGCATCTGCTGGTAGATGCGCTGCGCGAACTCCTCGGGGTAGCCGCGCGCCCGCATGCCCTGCAGCAGCCGCTCACGGAAGGGGTCCAGGCCCCCGGTGCGCTTCCAGGCTCCCATCGCGCGCCGCAGCGCATCCGCCTCCCCGGCGCTGAAGCCGGCGGCGACGATCGCGATCTGCATCACCTGCTCCTGGAAGATCGGCACCCCGAGGGTGCGATACAGGACCTCGCGCACCTCCTCGCCCGGGTAATCGACCGGCTCGGCGCCGCTCCTGCGCCGCAGGTACGGGTGCACCATGTCGCCCTGGATGGGGCCGGGACGCACGATGGCGACCTCGATGACGAGGTCGTAATAGCAGCGCGGCTTCAGGCGCGGCAGCATCGCCATCTGCGCACGCGACTCGATCTGGAATACCCCGACCGTGTCGGCACGGCACACCATGTCGTAGACCTCGGGGTCCTCCGCCGGCAGCGTGCCGAGGGCGTGCCGGGTGCCGCGGAAGCTGTTCACCAGCTCGAACGCGCGCCGCAGCGCGCTCAGCATGCCGAGCGCCAGCAGGTCGACCTTGAGCAGCCCGAGGTCGTTCAGGTCGTCCTTGTCCCACTGCACCACGGTGCGCTCGCTCATGGCGGCGTTCTCGACCGGCACCAGCTCCTCGAGCAGGTCGCGCGCGATCACGAAGCCGCCGACGTGCTGCGAGAGGTGGCGCGGGAAGCCGGGGAAGGCCACCAGCTCCTGGGCGAGCGGCAGCAGGCGTTCGAGCCAGGGGGCCGCGACGTCGAAGCCCGCCGCGCCGAGCCGCTCGGCCATGGCGGCGCTGCCGTCCCACCACTGCATGACCTTCGCCAGGCGCGCGCCCTCGGCCGCGCTCAGCCCGAACACCTTGGCGAGGTCGCGCAGCGCGCTGCGCGGGCGGTACATGATGACGGTGGCCGCGAGCGCGGCGCGCTCGCGGCCATACTTGGCGTACACGTACTGCAGCACCTCCTCGCGCCGCTCGTGCTCGAAGTCGATGTCGATGTCGGGCGGCTCGTGGCGCTCGCGCGAGATGAAGCGCTCGAACAGCATCGCCGCCCCGCGCGCCGGGTCCACGGAGGTGATGCCGAGGCAGTAGCACACGCGTGAGTTGGCGGCCGAGCCGCGTCCCTGGCAAAGGATGCCGCGGCTGCGGGCGAAGGCGACCACGTCGTGCACGGTGAGGAAGTAGGGCTCGTAGCTGAGCTCGGCGATGAGGGCGAGCTCGTGCTCGATGGCGGTGCGCTCCGCCGGCGGCACCCCTTCCGGCCAGCGCCAGCGGGCGCCCGCCTCGGTGAGGCGCCTGAGGTAGCCCGCCGCGCTCTCCCCCTCCGGCACGAGCTCGCGCGGGTACTCGTACCTGAGCTCCTCGAGGCTGAAGTGGCAGGCGCGCGCGATCGCGAGCGTCTCATCCAGGAGCGGCCGCGGGTACAGGCGCGCCAGGCGCTCGGGCTCGCGCAGGTAGCGCTCGCCGTTGGCATACAGCTGCGAGCCCACTTCGCTCAGGGGCACACCGAGGCGGATGGCGGTGAGCGCATCCTGCAGGCGCCGCCGCGCACGCACGTGCATGTGCACGTCGCCCGCGGCCACGAGCGGCACACGGCAACGCTGCGCGAGCTCATCCAGCGCGCGCAGGTGCGCGCCGTCCGCCCCGGCGCGCAGGAGCTCTGTGGCGATGCGCAGCCGCTCCCCGCAGAGCTCCGCCAGCCAGCGCAGCTGCCCCTCCTGCGGCCTCGCTCCCGGCACCCACAGGATGAAGCACTGCTGCGGCGGCAGCTCCTCGAGATCCGCACGCGTGAGGCGGTAGCTGCCCTTGGCGGCGGCGCGGCGCGCGCGGCTGATGAGGCGGCACAGCCGTGCGTAGCCGCCGCGGTCGATGGCGAGCGCCACGAACTTCAGCCCGCACTCCAGGCGAAACTCGGAGCCGATGATGAGCTTCAGCGGCCGCTGCCTGGCGGCCATGTGCGCGCGCACCACGCCCGCGACCGAGCACTCGTCCGTCAGCGCGAGGGCCTCGTAGCCGAGGGTCACTGCCTGCTCGATGAGCTCGTGCGGGTGCGAGGCCCCGCGCAGGAAGGTGAAGTTGGAGAGGCAGTGCAGCTCCGCGTAGGCACGCGGCGAGCGCTCACCCACCGTGCTCACCCGAACAGGCCGTGCAGGAACCAGCCGTGCGGGGCGCGACGCTCGCGGAATACCCACAGCCGCACCCCGTGGGCATCGAGCGCGGTGTAGTAATCGCGCGCGACGTCGCGGCCGTCCCACCAGCCGCCCTCGATGCGCTCGGGCTCGCTCACGAGCCTGAGTGCGCCGCGCCGCCGCGGCAGGCCCGCGCGCTCGCTCAGCGGCTGCGGCGCCTTAAGCAGCCACAGCGGCCGCGGTGCGCCTGCGGCCGCAGGCGCACGCGCCCTGCCCCGGCCGCTGGCGGCCGGCGGCGGCGCGAGCGTCCAGGCGCTCTCGGGCCGGTGATCATCGAGGAGCGCAAGTCCGTGGATCGCCGCCTCCCCCAGGTGCGCGCGCAGCCGCTCGATGAGCCATTGCGACTGCGGGCTCGCGCCCCCGCCGTGCTCGCCCGGCTGCCACAGTGCCGGCACGAGCGGAGTGAGCGGCAGCAGCGTCGGCGCGTGCAGCTCGAGCGCGCGCACCGGCTGGGGCAGCTCGAGCCGCCGCAGCGTCTCGGTGAGCAGCGCCGCGAGCTCACCGGCATCGGCGGCCGGCGCGGCGAGCTTCAGCTCGCAGGGGGTCACCGCGCCCTGCCGGTGCAGCAGGCGGCATTCGAGCCGCATGACTCCGAGCTGGCGAGGCTCGAGGAACGCCTCGAGCTCCCCGAGCAGCACGCCGAGCTCGTGCAGCAGCTGCGCGTGGTCCGCGAGCTCGGCCGCGAGCTCGCGGCGGCCCCGGAAGCACTCCGGCGCCTGAAACGGCGCGCGCACCTCGCGCACCCGCCCGGTGAGGCGGTCGAGGTCATCGAGCGCCGCGCGCCCGAAGCGCCGCGCAAAGCCGGCGCGCGGCAGGCGCAGCGCCGCACCCACGGTGCGCACGCCGAGGCGCTTGAGGCGCTCGAGCAGCGGCGGCGGCCAGCGCAGCGTGGCCAGCGGCAGCGGCGCAAGCCCGCCTGTGAGCTGCGCGCGGGTAGTGACGGTGAAGTCGCGGCCCGCGCGTGCCGCCGCGAGAGCGGCGAGCGGCGTGGGGGCCAGCGCGAGGTGCGCCTGCAGCTGCAGCCGTGCGCACCTGCTCTGCAGCGCCTCAGCGAGCGCGCTGGTGCCCCCGAACAGCTCCAAGCTGCCGCGCACTTCGAGCAGCAGGCCATCGGGAGGCTCGAGGCTCACGCGTGGCGTGAAGCGCTGGGCGCGCCGGGCAAGCTCGGGCAGCATGGCGGCGCTGATGCCCGGCAGGTAAAGCCCCGCCCACAGCTCCTCGCTCGACGCCGCGGCCGCTGGCTCGAGCGCGAGGCTGAGAGTGGCCGGGCGGCGTGGCTGCGGGGATGCCGCGGGCCCGTGTGTCCCGGCCAGGGGCACGGCCTGGCGGATCAGGCGGCTCACGGTGCGAGGCTCCCGAGGTGCACCACCCCACGGGCGCCGCGGCCCTTGAGCAGGCTCACCTCGAGCCCCTCCCCGGCGGGTACCACGCTCAGGCGCAGAGCGGCCGGTGAGCTCTCGCGCGCCGCGCGCCTGGGCCGGAACAGCACCCCGAGCGTGCGGCCGCGCGCCGCGGCAAGCTGCAGGCGGCGGATATCGCGTGGCCGCAGCTGCCGGCTCCAGGCGAGCGCGGCCTCGCAGGCGCCCGAGCCGAGCACCTGCTCGAAGGCCCACAGCGGCCGCTCCCCGCCCACCACCGCCACGCGATCGAGCACCACGCCGCGCGCCGCCAGTGCCGGTGCGAAGGGCATGAGGGGTGGAGAGACCCACACGCACCAGCGGGCGCCGGCGCCCTGGGTGAGGGCTGCGAGCGCTGGCAGCAGCAGCGAGAGCTCGCCACCGCCGAAGCGCGGGATGAGGACTTCGATCAGCCCGTGGCGTGGCCAGCCGCCGCCGGGCAGCTCGGCATCGAGTGCCGCAAAGCCGCTCGGCAGCACCGCGAGGCGTGCGGCGCTTCGACCGCGCCAGATGGCCGGATGCTCGAGCAGGCGAGCAATCTTGGGGGCGTCCATCGTGGCCCAGACGTGTTCAGACCAAAAACCTCGTGAGGGAAAAAGCAGTGCGCCGGTGGCGCTCGCTCACATGAGCTCGGCGGAGCGGCCGCGGCGCACGACGCCGACAACGATGCCCTCGATGAGGAGCGGTTCCTCCTTGAGGTCCACCCGGATCGGCTCGAACGCCGGGTTCTCGGGCAGCAGCCACACGATCGAGCCTTCCTGGCGGTAGCGCTTGACGGTGACCTCGTTCTCCAGCCGTGCCACCACGATCTGGCGGCTGCGCACCTCGGAGGTGCGGTGCACCGCCACCAGGTCGCCATCGAGGATCCCCGCATCCTTCATGCTCATGCCGATCACCTTCAGCAGGTAGTGCGGCCGGGGATGGAAGACGGACGGGTCGATCTGCAGGCGGGCTTCGAAGTTCTCCTCGGCAAAGATCGGCTTGCCGGCGGCCACCCGGCCGATGAGCGGCAACCCGATCTGCTCGCGGATGGTGTCCTTCAGCTGGATACCCCGCGAGGTGCCCGGTACGAGGGCGATGACGCCCTTGCGGGCCAGCGCCCGCAGGTGCTCCTCGGCCGCATTCGCGGAGCGAAAGCCGAGCTCCTGGGCGATCTCGGCCCGTGTCGGCGGCATGCCGGTCTCACCGATGAAGCGCTGGATGAGCCTGAGAATCTCTGCCTGGCGGGGAGTGAGGTCGGACATGGACCGCTTCCTGTCTATATATACAGTAACTGTGATTATATCCAGATTCGGGGGCGCGGCAAGGATTCCTTGAATATTGGATTCTGACGAGCTGTCAGCAACGGTTGTCCGCGCGCTGCATCCTCAAGCTCGCGCCAAGGTTGCACCGGATAAGAGCACGCACACGCTCGCGCCGCGCCTTCTCAACACGGTGCCGCGCGCGAGCCCAAAAAATCCGCAACGATTGCCATCGCTTGCTTGGCAAACATGAGTCTCTCGCCACGCAGCAAATCGCAGCGCTCGCTGCGCGCGCGCGTGCCAGTGCGCGGTGTCTGACACGTTGTAACCGCGTTTGCGCAACTGTCGCGTAGCAAAGACAAGGTTGCGTGTTAGAGTTGCATTCGAGCGTCAAATTTGATGCAGTTGCGTGTGGCGAACGACGGCGGAACTTGCCCACCGGAGTCGCTTCAGTTATTCAGGACTCCCGAATCAACAACTCAAGGGGACGTTTATGAAGTGCGCGAGCGTTGTGACGGCGGCGGCTGTCGTGGCAGTGGTTGGTCTGGCTGGCTGTACGGATCTCAAGCCCATCCAGGCGCAGATCGATGATCTGAAGGCTCAGGTGGCGAAGGTGCAGAGCGATACGGCATCCGCCAAGAGCGCTGCGGACTCGGCCAACAGCGCCGCAGCTTCGGCCGGTCAGGCTGCCAGCGGTGCGCAGAGCACTGCGAACCAGGCTCTGGCCGCGGCCCATGCCAGCCAGTCGTGCTGTGATGCGACGAACGAGAAGATCGACCGCATGTTCAAGCGTTCGGTCTCCAAGTAATCGACGCACCGCGTCGATCAAAACAAAACGCCGCGCAGCTGCGCGGCGTTTTCTTTTTGGGGGGCGCTGCAGGCGAGACGCGCTAGTGTGGCGTCCCATTAATAACCGTACAGAGGCGCTCGACTTTCGCGAGGATTGAGGCGGAGGTGGCGGTCCATTTGAAGGGCTTCGGATGCAGGTT
>Ga0335085_10012286_pt1 | contig 12621 bp, 9 predicted proteins | sample Lox_Sample_45_FD_206712 | JGI IMG/M metagenome (GOLD analysis project Ga0335085, IMG submission 206712) | Soil microbial communities from Loxahatchee National Wildlife Refuge, Florida, United States - Lox_Sample_4.5 | ecosystem: Environmental > Terrestrial > Soil > Wetlands | place: USA: Florida...
GCCGAGCGCGACCTTCTGCATGTCGTTGACCGACAGCCGGGACGCCTTCCGCTCGAGCATCGCGCCGGCGCCCACGATCTCCGCGACGCGCTTCACCTCGGCGTCGATCTCCGACTTCGGCGGCCGGGGCTTCCGCACGCGCAGACCGAACGCGAGGTTCTGGTAGACGGTCATGTGCGTGAAGATCGCGTAGTTCTGGAACACGAAGCCGACGCTGCGCTTGCCCGGAGACACTCGGCTCATCGCGCGGTCGTCGAAGTAGATCTCGCCCTTCGTCGGCGTCTCGAGGCCGGAGATCATGTTCATCGTCGTCGTCTTGCCGCATCCCGAGGGGCCGAGCAGGGCGAGAAAGGTTCCGTCCTCGATCTCGACGCTCATGTCGTCGACGGCGAGAAGGCCCCCGAAGTCCTTGGTCAGCTGCTCGAGCCGGATGGACGCCATCAGCGCTTGATCGCCCCGAAGGTCAGGCCGCGCACCAGGTAGCGCTGGATCGCGAAGCCCAGAATCGCCGGCGGCAGGATGAGGATCAGCCCGAGCGCTGCCTGGGGCCCGTACTCCTGGCCGGCGGCGGCCGATTGGAGGCTGTTCAGGAAGACAGGCGCCGTCATCGTCTTGCCGGTGGTCAGAACCAGCGCGATCAAGAAGTCCGACCAGTTGAGGATGAACACGAACAGGGCCGTCGCGGCGAGGCCCCCCTTGACGTTCGGCAGCACCGCCTTGAAAAAGGCGCCCCACTGGCTGCAGCCGTCCACGATCGCCGCCTCGCCGATCTCGCGCGGCAGCTCCTGGAAGAAGCTCCGCATCAGCCAGACGACGAAGGCGAAGGTGACGGCCGCGTACACGAGCCACAGGCCCCAGAAGGTGTCGAAGAGATGGATGTACGCGAGCATGATCAGGAGCGGGATGATGATCGCCACCGGCGGGAACATGCGCAGCTGCAGAATCTGGAACGGCAGCATCCGCCCGCCGGCCCGGAAGCGCGCGATGCCGTAGGCGGCGAGCACGCCGGCGATCAGCGCGAGGATCGTCCCGCCGCCGGCCGCGATGAAGCTGTGGATGATCGGCTGGGTCGCGTCGGTGTTGGATGCCTGGAAGAACTGCGTGTTCTGGCTGGTCATCCCCAGCACCTGCTTGAAGTTGTCGAGTGTCGGGTTCTGCGGCCACCAGATCGTCTTGCCGACGGGGTTCCACTCCTCCTGCGGCTTGAACGACATCGTGACCATCCAGTAGAGCGGGAAGAGGAACAACGCCCCGAGCAGGATGATCGCCGCTGCCCGGCCGATGCCCTTGAGCGTCGAACGCCCTTGCATCAGACCTGCGCCTCCGTGGCGATCGCGTCCTCGATGTGGAGCTCTTCGCCGCCGTCCTCCGGCTTGATCAGCTCCTCGAACGTCTCCTCCTGTGCGGCCTCGATCGGCCTGATCGCCCGGATCGCGAAGGCGCTGACCATGATCAGGACGATGATCGCGGCGGCGCTCGCGTAGCCGTAGCGGTAGTTCTCGTTGATCTGCCGGTAGAGGTAGACCGAGATCGTGGTGGTCGCGTCACCCGGCCCACCCCGCGTCAGCAGCCAGTCGGAGTCGAAGATCTTGAAGACCTCGATCGAGCGGATGATCAGGGCGATCAGGATGATCGGCTTCATCATCGGCAGGACGAGGTAGCGGAGCTGGTGCCAGAAGCCGGCGCCGAGGATCCTCGCCTGGTTCATCTGGTCCTCCGGGAGCGCGACCAGGCCCGAGAGGAAGATCAGGAACATCAGCGGCGTCCACTGCCAGATGTCGGCCATGATCACCGAGTAGATGGCGATCGACGGGTCGGACAGCCACGGGATGTGGATGGGCCCCGTGATCCCGAGCACGGTGTCGAAGATGAACGTGAGGGCCGCGTTCAGCGGGCCGGAGGTCTGGAAGATCATGTAGAAGATGAAGCCGGTCACCGCCGGGACGACCATCATCGGCAGCAGGAAGACCACCATCAGGATGCCCCGGGCGCGGAACTCCCTCAGGAACAGGAACGCGAGGATGAGCCCGAGGGCGAACTCGATGCCGACCGCGAGCACGGAGACCAGCAAGGTGCGCCAGATGGACGACCAGAACCCGCCGCTGGAGAGCGCCTCCCAGTAGTTGTCGAACCAGATCCAGCCCTTGTAGGCGTCGTACCAGGGGTAGCCGGTCGTCGCCGTGTAGTTCGTGAACGAGATGTAGATGGCGACCCCGGCCGGGAAGCCGATCAGGAAGAGCAGGAGCAGCTGACCCGGCGTTACGAGGACCTGCGCGATCCCCTTCTCGGATCGGCCCCCGAAGGCGGATGAGCCCGGCAGGCGCCGCTTGGGCGGCGCCTGCCGGGCGGGGATGCCTGCGGGTGCTTCCACTTCTTAGCCGATCGGCGCCCCTTAGCCCGTGATCTGCGGCCAGGCGGCCCGATTGGCCTTGATCGCCGCGATCTGCTTGGCGCGGCCGATCCGGTTCGTTGTCTTCTCCCACGCGGCCGCCGTGTTCGCCATGGCCTGCTCGGGCGAGATCTGCTTCGTCAGCGCCTTCTGCAGGTTGTTGTCCAGGGCTTGCGTGTACTCGCGCGCGCCACGGATCGCGAGGATCGGCGGAGCGGTGTGGGGGATGATCTCCTTCAGCTTGTCGCACGCGTACGGCTTGTAGCTCGAGCGGACGAGCGGGTCGTTGAGGGCGCTCGTGTGGTTCGGGTCCATGTATCCGGCCGGGTTGCCGGTGAACCAGTCGAAGATGCTCTTCGAGCTGAGCCACTGCAGAACGAGGTACGCAGGCTCGTGCAGCGCCTTGTTCGAGAACGCGTTGACGACGAACTGGTTGTTGAAGTAGATGATCGAGCGCCTGATCAGCTTGCCGCCGACCATGCGCCCCGGGGCTACCTCGGTGCGGAGGAAACTCCCGATCTTCGGATTGGCCGTGTCGAGCCCGGGGTTCCCCGGAATGAATTTCGTCACGTTGGAGAACATCGAGGCCATCGCGGCGTTCCCCGCTCCCATCGCCGCGTATTCCTCCGGCCAGCCCTTCGAGAGCGTGTCCGGGTACGTCCAGGCCATCGACGCCACGTGCTCCTTCGTCGCCTGGATCCCGGCCGGACCGTTGATCAGCGGCTTGGCGTTGAGGTCGAAGTAGTACTGGTTCGGGTTGGCGCTGCTGACGTAGCGCATCATCCAGTTGCAGTAACCCCAGTACGGGTTCTTCAGGTCGATCGACCCGTAGAGTTTCTCGCTCGGCCTCGTGAAGAAGGTGGCGATGTCTGCGTGTTGCTGCCAGGTCGTCGGGAAGGCGAGGTCGTAGCCGTACTTCGCCTTGAAGTCCTTCTGGTTTTTTGCGTTGTCGAACAGATCCTGGCGGTACACCCAGACCTGGTAGTCGCCGTCCAGCGAGACCGCGTAGTAGCTGCCGGCGTACTGGTTCTGCATCGCCACGGCAACCTTGCCGCCGGCGAAATCCTGATCCCAGTCCGGCTTGTGCGTGGCGACGAACGCGTCGAGATTGCGGGCGAGCCCGGCCTCGGCGTAGTCGCCGTTGTCCTCGATCGAGGAGATCAGGATCTGGTTCGACCCGTCCCGCGTGGCGATCGTCTGGAGGTTCTTCGTGATCTGGTCGGTCGGGGCGATCGCCGTCAGGTGGAGCTTGACGTTCGCCTCCTTGAGCAGCTGGTCGGCCACGCTCGGCGCGCCCTTCGGGAAGGGGACGCTGAGCTGACCGGTCGCGCCGTTCCACATGCGCATCTTGAGATCGAGCCGCTTCTTGCCGTTGTTCGTGAACTTCTTCAGCCCGAGGATCGCCCTGCCGGCCGCGGTGTTCGGGCCGTACTGGTATCGCTCGGCGCCGTCGAAGCCCGTCGGCCCTCCGATCATGCCCTTCGCCAGCTTCTTGTTCGCGAGGACCGCGTTTCGCGACGACGGCGTCCACGCCTTTGCGGTTCCTGCGAGCCCACCGAATGCGATGCCGGCGCCGGCTGCGCCCGCAACCTTGAGCAGCTTCCCGCGGCTTACACGCTTGCTTTCCGGCTCGTCCATGTCCGGGTTCTGGACGCCTGTCTCGTCGTGCTCCATACCGCTCCCTCCTTGGCCCTCAAACGATTGTCTGACATCAAAACCCAGCTGGCCGACCCTATAACACGGATCAACCAGCCCGCACAGCGGGGGGAACTACGGATTGCGGCGGCCTCACCCCCTCGCTCCGGCGCCTGCGAGCGCCGTCTTCCCGGCGGCCAGCACCGTGCCGATCGCCTCGTGGTCGTACACGCAGCCACCCCAGAGACCGCCGCTGACGGACTGGAGCTGCGCCCAGAGCGTCGTGTCGAGAGGCAGATCGGCGTCGGGCTCGACCGCGGGATTGGTCGGCCGTTGCTCGAGCTCGAGCGCCGCCTCCTCGGACGTCCACTCCTCCTCGCCGTGCCCGACCAGGTCCAGGGAGGCTTCGAGGCTCCGCGTGTCCACGATGATGCTGACGCGATCGCCGTCCAGAAGTTTCCCGATCGGCCCGCCCTCGAGCGCCTCCGGGCCGACGTGACCGATGCAGGGGCCCGTCGAGACACCGGAGAAGCGGGCGTCGGTGACGAGGGCGATGCCGCGACCGGCTGGGAGGTACCGGAGGAAGGAGGTGACCTGGTAGGTCTCCTCCATCCCCGACCCGAGCGGGCCACGGCCGGCCAGGACGATCACGTCTCCTTCCACCACCGGCTCGCCGGCGACGCCCTTCAACGCAGCGATCACGTCCCGCTCGCGGGTGAAGACACGCGCACGCCCGGTCATCCGGAACACGCCGCCGGGGCCGAGGCTTCGTGGGTCGATCGCGGTGCTCTTGATTACGCTTCCGCGCGGCGCGAGATTCCCGACCGGGAAGCACACGGTCGAGGTCATCCCCTTCGCACGGGCACGGTCGGGCGGACAGATGACGTCGTCGGGGTCGATCCCGTCGCGCTCGGAGAGCAAGGCGCGCAGCCGCCGGCGCCGCTCGCCGTCCTCCCACTCGTCGAGGACGTCGTCCCAGGTCGTGCCGACGACCGTCCGGGCGCGGGTGTCCAGGAGGCCGAGGCGGCGGAGGTGGAGCATCACCTCGGGAACGCCGCCGGCGAGGAAGACGCGCACCGTCGGGTGGTTCTCGGGGCCGTTCGGGAGCGCGTCGACGAGACGCGGCACGGAGCGGTTGACCCGCTGCCAATCCTCCACCGTCGGCCGGGCGAGCCCGGCGGCGTGGGCGAAGGCGGGGATGTGGATCAAGAGGTTCGTCGAACCGCCGAAGGCGGCGTGGACGAGCATCGCGTTTTCGAGCGCGCCCGGCGTCAGCACGTCGGCCAGCGTGCGGCCGTCGCTCCACTGCCCGTGAACCGCCTGCGCGGTGCGCCGCGCGACGTCGAGCCAGATCGGCTGACCGGACGGGGCGAGCGCGGCGTGCGGCACGGTCAGGCCGAACCCCTCGGCGACCACCTGGGCCGTCGCAGCCGTGCCGAGGAACTGGCAACCGCCCCCCGGGGTGGCACAGGCGCGGCAGCCGAGGTCGGCCGCCTCTTCGAGCGTGACCAGTCCGTGCGCGAACCGCGCGCCGAGCGTCTGGACCGCACCGGCGTCCTCGCCCTTCCTCGGCGGCAGGGTGACCCCGCCGGGGATCACCGCGCCGGCGAGTTCCCTGAACGAGGCCAGGGCCATCGTCATCGCGGGGAGGCCCTTGTCGCACGTGCCGACGGCGATCACACCGCAGCGGGTGGGCAGGCTGCGCACGAGCCGCCGGAGCACGACCGCCGCGTCGTTTCGGTACGCCAGCGAGTCGAACATCCCGGTCGTCCCTTGCGACCGCCCGTCGCACGGGTCGGAGACGTGGGCCGCGAACGGCAGGGCACCGAGACGGTCGAGCTCCTCCGCCGCCTCCCGGACGAGGAGGCCGACCTCCCAGTGGCCGGTGTGGTACCCGAGGGCGACCGGCCGTCCGTCGTCCGCTCGGACGCCGCCCTGCGTCGAGAGGATCAGGAACGGGTCGCGGGCCGTCTTGGCGGGGTCCCAGCCCATTCCCGCGTTCTGGGATAGGCCGAAGACGTCACCCGACGGCCGGTCGCGCAGAAGCTCCGTGGTGAGCGGGAGAGCCCCGGCGGGCCCGCCGGCCGAGGTCTCGACGTCGAAGAGGTCCGGCTGCGTCAGTTGTACCGACCGAGGTCGCGAGCGGTTTCGCACATCAGTTCGATCAGGCCGGGCTTCGCGTCGAAGATCTGGCCGGTCGAGCGGAGGATGTATCCCCCACCCGCCATCGCCGCGTCCAGGCACCGTTCCACCTCGCCCCTGACCGCGTCCGCGTCGGCCTCGTGGAGCAGGTGCTCGTTGAAGCCGCCGAAGAGGCAGACCCGGTCGCCGATCCGCTGCTTTGCATCGGCGAGATCGACGTCGCCGGAGGAGCGGTTGGACGTCAGCGTCTCGATCGCGTCCGGACCCGTGTCAGCCATGTCCTCGAGGAGCAGGGTCGCGCGGCCGCAGTTATGGAAGCTGACGAGGTAGCCCGCGTCGTGCGCAGCCTGGACGCATTCCAGGTCGTACGGTTTCATGAACTCGCGGAACTGGTCGGGCGCAACCCCGACGCCGACCCACGTCTCGTTCATCGAGATCGAGTGGATGCCCGTCTCGCCGAGCCGCCGGTAGAAGCCCTTGAGCCAGTCGGTGCAGAAGCGCATCAGATCGTGGACGAACTGCGGCCGGTCGTAGATGTCCATCGAGAGGTCGACGAGACCGCGGATCTCCGCAGCCATGTCCCACGGCCCGATCACGTGGTGCAGCCACCACGCCTCGTCGCCGACCTTCTCGGTCATCCCCTTCAGCACGGTCATGTCGTAGAGGTCCGCGCTGGGGAAGTGGCGCAGAGCCGGAAGCTTCTTCTCCGGCTCGTCGCCCTTGAGCAGGAAGTCGTGGCAGGAGGTGCCGAAGCCGTCCTCGGTGCGATAGGAGTAGTCGAGGTCCCCGTCCGGCGTGTGGATGCTGTGCGCGTGCTCGCGCCACCCGTCGCCCTGGCTGGTGACCTCGAAGGTCTCAACCCACGTGTCCGTCTCGAACGGACGCGGGAAGAGCATCCGCGGCCAGATCTCGTGCTCGCCGATGTGCTGGCTGTAGGTCGTGATCATCGGGTCGAGCCCGAGGTCCTGCTGCATCTTCACGATCGAGCCCATCGGATCGTCGATCCAGTCCTCGAACAGGTCGAGGAACGACTTGTCCGGAGCCCGGAGCTTCTTGATCAGCGGCAGCCCCAGCCAGCAGTGGATCGGAACCCGGTCCGGTGTCCCCCGCTGGAAGGCGACCCTCGTGCGTTCGGCAGTCTTCACGGCCCTCACTCTCCTGTGGAATCGTCCCAGTCGTTCAACCTTAGAGCCATCTCATTCGAAAGCGAGATCAACATGGCCATCGAGCAAGTCCAGCCCCGTATCTACAAGATCCCCTCTGTCCTCGGCCTCCGCCGTTTCGCTCAGTGGCTGGTGGTCGGCGACGAGCGCCTGCTGCTCGTCGACTCCGGCATCGACGGAACGATCGCCGAGCACGTGACGCCCGCGCTGCACGAGCTGGATCGGTCGCCGTCCGACATCACCGACGTCGTTGTCTCGCACGCCGACGTCGACCACTATGGGGGCAACGGCGAGCTCCGCCGAGTGGCGCCGCAGGCACGCATCCGGTCCTCCGCCGAGGACCGGCCGCTGATCGAGTCGTGGGCGGTGATCGCGCAGCAGCGATACGGCTGGTACCGGGGGCACGGCTTTGACTACGACGAAGGAACGTGGCAGTGGTTGGAGCAGGCCGCCGGTCCGGACACGCCGATCGACGGCACCGTCGCGGACGGCGAGCTGCTCGACCTCGGCGGAATCACGGTCGAGATCGTCGCGCTGCCGGGCCATTCCGCGGGACACATCGGTGTCGTCCACCACGAGTCGCGCACGGCGATCGTGATGGACGCCGTCCTCGAGCGCGGGCTCTACACGACGTCGGACGAGCTGATCAGCCCACCGCCGTACGGCTCCGTCGGCTCCTATCGCGAGACGATCTCGCGTCTGCGATCGCTCCGACCGGCGCGACTCGGGACGAGCCACTACGCGCCCGTCGAGGGCGACGCGGCGGTGGCAGCGTTCCTCGATGCTTCCGCCGGATTCGTCGACGACCTGGACGTGGCCGTGGCCGCCGAGCTGGCGACCGAGCCACAGCCGCTCGAGCACTTCTGGCGTGCTGCGGACGCAGCCGTTGGCCCGTTCAGCGAGATGGCGGTCGAGCTCGCCCGGTCGGTCGGCGCCCATCTCGACGAGGCGGTAGAACAGGGGCGCGCGGTGACCTCGACGAGCGTCGACGGCCGTCGGCTCTGGGCCTCCGCCTGAACGACAAGTGCCATGACGCGGAACCCCAGGGCAGCACACCTGCACATTTGACCACCTTTTGGGTTTGACGTCCACCCCCTCAGGTGCCACAATATGGCACCGGTGAAGGCGCTCGAACAGGGCTCGCAGTCGATTGACCGCGCCGCGCGGATCCTCGTCCGGCTGATCGAGAGCGACGACGTGCTCACGCTCAGCGGCGTGATGGAGGACACGCGGCTGCCCAAGTCCACGGCCGCCCGGCTCCTGCGGGCGCTCGAGCGAAACGGTCTGGCCCAGCGCCAGCCGGGCGGCGGATTCCGGCCCGGGCCGGTGCTCGTCGACTACGCCCGCCGCGACACGGCCGTCGGCGATCTCGCCGCCCTCGCCATCCCGTTCCTGCAGCAGCTGGAGCAGGAGACGGGCGAGACGACGAACATCGCGATCCCGACGCCGGCGGGCGTGGCACGCCTCGCCCAGGTGCAGGGCGAGGACCCGGGCGGCGACTGGGTCGGCCGCAGGATTCCGACACACGCCTCCTCGATGGGCAAGGTCTTCATGGCGTTTGGCGCCGCGCAGCCGCCCTTTGGGCGGCTGGCGCGCCTCGGGCCCAACACGATCACCAGTGTTCCGGACATGCTCATCGAGCTCGAGCAGGTCAGGCGGGATGGCTACGCGATCACCTGGGAGGAGCTCGAGGCGGGGTTGTGCTCCACCGCCGCACCCGTCCGCGGAACCCGGGGCAGCGTGATCGCTGCCATCTCCGTCTCGGCGCCGACCGTACGCACGTCGCGCAAGCGGCTCGCCGTCCTGTCGCGGCACGTCGTCGAGACCGCTCAGGCGCTCACCGACCACATCTGCAAACACAGGGATGGAGGGAACGACGCTCGATGACTCACGACGAAATCCTCACCCAGCTCTACGACCGGACGCTGGTCGGCGACAAGCCCGCCGTCGTCGAGCTCACCGAACAGGGCCTGCGGGAGGGGCTCGGGCCGGAGCAGATGCTCTTCGACGCGCTCATCCCCTCGCTGGAGGAGGTCGGCGCCCGGTTCGAGCGCGGCGACTTCTTCGTCCCGGAGATGCTGATCGCCGGCCGGGCGATGACGGGTGCGCTGGACATTCTCCGCCCGCTCCTCGCGGACACGGGCGCCGAGACGATCGGGACGTTCCTGATGGGCACGGTCAAGGGCGACGTGCACGACATCGGGAAGAACCTCGTCGACATCATGCTCGAGGGCGCCGGCTTCAAGGTGATCGACATCGGCGTGCAGGTCGCGCCCGAGACGTTCATCGAGGCGATCAAGGAGCACGAGCCCGACGTCGTCGGCTTCTCGGCGTTCCTGACGACGACGATGCCCATGTTCAAGGTGAACATCGAGGCGATCGAGAAGGCGGGCCTCAGAGACGACGTGATCATCATGGTCGGCGGCGCCCCGGTGACGCAGGAGTACGCCGACGCGGTCGGTGCCGACGGCTATGCCCCCGACGCCGCCTCGACGACCAGGCGCGCGAAGGAGCTGCTCGCGGAGCGCCGCTCTCTGGCGCCGGTGTGAGCCACGAACCGAAGGAGAAGCCCATGCACACCGTCCTGAGGTCACCGACGAAAGAGGTCGTCATCGGCCCGGACCAGCCCTTCTGCATCATCGGCGAGCGGATCAACCCGACCGGGCGCAAGGCATTCGCCGAGCAGCTCCGGGAAGGCGACCTGTCGCAGATCGTGACCGACGTCGAGGAGCAGGTCGCCGGCGGCGCCCACGTCCTCGACGTCAACATGGGCATCCCGCTCACCGACGAGGCCGACCTGCTCGCCAGGGCAGTCCGGCTAGTGCAGGAGCACACCGACCTGCCGGTCTGCATCGACTCGTCCGTCGTCGAGGCGCTCGAGGCCGGGCTCGCCGCCTACGAGGGGAAGGCGCTCGTGAACTCGCTCACCTGCGAGGAGGAGCGGCTCGAGCGCGTGCTGCCGCTCGTCAAGGAGCACGGCGCGGCGATCATCTGCCTCGTCAACGACGAGACGGGGATTCCGCAGACGGCACAGGAGCGGCTCGAGGTCTGCAAGCGAGTGGTCGAGGCCGTCCACGTCCGCTACGAGATCCCGCTCGAGGACATGGTCATCGACCCGCTCGCGATGACGGTCGGCGCCGACCCGGGCGCCGTCGTGACGACCCTCGAGACGATCCAGCTGATCCGCGCGGAGTTCGGGCTGAACATGACGCTCGGCGCGTCGAACGTCTCGTTCGGGCTCCCCGGACGGCACGCGCTCGGCGCCGCCTTCCTGGCGCTCGCGTCGCGCGCCGGCCTGACGAGCGCGATCATGGACGCCCGGAACCCGCAGACCGTCGGCGCGTGCCGGGCGAGCGACCTGTTGCTCGCCCGCGACGAGTGGGGGACGAACTGGATCGCAGCGCACCGGCAGGCGCAGGCCGCGACGGCGTGACCGCTGTGGCCGAGCACGCCGAGGCGCCCTCCCCGCTCGGAGAGCCGACCCGCGTCGCGCTGCACTTCGCGCCGTCGGGCACGACGGTTCGCGTACCGCCGGGCGTGACGGTGTTCGACGCGGCGTCCTGGAACGGCATCGCGATCGACTCCACCTGCGGCGGGCACGGCACCTGCAAGAAGTGCCGCGTGCGGATCGAGGCGGGCGACGTGCCGCCGACCTCGCTCGACGCACGGGCGTTCACGCAGCCGGAGCTCGAGCAGGGCTGGCGGCTCGCCTGCCGCGCGCAGGCCGGCGGCGACCTCGAGGTGGAGGTTCCGCCGCTCGTCACGCGCCCGAAGGCGGCGACGGTCGGCGTCGGTCGGCAGGTGATCCTTCATCCAGCGCTCCTGAAGCGGTACGTCGAGCTCGACGAGCCCGCGCTCGACGACCAGCGGAGCGACTTCCGGCGCCTCCAGGACGCAATCGACGACCTCGAACTGCGGGCCGACCCGGCCGCGCTGCGGCGGCTGCCGCACGTCCTGCGTGCCTCCGACTTTCGCGTGACCGCCGTCGTCGTCGACGACCTGCTCGTCGACGTCGAGCCCGGCGACACCACCGAACAGCTGCACGCGATCGCGTTCGACCTCGGGACGACGACCGTCGTCGCCACGCTGCTCGACGTCAGGACCGGGACGCCCGTCGCGGTCCGGTCGATGCTGAACAAGCAGCAGCCGTTCGGCGCCGACGTCATCTCCCGGATCTCGGCGACGATGCTCGACCCGACCGCGCTCGACCGCCTGCGGACGCTGGCGGCGGAGACGCTGCAGGAGCTCGCCCTGGAGGTGTGCGAGCACGGCGGAATCGAGCCGTCGCAGGTCTACGAGGTCGCGCTCGCCGGCAACGCGACGATGACGGCGATCGCCCTCGGCGTCGACCCGGCGCCGATGGGCGTCGCGCCGTTCATCCTGGCGACGCAGTCCTACCCCGAGCTGCCTGCGGCCGAGCTCGGGCTCGGCCTCCACCCCCGCGCGCAGGCGAGCGTCTTTCCCGCGCTCGGCGCGTACGTCGGCGGCGACATCGTCGCGGGCCTGCTCGCCAGCGGGATGACGCGCGACCGCCGCCTGCGCCTGTTCATCGACGTCGGCACGAACTGCGAGGTCGCGCTCGGCTCGGCCGAGGGCCTCATCTGCACGGCGGCGCCGGCCGGCCCCGCCTTCGAGGCGGCCCAGATCGCGTGCGGGATGCGTGCCGCCGAGGGGGCGGTCGAGGTCGTGCGGATCACCGACGACGGGATCGAGCTCGGCGTCATCGGCGACACGGAGCCCGTCGGCATCTGCGGCTCGGGCCTCGTCGACGCGGTCGCGGAGCTCGTCCGCGTGGGGCTGATCGACCTTTCCGGACGCTTCGCCGCCGAGGACGACGCCGCGCGCATCGCTCCGCACATCGCGTCGAGGCTCACGACCCGGGACGACGGCTCGCGCCTGTTCGTCCTCCACTGGGCCGACGGCGAGGGGAATCCCGAGGGCGCGGTCTACCTGTCGCAGCGCGACGTCCGCGAGCTCCAGTTCGCGAAGGCGGCGATCGCCACCGGGTGGCGGCTGCTCGTCCAGGAGCTCGGGATCGCCGAGAACGAGATCGAGCAGGTTCTCCTGGCCGGCTCGTTCGGCTCCTACCTCTCGCCCGCCAGCGCCATCCGCATCGGCCTCGTCCCCAAGCTCGCGGTGCCGCGAATCGTGTCCGCCGGCAATGTCGCGGGCGAGGGTGCAAAGATGGCCCTGCTCTCGCTCCAGGAGCGGCACGCGGCGGAGGCAATGCTCGAGCAGGTTCGCTACATCGAGCTCTCGGACCGGCCGGACTTCAACGACCGGTTCGTCGAG
>Ga0335085_10012287_pt1 | contig 12621 bp, 12 predicted proteins | sample Lox_Sample_45_FD_206712 | JGI IMG/M metagenome (GOLD analysis project Ga0335085, IMG submission 206712) | Soil microbial communities from Loxahatchee National Wildlife Refuge, Florida, United States - Lox_Sample_4.5 | ecosystem: Environmental > Terrestrial > Soil > Wetlands | place: USA...
ACCGTTGGCGGCGGTGGCATGGGCGTCACCACGACCGTGCCGCCAGGCCCGGTCTCCTGGATTTTGGTTTCAGGCTCGGCGAGGCTGGCCGCGATGCACTTCGGGCACAGACCTTCGGGCGCGTTGGCCGGAAGCTCCGTCCCGCAACGCGGGCACTTGGGCGGATTGTTCGCTGTTTCATTCATCCTCTAGCTAATAAGCTATTGCAGCCGCGCGTTACAAAAAATCGCCTGGGTGTCCAATCACTCGCTCAGAACTGTGAGCAAATGGCGCAATTCCTCATCAATATCCTCTTTTTCCGCAACGGTTTGCGCGACTTCATCCCGGAAGAGCCTGCGAAAATTTTTCCTCAGGCGATGCACCTCCACGCGCAGCGCGCCCTCAGTCATGCCCATTTTTTCGGCCAGTTCAGCCTGCGGCAACTCCGCCTTGCCCGCCGCCAGAAATCCTTTCAGGTGTTCAAAGGCCTCTCCTTTCCCGGCGGCTTCAAATTCGGCCCGCAACCGCACCATCGCCTGCTCGATCAAAGCCATTGCCCAGCGCTGCTCATACAATCGCTCCGCCGGCAGACTGAGCGCCGTCTCATGGCTGTAAAGCTTTTCAGCCAGTTGTGTATCGATGGGCAGGGCCACCGCGCCGCCGCCGCGTTTTCGCGTCTGACCGCGGTCCCATTCATTCGCGAGAAATCGTTTGAACGCAACCAGCAGGAAAGTCCGAAACCGCCCGCGCTCGCGCTGCACCGAATCGAGATAATGCTTCTGCAACAGCCGCAAAAAGAATTCCTGTGTCAGGTCCTCCGCATCCTGCGGGCTGTGCCCCTGCCAGCGCGCGAACGCATAAAGCGGATACCAATACGTCCGGCACAACTTTTCCAGCGAGGCGTCTGACTGCGGTGAAGAAAGATTGCGCGCCGACAGCACCACCGACCAATGCGTGGTGACAAACGCCGGGCTGCGGGAAACCTCTGGATTGCTGGCGCGCGAATCGCTTGGCGACGCGGTGCTCACGACCTGAGCTTAATGAAGGGGCGACAAACTTCAAGCCCGACGGTGGTGGCGGGGACGTCGCGCTGCAGCGTCACCCTCCGTGTTCAGCGGGCGGACTGAATTTTCAAGATTTCGGCCAGAGCTGTTGCGCCGCTGAACGCGGCGCGGCGCTGTCCCTGCCAACGAAACCAGCCGGTGGATAACTTGTGAAAAACCCGTTAGCAAATCTCACTTGAGAATTCACGGGCACAGGCGCAATGTGTCGGCAGCGCAAGGACGCGCGCGAGAATTAATGAACGCGGCTGGCATAGGTTGTGCAGAAGGGAATTTCTCCCCGGCGCTCATGCCGCGCTTCGAGGTTTCCCTCCTCTACCAGGACCTCCCGACCGGCATGCACGCCCGGCAGTTTCTCAACCATGTGCTCGATCATTGCCAGCTTGCCGCCGAATTCAGCCTCACGCTTTGGAAACTGGATTTGTTTCACCTGCCGGAAATTGCCGAGCAGGCTGTTGTCGCCGCCTGCAGTGCCGCACTCGTGCTGCTGTCCCTGCGCGGCGATCTCGGTTTGAACGACCCCACCGAGCGATGGCTGAGTCAATGGATCAAACAGCGGGGCGATGAAGAAGGCGCGCTCGCGGTCCTGATCGATTGCAACATGCAGCGACTCGATTCCGTCGGGCAAACGTTGTTCCGATTGCAGGACATCACGCGCTCCAGCCAGGTCCGGTTGTTCGTCGGCTTTGTGCCTTCCGATCCGCCCAGGGAAACGGGCCCTTGGAAACACGAGTTGGGGGACAACAGCGATCCTCAACTCTTCAGGGCGGACTACATTCAGAATGGGCAAGGCCACGCCAGCCGGCCCGACGGCGGCATCAACGAATAGCCATCCACTCCTTCGCCGAGGTTCCCACCTACTTGCGAATTCCTTGGAAACGGATGTAGGTTGTCAAAGGAGAAAAACTTATGGCAATCCAAGTTAACGAATTAAAAGACGGAAAAGTAATCGAGGTCGATTTCAGTGGCAAATTGACCGACGAAGACTATAAGTGCTTCATTCCTGAATTCGAGCGGCACATCGGACAGCAGAAAAAGATTCGGCTGCTCTTCGAGATGAGCCAATTTCACGGCTGGGAAGTCAAAGCGGCATGGGACGACTTCAAACTGGGCATGAAGCATTATGGAGACATCGAGCGCATAGCCATCGTCGGCGAGAAGAAATGGCAGCACTGGATGACCCAATTCAGCAAGCCTTTCACCGCTGCTGAAGTCCGCTACTTCGACAGGGCCGAAGACGCGGCCGCGCGCGCCTGGGTCGAGCAGGGAACCTGACGGGAAACAATTTGACAACAGACCCTGACAGTAAACCGGCCGGCCTGAGCGCTGCTGAAGCGGCGCAAAGGCTCACACAATACGGCTACAACGAACTGCCGGAAAAAAAACGCAATCCGGCGGCGGAGTTTTTTTCTCATTTTTGGGGACCGATTCCCTGGATGATTGAGGCCGCGGCGATCCTTTCCGGCCTCGTGAGGCATTGGGCCGACCTCGTCATCATATCGGTTCTGCTCCTGGCCAATGCCATCGTTGGTTTCTGGGAGGAATTCCAGGCCGGCAATGCCATCGCAGCCCTGAAGGCGAACCTCGCGCTCACGGCCCGCGTGAAAAGGGACGGCGTGTGGAAGGAATTGCCCGCCCGCGAACTCGTCCCCGGCGATCTGGTCCATATCCGGCTCGGGGACATTGTCCCCGCCGACGCGCGCTTGCTCGAAGGAGACTCTGTTGAAGTCGACCAATCCGCCCTGACGGGCGAATCCCTGCCCGTGAGCCGCAAAACCGGCGAGGAAGTTTATTCCGGCTCCATCCTCAAGCGCGGAGACATTGATTGCATTGTCACTGCCACCGGCAAAAACACTTATTTCGGAAAAACGGCTCAACTTGTCGAGTCCGCGCAAACGGTCAGCCATTTCCAAAAGGCCGTTCTGAAGATTGGCGATTACCTGATCCTGATGGCGGTTGCGCTCGTCGTGTTGATCATCATCGTGGCCCTGTTTCGCGGCGATAAATTCACCACCACGCTTCAATTTGCGCTGGTGCTCACGGTCGCCGCCATCCCCGTGGCCATGCCCACGGTCTTGTCCGTCACGATGGCCGTTGGCGCGCGTTTGCTCGCCCGAAAAAAAGCCGTCGTCAGCCGCCTCGTCGCCATTGAAGAGCTCGCCGGCATGGATACCCTTTGCTCGGACAAGACCGGCACGCTGACGCAAAACAAACTTCAGCTCGGCGAACCGTTCTGTATCGACGGCGTCACCAGGGACGACATTATTCTCGCCGCCGCGGTGGCCTCGCGCACGGAAGCTCCCGACGCCATAGACCAGGCGGTGGTCAATGGGCTCACGAACAAAGGGGCGCTCCAGGGTCTCCAGATAATTCACTTCCAGCCGTTCGACCCGGTGAGCAAGCGGACGGAGGCGTCGTTCAAAGCGCCCGACGGCAAAATATCAAAAACCACCAAGGGAGCGCCGCAGGTCATTCTCAAACTTGCCGCCAACGCGCCGCAGGTCCAGGCGCAGGTCGAAAAAGCCATCAATGAATTCGCCTCGCGCGGGTTTCGCTCGCTCGGCGTCGCCCGCACGGATGATGCCGGCCAGTGGCAGTTTCTCGGCGTGCTTTCGTTGTTTGATCCTCCGCGTGAAGATTCAAAGACGACCATCGCCACCGCGCGCGACATGGGCATCCGCGTGAAAATGGTCACCGGCGACCAGGTCGCCATCGCCAGGGAAATCGCGGCTGAAGTGGGGCTGGGAAAAAATATTCTGGACGCCTCCCTGTTTTCGGAAGCCAGCGTCCCGCAGTCCACTCAACTCGACGCCGCCATCGAATCGTCCGACGGCTTCGCCCAGGTTTTCCCCGAGCACAAATTCCACATCGTCGAAGTTCTCCAGCGCCATGATCACATCGTCGGCATGACTGGCGACGGCGTGAACGACGCTCCGGCGCTGAAGAAGGCCGATGCGGGGATCGCTGTCTCCGGCGCCACGGACGCCGCCCGCGCCGCCGCGGATATCGTGCTGCTCACCCCCGGGTTGTCCGTGATCATTGATGCCATCAAGGAAAGCCGGAAAATTTTCCAGCGCATGAACAGTTACGCCATTTATCGCATCGCGGAAACCATCCGGCTGCTGTTCTTCATGACGCTTTCGATTCTCATCTTCAACTTCTACCCGGTCACCGCGGTGATGATCGTGCTGCTGGCATTGCTGAACGACGGGCCGATTCTCGCCATCGCCTACGATAATGTCCGCTACTCGAACAAACCCGAAGCGTGGAACATGCGGCTGGTTTTGGGCATCGCCACTGTCCTGGGGATCGCCGGCGTCGTGGCTTCCTTTATATTGTTTTATCTTGCGGAAAAGGTTTTCCGGCTCGGCCCTGACGTCATCAAAACGTTCATGTTCCTCAAACTGGCCGTTGCCGGGCACCTGACGATTTTTGTGACGCGCACGCGCGGGCCGTTCTGGTCCATCCGCCCGGCGCCGGTGTTGTTCTGGTCAGCCGTTGTTACAAAAGTGCTGGCCACATTCGCCGCGGTTTACGGATGTTTTATGGCGCCCATTGGCTGGAAATGGTCATTGCTGATTTGGGCCTATGCGCTCGCCTGGTTCATCGTGAATGACCGCATCAAAATCCTGGCCTACCGGATTTTCGACCCGCAGAGAAAGGCTCTGCTGGAAAAGAAAACGCTCCGGGTCGCCAACCCGTCCGCTGTCTGAGAGCGCACACCGTTCGCGCTTGAGTGTTTCCCGCCTTGCTGAAATGATTTGCCGCGCCCGGGTTTTGTTGCGCGATTCAAATAATGCAAACGCCGAACTCAACCACTTGCCTGCGTGCAGACCTCGGCTTTAACTTCCCCGCATGAGGCCTCCATTGGCCATTGCCGCCATCGATGTTCATCCCCACCCGGCGATTCTCTTCATTTTCGCCGTCACCTACCTTGGCATTGCCATTGGCCGTGTGCCCGGGCTCATGTTGAACCGTGTCGGCATCGCTCTCCTCGGCGCGATCGCGATGATGCTCCTTGGCCGGTTGGACACCCAGCAGATCATCGCCTGCGTCAACTGGCCCACCATTCTTTTGCTGTTCGGCTTCTTTGTCATCTCCGCACAACTGCGCCTCTCCGGTTTTTACGACAAGGTCGCCACTGCAATCGCCGCCCGGCTCGACCGCCCCGGTGGTTTTCTCATCGTGCTCATGGCGGTCACTGGCGGGTTGTCCGCATTTTTGAATCACGACATCGTCTGCTTTGTTTTCACGCCCATCGTCGGCTCGGCGCTGCTCCGCAAACGCATCAATCCCGTTCCGTTCCTTATCGCACTGGCCATTGCCAGCAATATCGGCGCGGCGGCGACGTTGATTGGCAACCCGCAGAACATGATGATCGGCGAAGTCGCGAACCTGAGCTTTGGCAATTATCTTCTGTGGAGCGCCGTGCCGGTCTTCTTCGCCATCGGTGCCGGATGCGCGATCATTTGGTTCCTGTCCCGGAACCATTTGCAATCCGCACTCCCCGAGAGCGCCGCCGGCGAGCCGAAGCCTTATCCATTCAATCGCGGGCATACGATCAAGGGCATCATCTTCCTTGTGTTGGTGGTGGGATTGTTCTTCACCTCGGTGCCGAAGGAAATTGTCGCGCTGTCCGCGGCGGGCATTCATCTGGCCAGCCGGAAATTTCGCACCGATGACCTGCTCAATCTGGTGGATTGGCAAATCCTCGTGCTCTTCATGAGTTTGTTTGTCGTCACTGGAGCGTTTCAGACCACCGGCTATGGCGACCAGGCGATGCAATGGCTCGCGCACAGCGGTTTCAATCTCAACATGCCTGTGAACCTCGCGCTCGCCACGACGGCCCTTTCCAACCTCATCAGCAACTCCGCCACGGTGATGCTCCTCGTAAAAGTCGTCGATCTCTCGCACCCAGCGGTGGCCTATACTTTGGCTTTGGCAAACAGTTTCGGCGGGAGCCTGTTCATCATCGGCAGTGTTTCCAACATCATCGTCGTGCAACAGGCGCGCGAAATGGGCGTGAACATTTCCTTCCGCGATTTCGCCCGCCTCGGCGTCCCCGTCACGCTCGCCGCTCTCGCCGGTCTCATCGCCTGGGTAATTCTGATGAAGTAAATCGCCGACGCGGCCTGCCTGACACCTGACACCCCGCACCTGACACTTTTCCTTACACTGCTTTCAACGCCGAAATCACCGGCAACCGCGCCGCGCGAATGGCCGGGAGGAAACTCCCAATCACTCCGACGACCATGGCAAAAATCATCCCCTCCACCAACAAAGCCGGCGTCACGCGAAATTGAAAAATCACCTCGCTGAAGGTGGCGATGCTCAACGTCCCGAAATGCACGCCGAACGCCAGGCATAGCCACTGCGCCAGCAATGCCAGCGCGCAACCGATCGCCCCTCCGATGCCCGCAAGAATGGCGCCTTCAAGATTGAAGCTCGCGAGAATGACCCGCCGCCGGAATCCCAGCACGCGCAACGTCCCAATCTCCCGCGTCCGCGCGCCGACCGACGCATACATCGTGTTCATCGCCGCGAAAACCGCGCCGATGGACATCGCCACCGCGAGAAAGGAACCGAGAAACTTGATGGGCGTGGCGGTGCTGGTTTGCTCGGCGTAATATTTGGTTTCAAAATCCCCGCGCAACGCCATCCGCTTGTCCGATTCCACCCGGTCGATGAAGGCCGCCGCAGCATTCGTGTTCGCCAGCCGCGCCAGCAGGCTGCAATAATTGTCGCGGTCGAAAATTGACCGTGCCTCGTCCGCATCCATCCACATCTCGGAATCAAATGCGCTGTCGTTGCCGTCGAACCAGCCCACCACCGTGAGGTCTTTCCCGCCGGTGCGGAATTTCTGGCCCACATCCGTGTCTGCGAATCGCTTCGCCATTTTCATGCTCACGACCGCCTCGCGTTTTCCCGGCACGAACCACCGGCCCCGCACCAGCTTCACCTGCGGCCGCAACGCCATCCCCATCGGCGTCACGCCGCGCATCGTCACGTTCGCCTCGCCCGAGCCGTCGCGCCGTGGCAGGTTGATGATCACCACGATGTCCGCGGAAATAAGCGGATTGCCCTTGGCGTCGCGGGCGATTTGCGGCAGGTATTGAATCATTTTGAATTGCTCGCGCATCACCACGCTGCTCGATTCCGCCGTCGACCCTTTCCGCACAATCATGATATTGCGCGGGTCGCCTGTGTTCGCGCTGGACCGTTGCAGCCCCGCCGCCATCGCGTGCAACAGGATGAACACCGTCACCACCAGCGCCACGCCCAGAATCGTCGCCGCCGTCGAACGCCAGCGGACGAAAACGCTTTTGAAATTATACGGCAGCGGAATCGGCGACGTCGCCACTGCGTAGATGAGCCACAGCAAATAGCCCGCAAAGGCCAGGAGAAATAGACCAATCACGATGACAAAAGGATTCAGTTGCATGCGATCAATCCAAAGTCTTCAACCCCTCCGTCACGCTCATCTTCGCCACCGAAATCGCCGGCATGATGCTCGCCACAATTCCCAGCACCGCCGCCACCAGCACGCCCGTCGCCACAATTCTCGGCGTCACTTCAAACGACGGAAACATTCCATTCGTTAATTTGCCAACGTCATTGTAAGTAAACAAAACATACGCGCCACCCACGCCCAGCAGCGCGCCCGCCGCCGCGAGCCCGAAACTTTCCGCCAGGATGAACACGAACAATTCGCGCCGCCGATAACCAATGGCCTTCAAAATCGCCAGCTCGCGGAAGCGTTCGCGGATGGCCATGCTCATCGTGCTCGCGCTCACCAGCAGCAGTGTGAAAATCACCGCGCTGCAAATCAGCCCCACCAGCAGCTTGATGTTTCCCCACATTGAAATGAAGCCAAGCTGGAACGCGCGCTCGCTCTCCGCGCGCACCTCCGCCGACGTGTTTTCAAAAGCCTTGTCGATCGCCGAAATGACCTTGGGCATGTCCTGCGCCGATTTCACTTTCAGCCACCACATGCCTACCATTCCTTTGGTGGATGGAACGCTTTCGTCGAGGTAATCCTGCCGGAAGAGCATGTTTCGATCGTCCGGCGTGCCGGAATAAATCCCGACAATCGTAAAATCCATCGTGACCGGGTAAACCGTGCTCTCGAGCGTCATCTTGTCGCCGACTTTCAACTTGTATTTGTCCGCCGTGATTTTTCCGATGATGCAGGCGTCGCGTTGCTGCTCCATTTTTGCGTAATCCTCCGCCGGCATTTTCAATTCCGTGAAAACGCCGCGCACGCGTTTCGGGTCCAGCGCAAACTGCGCAAAACTCATGTTCTCCTCGCCCCTGTATTTGCCGCCGAACCAGGTGAACGGCGTCACCGCTTCCACGCCCGGAATTTTTTCAATGATGGGCAGTTGCTTTGCCGGCAGCAGGTTTGCGATGGAAATTTTGTTCCGCACCGCCACGCGCAATTCCGCCCCCGCGCCCTCCACCGGCAGGGTGATTTCCCGCAACGCCACCAGCAACAGCACCAGCAAAAACAAACTCACCGCCACGCTCAAAATCGAAAGCGTCGCCCGGCGCTTGTTGCGCAATGCATTTTTCAGAATGAACGTGCCGATGGTCATTTCGAAAGTTCCCCCTTCTCCAAATGAATCGTTCGCGAACCGAACGCCGCCGCCTTCGGGTCGTGCGTCACCATGATGACCGTTTTGCCGGCTTCCTTGCTCAACGATTGCAATACGCCCAGAACTTCCTGCGCCGAATGCGAATCCAGGTTCCCCGTCGGTTCATCCGCCACGATCAATTGCGGATCCGTGACCAGAGCGCGTGCGATGGCCACGCGTTGCTCCTGTCCGCCCGAAAGTTGCTTGGGCAAATGCTTCATTCGATCCGCCAGGCCCACCAGTCCCAGCGCAATCTCCACCTGCCTGCGCCGCTGGCTGCGGTTCAAGCGCGTCAACAACAACGGCAGTTCCACATTTTCGTAGGCCGTCAGCACCGGCAGCAAATTGAACGTCTGAAAAACAAACCCCACGTTCTGGTTCCGCCAATCCGCCAGTTGCGATTCGTTTAATTTGGTGACATCGACTCCCTGGACGTGGCATTCGCCGCTCGTCGGCCGATCGATGCCCGCGAGAATGTGCAGCAACGTGGATTTGCCCGAGCCGGACGGCCCCATTAACGTGAGAAATTCCCCCGCCGCGATGTCCAGGGAAATATTGTCGAGCGCCGTGACCTGAATATCCCCCTGCGCGTACACTTTCGAAAGATTTCGAATGCTGACAATGTTGCCGTTCGTTGCCATCAACAAATCAGCATGAGCCAACCTCCAAAAAAATGCAAACGCACGAAGAGCCGGGTACTGTCCTGATTTGAAGGAGCGCGGCCTTCGGGCCGCTTCAGCGCGACATTATCGAGCGCATCGAAAAAGTCGGAATCGATTGGCTCCCTACCCCGGAAGCGACTTGAAAGTCGCACTCCTGAGCAGTTGCCGTAAGCACGCTGCGCTGCGGTATCCCCATCCGCGTTCAGCGGACGGAATAGACTTATTCAGACGCACTGACAAAAGCCATGGCGCGACCGATTCTCAGCGCACCGTCGTGTGCCCGCCGGGCCTTCGCCGGAACAGCTTCGAGCGAGCGGCCAGCTTGCTTAGAATGCTTTGTTTGATGGCTTCCATTCGCTCTTCTTCCGGAGTGCACACTTCAGCATCAAACTGGATGCCCTCGCACGCCGCGAAGCTGTTCTGCATGGATGCCGGCACTGCGTCCTCGGCCAGAATACCGTTCGTCATAATATGTAGTTGGGACCGTTCCAGTAGCCCCCTTTCCGAGTAATACGGTCCGACATCAGAAATCTTTCGTACAAAATTCGGCTATGAGGCCGCGAATGTAGCGGGGATGCCTAACTAAGCGCGGTACAACAACCTAACAGGCGCATGAAAACCTTCATTTTGCCAGCCGATAAAGCCGCGGAGGGCCAACGGCGCTGTTCGTCACCCGGAATTGATTTCCTGCCGCCACCGGCGCATTCGTCACCATGCTCCAAATGCCCGGCGCGAGACCCGTGCGTGAGACCAGACAGAAGCAATCCGCATCGGTCGGCCAATAAAGCAGCACGCTGCCTCCCAAATCCTGGATGCCCAGGATCGGCGCGCTGAGCGTGGTGCCCGCGATGCCGCTCCAGGTGTAGACGACTTGCGCCGTCCCGGAATTGCCGCAGAAATCAGTCGCCGTGACGGTAAATGTCCGCAGGAACAAATTCGAATTGCCGGAATCCACGTGCGCCGCCGTCACGGACGCCACGCCGCAATTATCACTCGCCTCCGACTGCGCCGCCACCGCGCCGTCATCCGGCACGCACGGGGGATTCGTTCCCAAATAACCGCCCGGCGGCAGTTGAATAAACGTTGGCGGCGTGGGATCCGAAGTCCACGTGTAAACGACCACGCTCGCTTGCGAAACGTTTCCGCAATTATCCGCGGCGGTAATCGTGAATGTCCGTGTCACCGTGCAGCCATTCTGGCTGTCGACATGAGACACATTTTTCGTGGCGATGCCGCAATTGTCCGTTGCCCCCACCAATGCTTTCACGCTGGCGTCCGTGGGCGGAAAATTTGGATTGCATCCCAGGTCCGCGCCGGCGGGAACGCCTGTGATGACCGGCAGCGTGGTGTCCATCGTCCAGGTGAACACCGCCTGGGTTGGCGGCGAAACATTTCCGCAATCATCCGATGCCGTAATTGTAAATGTTCTCGTGACCGTGCAGCCATTGGTCATGTCTGTGTGAGACACACTCGTGTTCGCCACGCCGCAATTGTCCGTGACCGTCAGCAACGCCTTCACGCCCGCGTCGGTCGGTGGGTTTGCCGGATTGCATCCGATATCGCCACCCACAGGCACACTGCCCACAAGGGGCGGCTCCGTATCTTCAGTCCATGAATACACCACGAATGCCGTGGCTTCCTGCTCCGTGCATTCGTCCGTGGCCGTCAGCGTGAAACTGCGAGTCACCGTGCAATCGTTCGTGACGTCCACCACATCCGCCGAGACGGAAACTTGTCCGGAAGGCGCCGTCGCATCGGCATCACCCAGCACACTGGAGATATCAGGAATATCCGTTTCGGCGGGATTGCATCCGAGCGAACCGCCAGTCGGGATATGCGTGAAACTCGGCGGCCCGCTGGGAACAACCGGTTCGATGTCCCAGGAAATCGTAAGCGTCGCGCCTCCTCCTTGATAACAGCCGACGCCGGGAAGTGGCGCCGGAAAAGAAGTGGAGACCACGAGTGATTCACCGTATGCCGGCAGCGGAAAATAAGGCAGGACCGCTTCCGGAATCACGCCGGCGGGAACCACCGTGTTGCCGGAGCAGGTTTCGATCGTGTTAATGGTGCCAATCGGGGGAGGAAACGTCGCCGCGTACTGGATCCGGTCATTCAAGTACAAACTGTAGGTGCAATTGGTGGTATCTATCGCAATCTGGACTGAAGAACTGGGATCCAGCGCGCCCGACCCGGAGCAACTGCAGCATCCCGCCACGCTGCCACTCACCGATCCCGTGCCGGTCACCACCGAGTTGACGCTGTTGCTGATGTCGAAAGTGCCCTGCGAGGAATTATTGATGCCACTGCCGACCAGGGTCAGGCTCCATGTGCCGTGCCACTGGGTGACGCCGGCCCAGCAGTCGCCGCAATTCGTCTCCTGCGCACGAGCCGTGTCGGCGCATACTCCAGCCAGACCGGCCAGCACGAGGACCTTAACGCGAACTCGCAGGTACCTCCCTTTGACTGAAGCAGCAGAACGCAAAGTTGTCATTTTGCACGCAACCTTTCCAGGTCATCAAAAAATGGCGTCCACCAAAAAATCCTGGCGGATGACCAAACAGAGGGTGATAGCGATGCTTATACCTTGATGCGATTTGGATTTCCAGCCCTAATTCGTCAGGAAATTCCAGCAGAAATACGGAAGATGGAACGGGCGAAGGAAATCGAACCCCTCGTGAAAATCGGGACGTTCCGCGCCCTCAAAGAATTTTTGATGCGGTCTGAGATTTCAGTAAATAAATTGGGGCATGAGCAGCGATGAACGTGTTCCGGGCAAACCGGGTGAAGCATTTGAACAAAACCCATTCGCTGGTTTAAGCAGCGAGGGGTTGCCTGCGGACACCCAATCTCCCGCCCACAAAACCGCCAGTGCTCGTGCCACGCGCCCAAAAGATCGCGGCCGCGTGGACATCCTGCGTCAAACCGCGCATCGTGGCGGCAAAACCGTGACGGTCGTGAAAAATTTCATCGGCATCGGCCTGCCGGAAAAAGAACAACTCGCCAAACAAATGCAAAAAGCTTGCGGCTGCGGTGGCACCGTGAAGCAAGGCCGCATTGAAATCCAGGGCGATAAACGGAACGAAGTCGCCCGCATTCTGGCCGAAGCCGGCTTTCGTCCGGTGTTTGCTGGCGGGTAGAGAGTAATTTGAAGGAGCGCGGACTTTAGTCCGCTTCAGCGTGACAATGTCGAGTGTGAGGAAAATTCACTACTACCGGCTCAATCACGTTGAAGCGACCTGAAGGTCGCGCTGCTCTCAGGATTTTTAAATGAACAAATCTTTGCTA
>Ga0335085_10012288_pt1 | contig 12621 bp, 11 predicted proteins | sample Lox_Sample_45_FD_206712 | JGI IMG/M metagenome (GOLD analysis project Ga0335085, IMG submission 206712) | Soil microbial communities from Loxahatchee National Wildlife Refuge, Florida, United States - Lox_Sample_4.5 | ecosystem: Environmental > Terrestrial > Soil > Wetlands | place: USA...
GGCTCGCGTTTCGCTCCGCTGCGCTGGCTAATCGCCCTTGAGCTCCGCCAGCGCCATCGTCGTCAGCGTCGGCACGTCGCGCACGCCGCGTTGGGCGAGCTCGATGATCTTCGCGGCGACGAGGCGGGTGGCGGGGTCGTCGACCATGTTCAGGCCCAGTTTCGCGCACACGCGCTCCAGCGCCGCCGACATGGTTTCGATGATCGGCGGGTCGAACGACTGGCCGGCGAGATAGGGTCGGATCGGCATGACGCTCCCGTTTTGGCGGTTCCCTTATACCAGCCGCCATGCCGAGGTTTTATCATTTGACAAAGAACTGAAGCCGGGCGCCGCGCGTTGCCATTGGTCAATTGCTTCAGGCCAAGGATATGGCGCCAAGCGACGTTTTGTTGCGAAAGCTCAAATTTCACTCGCCCATTGACTCCGCCGACATCGCCGCGATCCGCCATTTGCGCTGCGAAATCCGGGAGCTCGCGGCCGGCGAAGAGTTCATCGGCCAGGGCGACCGGCCGCAAGCCGCCGCCGTCGTCATCGAGGGCATCATGGCGCGGTATCACACCTTGCCGTCGGGTGCCCGGCAGTATCTTGCGCTGCACTATCCGGGCGACTGGCCGGACGCGCAGGGGCTGTTTCTCCAGCACATGGATCATTCGGTCTGCGCCATGGGCCGCGTCGTCGTCTGCTCCATTTCCCACCCGCAGCTGATGAAGACGTTCGCGGAGCGTCCCACCATCGGCTTTGCGGTGTGGCGCGAGACCCTCATCGATGCCGCGATCTTTCGCGAATGCATCACCAATAACGGCAGCCGGCACGGCGCGGCGCGGCTGGCGCATTTCTTCTGCGAGCAATACTACCGCGCCAAGTTCGCCGAGCTCGCGGACGGCGACAGCTGCCCGCTGCCGCTCACCCAGACCCAGCTCGGCGAGATGCTCGGCATGTCGCTCGTCAGCATCAACCGCCACCTGCAGGCGTTGCGCCAGATGCAAGCCGCCGATCACCGCGGCGGCCGGCTCATCATCCACTCCTGGCCGAGGCTCGCGGAGCTCGGCGAGTTCGATCCCGGCTATCTGCATCAGTTCGTCCCGCCGAAGCGGTGAGGGCGCTCCCTTCCGCCGTCGTTGCCGGACAGACTCGAACGCTCCGGTGAATCAAAAAATCCGAGCGGCGCCGCTCGCGCTTCCTTCTCCCCGCGTGCGGGGAGAAGGCCAGGATGAGGGGGCCTCGCCGCGATTCTGCGCTTCGACGCAATTGCTTCAATGGCCCGGCAATCATCTGCAACGCCCAGGCAGCGTCAACGCCCCCTCACCCCGCCCTCTCCCCGCGCGGCGGGGAGAGGGAGGTGCGAGCGTCGCACGCGGAACTGAGCATGGCTCGGTGTCGTGGGGAAGGATGAAGAATTACTCCGCCGCCTGCATCTCGCCGGCGTCGTCGATGAAGCCGCCGGCCTGGCGGCGCCACATGGCGGCGTAGCGGCCGTCGCGGGCGATCAGCTCGCGGTGCGTGCCTTGCTCGACGATGCGGCCGTGGTCGAGCACGACCAGGCGGTCCATCCGCGCGATGGTGGAGAGCCGATGGGCGATGGCGATGACGGTCTTGCCTTGCATCAGCGTGCCGAGGCTCGACTGGATCGCGGCCTCGACCTCGCTGTCGAGCGCCGAGGTCGCCTCGTCGAACACCAGGATCGGCGCGTCCTTGAGGATGACGCGGGCGATGGCGACGCGCTGGCGCTGGCCGCCGGAGAGTTTCACGCCGCGCTCGCCGACATGGGCGTCGTAGCCGCGGCGGTCGTTCCAGTCCTGCAGGTCGAGGATGAAGTCATGGGCATGGGCGAGCTTGGCGGCGCGGATCACCTCGTCGTCGCCCGCCTCGGGCCGGCCGTAGCGGATATTGGCGCGGATCGAGCGGTGCAGCAGCGAGGTATCCTGCGTCACCACCGAAATCTGCGCGCGCAGCGATTCCTGAGTGATGCCGGCAATGTCGGTGCCGTCGATCAAGATGGCGCCGCCTTCGAGCTGGAAGAAGCGCAGCAGCAGATTGACCACCGTCGACTTGCCGGCGCCGGAATGGCCGACCAGGCCGATCTTCTCGCCGGGAGCGATGGCAAGATTGAAATTCTGCAGCACGCCGACGTCGCGGCCGTAGCCGAAGCTGACGTCGCGGAACTCGATGCGGCCGGCGCGCACCGCGAGCGGCTTGGCGCCGGCCGGATCGGGCAATTGCAGCGGCTGGGCGATGGTGATCATGCCCTCCTGCACCACGCCGATGTCCTCGAAGATCTCGGTGATGCGGATGGCGATCTGCCGCGACATGGTGGTGAGCTGGTGCGACAGCGGCAGCACCATGGCGATGGCGCCGATCTCGACCAGGCCGTAGCGCCACAGCACCAGCGCCATGGCGCCGGAGCCGGCGATCAACAGCGCATTGAGCAGGTCGAGCAGCGTGCCGAAGCCGGTCAGCAGCCGCTGCGATTTCTTGAACAGGTCGACGTGTTGGTCGACGGCGTTGCGCACATATTGATCTTCCTCGCGGGCGCGGGCGAACAGCTTGACCGTGAGGATGTTGGTGTAGCTGTCGACGATGCGGCCCATCAGCGTCGAGCGCGCGATCGACGACACCTTGGAGCGCTCGCGCATGCGCGGCACGAAGTAGACCAGCAGCGCGGCGTAGCCGCAGAACCACAGGACGAGCGGCGCGGCGAGCCAGCGGTCGGCCGCGGCGGCGAGCGCAATGGCGGTGGTGCCGTAGATCAGAATGTACCAGACCGTGGTGATGGTCGCGGTCAGCGTCGAGCGCACCGACGGCCCGGTCTGCATGACGCGGTTGGAGATGCGGCCGGCGAAATCGTTCTGAAAGAACGCCCAGCTCTGCCGCACCACGTGCCAGTGCGCTTGCCAGCGCACCAGCCCGGTGAACGGCGCGGCGATCCCCTGGTTGTTGATCAGATAGCGCGTCAGCATCACCAAGGGCCGCGCCACCAGCACCACCGCGGCCATGCCGAGAAGCCACGGCCAGCCGTCGGCCAACAGGCGGTCCGGCGGCGTCTTGCTCACCATGGTGACGATGCGGCCGATGAAGTACGGCACCGCGGTGTCGGACAGCGCGACGAACAGCTCGACCACGAACAAGGCGGCGAACAGCCACTTGGCCTGGCGCGCGAAGTGCCACAGGAAGGCGATGAGGCCGCCCGGCGGTTCGGGATGCTGCGGCGCCGCCGTCGGCGTCAGGAATCGCTCGAAAAGGCTGAACATTCGCCGATGGTTACAGGGCGCGCCGGGGATGCGTCAATCGACGCATGCGGCCTTTGCCGAACCTTTCCCCGCTGGCCGGGGAGGGCAGGGCGGGGAGCGGCTCTTCGTCACGACCGCGCTTCGGCCTCTTTCAGGGCGGTAACGCCCGTGTCATCGTCAGGCCGGGGCAGGGGAACACACCAAGGGGAACGCCATGAGACGCATCGGTTTCGTCGGCGCGGTGATGGTCGCGCTTTCTGCATTGCCGGCTTTGACCTGGGCCGAGACCTATCCATCGCGCCCGATCAGCTTTCTGGTCGGCTTTCCGCCCGGCGGTCCGACCGACACGCTGGCCCGCATTCTGGCGGATGCCATGGGCCGCACGCTCGGTCAGACGCTGGCCGTCGAAACCGTCTCCGGCGCCAGCGGTACCATCGCGACGGGGCGTGTCGTCCATGCCGCCCCCGATGGCTACACCATCGGCATCGGCAATTGGTCCAGTCACGTCGGCTCGCCCGCGGTCTACTCGCTCGATTACGACATCATGAAGGACCTGCAGCCGATCTCGCTGCTGGCCTATTCGCCGCTGTGGGTTCTCGGCAAGAATGGGCTGCCGCCGAACAACGCTAGCGAACTGATCGCCTGGCTGAAGGCGCGCAAGGAGCCGACCACGTTCGGCACCGTCGGCGCCGGCAGCGCCGCGCATCTGGTCGGCCTGTCGCTCGGCCAGGCGCTCGGCGTGCATTTCCAATTCGTGCCGTATCGCGGCGCGGCGCCGGCGATGCAGGATCTGATCGCCGGCCAGATCGATCTGTCGTGCCTGGAGGCTTCAGCCACGCTCGCCAATGTACAGGCCGGCCGCTACAAGGCGTTCGCGGTCATGAGCGAGCAGCGCTGGCCGAAATCGCCGGACACGCCGACGATGATCGAGGCCGGGGTGAAAGGCTTGAGCCTGCCGTTCTGGCACGGCCTGTGGACCACCAAGGGCACGCCGCAGGACGTCGTCGATCGCCTCGACGCCGCGGTCAAGACGGCGCTCGCCGATCCGGCGGTGCGCAGCCGGCTCGAAGGCCTCGGCCAGGTGATCTTCCCGGCCGACCAGCAGAATCCGGCCGCGCTCGCCAAATACGAGGCGGCCGAGACCGCCAAGTGGTGGCCGGTCATCAAGGCCGCCGGCATCAAGGCGAGCGATTGATTGTTGCTAGCCGTCGCGATCGACGGCGCTGCGCGATCGAAGTCCGGGTCGTTGCGGTTCAGTCGCGCGGCAGGCGGTCGCCTGTGACGATCGCGGTGAGCCCGCCCATGCCGGCCATCACCGCGCCGAACAACAGCGCGACCGCGACCGGCGCGCGGTTGCTGTGGCTGAAATCGGCAAAGGCCTGGGCGCGCGCCACGCCGATCGACACCGCGGTCGCGGCGATCAACAGCGAGACGGCGAGCGCCACGGTGGCGAACAGTTCGATGCCGAGCAGCCGGCAATGCCTTATTTGTTTGGTGGAAACGGGCGACGCATAACCGACCGGCCCGGTCAGCTTAGTCATGGCACGTATCGTCCTTCGCGAATCAGTATTTTTCCTGCTTGCAAGGTGGCGCGCGACTTTGGCGAAGCTATTGAGAAATCAAGGCGATTCGGTCTTTTTGGTTAATGCTTGGTTAACGCCGCCGCGGCCGGCGGCAATAAACTACCGCTGTGCTTTCCGAGTCACGTTTCCCGGGCGCGGCGCAGCATGCAGTGAAACGGAATGATGCGGAGTTTGCGACGTTCCCGGATCAGCGGCGCACCACTTCGTGCTGCGCCGCGTCCGGGAAACAAATCACAAGGCCGGCTCGGCGCTGGCCGGAACGTGGTCCATGGTGACGTGGCCGGGCTGGCTCGAGACGCGCGCGAGCCAGGCGCGAATCGCCGGGAAGGCGCCGAGGTCGTAGTCGCACTGATGGGCGACGTGGGTATAGGCGTACAGCGCGATGTCGGCGATGGTGTAACGATCTGCTGCAAAGAAGTCGCGCACGGCAAGATGCTTCTCCATCACGCCGAGCGCGCGATGGCCTTCTTCCATCCAGTCCTCGAAGGCGTGCTGCTGCAGATCGCGGCCGCCCTTGATCAGCGTCAGCCAGAAATAGGCGGCGCCGATATTCGGCTCGAGGCTGTGCTGCTCGAAGAACATCCACTGCATGGCATCGGCGCGATCCATGCGGTCTTCGGGCGCCAGCGCCGAGCCGCCGGCGATGTACCAGAGGATGGCGTTCGACTCGGCGAGATAGCGGCCGGGCGCGACTTCAAGCAGCGGCACCTGGCCGTTCGGATTCTTGGCCAGAAATTCCGGCGTGTGGCTGTCGCCCTTGAGGATGTCGACCTCGACCAGCCGGTAGGGCACGTTGAGCTGCGCCAAGGCGAGCCGTGCCTTGTAGCTGTTGCCCGACCGCTGCATCGAATAGAGCGTAAACATCGCCGCTTCCCAAATCCCGTGCGGCAGTAGCGCCCGCGTATTGCGACGTTACGGCTTGAACGCGGCGATGTCGTGGCACTTCAAGATGTGGCGTTTCAAATTTGCCGCTTCAGGTTCCGCCGGGACCCGTGGCCAGTCTAGGAGCTTCGGCGCGGAAGGGTATTTTTTCTTCGCCCGCCGCGTCCCGATTGCTGCACTGCAAGGTGAGCACGAACAGCGCCAGCATGGCCGGCGCGCCGAGCGGGATCAGCGTCGCCTGGGGGACGGTGCGGGCGACCAGCGGCACGAGGCAAAGCGCGGCCATCGCGGTTTTTTGGTACGGGCCGAAGCCGCGGGCGAAGCCGTCGGCGGCAAGGAACGCAAGCGCCGGCGCCAGCACCATCATGTCGTAATCGAGCGTGTAGGGCGTCGCCAGCATTGCGCCGAGGCAAAGCGCCGCGGCCTTCAGCGGATAGGGCGCGGTCTTGTCGCGCCACAGCCAGGCCGTGGCCACGGCGACGGCGAGCGTCGCCACCGTCTGGATGCCGTAGGCGAGCGGCACCGGCGCGCCCCACATGCGCGCCCAGGAGAAGATGCTTTGAATCTTGTGCCAGCCGGTATCGCCTTGTTCCAGCACCACGGTGCGGGTGAACTCGGCGCCGACCAGGAAGGCGTGCCAGACCCCGATGCCGAACGCCAAGGTCACGGCCAGCGTCAGCAGCGCCACCGTCGCCGCCGCGGCGAAGATCGTGCGCCAATAACCGCCGGCGGCGAGCGCGATCGGGATGATGAGTCCGAATTGCGGCTTGTAGGCCATCAGCCCGAAGGCAATGCCGGCAAGAAGCGGTCTGCGGTCGAGGCAAATAAGCCCGCCGCCCAGCAGCGCGGCGGTGAGGAAGCCATTGTGGCCGTGTCCGATATTGATCAGCACCGCCGGAAAGGCGACGGCGAGGAGCAGCCAGTCGTAGGTCGTTCTGGAAGCCGACCCGGCTGGCGCAAACGACGCGAGGATGCCGCGGATCACCAGCAGATAAAGCCCAAACGTGACCGCCTGCCAGACGAACAGTGCCAGGCCGTAGGGCATCGTGGCCAGCGCCGCGGCGAGGAACAAGAAGTAAGGCGGATAGTGCCAGCCGTAGAACGGCGTCGACGCGCCGAAGATCGCCTGCTCGCGGGCGTACTGCGTCGCCGAATCGAACGGCGCGTCCGGATTGCCTTCGAGCACATAGGCGCCGGCCGCATAGACATTGGAGAAGTCGGTGCCGAGCGGCCGGCCCTGCAGGTCGACGCCGGCTTTGGCGGTGACGACCAGGTAGAGCAGGCCCGCGGCCGAGGCGAACAGCACCGCAACCGCCACCACGCGGATGCGCTCGCGCGTGAGCCAGTCGCCACCGCGTAAGGCTTGGCGCAGGCGGTCCATGACGGCTCCATTATTTCCTTGCTGACGGCGGCCATTTGGCCCGGCGGGCCTTAAGGGAGTGTTGCGCCGGCGACAGCACACGCCGGAATGCCGGAAATTTGAGGATTCACCGGGATTTGGTGCTTGCCTGTGCTTAATGGGCGCTTTAGGAAGCACGCGCCCTTGAAAGGGCATTTTGGCTCAATCGGAGACCCCGGAGACTTGGAAATGGCCTTCCTTGCCGACCAGATCATGCGCATCAAGCCGTCAGCCACCATCGCTGTCACGGACAAAGCGCGTGCGCTGAAACTGGCCGGCCGCGACGTCATTGGCCTGGGCGCCGGCGAGCCCGATTTCGATACGCCGGACAACATCAAGCTCGCCGCGATCCGCGCCATCACCGAGGGCAAGACCTCCAAATACACCGCCGTCGACGGCATGGCGGAACTCAAGGCCGCGGTGGCGCGCAAGTTCAAGCGCGAGAACGCGCTCGACTACAAGGCCGCGCAGATCATCGTCGGCACCGGCGGCAAGCAGGTGCTGTACAACGCGCTGGTCGCCACGCTGAACCCGGGCGACGAGGTGATCATCCCGGCGCCCTATTGGGTGAGCTATCCGGACATGGTGCTGCTTGCCGGCGGCAAGCCGGTCGAGGTCGTCACCACCATGGAGTCGGGCTACAAGATGAAGCCCGAGGCGCTGGAGCGCGCGATCACGCCGAAGACCAAATGGATCATCTTCAACTCGCCGTCGAACCCGACCGGTGCGGCCTATACCAAGGACGAGCTGAAAGCGATCACCGACGTGCTGGTACGGCATCCGCATGTGCACATCATGTCGGACGACATGTACGAGCACCTGGTCTACGACAATTTCAAATTCTATTCGCCGGCGCAGCTCGAGCCGCGGCTCTATGAGCGCACGCTCACCGTCAACGGCGTGTCGAAGGCCTATTGCATGACCGGCTGGCGTATCGGCTATGCCGGCGGCCCGGAGCCGCTGATCAAGGCCATGGCGATGGTCCAGTCGCAGTCGACGTCGAACCCGACCGCGGTGGCGCAATGGGCCGCGGTCGAGGCGCTCGACGGGCCGAAGGATTTCATCCCGAAGCACAACAAGATCTTCAAGGAGCGGCGCGACCTCGTGGTGTCGATGCTGAACCAGGCCAACGGCATCCAGTGCCCGAAGCCGGAAGGCGCGTTCTACGTCTATCCGTCCTGCGCCGGCACCATCGGCAAGAAGGCGCCGACCGGCAAGACGCTGCAGACCGACGAGGACTTCGTCACCGAGCTCCTGGAGGCCGAAGGCGTCGCGGTGGTGCAGGGCACGCCGTTCGGCGTCGGACCGGCGTTCCGCATCTCCTACGCCACGGCGACCAGCGCGCTCGAAGAGGCCTGCACCCGCATCCAGCGCTTCTGCGGCAATTTGCAGTAGGCGCTTTGGCTTGACCTTGGTCCGCCTCTGCCGGCCCGTTCACGATCATCCGAATGGGCAGGCAGACGGCGGCTTTATTCTCGCCTACAATTACCACCGAGGGCCCGTCGGCGGGCCGCTGAGGGGAGATTCCTGATGTTTCGCAAGGACTTTGCAGGTGCGATTGTCGGCGCTGCGGCGCTCGCCGTGGCGTCGGCCACGCCGGCCGGCGCGCAGCAGCGCGTCCAGGCCGGCACGCTCGAATGCTCGCTGTCGTCCAGCATCGGGCTCGTGGTCGCTTCCCAGCGCAACGTCGCCTGCAATTTCAAGCCGAGCGGCGGACCGCCCGAGGCCTATCAGGGCGTGATGTCGCGGGTCGGCCTCGACATCGGCTTCACCGGCGGCGGCGCCATCATCTGGGCCGTGTTCAGCACCACCAACCTTTATACCGGCATGCTGACCGGGACCTATGTGGGCGCCAGCGCCGAAATGTCGATCGCCGCGGGGCTGGGCGCCAACGTCCTGGTCGGCGGCTCGAACCGTGCGGTGGCGTTGCAGCCGCTGTCGGTGCAGGGTCAGGTCGGGCTCAATATCGCCGCCGGCGTCAGTTCGCTGGAACTGCATCTCGCCCAGTGAACCGTAGGGTTGAGCCGCCCAGAGGGGCGGCGGCCGGCGATAGCGATCGCGTTTGAGCCGGAACGGCGGCTTGGTGCGCCCCTTGGCGCGCGATGTCGCGCCTCTTGACCAGCCCCGGCGCCGCCTGAAACGATGGCGCGCCCCCAAAGACGGTGCGGGCCGGGGGCCAGAGAAGGGCCAGGACAAGCCCGCTGCGGGAGGTGACCGATGGCAACAAACGGCGGCAACGGCACGCGCGCGAGCGGCCCGCGCTGTGTCGCGCTGGTCGGCCCGTTCCAGAGCGGCAAGACGACGCTGCTCGAAGCGATCCTCGCCCGCACCGGCGCGATCGCGCGCCAGGGCACCATCGAGGCCGGCAACACCGTCGGCGACGCCAGCAAGGAAGCCCGCCATCACAAGATGAGCGTCGAGCTTTCGGTCGCCACCACGAATTTCATGGGCGACGCCTACACCTTCCTCGACTGTCCCGGCTCGGTCGAATTCGTCCACGACATGCGCGCGGCGCTGCCGGCGGTCGACGCGGCGATCGTGGTCTGCGAGATGGACGAGAAGAAGATCCCGCAGCTGCAGCTCATCCTGCGCGAGCTGGAAGATCAGAAGATCCCGCGCGTCCTGTTCGTCAACAAGATCGACAAGGCCGACTCCAGCGTCCACGATCTGCTCAAGCTGTTGCAGCCGGCGTCGCGCACCAAGCTGATCTTGCGGCAGATCCCGACCTTCTCGGGCGACATCATCTCCGGCTTCGTCGACCTCGCGCTGGAGCGCGCCTTTGTCTACAAGGAGCACGCGCCGTCCGAAGTCGTGCCGCTGGAGGGCGACTCCGCCGACCGCAAGAAGACTGCGCGCTTCTCCATGCTGGAGACGCTGGCCGACCATGACGACCAGCTGATGGAGCAATTGCTCGAAGACATCGAGCCGCCGCGCGACAAGGTGTTCGACGACCTGACCCGCGAGCTGCGCGAAGGTTTGGTCTGTCCGGTGCTGATGGGCACGGCGACGCGCGCCAACGGCGTGCTGCGCCTGCTCAAGGCGCTGCGTCACGAATCGCCGGGCATTGCCGAGACCGCCAAGCGCCTCGGCGTGAAGGCCGCCGCCGGCGATATCGTCGCCTATGTGCTGAAAACCTTGAACACCGCTCACGGCGGCAAGCTGTCGATCGCCCGCGTGCTGTCGGGCCAGATCGGCGACGGCACCACGCTCGGCACCGGCGACGGCGAAGCCGGCCGCGTCGCCGGCGTGTTCAAGCTCGTCGGCCAATCGACCGAGAAGCGCGGACCGGCCGCGGTCGGCGAAACCGTCGGCTTCGCCAAGCTCGACAAGGCCAAGACCGGCGACACGCTCTCGACCGGCAAGCAGGCCCACGCGCCGGTCGCCGCGATCGAGCCCTATCCGCCGGTGCTCGCCATCGCGATCACCGCCAAGGAGCGCAAGGACGACGTCAAGCTCGGCCAGGCGCTGAACAAGCTCGCCGAGGAGGACCCCTCGATCACCATCGTGCACAATGCCGAGACCCACGAGATCGTGCTGTGGGGCCAGGGCGAGATGCACCTGCGCGTCGCCACCGAGCGGTTGAACGACCGCTTCGGTGTCGCCATCGAGCGGCGCCAGCCGAGCGTCGGTTACAAGGAGACGATCCGCAAAGGCGTGGTCCAGCGCGGCCGCCACAAGAAGCAGTCCGGCGGCCACGGCCAATACGGCGACGCCGTGCTCGACATCAAGCCGATGCCGCGTGGTGCGGGCTTCTCGTTCGAGGACAAGATCACCGGCGGCGTGGTGCCGCGCAACTACATTCCGGCGGTCGAAGAGGGCGTCATCGACGCGCTCAAGCACGGGCCGCTCGGCTTCCCGGTGGTCGACCTGCACGTGGCGCTGGTCGACGGCTCCTATCACACCGTCGACTCCTCCGACATGGCGTTCCAGATGGCGGGCCGCATCGGCATCCACGAGGGTTTGCCGCAGTGCCAGCCGGTGCTGCTCGAGCCGATCCACCTGGTCGAGATCGTCTGTCCGTCGGAAGCCACCGCCAAGATCAACGCGCTGATGTCCGGCCGCCGCGGCCAAATCCTCGGCTTCGACACCCGCGAAGGCTGGGAGGGCTGGGACGTGGTGCGCGCCAAGATGCCCGAGGCGGAGATCGGTGATCTGATCGTCGAGGTCCGCTCGGCGACCGCCGGCGCCGGCACCTTCACCTTCAAGTTCGATCACATGGCGGAATTGACCGGCCGCACCGCCGACCAGATTGTCGCAGCGCGCCGCGCCGCGGAATGATGTACGCCACGGTTCTGTAAAATTCGCTTGAGCGAATTTACGCTCGGCAAAGCATATCGCGGGCTGTCGCCGGCGCATTAACGCGATCACCGGAATTCATCGGCCATAACCGCATCGGGACAAAGAGCACCGCCGGCCCAAAGCGTCGGCGGTTTCGCGAGCCATCATGCTGCAGGTGCTGCGTCAGCTGTTCGAATCCGACACCGCCGGGTCCGAAGCCACCGCCGGGACGTTGACGCTGCGCGACCTCCTGCGCCGCGGCTGGCTGGAACTGTGGTACCAGCCCAAGATCGAGCTCAAGACCAAGCGCCTCATCGGCGCCGAAGGGCTGGTGCGCGGCCGGCGGCCGGACGGCAGCGTGATCGCGCCGGCGGCGCTCCTGCCCGGCGCCAAGGAAGCCGACATGCTCGCGCTCACCGAGCAGGTCATCCTCGGCGCGCTGCGCGATTTCGAGGACTGCGTGCTGCAGGGCGCTTCGGTGAAATTCGCGGTCAACGTGCCGGTGTCAGCGCTGATCAAGCTGCCGATCGCGCGCATGTTGCGCGAATACCGGCCGTCGGCGCCGAACTGGCCTGGCCTCATTCTCGAAGTCACCGAGGACGAGATTCTCGACGATCTCAAGCTCGCCAATCACATCGCCAGCGAGTTGCGCAACCTCAATTGCACGCTGGCGCTCGACGATTTCGGCGCCGGCTATTCGTCGCTGGCGCGGCTGCGGCAGCTGCCGTTCAGCGAGCTCAAGATCGACCGCAGTTATGTCAGCAATTGCCACGACGACAAGGTCAACCGCGGCATCTGCGAGACCATCGTCGCGCTCGCCCAGCGCTTCGAATTAAAGACCGTGGCCGAGGGCATCGAGAAAAGCGAAGAGAGCGAGACGCTGCAGGCGATCGGCTGCGACATCGGCCAGGGCTACCTGTTCGCCAAGCCGATGCCGAAGGAAGCGTTCCTGAAAGCCATCTCGCGCCGCATGGTCGGCGGCCGCAAGCCTGCGGCGAAGCCGGGCGCGCCGGTCAAGAAACTCACCCGCGGCGCGCTGGCGCAAACATAGCATCAGAGGCGGGCGTTCTTCTTTGTCGTCATGGCCGGGCTTGTCCCGGCCATCCACGTCTTTAATCTCCGCACCGTTCAAGACGTGGATGCCCGCGACGAGCGCGGGCATGACGAGTGGCCAGCGGAGAACTGCCCATGCCAGCCTATTGGGTCGCGCGCTCCAAGATCAACGATCCGATCGCATACAAGAAGTACACCG
>Ga0335085_10012289_pt1 | contig 12620 bp, 10 predicted proteins | sample Lox_Sample_45_FD_206712 | JGI IMG/M metagenome (GOLD analysis project Ga0335085, IMG submission 206712) | Soil microbial communities from Loxahatchee National Wildlife Refuge, Florida, United States - Lox_Sample_4.5 | ecosystem: Environmental > Terrestrial > Soil > Wetlands | place: USA...
ACTCAGAAACTGACGCTGGGCGGAGGGCAAAGGAGGGCCCCCGGCATTTCCGGCGGCTGGAATCGGCGACGGCAGGTGGACCGCGTACATGCTTCCTCCCCCAAGGGCCTCGTGCGGGTACCGCAACAGCCAGGTGCAGTTGTGCGCGTCAAGAAGCATGTTGGAAGAAACCACTACCCACTGTCCGGCGTCTGCCGCCGTGGGCAGCTGGCAGTTCCAAATCTCCGACCCGGGCACGGCGGCCGCTGGATCGTTGAATCCATAGCCATCGATCTCCAACCTCTCCTGGTGGTGCTCGTCCGCAAACCGCTTTGCATCCGGGAGAGCATGATTCCAGTCTACGTTGGAATCGCTGGCCAATTCGTACGCGGGGTGGCCCAGACTGAGCGCGTTCAAATAGGGAAAGTAATAGGGATAAGTCCGAATGGCGGTGAACAGGCAACTGGCTGCCAACAGCACAGTGAGTGCCTTCATCGCTCGCCCCGTCAAAGGAGCGGATTCGCACAGTTGCTTCAACAAGACTGGCAAGGGGGCAAGCAGGAGAATCAGCAGAGCCAGAGGAACCATGAAATGACGGTAGCTAACGTCGAAGTGACTCAGGATTGAGAGGACGACAAGGACCAGACAACCCACCCAAAGCACACGCCAATGCATGGTCTTCTCGGTTGGTATGGCAGGTGTTGCGATGTCGCCCTTCCGCTTCCTTGACAAAGCAACGCCGAGCCCCGATGCTAACAACCCTAAGAATCCCAGCGGCGATTTCAGCAGGAACAGGACAGGAAAAAAGAACCACACACCGTGAGGATGAGTCAGGCCAAGGATGAATGCGGGCCGGGAGAAGGTCACCGCGATCACCAGTATTCCTCGCAAGTAGAGCCAGGGCGGCATCAGCAGACGACGTAACGGCCACCACGCTGGGCCATGTCCTACGAGGTAGAGCACGTCGGTGGTCTGGTTTATGGAAAAAACGAAGTAAACGACATAGACGATCACTGCCGCGCCCAAGATGCCTTTGCGGGCAGCGCGCCAGCGAAGACGCCGCCAAATTTTGATTTCACTCTTGACGGCGGGCTGGCCGGGAACTGGAAGCCAGCGGGTGCTGAGGGAGAAAACGCCGAACACGACGAACAGAAGCCCGGCGGAGAACTTCGACAAGAGGGCGCCGGCCAGACACAATCCAAAGAGCAAAGTGCTCTTGCGTGTTGGCTCTTGCCACAGCGAGGCAAATGTCCACAGTGTCAAGATCGAAAAAAGCGTGATGGCTACATCGGTAAGGACCAGCGGGCCAAAAGTGAGGAACACCGGCATGCTCACATAGACGGCCAAGCAAAGCAGCCCGGCCCACGGGCCGCCGATGCGGGAAGCATAGACATAGAAGATCCAGCCCAGCGTCAGGGTGAGCAGTAGCATGGGAAAGCGGGCCCAGGCCAGCGTGCTTACAGGGTTGTTCCAATGCTCCAACACCCATTCTCCGAAAATCCACTCTCCCAGATACGCATGAGGGAGAAACTTCCGACTGGCCGTCCACGAGACATCGGAATAATCCGCGTGCGTCCCGCGCACAATCAGGGGAATCGCCGCCAAAATTTTGGCCAGCGGGGGATGTTCTTCATTCAGCCGCAGGTCGAACTTTTGCAGATAACTGAGTCCGGCGCCGATGTGAGCGACTTCGTCAATCACAACAGACTCCCGCAGTGCAGCTCCGCCGGATAGAACCGCCATCAGCAACAAAAGCAGGCCAGCCACGACAGGGAACAAGACAGAATGCTTCATATTATGTGCTCTTTATGTGCTCTTGCTCGTGGGAGTATCCCCTTATCTGTAGTTGCGCTAGTCAACCTGAGTTTACCCGAGTCCTGTCTGCCAACGTTTGGGGGCATTCAATGTTACGCAGATGACCCGAAGTGTGTTCCCTCCGCAGCAGAGAGATTCCCGAGGGTTTGGGCGAGGCCCTGAGATTTCGGGCAAAGAAAAACCCGGACATGATCGTCCGGGCGGCGTCCTGCAAGGGAACTTAGATGTTATGGCCAGCGTTTTGCGGTGTCTTCCCACCCTGCTGCACGGGCGGGAGTCGCGACGACCGCCGGTACTGGAGGAGCCGAGATACGAATCGGCTGCTGCGGAGCGGCCGCAGTCAGGGTCGGCTTGGCCACCTCCGCCTGTGCTTCTTTTTCTTCCGAGAGTAAGGGGGCTGCGATCCGCAAAGCCTCGACTTCTTTCTCCAATCGCGACAGCTCTTGTTCTTTCTGCCTCAGAACCTCATAAACATTTTTCATCCTATGCACCTGGGTCATAGTCAATGAGCGACTTAAGCGCAATGTATGGGTTGGGTTGGGGTTTGTCAAGAGAACAGGCACTCTTGAGTTATGAGCGAAACACCACGATCGCGACCAGGATGGAAAGGATCAGGACGGCGATCGCCAGCAGATTGACGTGGTTTGCGAGCCAGGATTCCTCTTTCGGTACCACAGAGGCAAGAAACTCCGGAACGGGTTCATCGGAGGTGGAGTCTAGTGTTTCGGACAGGCGACCCTTACGCTCGCAATCCACGCAAAGAGATCTTCCTTCTGACACCGGGAATCCACAGGAAGCACACCTTTGCACCCTCTGCATCGCCTCGGGCATGACCGAAGGGGAAATCGCTATCCCAGGTTCCACAGATTGGGCTCCGAGCATGGTCATCGTCTGATCCGAGGCCAAGGACGTTGGTATCTCAGGCGGAGTCTCGGCGTCGCTGGCAAGCTCAGCCACGGGAGCCGCCGGCGCATTTTCGTAAAGCGGTTCGTGCTGCGTGGCGGGCGAGATGGGGGGAACATCCGCCGAGGCAGGAATTTGGATCGGCAGGTGGTGAGTTTCCGCCAAATCGAGCGCCGTTCGGGTTAATTCGGCCATGCGCTCGAGAGCCCGAAGGTCGCGCTCCTCGAAGGCGTAAGCATGATCGGAAAACAATTCGAACAGCCCACGTACCTCGCCGTCCCGGGACAACAACGGCAAGACCACAATTGAGGCAATGCCTAACGCCCGGCAAGTCTCCCGATTGACGCGGCTATCGGTCTCAGCATTGTCGCAACGCAGCAACTGCTTGCGAGAGATGCTTTCTCCAGTCAGGCCAGACAGAACCTGGAGTCGCACGCCGACCGCAGGGGCTGAGGCGCCGGCGCTCGCACGGCAGACCATCTCGCCTCCATGGAGGAGCGCAAGGGCTGCCCCGGTGGCGCCGGTGATGAATTGGGCGCGCTCGGCGAGCAACTGAAGCGCGGTTTCAAGTTCGTGTTCTCCCAGTGTGCCTCCGCCGTTCGGAGGTGAAACGTCGGAGGGAGCGGACGAACGATCAAGGTTGGCGCCGCTAGCGTTGTCGGGTTGAGCGGGTGTTGACATGAGAATTACCGTAAACGCGGCGGCGCTTCCGGTCACCGAGACCGACTTGAAATTGCAGGATACTTTAACCGAGTCTCGCCCTGCCAACTGCCGCTGTCAAGCCAAGGGCGAATCGGAAAGCGTTTTATCCCACATATTCCAGCCAGATCGTTCCCACAAGAATGGTTGCGACCGTGATCGGGAGTCCGACGCGAAAATAATCACGGAAACTGATGTGAATATCGGGCTTAGCTGTCTCGACAACGATGATGTTGGCTACTGAGCCTGTAATGGTCAGGTTGCCAGCCAGCGTAGAAGCCATGGCCAACAGCATCCAGGCCTTGGATGGGTTAGCGAAGCCGGGCACCAGCGACTTCAGCAGCATAACCGAGGGAACATTGCTCACCAGATTGCTGAATAGAACAGTAACCGTGGTGAAGCCGATGGTCGTGTGGAGGTTCGCGCGCTCCGCGAGTCGCATCAGCCGATCGACAAAGCCAGAATTCTCGGCACCCCCAACAATGATAAACAAACCGACGAAGAACACGAGCAGTCCCCAGTCAATTTCAGCGTAGAGCTTGCGAGGGTCGCGGCTACGGCTGATCAGGAGAATCGCTGCGCCGGCCGCGGCGGCGAGCGCAGGCGGAACTCCCACCAAAAAGGCAACGACAATTCCCGTAGCGACCAAAACCGGCTTAACCAGGTGGGAAAGATTTAAGGGAGGAAGCGGGATGGAGCGCAGCTGTGCCTCGGGCTCGCGCAGTTGCGCGGAGAATAGCCAGTGCAGCAGGATGCAATCGAGAAGCAGACCGACGACCGCAACCGGTGCGAGATGAAAAAAGAACTGCCGATATCCCAACCCCGACAGCGACCCAATCAGCATGTTTTGGGGATTGCCGGTAATCGTGGCCACGCTTCCGATGTTCGCTGACGTCGCGACCGCCAGAAGAAAGGGAAGCGGAGGCAGCCGAAGTTTTTGAGTAAGGGTCAGAACAAAGGGGACCATTACCAGGCAGACGATATCGTTCACAAAAAACGCCGACAGCACACCGCAGGTCAGGACAATGGCCGGAAGCAGCATCCTCGGCGGCAAGTGGCGGAGAACCAGTTCGACATTCCACTCAAAAAATCCCGCGAGTCTTAGGGTGCCGACGACAAACATCATCGCGAACAATAGAGCAATGGTCGAGAAATCGACGAAGCGTAGAGCATCACGACCGGACACCGCCCGGAAAACGACAGTGGCGATAGCGCCGCAAATCGCCGCGCCGGTGCGGTCAATTTTCAAACCAGGAAATTTTCCAAGAGCGAACACGACATAGCTGGCAATGAATATGATGGTGCCGGAAAGAGACTGCGTTTCAGAAAGAATCTGGGCGGCGGGAGTGTGCGGCATGCCCTACCAGCATACCAAGGAGGGATGGGACAGCTTGAGCAGAGCTACCCGAGCTTCTCCTCTTCATCTTTGTGACGGAGCCATTCCAGAAACATCTGTTCCTTCGGCTTGTCGTAAGCCATCAAGAGGTGCCGCACACTATGCCCGCTGACAAAGTGGCAGACTTCTTCGGCGAGGTTCTTGGTGTGATCGCCGGCGCGTTCGAGAGACTGCGTCATAAAGATGACTTGCAAGCTGGCATGGCGTGCAACGTTCTCCGGATTTTCGATATGGCGAAGGAAGATCAGATTGCGCAGCCGGTCCATTTCGGCATCGGCGCGAAGAACGTCGATAGCTTTCTTGACGTCCCGCTCCGAAAACGAGTGAGCCACATCCGCAAGCATCTTCTCCAAAACGGTTGCCATCTGGGTCAAGTCTCGGGCGTCCTGCGAATCGAGGCGACTTCCGGCTGCCTGTGCGCTATTGGCGAAACTCAACAGCAGATCGCCGATGCGTTCCAGCCCGATCATAAGCTTCATGCAAGCCAGCAATTGGCGCGTTTCCACCTCGGGCACATGAGTGATAACAGCGGTGACGCCGGAGTCGATTTCCATGTCAATCGCATCCAGATCCTTCTCGCACTGGCGGACGCTGTTAAGGCGAGACATCGAACCGGTGGCGATTCCCTCGGCGGCGATGGCCGCTCCTTCCCGAGCCAATTCACAGGCTTCGATTGTTCGACGAACTAGATGATCGCAGGAGTAATCAGGACTTGGAAGTTTTGCGCTGGCCGTACTCATAGGGGTAGCACCCATGTTCATGGCACGAATGCGCATTGGATCATGCGCTCCACTCCGCGTGTAAAATGGCAGGCCCTCGGTCACCATGATAGAAGGTTCGATTTCAAAACGGATTAAAAGGATGTAAATTCTCGGCCAGACTGAGGTAGTGAAATACAACTAGTCGGGTACGACTTTTGGCGATCGAGGAAGAACGAACAGGAAAGTGGAGCCATGATGCAACTCGCTTTCGGCGCGTATGGTGCCATCATGGGCGATCACGATGTGCTTGGCGATAGCCAGGCCCAGCCCGGTGCCGCCGGACTCGCGCGAACGGGCTTTATCCACGCGATAGAACCGTTCGAAAAGACGGGGCAGATGTTCTGAGGAAATGCCTGGGCCAAAATCCTTCACATAGAATTCGACCCCGCTCTCTACTTCTCTCGCTCCCAGCACGACTCGCTTGCCAGCCGCCGCGTACTTCAAACCATTTTCGATCAAATTCGAGAACACTTGATGGATGGCTTCCCGGTCGGCGTCTACGTGCGACGCAGCAGCGTTCTCTTCGATTAGTTCTACGCCATAGGAACGGGCCATCTCAAGAAAACTCTCCCGAGCGTCGCCGAGCAGTTCTTCCGGGGCCACCTGGTGGACGTCAAACCGTTGCTCACCGGATTCCACCCGGGCGAGCGTTAACAAGTCTTCAGTCAGGCGAGACATGCGGGCGGCATTTTTGCGGATAATTTCCAAAAACTCGCGGCCGTGATTGTTTTCTGGCGAACTGTCGAGCAAGGTCTCCGCGTATCCCTGGATGGAAGTCAATGGAGTGCGGAGCTCATGCGAAACATTGGCAATGAAGTCGCGCCGGGTTTTCTCCATGCGCTCGGTTTCGGTCAGATCACGCAACACCGCAACCGCTCCACCGCTCGGCATCGGAGCCGCCGTCACATCAAAGGTGCGGCCGGGGGCAATTGTGAGAGAACGGGCGGAGGTCACAGTCTGATCCCGAGTCGCTCCTTGAATGGCGTTGAGGAAATCAGGATCCCGAACACTGTCAATCACCGGAGCGTTCAATCGCAGGGGATGCTGCAAGAGGCGATCCATGCCGCGGTTGGCCCACTGTACGCGGCCATCGCCACCGACCGCAATCACAGCATCCTGCATGCTATTGAGCAAAGTCTCGAGTTCACGCTGGCTGGTTCGCACGCGCGTGAAACTCTCTTCCAACTGACGTGCGGTCTTGTCGAGAGCGCCAGCAACCTGCCCGATTTCGTCGATGGAACTCGATGCGATACGAGCTGTAAGGTCGCCGCCGGCAACGCGGTCGGCGAAATCTACAATGCGCCGCAGGCGCATGCCAACGTAGTGCGCGGCGGCCGCCGCCACAAGCAGGGAAAACGCAACCGCCGCCAACGATCCCCAGAGCAAATCATTCTTCAACTGCCGATTGGTCGCTTCGATTTCTGACAAGGGATAGGCAAGACGCACAGCTCCGCCCGAGACCGGGGCCGCAACATACAGAAACGGAATCGCAAGCGTGCGGCTTTTACGTTCGTCCTCGCCAAGTTGGCCACTCAAGGCCGCGACAAACTCGCTCCGGCGCGAGTGGTTCTCCATGGTGCTGGCGTCAGCCTCGGAGTCCGCCAGTACACGGCCAGTGGGGTCGATGATCGTAGCGCGGGCGCCTGCCGCCTGGCCTTCTTGGGCCGCTATGTCCGCCAAAGAGTGCAGCCGGTCGGTGTCCACACGATGCGCGAACATCAGGGCTTTCTGTCTGAGATTGCGCTCGATCTGCGCGCGCAACGTGCGTTCCCAGGCAGCGCTCGCCACCAAACCCAGCGTGATGGCAGTCACCCCGATCACCAGCAGAAAAACCAACATCAGTTTGAAGAAAATGCGGCGTCTCACCGCGGAACCTCGAAGCGGTAGCCGGCGCCGCGGACAGTTTTCAAGTAGCGAGGATTTTCCGGGTCAGGTTCGATCTTTTCGCGGATACGCCGCACATAAACGTCCACTGAACGAGGCGTGACATAGGCCGTGTCGCGCCAGACCGAATCGAGCAGTTGGTCGCGGGTGAACACGCGGCCCGAGTGCCTCATGAAGTAGTCGAGCAACCGGAACTCCGTAGCTGTTGTTGGCACAAGCTTCCCACGCACCGTCAACGTCATCGCACTGGGATCGATCTGAATTTCATCGACCTTCGTGGGCATGGGCGCCAGCGGCCGTTCAAATCGGCGCATCACCGCTTTCACTCGGGCCACTAGTTCGCGCGGGCTAAATGGCTTAGGGATGTAGTCGTCGGCCCCCATCTCCAGGCCGAGAACGCGATCCGCCTCACCGCTCTTGGCGGTCAGAAAAATCACTGGAACTGACGCCAAAGATACCGACTGCCGGATCTGGCGGCACAATTCCAGCCCATCTTTACCGGGGACCATGATGTCAAGCAGGAACAGCGAAGGCCGCTGGCGTTCCGCGTCTGCCACCACAATGTTGCCAGTCGAATACAGGCGAACGTTGAACCCCGCGCCCTCCAGGTGATGGCGCACCAGGCGAGAAATGTCCGGATCGTCCTCGACAACAAAGATAGTTGCCTTCACGCGAATCATTGTAGCTGGAAAGGATGAATTCTATGTGTATGCGAAGTCATATTCGGCGAGGAAGAGGCGGTAACCTCTTGGCGGAACTGGCGTAATGCTTGAGTTCACGAAAGTTCTAATCAAAGGGTCGTAGCACGACGATGAGCTAGGCAAACCCACAAGTGAGGAGTTGCGTCTCACGACGGCCAGTTGCCTATGCTCGAACACGTTGTATCGCTTGCACTTTCTCTTGCACTGCTAGGTGCACCCGGAGCTAGTCCTGAACCTGCCGGTGATGCTGAGACCTCTCACGACGGGCCGCAGAAGGAGATGACCTTTCGTAAAACTGTACAAGAGGTCCATCTCACCTTCCATGTTTCGGCTCGGAATGGACGACCGGTCAAAAATTTAATGGTTGGCCAGATTGCCGTTTCTCAGGATGGACGGCCGGTTTCAAGCGTCACGGGTTTTTACGCTGACCGAGATATGGCACTTCGGCTGCTCCTCATGATCGACGCGAGCGGATCAATGATGAAAGGCTTCCCCAATGAGCGCCAATCTGCCTCCGCGTTCTTGCAGCGTGTGATTCGTCCAGGGATTGACCAGAGTGCCGTAGTGAGTTTCTCCACACACATGGCGATGGAGTCTGAGTCCGACGCTTCCTCTCCCGCTAGCTTGCAGCGAGTCGGCAATTTGCAATCGGCAGGGCTGACCGCATTATTCGACTCTCTTTGCCAGGCGGCTGCACTCTTCACCGCGCAGAACAGCGGCCCTGCTTCTACGCGTCGAGTGCTCGTTCTGCTCAGCGACGGGGATGACACATACAGCGTCCGGTCGCTGGCCGATGCCATCGAAGCCGCGCAGAAATCCGATGTGGTGATCTACGCGATCACAGCGCACGATCCCAGGGAGGCGCACTGGGGAGATGCAAATCTCGCCAGACTGACGGAAGCCACCGGAGGACGGGTTTTCTTTCTCAAGAACTACGACCAATCAGGAAAGGTTTTTGCGGAGATCGAGCAGGAAATTCGGTCGCAATATGCGGTGACGTTCCCGGCACGAGGAGACACTTGCGGGTTTCATCGTTTGGGACTCGAGCCGGCAGACCGATCGTGGCGTGTGCGTTCCCGCACGGGATTCCACGGAGATTGTATGTAAACCGGCAGCTCGGAGTTCGTAGCTTGGGGTTTGCCTACCTAGCCTTCCCACCTGGCACACCCTCAAACAAACCCTGAGCTACGAACTACGAGCTGTGGCCCCGAGCTTCATACCGGCCTCGGCGGAAAAATCGCTGGGCGCGAACTGACCCGCGAGAAACTTCGGGTAGGCGGCGGCGGCGATCATGGCGGCATTGTCGGTCGACAGTGAACGCGACGGAAACAAGACAGAAAGACCCTGCATTTCTGCCTCGCGAAGAAACGTGGTTCGCAATTCCCGATTCGCCGCGACTCCGCCACTCACGAAAAGTGACTGAACATCGTATTCGCGCGCGGCGACGAGGGTTTTCGTGACCAGGTCCTCAACCATCGAGCGCTGAAACGAGGCCACAAGATCAAGAAGTTGCCGGTCACATAGTGCCAGATCGTATTCTGTTTTTGGTTGAGCGATCCCAGCCAATGCGCGACGACGCGCCTCGATTGACGACGCCAGGTTATTGGTCTCGACGAACCGCAGCACGGCAGTTTTGATTCCGCTATAGGAGAAGTCAAAGCGCAGTCGATCAGCGGCGGTCGGAGTGCGGCTATGATCTCGCCGGTCGCGGTGCTTAATCTGCGAGGTTTGAAACTTGACCGAGGTCGGATCGCCGTGGGGCGCGAGGCGATCGATGATCGGGCCTCCGGGATAACCCAGTCCAAGGAGCTTGGCGACCTTGTCGAATGCCTCGCCGGCAGCGTCGTCGCGAGTGTGACCGATATTCTCGTAGGTCCAGCAGTTTGCTTCACGCCTGGCGAGATAAAGATGAGTGTGGCCGCCAGAAACGACCAGAGTTAGAACGGGGAATCGAAGTTCGGCGGCGGTTCCGTTGCGCACATGTTCGAGCAACACCGCATGGATGTGGCCCTCGATATGATTGACGGCGATGAGAGGCTTTTCCAGGGCGTAAGCCAGGGCTTTGGCGAAACTGATACCCACCAGAAGCGCTCCGGCGAGGCCAGGACCCTGCGTGACCGCGATGGCATCGACAGATTCATAGGTCTGATTCGCTTCCGTGAGAGCTTGCCGGACCACCGGAACAATCGCGCGCAGGTGTTCCCGAGAAGCAAGTTCCGGAACCACGCCGCCATAGGCCTGGTGCGTGGCGATCTGAGAAGCCACGACGTTGGAGAGAATCTCCCGACCCGAGCGGACGACCGCGGCTCCGGTTTCGTCGCAGGAGCTTTCAATGCCGAGGATGGTTGCGTCAGGCATAATGAGCTACGAGCTAGGACCTTCGAGCTGTTGGTCGCTCGTTGTTCGTTTCCTTGTTTCTGGTCTGCGATTTCTAGTTTAGACGATGTGAATCCTCGGATTCCGGCCAAGGGTGTCCCGAGACTAATGGCTGATGGCTGACAGCTGAGGGCTGAATGCTGAGTGCTCGACAACACGCCTCGAACATCGTCTGCACGCTGCGCGAGCACGGCCGTCAGGCCTACGTTGTGGGAGGTTGTGTGCGCGATCTACTGTTGGGGCGTGAGCCTGCTGACTACGACATCGCTACCGATGCGACTCCGCAGCAAGTAATCGCGATCTTTCCCCAGACGTTCGCCGTGGGGGCGCAGTTCGGGGTCGTGCTGGTACCTTTGCCGAAGACTCAATCCGGCGAGTCCGTGGTTGGTACGGATGAAAAAGTTCCGGTTGCGGAGGTTGCCACCTTCAGGTCGGATCTCGGGTACTCCGACGGTCGGCATCCCGATGAAGTGCGCTTCAGCCGCGATCCGAAAGAAGACGTGCTGCGGCGCGACTTCACCATCAATGGTCTGCTGATGGACCCGGCAACGAACGAAGTTCTGGATTATGTCGGCGGCCGCGAAGATCTGAAAGCTGGCGTGATCCGCACCATTGGCGAGCCTGAGCATCGCTTTGCCGAGGATAAATTGCGGATGCTGCGAGCCGTGCGATTCGCCGCCCGCTTTGACTACGAGATCAATGCATCGACCATGCTGGCCATCCAACGACTGGCTCCGCAGATCAAGCAGGTTTCACGCGAGCGCGTGCGAGAAGAACTTACCAAGATGCTCACCGAGGGACGGGCGAAGCGAGCGTTCGAGCTGCTGGATAAAAGCAGGCTGTTGCGCGAAGTGTTGCCGGAAATTTCGGCAATGAGGGGAGTCGAGCAGCCGCCCGAGTTTCATCCTGAAGGGGATGTCTTCGTGCACACGCTGCTTCTGCTGGAGAAACTGCAGGCGGGCTGTTCAAAGACGCTGGCCTGGGGCGCCTTGCTTCACGATGTCGGGAAGCCGCCGACTTTCCGTGTTGCGCCGGATCGCATTCGCTTCGATGGACATGTCGAAGTAGGTGTGAAGATGGCAGCGGAAATCTGCGGGCGTTTGCGGTTTTCGAACGACGAGACCGAGCAGATCCTGGCGCTGGTCGACAATCACATGCGCTTTGCCGATGTCCAACGGATGAGCGAGTCGACGCTGAAGAAGTTCCTGCGGCTGCCGGGCTTCGACGAACACTTGGAGTTGCACCGCATGGACTGCCTGTCAAGCAACAAGATCGTGGAATCGTATGAGTTCGCGAAGCGAAAACTCGAAGAGTTGCCGGCAGAAGCGATCCGTCCGAAACCGCTGATCACCGGGCAGGATCTGATCGAGGCAGGGTACGAACCGGGGCCGCGCTTCAAGGAGATCCTGTCTGTTGTGGAAGACGCGCAACTGGAGGGACGGCTGGCGACGCGCGAAGCTGCGATGGAGATGGTGGTGCGCGAGTTTCCGCTGCCGAGCTTATAATTTTGCCCATGAAAAAGGCTGCGAAGAAAAGGACGAGCGCACGTCACGCGAGAATGAGCGGCTCGGGCGCTCCGAAGACCGTGGATGAATATCTGGCGAGGGTGCCGGAACCCGCGCGCAGCACGCTGGAGAAGATGCGGGCGATCATCAGCTCGGTGTGCCTAAGGAGACCACGGAGAAGATCAGCTATGGGATGCCGATGTTTCACTACAAGCGATCGCTGGTGGCGCTCGGCGCGTTCAAGGATCTTTGCAGCTTATTCCCGATGGGCAGCAGCGTGCTGAACGAGATTGCGGATGAGATCAAGGAATATCAGGTAACCAAGGGCACGCTGCATTTTCCCATCGACAAGCCGATGCCGGTGGCGCTCGTGAAGAAGATCGTGAAGCTGCGAGTGGCGCAGAACGAGAGCCGGAAACGGCGCTGAGCAGCTTCCCGCCCCGGCTTCCTTACTCCACGTTGCGATCTCGATCTTGCGATGAAATCTGGGGGCCACCTCCGGCGCTTTGCGCCTGCAGATCAACAATCGGTAAGCCCACTTTCCTCAGCTTCTCGTTCAGCTCGGGCACGTCTTTCGACTTGAGCTGATCCCACGCAGCGA
>Ga0335085_10012291_pt1 | contig 12618 bp, 11 predicted proteins | sample Lox_Sample_45_FD_206712 | JGI IMG/M metagenome (GOLD analysis project Ga0335085, IMG submission 206712) | Soil microbial communities from Loxahatchee National Wildlife Refuge, Florida, United States - Lox_Sample_4.5 | ecosystem: Environmental > Terrestrial > Soil > Wetlands | place: USA...
ATGCGGGCGCGGCGCGAATCGGCCTCGCGCGACAGCCGGTCGTGCTCGGCCTGGTTCTGGAGATGCACCGCGCGGCGCTCGGTGAGCCGGTCGCGGGTCGCGGCAGCGGCATCGCGCGCCAGCGCCGGATCGGGCAGCGCCGCGATCGCTTCCTGCGTCGTGCGGGCTTCGGCCTCGGCTTCGGCGAGATCATGTGCGAGGCGCTGCGCCGTATCGTTCAGGGCTTCGAGGCGCGAGAGGACGCCGGCGGCCTTGCGCGCCAGCTCGGCTTCGCGATCGCGGTTGACGGCGAGGTTGCTCAGCGCCTCGCGCGCGGCCTCGCGCGCCGCGCGCTCGTCGTCGACGAGGCGGCGCACGCCGGCCTGGGCTTCATCGAGCGCGGCGACGGTGCGGCTCAAGTCGCGCTCGGCATCGGAGAGCAGCGTGTCGAGCTCGGCGACGCGGTTGCGCTGGCGCAGACGCTGCGCCGCCGCGGTCGGCGTGCCGGCGCTGCGGCGGAAACCGTCCCAGCGCCACAGCCCGCCGTCGCGGGAAACGAGGCGCTGGCCGGGCTTCAGCCATTCCTGCAGCCGCTCGCCGGCTTCGCGATCCTCGACGACGCCGATCTGCGCGAGGCGGCGGGCGAGTGCCGGCGGCGCGGTAACGAAAGAGGAAAGCGGCGCGGCGTCGCCGGGCAGCGCCTGGCTTTCGGCATAATCCGGCAGCGCGAACCAATGCGCCGGCGCGGTCGCGTCGATCGGCGCGGTGAGATCTTCGCCGAGCGCGGCGCCGAGCGCGGCTTCATAACCGTTCTCGACGCTCACAGCGTCGAGAACCGGAGAGAACCGCTTGTCGACCATCGCCGCGAGCAGCTCGATCAGCGCGTTGCGCTCGGTCCAGAGCTTGGCGCGATTGGCTTCGGCGGCGTCCTTGGGGCCACGCGCCGTGGTCTCTTCCTCTTGCGCGCGGCGGAGCGCGGCTTCGGCTTCCTCGGCGGCTTGCCGCGTGCGCGCGACCTCGGCTTCGGCGACGCGTACGGCCTCGGCGGCCTCGGCGGTGAGCTCGGCCGCGATCTTCTCGGCTTCGAGCGCGGCGATCTGCGTCGCTATGTCCTTCTGCCGCTCGGCGAGGCGCGCGGCGCGCTCGGCATTCTCGTCGCGGCGGCGGGCGAGGGCGGCGCGCTGCGCATCCTCGGCGGCGATCTGCTGCGTCAGGCGCGTCAGCTCGGCATCGAGGGTCGCGACTTCCTGCGCGACCGCGGCGAGCGCGGCGGCGGCGCGCTCTTGCGCGGCACCTTCCTCGGCTTGCGCTTGGGTCAGAGCCTGGCGCTCGGCCTCGAGCCGCTCGAGCGCGGCTTTCGCATCGGCGGCGAGCGCTGCCTCGCGCGCGATGTCGGACGTCATTTCTTCGAGCCGCGCCGTGGCGGCCTGGTGCGCGGCGGCGACGCGGCGGTCTTCCTCTTCCAATTGCTGGCGCGCAACGATCAGCCGTTGCAGCTCGGCGCCGGCCGAAGCCTCGGTCTGGCGCAGCGCCGGCAGCTCGCCGGCAGCCGCTTCGCGCTCGCGCTCGGCGGCGAGAGCGGCCTGGGTGCGGTCGGCGACCTCGATCTCGGCGGCGCGGAAGCGTGCGGCCGCGGCCTCGTGCTCGGCGACGGCGCGCTGCCAGCGCAGATGTAGCACCACCGCTTCGGCGCGGCGGATATGGTCGGAAAGGCGGCGATAGCGATTGGCCTGGCGCGCCTGCTTCTTCAAGCCTTCGAGCTGCTCGGAGAGGCCGCGCAGCACATCATCGAGCCGCGTCAGATTGTTCTCGGCGGCTTTGAGGCGCAGCTCGGCCTCGTGGCGGCGCGAATGGAGCCCGCTGATGCCCGAGGCCTCTTCGAGGAGGACGCGGCGCTCGGAGGGCTTGGCGTTGATGATGGCGCCGACGCGGCCCTGGCTGACAAGGGCCGCGGAATGCGCGCCGGTCGCGGCATCGGCGAAGAGCAGCTGCACGTCGCGGGCGCGGACCTCGCGGCCGTTGATGCGGTAGTCCGAGCCCATGCCGCGCTCGATGCGGCGCACGATCTCGATCTCCGGGAAGTCGTCATAGGGCTTGGGTGCGTCGCGGCCGGGATTCTCGAGCGCCAGCGTGACCTCGGCGAGGTTGCGCGCCGGCCGGTTGCCGGTACCGCCGAAGATGACGTCGTCCATCTCGCCGCCGCGCATGCGCTTGGCCGAGTTCTCGCCCATCGCCCAACGCAGTGCCTCGACGAGATTCGATTTGCCGCAGCCATTCGGGCCGACGATGCCGGTCAGGCCGGAATCGATGATGAGTTCGGTGGGATCGACGAAGGACTTGAAGCCGCTGAGCCTTAACTTTGCGAATTGCATCTAGCGGAACCAGCCTTTGATTTTGTCGAGGATTGAGGAGTACCAGGTCGGCGCGGCGGCCGGCGCGGGCGACGCCGGGCCCTGCGCCGTTTGGGTGGGCGCCGTTGGCGCGGGGCTCGAGGCGCCGGCGATGTTGGCGCCGGTGCCGTTCAGCTCTTTGACGAAATCGTCATACGGCAGCGCGCCGACGACCTTCTTGCCGTTGATGAAGAAGGTCGGCGTCGAATCGACGCCGTTTTTGGTCTGCGCTTCGTATTCTTCGGCGACGATCTGCTTCGAGAGATCCTGATCGTTGATGCATTTGTCGAACTGGTCGGCGCCGATGCCGCCGAGCGCCGCGATCTTTTTGAGCGCCTCGGTCGGGTCGCGCTGCACGCCCCAGACCATCTGCTGCTTGAACAGCACTTCGATGAAAGCGGCGTAGCGATCGGGCGGGGCGCAGCGCGCGACCATCGCCGCCTTGAGCGCGTTCTGGTCGAGCGGGTAATCGCGATAGACGATCTTCGCCTTGCCGGTATCGACCCAGTTCTTCTTGACCAGCGGATAGGTGTGCTCTTCGAAATCGCCGCAATGCGGGCAGGTGAGGGAGAAGAATTCGAAGATCGTGATCGGCGCATCGGCCTTGCCGAGGACGCGATCGTCCGGCTTGACCTGCGGCGCTTCGAGCGCATGCGCCGGCGACGCGCCGGTGGTGAAGCCGCCGAGCAGCGCGAAAGCCGCGAGCGCCAACCAGATTTTACGCATGCACTCCCTCAAGACCACTAGATGTTGATGCTATTGTGACTCGCGCAGCAAATGCAAGCAAACGGCTCAATCGCGCCGCGATCCTGCGACAGCGCTGCCGAGTCGCGCCAAAGCCGCCCGCAATTCGGGGTCCGCGACTCCGGCGACTCGGGCATCGAGCGCGCGCTGCTCGTCGGCGCTGAGCGGGCGCAAGACGGGTGGCGTGGGCTTGGCGTTGAGCGGCGGTCCCTGCACGAAGGCGAGTCGCGCGACGGCGCCATAACCGAAGAACGCATTGATGCGCTCGATCAGCACCGGCTCGAGATGCTGCGCCTCGGTCGCGAAGGCCGACGCGACGCGCAGACGCAGCGTGCCGTTGCGCCGCTCGCCGCGCGGAAAGACGAGGCGCTCGGGCGACAGCTTCTCCGCGAGCTCTTGGCCGATCACTGCTTCCCATTGCGTCACGAGCTGCGCTTCGCCGAAGCCGCGCTTGCCGAGCGCCGTGCCGGCGATGCGCGGGATCTCGGCGCCCAAGGCGCGCAAGCCGCCGCGCCGTTTCTCCACCGCCATGTCCTTACTTTCGCCGATGGGGCTTTCAAAAGATTGCGGCGATGCTAGCGTTTCCGGCATCCTCGTGTCGAATGGCCGGGGCGAAGCATCCACAGAAAAAACCGCGCGGCGGCAAGGCGAACGTTAACGCGCGCGCGGCGCTGCTGCTCGAATGGTACGACCGTCATCGCCGCCGTTTGCCGTGGCGCGCGCTGCCGGGCGAGACGCCTGATCCCTATCGCGTCTGGCTCAGCGAGATCATGCTGCAGCAGACGACGGTCGCGACCGTCGGTCCCTATTTCGCGCGCTTCCTCGAGCGCTGGCCCGATGTCGAAGCGCTCGCCTTGGCGAAGCTCGACGATGTGCTGCATGCGTGGCAGGGCCTCGGCTACTACGCGCGGGCGCGCAATCTCCACGCCTGCGCGCAGGCGGTCGTCGAGCAGCACGGCGGAAAATTCCCGGCGAGCGAGGCGGCGCTGCTGAGCCTCCCCGGCATCGGCGCCTATACCGCGGCGGCGATCGCGGCGATCGCCTTCAATCAGGTGGCAGCGCCGGTCGACGGCAATATCGAGCGCGTGATGGCGCGGCTCTACGCGGTGACGACGCCGTTGCCCGAGGCGAAGCCGGAATTGCGGCGGCTGGCGGCGGCGCTGGTGCCGCAAGATCGCCCCGGCGATTTCGCGCAAGCGGCGATGGATTTGGGCGCGACGATCTGCTCGCCCGCCAAGCCCAAATGCGTGCTCTGCCCATGGCGCGCGGAATGCCGCGCGCGGATTCTCGGCATCGCCGAGGATCTGCCGGCGCGGCAGGCCAAGCGCGCCAAGCCGCTGCGCCGCGGCGTCGCCTTCTGGGCGGTCAACCGCGACGGCGCGGTGCTGCTGCGCAAGCGTCCGGCGAAAGGCCTGCTCGGCGGGATGATGGAAGTGCCGTCGAGCGATTGGGTGGCGGGCGCGCTCGATCGCGAAACCGCCGAGAAAGCCGCGCCGGTCAGCGCGCGCTGGTCGGCGCTGCCCGGCATCGTGCGCCACAGCTTCACGCATTTCGATCTCGAGCTCATGGTGCTGACCGGCAAGACGCGTGCGACCAAGGCGGAGGGCGTCTGGGTGCAGCCCGATGCGCTCGAGACCCAAGCGCTGCCGACGGTGATGAAGAAGGTGATCGCGTTCGCATTGGGGCAAGATCGTCTGAGATCGAAGCTATGGCTTCGATCTCAGACGTGAATCTTGCCCCCATTAATAGATAGAGACCATGATTCACGCACGGGCGGATCGCGCTACGCGCGGCCGCCCGTGCGATCATGGTCTCGGCGGATTCCCGCGCCCGATGTAGCGATTGCCTAGCCGCGCCCTATCGGGCACCATCGCCGGACAGGGAGGAAGGACCAATGAAACGTCTCATGCTCGCGGCGCTTTTCGCGCTGCTCTTCGCGCTTATCGGTAACGCCGGGCCGGCCTTCGCGCTTGATCACGTCAAGATCAGCTATGTCGTGCCGACGGTGAATTACGGCGCGCTCTTCGTCGCCGCCGACAAGGGCTATTTCACGCAGGAAGGTATCGAGGTCGAGATCATCCAGGCGGGCGGCGGCGTCGCGACGCCGGCGCTGATCTCGGGCGATCTGCAATTCTCGGGCTCGCCGTCGGTCGCGCTCAGCGCCGACATGAAGGGCGCGCATCTGAAGGCGATCTTCGTCGGCTCCGATCAGTCGGGCTTCCAGCTCTGGGTCCAGCCCGACATCAAGAAGTTCGAGGACCTCAAGGGCAAGCAGATCGGCATCATCAGCCGCGGCGATACGACCGAGATCGGCATGCGCTACATCCTCGCCAAGCGCAATTTGCCGGCCGATTACCTCGCCTATACGCCGATGGGCCCGGGCATCGCGCGCCTCGCCGCGCTCGAATCGGGCAACTTCCCGGGCGCGCTGATCGATACCAGCGACGTCGCCGACATGAAGAAGGCGAACAAGATCGGCAAGCTGCACATGCTGATCGACCTCAATAAAGAGGTTCACATGGTGTTCGGCGGCTATGCGACCTCCGACGCGCTGATCAGCAAGAACCGGCCGCTGGTCGAGCGCACCGTGCGCGCGCTGATGAAAGGCCTCGCCGTGGTGCTGAATGACCGCGCCTCGACCGTCGCCTCGCTGGTGAAGCATGGCGCAAGCCCGGATGCTGCCGATCAGAACTACACCGATTTCGCGCACACGATGTCGCCGACCGCGGTGACGAGCGACGCCGATCAGGCGCTCGAGCTGAAAGTGCGCGCCGAAATGCTCGGCATCGATCCCAAGACCCTGGCGCCGCCCTCGGCCTTCTTCGATTTCAGCTTCGTCAAGGAAGCGGCGGCGCAATTGAAGAAAGAGAATTGGAAGCCGTGAGGCGGAGTCGGCGGCTCCCCCCTCCCCAACCCTCCCCCTCAAGGGGGGAGGGGGACTCAATTCTTTTCGAACGGTCGGAGTTTCTAATCCCCTCCCCCCTTGAGGGGGAGGGTAGGGAGGGGGGTGTCCATCGACTCATTCTCCTCCTCATCGCCCTCATCCTCGCCGCCGCCACCGCGCACGCCGCCGACAAGGTCCGGCTCTCCTACGTCCTGCCCTCGGTCGAATATGCCGACGACTTCCTCGCCATCGACAAAGGCTATTTTGCGGAAGAGGGCATCGACATCGAGCTGCAGCAGGCGGGCGGCGGCGCGGCGGTGCCGGCGCTGATCGCGGGGGATATCGATTTCACCGGCTCGGGGTCGGTGGCGATCAGCGCGATCCTCAAAGGCGCGAAGCTCAAAGTGCTGCTCGTCGTCGATGCGCATCCGGCGATGCAGATCTGGGCGCAGCCGGCGATCACGAGCTTCGCCGATTTGAAGGGCAAGCCCATCGGCATCATCAGCCGCGGCGACACGACCGAGATCGCGATCCGCTACTACCTCGCCAAGCAGCGCTTGCGCGACGACTACGTGTCGTACACGCCGCTCGGCGCCGGCGTCGCGCGGTTCGCCGCGATCGCCTCGGGCAGCTTTCCGGCGGCGCTGGTCAATGCCAGCGAGGTCGAGCAGATGCGCGCGGCGGGCAAGCTCGGCGAGCTCCACCGCATCGTCGATCTGCGGCAAGAGATCACCATGGCCTATAACGCGCTCGGAACCTCCGACGCGCTGATCGCCAAGAACCCCGATCTCGTGAAGCGCATGGTGCGCGCGATGCTGAAAGGCGTGCTGACGGTCAAGGCCTCGCGCGCCGAGACGATCGCGGCGCTCTTGAAGCACGGCCAAAGCAATGCCGACGCGGTCGGCACCGAATACGACAATCTCATCGCGTCGCTGACCGAGACCGGCACCATGCCGCCGGACGCGCAGGCGCTCGACGTGTCGCTGCGCTCGGAAATGCTGGGCGTCGCCAAGGACAAGGTGCCGCCGCCGTCGGCCGTGTTCGATTTCAGCTTCGCCGAGAAGGCGCTCGCCGAATTGCAAGCGGCGCATTGGTCGCCGCCGCAGTAAGATAGGGCATGGTTCGCGAAACACCCCGCTCGCGTGTCGGCAACACGCGCAACGATCCCGCCGCGCCGATCCTCATCATGGGCGGCTCCTATGCCAAGCGCTCGGCGACGACGGTGCTGATGCGCTACACCGCCAAGCTCTTCGCGGAACGCGGCATGGCGCACGAGCTCTTGCCGCTCGGCGCGCTCGAGCTGCCGTTCTATCACCCGGATCTGCACGAGACGGAATGTGCGCCGGCGGAATTCCTGCTGAGCCAATTCCGCGGCGCGCGTGCCTTCGTCTGGTGCACGCCGTCCTATCACTATTCGATCAGCGGCGCGTTCAAGAACGCGATCGATTTTTTTTGGAGCTCACCGCGGAGGACGATCCGCCCTATCTCGGCGGACGTCTGGTCGGGCTCGTTGCCACGTCGTCAGGGCCGATCGCGGCGGTGCATGCGATCGGCGCGATGGAGCAGATCGTCCATGCGCTCCGCGGCTATGTCGTGCCGGCGACGGCGCCGATCGGCCCGGTGAAGCCGGCGGTCGATCTCGATGCCGGCGTGATCAAGGACGAGCGCACCAAGCTGAAGCTGGTGCAGATGGTCGAGGAGATGCGCGATGCGTTGGCGGCGCGGGCGTAACGACCATCGATCTCACCATTCCCGCCTTCCCCGCGAAAGCGGGGATCCAGGCGTGACGCACGCGCCGTTTCCCTGGGCCCCCGCTTTCGCGGGGGTGACGGCCTTGGTGATGGCGTGCGCCACCGCGCATGCCGAAGACAAGATCCGCTTCTCCTATGTCGTGCCGACGATCGATTACACCCCGCTGCTGGTCGCGATCGACAAGGGCTATTTCGCCGAGGAAGGCATCGCGGTCGAGCTGGTGCAGGCGCAAGGCGGCATCGCGACGCCGGCGCTGATCTCGGGCGATCTCGATTTCAGCGGCTCGTCCTCGGTCGCGATCAGCGCCGATCTCAAGGGCGCGCATCTCAAGGTCCTTTATACCGGCGAGGATCGCTCGGCCTATCAGCTTTGGGTCAAGCCCGACATCACCAGCCTCGAGCAGTTGAAGGGTCAGCAGGTCGGCGTCATCAGCCGCGGCGACACCACCGAAATTTCTTTGAGATATGTGCTGGCGCAGCGCCATCTGCCCGACGATTTCGTCTCCTTCACGCCTTTGGGCGCGACCGCGGCGCGCATCGCCGCGCTCACCACCGGCAATTTCGCGGCGGCGGTGATCGACGGCGGCGAGAGCTCCGATATCGAGGCGCTGCAGAAATCCGGCAAGCTGCGGATGCTGATCGACATGCATGAGAGCGTCGAGATGGTGCTGTCGGGCTTTGCCACCTCGGACGCGCTGATCGCCAAGAACCCCGGTCTCGTTCAGCGCACCATGCGCGCGATCTACAAAGGCGTCTCGACGGTGAAGGCCTCGCCGCAAGCCGCGATCGACAGCATGACGAAGCACGGGCTCGACAAGGGCGCGGCCGAGTTCTCGGCCAAGCATTTCATTCCCGGCATGCTGGCGAACGGCAACGTGCCGCGCGACATCCAGGCGCGCGAGCTGAAGCTGCGCGGCCAAATGCTCGGCGTGGCCCCGGACAAGATCCCGGCGCCGGAGCAGGTCTTCGATTACCGCTTCATCATCAAAGCAGCCGAGCAGATCAAGGCCGAAGGCTGGAAGCCGAAGCTTTAAGCGCCGTTCCGGCGGCGAAGCAGGACGAACCACCAAGGCGCCAAGACACGAAGAAGCGCGCCCTTGGTGGCTTTGTGCCTTGGTGGTTCAAGTCTTGAATTTAAGCGCTCATCTCCGCGCGGATCTGCTGGCGGAAAAATTCGATCGGCACGGGCTGGCCTTTGCGGTCGACGAACCAGAAATCCCAGCCGTTGCAGGAGGGCGCGCCCTGCACCTCGGCGGCGACCTGGTGGATCGAGCCTTTGGAATCGGCCGAGATCAGCGTGCCGTCGGGCCGGACTTTCGCCGTCCAGCGGCGGCGCGCGTCGAACAGTACCTCGCCGGGCTTGAGCAAGCCGCGCTCGATCAGGCTGCCGAACGGCACGCGCGGGGCGGCGTTCTTTTCCTCGGTCGTCGCGATCTCGTCGCCCTGGCCGGGCTCGATCGCGGCGATGCGCTCGCGCGCGACGGCGATGTAATCCTTGTTCTGCTCGATGCCGATCCATTGCCGGCCGAGGCGGCGCGCCACCGCGCCGGTCGTGCCGGTGCCGAAGAAAGGATCGAGCACGAGATCGCCGGGCTTCGAGGCCGCGAGCAGCACGCGGTGCAGCAGCGCCTCGGGCTTCTGCGTCGGATGCGCCTTCTTGCCGTCGCGCTTCAGGCGTTCCTGGCCGCCGCAGAGCGGGATCAGCCAGTCGCTGCGCATCTGCACGCCTTCGTTCAGCGCCTTCATCGCTTGGTAGTTGAAGGTGTAGCGGCTGTCTTGCGATTTCGCGCACCACAGCATCGTCTCATGCGCGTTGGTGAAGCGCCGGCCGCGGAAATTCGGCATCGGGTTGGTCTTGCGCCAGACGATGTCGTTCAGCACCCAGAAGCCCAGATCCTGGAGGATCGTGCCGACGCGGTAGATGTTGTGATAGGAGCCGATGACCCAGAGCGTGCCGTCGGGCTTCAAGACGCGTCGCGCGGCGGCGAGCCAGTCGCGGGTGAAGCGGTCGTAGCTCGCGAAATCGGCGAATTTGTCCCAGGCTTCCTCGACGCCGTCGACCCGGGAATTGTCGGGACGGGTGAGCTCGCCGGCGAGCTGAAGATTGTAGGGCGGGTCGGCGAAGACGAGATCGACGGATTCTTCGGGCAGGCGCTGCATCGCCGCGATGCAATCGCCGGCGATGATCGTGCCGTCCTCGATGGCGGCCCCATCGCGGACACGATCCGAGCGGCTTGGCGGCGAATCCCCCATGGCTTTCCCCATGGGGTCGAGATTCTGGCTGGCGCGACTCGGCGCGTCAACAAGATATGTAAGGATTCCAAAAAGTTAGAGAGAACAATTCGAGTCCAGATCGAGCACGCGCACGGAAAACGCTGGCCGAGTCGCTAATCCGCCAGGCCCTCCTCGAACACGAGGCTCAGCTGCAGGGGCGCGAAGCTCATCCGGTGATGCCGCGTCGGGCCGAGGCTGAGGATGGCGGCGCGATGCTCCTCGGTGGCGTAGCCGACATTGGTCATCCAGCCATAGCCGTCGTAGCGCAGCGCGAGGGCGCGCATGAGTTTGTCGCGCGTCGTCTTGGCGATGACCGAGGCGGCGGCGATCGAGAGCGACAGCCCGTCGCCGCCGATCACGGTCTTGACCGCGCAAGGCAGCGGCGGCGGCTGGTTGCCGTCGATGAGGGCGATATCCGGCATCACGCCCATCCGCATCAGCGCGCGGCGCATCGCGACGAAGGTCGCCTGGAGGATGTTGATGCGCTCGATCTCGCGCACGCTCGCCGCGCCGATTCCGATCTTCACGGCGCATTGCCGGATCATCAGCGCGAATTCGTCGCGCTCCTCGGCGTTCAATTTTTTCGAATCGTCGAGCTCGTGGCGCAGCCGGCGCGGGATTTTGCGCCGGTCGAGGATCACGGCCGCGGCGACCACCGGCCCGGCGAGCGGCCCGCGCCCCGCCTCGTCGATGCCGCAGACGATGCCCTCGCAGCCGCGCTCCAAAGCGAAATCAGGCATCCCCCGGATGACCTTCCTTCAGGTTTCGACGGTCAATTCGCTGCCGATCGCCAGACCCAGCCGGTCGGCGGCGCGGCCGCGATTGACCGCGATCTCGACCAGCCCGTTCGAATTCTCATACCAAAAGGCGTGGCCCGCGGGCACGGCGGAAAAGGTCGCGGCGTGGATAACTCGGGTGTTATCCCCAAGAACCAGCGTCGCGCCTTGGGGCATGGCGCTGCCGCGCAGCCCGGTCATCGCGTTGCCGTAATGATCGACATAGACAATCGCGGCGAGATCGTCGGGCCAGGCGGATTCTCGACTCGCGTCGCGGGCGCGGACGGCCGGCCGCTCGCCGCGCGCCAGCATCGCCGCGACTGGCGCGAAGAGATCGCGGCCGTGGAAGCTCGCCGAGAGCTTTCGCGGCCGCCAGGTGATCTCGAAACAATGCGCGGCCTTGGCGCGGCGCAGCACCAATTCGAACAATCCGTTCTCCGGCCCGACATACCAGCGGCGATCGGCCTCGATCATCAGCGGCGCGCGTGCGCCGCCGACGCCGGGATCGACGACGCAGAGAAAGACGGTGCCGGGCGGGAACCATGCGGCATAGGCGGCGAGGAGATAGGCGGCGGCGCGCGGATCGCCGGCCGGCGCGTCGGCGAAGAGGTCGATGATCTCGGTCTGCGGCGCCTCGCGGCGCAGCACGACCTTCATCTGCCCGGTATAAGGCCCGGCGAGACCGAAATCGGTGAAGAGCACGATCATCCCATGGGCTCTTAGCCGTCAGCTCCAAGCGATAGGCTTTCAAGCGACTATATCTTTGGCTTATAGCTTAGAGCCAAGAATGTAGAGCCGCGATGGTCGCCACCGAATCGTTGCCGACAAAACCCAAGCTGCCGCCGCTGCATCAGACCTTGCTCGGCGCGGCGGCGCATCTCGTGCCGCCGCGGCCGGGCATGGTGACGGAGGCGCTCAAAGCCGCGCCGCGCGGCGATGGCCATCCGGTCATCGTCGTGCCGTCGTTCCTGCGCGGCGACGGGCACACGGCGCCGCTGCGGCGCTTTCTCAAGGGCTGCGGTTATGCGGTGGAAGGCTGGGGCCTCGGCACCAATCTCGGGCCGACCGCGGCGGCGCTCGCGGGGATCGAGGCGCTGCTTGGGGCGGTGCATCGCCGCCACGGCCGCAAGGTGACGCTGATCGGCCACAGCCTCGGCGGCGTCATCGCGCGCGAGCTGGCGAAGCAGCATCCGGATCAGGTGCGGCAATTGGTGGTGCTGGCCAGTCCGATCCGCCTGCCGACCGCCAGTCCCTTGGAGCCGATCTATAAGCTCCTCGCGCGCTGGCACAGCGTCGATCCCACCGCGACCGGCGCGGCGGCGGCATTCAATCTGCCGCCCGCGGTGCCGGCGACGGCGATCTACACGAAGAGCGACGGCATCGTCGCCTGGCAAAGCTGCCGCGAGGTCGAGGGCGAGCGGCGCGAAAGCATCGAGGTGAAGGGCGCGCACGGCACGATGGTGCGCAACCTCGCCGCCTGGCGCATCATCGCCGACCGCCTGGCGCAGCCCGAAGGCGAATGGCGGCCTTATCAGCGATAAGGATCACCACGGCGGCACGGGAGAAGAAAAATTTCGAACCACCAAGACACCAAGGCACGGAGAGATTAAAGGGCCGCAAAGCGGCCCAAATTATTTCTTTGTGTCTTTGTGTCTTGGTGGTTCGATACCCTTCTCTTTCTTCTCCGTGCCTTCGCGGTGAAGTTCAGAACAGACTCAGCTGCGCGGTTTCTTTCTTCTTCACGGGCGCTTGGAAGAGGGAGCAGTCGAGGCGGCGGTTGTCGCGTTTCTTGTCGAGGCCGAGGCGATGGCAGGCGGCTT